>JAAUXY010100041.1_pt1 | contig 29918 bp, 29 predicted proteins | sample 7278121 | NCBI WGS metagenome assembly JAAUXY01 (sample SAMN14350117, study PRJNA611818) | marine sediment metagenome | isolation source: surface marine sediment (1.8m) | place: French Polynesia: Moorea | collected 2018-08 | reverse complement strand
CTCGAAGTTGCGCCCGAGAATCGACGCGCGATAGATGTTCACGCCCGGAGCCAGCAGGTAATGCGCGCCTTTGGCCCTCGCATCGCGACCGAACTCGACGCCGATCCGTTCAGCCAGGTCCCTGTTCCATGTCGCTGCCAGTCCAATGCCACCCGGATAGGCGGTGGCTGGGCCATCATTGCGAACGCCCATCGGACCGTCGATCATCCGCATGCGGGGCACGCCGAGACGCGGTACGCCTCGCAGGTAGAAGAAGTCGACGCCGGCAAGCAGGTCGATCTTCTCGTCGATCGTCATCTCAGTGAGTATCGATTCGACACGATCCTCTGACTTGTTCGTGGGTTGTTCCGCCATGGCCACGGATGCTGCCAGAAACAGCAGCGCGATTGAAAGTTGTGATTGCATGAGATCCCCGCCTGAAATGAGCCACGAGTGAATATACTCGTCTCGACGCGGTCCGGGTATTGGCGGCGCGAAATCGTGGCGACTGGCGCTGCCTCTTAATCGCTGTGTGCTAGCTGATGCCCTTGAGTTCGATCGTGTTGCCTTCCGGGTCCTTTAGGTAAACGGAGGATCCGTCGCCCGTCGCACCGTAGCGGGTCGCGACTTCGCCGAAGTCGACATTGTGATCGTTTAAGTGCTTCAACATGGCGCCCTGGTCCCAGGGCGACACCAGCAGGCAGACGTGGTCGACGTTGTCGGCACTGTGATCCGGCAGAGCGCCGCCCTGCCTGCCCAACCGCCCGGCCGCGTCGACGAGATCAATCATCGATTCGCCCGCTCGGAGCTGGGCGAGGCCTGATTCTCCCGGGCCCCGTTCCAGGCGGCAGCCGAGGACGTCCTGGTAGAAGTTGATCATGTTGTCGAGGTTTTTCACACGAATGACGACATGATCAATGCGCTTGATGTTGATCGGGTTCGCTTTTGTCACTTTGATTGATCCCTCGTAACTCCGACGCGCGGCAACCGTTGGCGATCGACTATTCGTCGGTCTGTGTTTCGTTTCCCTTCCAGACAATAACAATAGCGCCAAACGCGCCTGTCTACAGCGACCCACTCCGCAATTTCGGGCCCTGGCGACTATCGTGCGCCACCAGACACTCTGCCGTGCGGGTAGCTCAAGCCGGGGAAACTGCGTCAAGCAACAGATAGAACGAGAACGCAAGGACCAGCAGAGAGATGGAAAATGCACGGATTCGACCATCCAGGACGGGGTCTTCGAGTTGACGAGTCGAACGTTGCAACCAGAAGGACATCCACATGAAGTTTTTGCTTCTCCCTGATGGTATGCCACCGAGTACGCGCAGTAGTTCCCGCGGGTGTGCGGACAGCAGCCTGTCGTTGACGCGATCACTCAGATGTAAGGTCACGAAGATACAGATGAAGCACAGGCCAGCTTCCAGGTAAGGAGATTCAAAGATCGACAACAGTACCTCCAAGGACTCCGATTGCAGCGTCGCCACCAATCGATGGCCGCGGGCCAGATGCGTCACGATACCAGACGCTAGAAATTGGTCGGAATTCTCGTCGCACGGCCTTGCTGGCCTTCAGTGTCTAGTCGGAATCAGTCTGCTCCAGTAAGCCGGTGCTGCTGTTTGAGGATTTTGTTGTGAACCGGGATACGAAAATACCTTGCCGACAAACCCGAGAAGCACCCGAGCGCATCTGTTTTCAGGTTCAGGCACTGTCTAGGAGGTTCCGGAAGATGTGGTTTCTGGCAACCAAAGCTGTCGGAAGAACCCACCTAACTTATTGAATCACAGTCACCCTGGCGGGCGCTTTCCTGTAATTAAATGGTTCGGAATTCGAATGACAGCTTTTAGCAATAGCAGCCGCTCGAATGTCTCGTTTGGGGAAATCGAAACCTTCCGAAAATGGCCAGACCCGGCCTCACATAACTCCTTAGGATCATCGATAAATGACATCTTCCAAAGACGGGTCAGCATATGCATCAGCATTCGACAAATGTCCGTCGTAGGGACCGACTTTGTTCACGGTTCGACCATTCTTGAACACTATCTCGAGCCCGTGCTCCGGTTCCCAATCGCATTCACACTCGATTGATACGTTAATCCCCCTGTCGCCATAGTGCCGTCGTGAAAAAATCGGTTCATTGCCGAATCGGATATGAGCCCAGACTTCATCCGCTGAAGATATCTTGGGAAAATTCAACTCGTCGGCGCCAACTGACCGTCGCACATCTTGGTAATAGGCGAAGATATGTGGTGCAGCATCGTCCAAGGCCGACTTGTCTAAGCTTAGAACGCTCGAAATAGCAAAGTGAAAATCTTCGGGTGCTCCGTCGCAATCGTAAGCCTCGACAACAATGCAGCACGCTTTATCGTCCAGCACTTTCACCGGGATCGGTTGGCTCCGATACCAATCAAACTCAGAGTCTCTTGAGACAGCACCAAGTTGCGGAATCTCAATTGGCAATACAAATTCCTGAAGGGCAGGTAAGGGTCACGAGCAGAGATTATAATTGACGCCGACCCAGAGACTGGAGCCGGCCATCAGCGGTCATTTACCGTATCCCGTTCTCGACTTACAGCTTCACGCAAGTTCTTTCGAAAGGCTATCGGATCTGTGGCGTCGGCCTTTATTGGAGAGAACAGTACGGTTATCCAGACCAAGACTCCTACGATCACGCCGACTGAAACTGAACTTGATGTGAGTCCCGCCCAGAGCCCCGCCGCGACCGCAACAGTGGATAGAACGCCGCTAACCCAAGTGAATTTTAGGGCGCATCCACATGCGGAGCACCGACTCGTAGATTGAACTGCTCCTGCAACAAGAGCAGATATTCGCACGTCTTTTGAACCGCAAGCAGGACAAGTTCTCATTTGTTTGGATGCCTCAACCGAACGGTTGGAATGGGTCACATGCAGAACTCCATGATACTCCGAAAGCGAACGCTTGAGCGGCTGGTATCTGGATAGGAACGGGCGGCCAGGCGCCTAGTCCTGACCCGAACTCGCCTCCACTTACTCTTCCGACGCCTTTAATTACAAGTTCTCTACCCGAATTTCAGCTCAGCCAATCACTTATCCGTTTCTTCCTGCGCTCTTATTTGCAGGAAATCAGAAGATGCCACTGCACGTGTCTGATCACTTTCCGTGAATTGATACATTATTACAACAAAAACATAATGTTACAGGTCGCTACTGTCGTCGCGAGATGGCCTTGGCTAAACTGTTGCCTCTTGGATTGAGGGGTCAAAATGTCAATAAAGCATACGATTGTAGTTTCTTCACTTCTGGTGCTGGCGGCCTGTGGTTCCGAGGAACCAACGGCTGCCACTGAGGATGCGGCTACAGACGCGGCCGATGTCGCTAATGCCGCAGCCGAGTCCGCAACCGAACAAGCCGTGGCGGAAGCCGGCGATCTCTGCCTCGATGCCGGCCCGCAGACGCCGCGCGACATATCGAGTGTTGTGGGCCTGAATAAGGTCATGTTCGATCGCGCACCGGCGGCCACCGAGATGAACCTGTGTAACATCCACACGCACACGAATGCTGAGCACAAGGGCCCGGGGTTCACCGTTTTCGTCAACGACACAGACTCGGGCGGCTACGCCTGCAATGAGACGGCCGAACTCACCGAGGCCGAGCTTGCGCCGCTCGAAGGCGCCTACAAGGGTGCGAAGCCGGGTGACACGATCGAGGTGCACTGGGTGCATACGAGCTGTCCGGTCACTCCGGGTGAGGGGCTCGGTTCCTGCCTGACCGAAACCTGCACCGATCCGCTGTTACGCGTCGAGGCGCAGACCTTCCTCGTCGTCAACGATCCGGATGCAGCCGATTTCATGGACTTTGCGTACGGCGGAACCGTTCGCAACGGCTTCCACCAGGCGAAGGCCATCCCGTCCGATACGGGCGAGCCGATTGAGTTTCTCGGATCGACGACCGGACCGAGCTATGATCAGAGCAACTGCTCGCCGATGAAGGTTACTTGGAGTGTTCGACCGATGTGTAAGAAAGTCAGCATGGCATCGTTGCATGCCTGGGCTGAGAGCGGCAACATCTTCAACGAGACGAAGTCGCACGGCGTTCGCCAGCTTGTCACGGCGCCAGAGCTGCTGTCGCCTATCCAGTAAGCAGGTCCGCTCATGCTGAGCACTACTCGAAACGCCGCCGCTATGGCGGCGTTTCTCTTTTCTGGACTGGCCTGGATAACAGCGCCGGCACAAACGATGGGCGGCGTCTACGGGCCCGTCGTGACCGAAGGCCATCGTTCCTTCGAGTACCGGTCGGCCTTTGATCCGGAAACCGAAGCCTTCGCGCAACGAATTCACTATCAGCAATCTTCCGATAGCCGATACCGGTGGCGCGTTGTAGCGCAGGCGAGAAAGACCACAGATTCCGATATGGACTTTGATTTCGTGCAGGGAGAATTGCTCTGGGATATCACTGACGCAGACAGGCCTTGGCAGACGGGCCTGCGATTCGATTTTCGATTCCGGGACAGTGGGCGGCCGGGAAGAGTGGCGGTGACATGGACGAACCAGTTTCGCCTGCCAGCCGGCTGGACCGCTCGACTGATCGGCATTGCCGATATTGAGGTTGGCAGCGAAGCGGTTGATGACGTGGGTATCCAGGGTCGCGCCAACCTGTACAAGACGCTGTCCAACCGTCAGCGGATCGGCCTGGAGTTATTCAGCAATTACGAGAACCAATTAAACTTTTTCAAGCTGGACGAACAGCGTCACCAACTCGGCCCATTTATAACCATCCCGTTGAATGACGATTGGCACGTCACCGGCGGCGCGCTTTTCGGTCTCAGCAGGGAGGCGCCCGATGCGGTCCTGCGTTTCTTCTTCGGCCGGCGCTTCTAGAGTCTCCCAATTTGCCTGGTCGTTCGAAAATGGCTGACAAAGCTTGTATCAGCTCGTGCGATGTTGAGTGGGCGCAACAAACCCCGGAGCAGCGTCGGCTAGCGCCTGTGCGGCTATACGGTGGACGGCCTGCCCATCTGTCGCGCAGCAATCAGCAATAGGGCGGTCACGTTCATCAGGAATGCGTACACGACGCTTGGCACCGCCAGCTCTGCTATGTCTAGCATGCTCACTGCGATCGTGATGCCCAACGCACTGTTCTGTATGCCGCACTCTACAGCGAGCGCTACGCGTCCGTCGGTTGGCAACCTTCCGACGAAGCCGATCACGGCGCCGGTTGTCATCGTTAGCAGGTTCAAGAGCAGTATGGTGGGTCCCAGCGACGGAAAATTCTCGAAGATGCTCGACCATTGCGTCACGAAGGTGGAGATGACGATCAGGGCAAAGACCGTTGTGGCGAGTCGCTCGAGAGCCTGCGATGCGCCTTTGGAGAGCCATCCCTGGTGACTGACCAGGAGCCCTGCTGCGACGGGTAACAGCGTAATCAGGAACAGGCCGCCGATGCCCTGGCCGACGGGGTAGTCGACGGTCTGCGACTGGCCGAGAAAATGCGCCAAGGACAAGCCAACGATGATCGGCACGGTGATGAAGGACAGCATGCTGGTGAACGCCGTGAGCGTAATCGACAGGCACGTGTCGCCGCGTGACAGGTTCGTGATCATCGCGGCACTGACGCCGCCGGGGCCGGCGGCGAGAATCATAAACCCACCGGAAGCGGCGGGGGGCAGGTCGAAGACCGCGATTAAAGCCAGGGCCGTCAGCGGCAACAGCACGACCTGGGCCAGCAGCCCGAGACCGACCGCGACCGGTTGCGACAGCACACGGCGAAAGTCATCGACGCTGAGTTTCAGGCCCAACGCGAACATGATGAAGGCGAGGCCCGCTGGGAGCAGGCTTGCAATGTAAGCGGTCATCGCAGCAAAGCGACCAGGAGCAGGACTCCGATGACAGCCTGGCACACAGCCGTTCTCGCCAGTTGCTGGTTCATCGCCGGACCGGCCGCCGGTTGCCAGAATGTCACGATGAGCCACGCCGACAATGGCAGAGCCAGCAGCGCGATGCTGCTATGCCGCCAACCAAGCGCCGCGACGACCAATGGGTAGGGCGCGAGCATCAGCAGGGCGTATAGCCACCTGGCTGCGTCTGCACCGATTCGCGCTGCCAACGTGCGGCGCCCGGCACGTGTATCAGCGTCGAGATCGCGCAGGTTGTTGACCAGCAGCACCGCCGCTGCCGGGCAGCCGATGGCGATCCCCGTCAACACCACGGCGAGGTCAGGTAGCTGCTGCGACTGCAGGTAGTAGCTGCCGGCGACAGCGATGATGCCGAAAAAACCGATAACGTAAGCTTCGCCCCATGGGCCGTACGACAGAGGTCGAGGGCCGGAGGAATACGCATATCCCGCCACAAGTGACGCGAGCCCGATGGCGAGAATGAACACACCGCCCACTGCCACAAGATGGATACCCGCTGCGAGCGCGAGTGCGAAACTGATGAAAGCCGCCTGCCGCACCTGGCGCACTGTCGCAAGACCCGCGCCGGTAATGCGCAGTGGACCGAGTCGGTCGGGTCCGTCGGCACCCTGCTGTCCGTCGCTCGCATCATTGAAGAGATTGGTGCCAATCTGGATCAGGATCGCGCAGGCCATCGTTGCGGTAAACGTCAGCTGATCGATGCCCGACCCCTGTGCCCAGGCCAGCGCAGCGCCGACGGCGACCGGCACAGCGGCCATCGTCAGCGTTCGAGGCCGGATACCGAGCAGCCACACACGAGGCCTCGAAATACTCTCCGATTGCGAGTTGCCCTGGGTCATCGATGCGCCGAACGATTCCGTCTAGAAATCGTAGTCGAGGGTCAGGAACAGTTCCCGGCCGCGCCCATAGACCTGCTCGACGTACGACGCGGCCGTCGTGAACGCCGAGTTACCGGTGACCAGGTAGGTCTCATCGAGCAGGTTGCGAGAGGCCAGCGACACGCGCCACCGTTCGTTCGCTGCGAGCCACTCAAGCGATGCATTCAACAGGTGGACGGGCGGCTGTCGGATCTCCGGGCTGTTGATCGCATCACTGAACTGCTCACTCTGCCATGACCAGTCCAGTCGGGTCTTCATTGCGCCTCGGCTGCCAAGGTCGATCGAGTAAGCCGCGCCTGCTGCAAGACTCCACTCCGGAGCGTTCACGAGCTGGTTGTCCAGGCGCACGCCAGAGGCCTGTGCTGAGTCCGTCAGCGTTCGATACGCAGCATCAAGGTGTCCGACGGACAGGTTGATTGCCCAGTCAGAAGTCGGCACCCACGTGAACTCGAGTTCACCGCCGCGCACCCGCGCTCGTCCTGCGTTAAAGGTCAACGGATTGAAGGACTCTCTGACGATGATCTGCAGATCGTCATAGTCAGCGTCGAACAGCGCGAGATTCATGCGCAGACGTTCGTTTGGCGTTGCCGTCTTTAGCCCTATCTCGAGGCTGTCGACAGTCTCCGGGCGATACGTGCTCGGCCGTCGATCCGGCGTCGGCCCGACGAAGCGCTGATCGAATCCGCCGCTCTTGTAGCCCGTCGAATAGCTGGCGTACGTCATTACCCGGTCACGCAGCCAATACTTGGCGTCGACCGACCAGTCGGTCTTGCTGAATTCAAGCTGGCTCTGCGTGAAATCGAGAATGCGTTCGCCTGCGGCCAGCGGGCCCGTCGGAGCGAGGTAGAAGCCTTCGAGGTTTGGCCACGTCGGTGAAAAGAACCCGGGCTCTGAACCCGCCGACGCGTCGCCCAGTGATAGCTGGTCCGGCAGATAGGCTTTGCGATCCCTGGTGTAGCGCCCGCCGACAGACACGGCCAGTCGATCGGTCACATCGAGGGTCGTGTGCAGAAACACCGCGTAGGACTGGTTGTCGTAATAGCCGCCGCTCTGGATGGCGCCGGTCGGAAGCGTTACGTCGACGAGGTTGAACCCGGACTCGTCGTAGTAGAAGACACCGAACAGGCCGTTCAGGCTCTGATCCCTGTTCGAGAACTCGAGTTGTACTTCCTCGCTCACCTGCTCGTGATCGTAATCGTCGCGCGTAGCGAAGATGTTGGCCGGCGTGTTGTCTCCGTCACGGGATGACAGCATGCGAATCGAGCGGAAGCCGGTCGTCGACTTCAGGCTGAACTGGTCGGAGATGGTCCAGTCTATCTCGACGGCTGCGCCTGCGTTGTCGAGCTGGGATGCCGTCGGGAAGCTGGCCTCAGACAGGTACGGTCCGGGGCGTGAGTCCGGGCCGTAGCAGCCCGTCGCTCCCCCGTCCGCTGCGCCCGGCGGCGGGAATGTCGGCGGTCCGCCTGCTGGCGTCCCGTCGAAACCTGGATTCACCCCGATCGATGTGCAGCTCTCCAGCAAAGCGTTACCGAAGGTGCCGAAGGCCTGTCGATCATTCACGCCGCCCGATACCGTAGGCGCGCCGTTCTCGTCGATCTCGGTAAAGTCGACGACCAGAAATGTCTCCAGGTCCTCGCGTGGGGTCCACGACAGCGAGCCTCGTGCTGACCAGCGGTCGCGATCGCCGGTGCGGACGCCGTCAGAGAGTCGCTCGACGTAGCCGTCTCGGGTAATTCGACTGAGTGCAAGCCCTGCCGCACCGTTCTCCCCGAGCGGCAGGTTCGACCAGTAGGCCAGTTCCGCGAGGTTGTCGTCGCCGAGACGAACGCGCAGACGGTTGTCCGCCTGCTCCGATGTCGGTCGGCTGCTATGCACTTTGATAGCGCCGCCAATCGAGTTGCGGCCAAAAAGCGTGCCCTGGGGGCCGCGCAGCACCTCGACACGCTCGACATCGATCAGGTCGAGTACGTTGCCAATGGATCGGCCGAAGTAGACACCGTCGATGTACAGTGCGACTCCCGGGTCGGTGACCGGCGTAAAGTCGGACTGTCCTATGCCGCGGATAAATATCTGGCCGACGGAGCTGGAGCCGGAGGAGGGCGCTGCCTTGTCGTACTGCAGATTCGGAATGGCGGAACCCAGTTGGTCGATAGAAAGGATTTGGCGGTCCTCGAGCTGGTCGCCGCTGAGTGCACTTATCGCGATCGGGACGCTTTGCACACCCTCTTCACGTCTCCTCGCCGTCACAACGATTTCTTCGATGCCCTGCCACTCCTCGAAGCCCGTTGTCCTCCCGGACTCCGGCATCGATGTCGCATAAGCCGGCATCGTCATGATCGCGGTTGCAGCGACCAGTGCGACACATGGCAGAGACCCCGGAATCGGTCCGTAGTCCCTCCGCGCCCGTTGTTCGACGTTCTTCTTCACGTTCCTGCCCGAATTGCAGCTGTTTCGGAAACACCAACCATACTGAACCGCGCAGCCACGTCCAGTCTCGGATACCCCCGATTCCTGCGATACACCGTCGTCAGTTTGACGATCTCCAATGAAGAAGCGGGGCTTCTGACTGACAGCGTCGGGGCTCTCGCGTGAGTGACCTCAGCTCGGTGGCCAGCGCTCGGTGACGGTATCGACGACACCGCCGAGTTGAATCAGTCGCTGACGACGTAGCAGTCGAGGTCTTCCGCTACGAGCACCGGGCCATCGTAGCTTTCCCTGACGACTGCTACGTTGTTCTCCAGCGAACGCAGGCTGCGCGCCATCAGGTGGCTCAGAACCAGTCGATCCGCATGCGATTCTGCCGCGATCTGGCCGATCGCACTGGGCCTCGCATGCAGGCGAGTGGCGATGCCGGTCGCGCCTTCGGGTATCACGAGATGCATGACGAGCAGATCGGCGTCTCGCGCCAGCTCGACGAAGCGTGGGTCTGAGCCGTTCTGGTCGCTCGAGAACGCCACGACGACATCGCCGACCGTGACACGGAAACCGAGCGCCGGCACGATGCCGTGCGGAACGTGCAGCGCCTGCACGTGCAGCTGAGTGGCCGAATCGCGGTACACGCTTGTGAAATCAGGCTCCCCGGTATCCGCAACCTCTTTGGGCACGAGTTGGACAAGGCCGGCACTGCCGTCGCGGTAACCTGACAGATAGGCATAAGCACCACGCCCCGGCTCCAGCAGGGCGTCAAGGTAGGCCACCAGGCCCGGAAACGGACCGTCGCCGGACGGGCCCGCAACCGTTAGCTCGCGCTCGCGTCCGGAGAAGAAGCCGGACTTGAGCAGCGCCGGGAAATCGGCAGAGTGGTCTGTGTGGAAATGGCTCAGGCCGATGAAGTCGATATCTTCGAAGCGCGCGCGAGCCTCGCCGAAACGCAGAAACGTACCGGCACCCGCATCGATCATCACCCGGGACTTGCCGTCGACCCACACGATGTAGCCTGAAGACGCACGCCCGTCATCGGCGATCGGACCGCCGGAGCCAAGCACCTGCAAAGCGACGCCGGATGCCGGTGGACACTGGTCGGCAGCCATCGATGCCGTGGCCAGGAAGGCCCAGGCGAATACACCAACCAGGATTCTGACAGTTCTGTGCATCGACGTGGTCTCCTGTTCAAAAACGCGGCCGAATCGTTGGCGCGACGGCTGTGAGCTTTCTCGGCACGCGCGCTTGGAATCGTGCAGGCGATGCCAGTCATCTCTCCAGCTGCTTGCTCGAAGAGCGGGCAGCTTGCGCGGGCGAACGGAATCGAACCGTCATCTTTGGCTTGGGAAGCTGATGTTCTATCTTTGAACTACAGCCGCTTATCTGTAGTTTTCCCCACGATTCTACAGTCTCCAATAGTCTGGATCGACCGTCCCATGGTAGAGGAACGGTGACGAGTGCGATCGATCGGAGGGTGGAGACTAAACCGAGATTGTTCTTCGTATACGTCGTTAAACTTGGCAGGATTTCCCCAGCTAACAGGGATACGTCGCGAATTCGTATGCCAAAACCAGATTTGACCGTTGAATCGCTGAAAAAAGAAGCGAACAGTTTTGCCGTTGCCGTTGCCGTTGCCGAGTCACGATGATCGCAGGGCGTTCATTTCGCCAACTTCCGTGTCACACCAGGGCAGCGCGCCCCGCTATGTCCGTTAGTTATTCTTTCAGATATCACGACGGTCAGGAGAATCCGCCGAAGACCCTGCGTGGCATCGTGGTAGGGGTGTTCCCGGAATCATCAGTCATGAAGTAAGGCTACAAATGAGCATACTCAGAAAGGCCAATGGACTCAGTTGGTTACCTCGGCGGGATCTAACTCGTTGAATCGGGTGGTCACAGAACCATGGCAATCAAGCGCTTATTCGAGTGCCCAATTCAGCGACTCCGATCGGGAAGCTGATGCCCTAGCATTGAACGGACACCGCACAGTCGTGCTTGCTACAGTGAACTCGGCTGAATAGAAGGTGACCACTGGCGGGCCGGAACGCTGCCGCAAGCAATACCATGGCGGCAGCAATTCGAGAGGTCCGAGCGCTCAGCGTCGACTAGCCGGCAATACCGCGCATTGATTCGCGACACGGAGGCAACCCATGAAGAAAGTACTCGAATTCATCAGAACGACGGCGATCGGCGGGCTGCTTGTGATCATACCGGTGACGATTGTCGCATTCGTTCTCGTACAGTTGTACGTGCGCATTGTCGGCTTTGTTGGCTCGTTCGTCGATGCACTGCCCATCGATCTGAGGAGCGATGCAATCCTCATAGCTCTGCTGACGATATTGACCCTCGTGGCCGTCTGTTTCCTCACTGGGCTGCTCGTTCAGACGCAGCTCGGCGACGCAATACGGAGCTGGGCCAAACGAAACATCGCGGATCGAATTCCGATGTACAACGCGCTCACGAGCCTGACCCGGCGCGTTGCCGGCATCGATGAGGGACAGTTTGCGCCGGTGGAGGTCGACCTGTTCGGTTCTGAGACCCGCACCCTCGGCTTTCTGATCGAGGCATTGCCGGACGACCGCTGCGCGGTCTTCGTGCCGTCGGCACCCCTTGTCACCGCCGGCCAGTTGTATGTCGTGCCATCATCAAGAGTACAGACGATTGAGGCGTCGATGTCCGACGCAATGACTGTCGTTACGCAATGGGGCGTCGATGCGCGAACGCTTTACGGCAACAGGTCCGGCGACGCCTGAGCGACCGGATGCCGGCCGGCGCATTAGTCTCCCTGCGTTACAACAACACTGAGCTCGGGATGAGCGCCGGATCATGCACGACTAGCATCCGCTTGGAAATACGGTACGATGGGCGCATGCACAAGATATCCGGACTTCTCGCCGCGACCCTGCTGTTCGTCGGCTGCGCCGCCGTCACACTCGACCTCCCTTCGATAACCGATGAACCCACCGGCATTCGCAGCGACGGCCGCGTCGTCTGGCGCGATCTCATTACAACCACGCCGGCCGAGTCTCGTCGCTTCTATGGCGAGCTCTTCGGCTGGACGTTCCATGCACCGGGCGTCGCCCTCGGTTTCGGTGGCGACGAGAGTTACATGCTGATCCGCCACGAGGGTCGGTTGATCGGCGGGATGCTGGACGGGAACACGCTCGAGGCGGAAGAGGAAGTGTCGCAATGGATCACTGTCATCTCGGTGGACGATATTGCCGCGGCGGTTTCGACGGCGCGTCAACAGGGCGGCGAGATCCTCACCGAACCTACGTATTTGCCGAGCCGCGGCACGCTGGCCGTATTGCGCGACCATGAAGGCGCGCTGTTTGCGATGATCGAGACGCGTGACGGCGACCCCGAACAGTTCAGCCCCGAATTCGGGGACTTCCTCTGGGACGAGGTCTGGAGCAGCAATGTGACCGAGTCCGCCGAGTTCTACCAGAGCGTCGTGGGATACAGTGCTGCTTCGCCCGATGCTGCCGGACTGGAATACGAATACCGCGTCATGAGCAGCGCGGGCGAACCGCGCGCCGGCATCATGCGGAATCCGTTTAAGGAACTGCAACCCGTCTGGATCAATTACCTGCGAGTAGCCGACCCCGAAGCGGTCGCATCGAAAGTCGAAGCGCTGGGCGGGCAAGTGATCGTCCCTGCCCAGCCACGCGATATCGGCGGCAGCGTCGCGCTCGTCGCCGGCCCGTCGGGCGCCGGCATCGCCCTGCAATCCTGGTCAGAGGAGTCCAGTGAATGACCATCACCCGCATTACCGCCGCGTGTAGCAGGTACCTGCGCACGATCGCAATCACGCTGACCTGTCTCCTGCTCGCATCCTGCGAGCCGCCCCAGGTCTACGGCAGCATTGGCTACAGTACATTCGACAGAGGCTTCGGCGTCTTAGCCGGCAGCGGCCTCGGCATGGACGTCAGGATCGGCGGCCGCATACTCTGAGTCAGATGTAAATCGAATCCTCCTTCCCGGCATGGGAAGCCAAGGTAGAAACCACTATACGACGCCCGCCGTCGTTACTGGACCGCGGGTCTCCTGACTGTAAGCCCTCACTTCTTGGCTAGCCAAAAGAAGAAGCTCACCAGCGCCCGGACAACGGCCGTCGTCGACAAATGGAACACCTGCCGGATCGTTGCAGGACTCCAGGCTAGCGGGTGGTGGAACTCGCGCTCTGGTGCCGCGCCATTCGGCGAGGACGGGGCCTCCGCCGAGGTTCGAGGTGCGAAGCGAATTGCTCGGTGCAGCGGTGCCAGCTGTACGATCGGGCATTGCGAATGCAGGACTTGGGATTCAACGTGATCGCTGTTGCGCAGGCGTGCCGAAGCTTTTCGTTCAGCGAGCCGGTAATTCCGTCGTCGACCACGTCAATCGGCCCCGGGACCGGAAAGGCTGCAACGGGCAAGCCACAGGCCATCGCCTCCAGCATGACAATTCCGAACGTGTCTGTCTTGCTTGGGAAAACAAAGACGTCTGCGCCTGCCAGGAAAGACGCGAGTGTCTGACCAAACTGGTAGCCGACGAAATGCGCGTCGGGGTATTGCTTGCTCAAGCGCTCAAGATCCGGGCCATCGCCGACAATGACCTTGCTGCCGGGCAGATCCAGTTCGAGGAACGCCTCGATGTTTTTTTCTACAGAGACGCGGCCGACATTAATCCAGACGGGTCGCGGCAGGTCGTAAACGAGCGGCTTTGTCGGGTTGAATACACTAGTGTCTACACCGCGCGACCAGGTGACGAGGTTGTTGAAGCCTCGCTCCTCGAGTACGCGCCTGATGTTCTCTGTCGGTACAAGCGTTCGCTGAGCACGACGGTGGAACCGGCGCAACAGTGCCGCTGTCCAGCGAATGGGGACAGGCGTCCGCGCTCGTACGTATTCCGGGTATTGCGTGTGGTACGCCGTAGTAAACGGCAGTCCTTTTCTGATCGCGTACTTCCGCACAGCCAGCCCTATCGTGCCCTCGGTAGCAATGTGAATGCAGTCCGGCCTGAATGCCTCGATTTCTCGTTTGACGCGGCGGTAAGGAAACAGCACCAATCGAATCTCGGGATAGGTCGGGCACGGAAAGGAGCGCCGCCCTTCCGGCGTGATCATGAGCACCGTATGCCCCTGTGCGATGAGTTCATCGCGAGTCTGGGTCAATGTGGTGACAACACCATTGACCTGCGGAGCCCACGCGTCTGTGCCTATCAGAATTCTCATCGCGCAATTTTCGACAGGCTCTGTGAACGACGGGTTAACGGTTTGTGACAGTCCTCTTACAGCGTGCCGTCAATATTCAACGTTCGTTCACAGAAACGTAATTCCCGCGTCGCGAATCCTGTTGATCATGCGTATCCATGCAAGATGTCATTGCGTACTTCGATCATGTGGAGAGTGGCATTTGCCTGCGGATCAACAGGCTTAGCCACAGGCGCCTCGCTCGCCGTTTTTTCTCCATTGTTAGCAAGCTGGGCGACGGCGGCGCCTGGGTCGTCATGGTCGCTGTCCTGTACGCGAAACGCGGCCATGATTTCCTCCCGTCTGTAGCCCTGATCGCGGTGACAGCAGGCATCGGCGTGCTCATCTATTCGCAGTTGAAAAACCGTCTGGTCAGGGAGCGGCCGTACATCAACCATGGTGATATTCTCTGCGGAGCGGCGCCGCTCGACCGGTACAGTTTTCCATCCGGTCATACCCTCCACGCCGTAAGTTTCACGATCATGCTTGCGGCAGTCGAGCCGCAAATGCTCTTCATTGCTGTGCCTTTCGCTCTGCTGGTGGCTGCGTCGAGAGTGATTCTCGGGCTTCACTACCCGAGCGACGTGTTCGCCGGCGGTGTACTCGGCGCGATACTCGCCAGCGTCAGCCTCACTCTCTTCCGGGCATTCCACTGATCCCGGCGGCAAAGCGCCGTCCGCGCCTGAACACAATACAGCGCCATCAGAGAGGGCCAGTCACTCCGGACTTCCGCTGTATCTACCTATGTGGCCCGAGGGTCATTGATCAAAGACAAACATAGAATCAGCAATTCGGAGTCATGCTATGGGTTACTGGCAACAGCGCTCAGCCTGCTCGTCCAAACGGGCCACGCTCGCATGCTTCGACTGCACGACGCGCCGCCGGTAATCGACGAGGAAAAGGAGGAACGCGAAAGTACCCTCGATTCGGCGCAGGAATCAGAGCAGGCGTAGCGCTGTTTTACCCGGCGCTGAGCTACGTATGTGTCCATATAGCATGCGGCCGCCGTTTGGCTACACTGAACTGGGTAGCCCCGATTCTGTCGGAGGTCCGCCTTCAGCCCGGCGCAACTGGACACGTTGATTTGAAGAATTCCCTCATCGCACTTTACAAGGATGTGTTGGGCAGCATCCGCGATCTGGCGCCGATCGTCATCGTGATCGCCGTATTCGAAGTCGCGGTGATACGCCAGCCCGTCTCCGGCCTGCTCGGAATTCTGTACGGTGCCGTGCTCGTCGTCCTTGGCCTGGCCTTCTTTATTTTCGGATTGCGCCTCGCACTATTCCCGGTCGGAGAGAGCCTTGCGCATTCGCTGGCGAAGAAGGGCAGCGTCTTCTGGCTTTTTGTCTTCGCCTTCATCCTGGGGTTTGGCACTACGATTGCTGAACCGGCGTTGCTCGCGATCGCTGCCGAGGCGGCCGAAGTGGCAGTGGGTGCGGGCGCCATTGAGGCGACCGAGGAAGCACAGGACAACTACGCGCTTGGCCTGAGGCTCGTCGTGGCGCTGTCGGTTGGCTGTTCGCTGATGCTCGGCGTTCTGCGCATACTGACGAACTGGTCTCTGCCGGTCATGATCATCAGCGGCTATATTCTCGTCGTGCTCGTGACCGGAATTGCGCCACCGGAGATCGTCGGTATCGCCTACGACTCGGGCGGGGTCACGACGTCGACCGTTACCGTGCCGCTCGTCACGGCGCTCGGCGTGGGGCTCGCGAGTTCGTTGAGCGGTCGTAACCCGATGACCGATGGCTTCGGCCTGATCGCATTCGCGTCGCTGACGCCAATCCTGTTTGTACTCATCTACGGGGTGATCACGCAGTGGATCTGATCGTCTCAGCCCTGGGAATCATCCTCGATAGCGCAATGGATGTCGCGCCGATCGCGATCTTCCTGTTCGCGTTTCAGAAATTCGTGATCGGCGGACGCATGCCGCACATGGGGCAGGCCATCGTCGGTTTCCTGTTCGTCGCGGTTGGGCTCGGCCTGTTCCTTGTCGGGCTCGAGAAGAGCCTGTTTCCGCTGGGGTCTTTGCTGGCGGAGCAGCTGACGGATCCCGAGTTCCTCGAGAAGGCGTCCGGTCACGTGCAGGAGGCGCTGGTCTGGCAGGACTACTACTGGGTCTACCTGTTCGCCGCGGCCATCGGGTTCAGCACGACACTGGCCGAGCCGGCGCTGCTCGCGGTCTCGATCAAGGCGAACCTGGTGTCCGGTGGCGCTATCGGCGCGTGGGGCCTCCGCGTCGCCGTCGCGATCGGTGTCGGCGTCGGCGTGGCGCTCGGTTGTTACCGGATTGTCACCGGGCTACCGCTGCACTGGTTTATCGCTGTCGGCTATCTCGTCGTCATCGTACAGACGACGCTCGCGCCCAAACTCATTGTGCCGCTTGCTTATGACTCGGGCGGCGTCACGACATCAACGGTAACCGTGCCGCTGATTACCGCGCTCGGCCTGGGACTGGCAGAAGGCATACCGGGGCGCAGTCCCTTGTTGGATGGATTCGGGCTGGTGGCCTTCGCCAGCCTGTTCCCGATTATTTCAGTGCTCGCTTACGGCCAGATCGCCGCTTATCGGCCCCGTGAGCCAGAGAAAAAGAACGGCGCGACGAAAGCGCCGGAGGAAGGAGAACATGCACTTTAAACTGATCATCGCATTCGTCGAAGACGAGAAGACCGACGACGTCATGCACGCGGCTCGCGAAGCCGGTGCCACGGGCTGTACCGTTATCAACAGCGCCAGGGGCGAGGGCTTGCATGCAAGCAAGTCGTTCTTCGGCCTGACGTTGACGACGCAGCGTGACGTTGTCTTGTTTCTCGTCGAGCAGCACCTGAGTCGTCATATCCTGGAGCACATCGGTGAAGTTGGCGAGTTTGACGACAAGCCGGGAACGGGTCTTGCCATTGTGGTCGACGTCGAAGACGCTATCGGCGTCGCGCACCAGGTGAAGGAACTCACCGAAATCGTGGAGGAAAGGATATGAACATTCGTAACTGGGGGCCCGTTCGGGAATGCATGACTACCGACGTGACGAAGGTCGACGGCCGGATCGACGTGCTGACCGCGCTCAAAATAATGAAAAAGGAGAACGCGAACAGCCTGATCATCAAGCGTCGCGACGAGAGCGACGAATGGGGCATGGTGTTGTTCTCCGATATCGCCAGACAGGTGATCGCTAAGAACCGCGCACCGGAGCGGGTCAACGTGTACGAGATCATGACCAAGCCCGTGCTTCGAGTGTCGCCGGACATGGAGGTTCGTTACTGCGCTCGGCTGTTCGAGAACTTCGGCATCAGTCAGGCGCCGGTGGTCGAGCATAACGAGATTATCGGCATGATCAGCTACTACGCCATGGTTATGCACGGTGTGCTGCCCGATCTCGAGTAGCCTGCTCTGTACCAAAACAAAAGGCCGGGCTGCTGCCCGGCCTTTGCATTTCTGACGTTCTCTGCGTCGCCTCCGTCTAATCCCAGAGGTGCGTGTCCTTCTCGATGACCTGTGACGGAGTGCCGACAATCAATGGATCGGCCCCGTGCACGACGTGCTTGTCCTTACCCGGATAGTCGAGCCCGGAGAGGAAGTGCTGCATGCAGTTTAGCCGCGCGCGCTTCTTGTCGTCGGATTTGATGATCGTCCAGGGCGCGTCCGCGGTGTCCGTGTAGAAGAACATCGCCTCTTTCGCGTCCGTGTAGTCGCTCCACTTGTCCTGCGAGACTCGATCGACCGGGCTGAGTTTCCACTGCTTCAGCGGGTCCCGTTCCCGTTGCGCGAATCGTTGCTTCTGCTCTTCCTGCGTGACGGAGAACCAATACTTGTACAGGCGAATGCCCGAACGCACGAGCATGCGCTCGAAGTCCGGCACCTGTCGCATGAACTCGAGATACTGGGTCGACGTGCAGAAGTTCATGACCCGCTCGACGCCGGCGCGGTTGTACCAGGAGCGATCGAAAAACACCATCTCGCCTCGAGTCGGCAGGTGCTTCACGTAGCGCTGGAAGTACCACTGTCCCAGCTCGGCTTCGGTCGGTTTCATCAGCGCTATCACGCGTGCCGCGCGCGGATTCAGGTGCTCCATGAAACGCTTGATCGTGCCACCCTTGCCGGCGGCGTCACGCCCCTCGAACAGGACGACGATCTTCTGGCCGGTTTCCTTGACCCAGCTTTGCACCTTCAGGAGCTCAGTCTGCAGTTCCTCCTTGTGGTGCTCATAGGGCGCTTTGCGAATCTTGTTCTTGTACGGGTAGGTGCCTTCCCTGAACAGGCGCTTGATCTCGTCCGGGTTGTGGCGAAGCTCGCCGAGCAAGAAACTGCGGCTTGCGCCGGGCGGTGGCTTGTTCTTTGTCTTGTCGTCAGTCGCAGGTTTAACGGCGGACTTGACCTCCGGCTGAGCCTCGTCGGAGACGTTCTCTTGGGCCTGGGCTGATTCTGGAGTGTTACTCATGCTGCAATCCCGGTGACAGTCAAACTAAGGCCTCATTTTCCTGCGCAGCGGCATGGCTTGGAATACGTACAAGCCGTTGTTTTTCGTGAATTAAGTAAGCAAGTGACGAGCTAGCGCATCCTGCGGTACAGGTGTTGCGTGCCGATCAATACGAGCCCGATAAGGCCGGCGATGCTGTTGATCGGCGACAGCGCGAATGCAAGCCATTCGTTATCGAGCGGAATCAGGGTTGTCGAGAGTATTTCCGCTGCCACACCGAGCGACTGCTGCAGCGGGGACTCGAGCAGTACCTCCAGGGTTACGAGCAGGATGACGGCCGCCAGTCGCCCGGCTATGACGCGCTTGCCCCGCCTGTCGATGCGTTGCTCGACGGCTGTCGTGAATGCGTCATCCCGGAGTTCTGTCTCCGCGGAGTCGAAGAGTGCTTGTAGTGCTGGATCGCGGTTCATACCGATCCTCCATAAGCTTTGAGCAGGTCGCGCAGCAGCTCGCTGCCGCGACGAATGTGCGATTTGATCGTGCCCAGCTTTATCCCGGTCAGTTCTGCGATCTCGCTGTGCGACAGGTTCTCGTGATACGACAGGACGATGCAAAGACGGACGGGTGCGGGCAGGGCCGCCAATGCCGCATCGAGGTCGATAGCCTCCGATGTCGAAACGGGCGGTGCCTCCAATTGCACGTCATCGAGTTCTGTTGTCGCGATGCCCCCGTGTTTACGCTGGTAGTCGATCCACTCGTTGACAGCGATTTTCTTCAGCCAGCCGCCAAAGCGGTCCGCGTGCTTGAGCTGACGAATCCTCTGCCAGGCCTTGAGGAACACGCGTTGGGCCATGTCGTCAGCCAACTCAGGGCTGTTGCTGAAGCGCCTGAACAGGTTGCGGACGCCGGGTTGCCGGCGTCGGACAAGTTCGCTGAACGCGCTCTTGTCTCCTCGCATCGCGAGGCTGACGATCAGGGCCTCAGGCCCGTCGGCGTAGTAGGCGGGAGCCTCCGGCATCAATGGGTACCGGTCCTAGTCTGCGCCGCGCTCTACGAATTTTGCGGCGACCCACAGGCCGGCCCCGATAGAGGCGACCAGGGCGGAAACTCCCATGAGCGCGACGCGCGCGTCCGCGTTGATTGCGCCGAGAAACAGGCCAAGCGCCAGTAACCCAGCGGCCGCACCCAAGATAATATAGAAGGACAATTTCAGATCGCGCGCCAGTTCCTTTGAGTCGCTAACACCCAGAACGCGGTCGATCACCTCCTGGTCGATGTCACGGCCGCTCTCCACGACGCGGCGCAGCGTCTCCTGCTGCGTCTCTTTCTGGCGAGCGTCGTACCAGATGCCGGCGACAACAATCGCGGCGACAAATATCCAGAAGCCCAAGGCTCCCAAGCCAGCTGCTGCATCCATAATCTGCTCCTTTTCGTGCTGTCTATATTACTTGAGACGGGGAGAAGCAGCGTTTGGATGCACGCAGGTGGATTAATTTCCGCGCACGCCTGGCTCAAACGTGGTGCAATCCCTGCCCACGAGACTTTCACCAAAGTGAACACCCATGTTTAATATCAGCGAGATCGGGGCAACCGCGATATTCGTCGTCACGATCGCCATCAGTCTTTTCGGGCTGTATTCGTCGCCCGCCGTAATTGAGAAAAGCCTGTTCCGGCCTTACTGGTTCCTGCGCAACCGTGAATACGCGACCGTCTTCACGAGCGGGCTCGTGCACGCGGATATGGGCCACCTGCTGATGAACATGGTCACGTTCTACTTCTTCGCATTCTCGCTCGAGGATCGTATCGGCAGCACGAAGTTCGTCGTCTTGTACGTGTTTGGTCTTGCGGCGAGCTCTGTCTACACCTGGTACCGGCACAATGGGAACCCGAACTACGCGACGCTCGGCGCGTCCGGCGCCATCGCCGCCGTGCTGTTCGCGTACATCGTGTACGACCCGTTGAGCACGATCTTTATCATCCCCATTCCGGTTCCGATTCCGGCCGTCGTGTTCGCATTCGCCTACCTCGCTTACACCTACTGGTCGTCGAAGCAGCAGCAGGGCCGCATCAATCATGACGCTCACTTGTGGGGAGCGATCAGCGGGTTGCTGTTCGTGCTGGTCACGGAGCCGGGCGCCTATCAAAGGCTGTTTGGCCTGCTCGGTTAGGCGGGCGGCAGCCCGGATTCTCGCGGCGCCCGTCGGGCGAATTTGCTTCGAACAGCGCCAACCCCCGTGTATCCGACATGGCCAGCTCCGAGAAGCGTGTCTCCACGCCGTCTATAATCGGGCGCAATCCGGTAAAGCTGATTGCAACGATGAAAAAAACTCCCCTGATCTGGCTGGCCTGCGTCGGTCTGGCTCTCGGTTTCAGCACGACGACCCTCGCTGCGCAGGACGATGTCGTTTTCGACGGCACTCGCGACGCACAGGATCGACTGCGTGTCGGCCTCGTACTCGGTGGCGGCGGTGCGCGTGGTGGCGCACACATCGGTGTGTTGAAGGAACTCGAGGCGCTGCGTATCCCCGTAGACGCGATCACTGGCACCAGCATGGGCGCCATTATCGGCGGGCTCTATGCGAGCGGTGTGACCACCGACGAGCTCGAGGACATTGTCGCGACGATGGACTGGTCGAGGGGACTGTCGAACCAGCCCAATCGCGAGGACCTGAGCTTTCGGCGACGCGAAGACGACGCCGAGTTCCCGGTCGGTGTCGAGCTTGGTTTCCGCGATGGACGGCTTCAGGCCCCGCAGGGCGCCGTTCAGGGCCACCACCTGGACCTGATACTGCGGGACCTGACCCGGCACGTCGACCAGGTCGACAACTTCGATGACCTGCCGATCCCGTTCCGTGCGATTGCGTCAGATGTTGGCAGCGGGGATATGTACGTGATGGGCTCCGGCGACCTCGCGCTCGCGATACGTGCCAGCATGTCAGTGCCCGCTGCGTTCGATCCGGTGATGATCGACGATCGCTTGTTGGTCGACGGTGGACTGGTCGGGAATCTGCCGGTCAGTGTGATCCAGGACATGGACGTGGACGTCGTCATTGCGGTCAACGTCGAGTTTCCGCTGTATCCCAAGGAACAGCTCGACTCGGTGCTCACCATCACTGAGCAGATGTTCACTATCCTGATCCGGACCGAAACGCTGCGGCAGATCGAGAACCTCGGTGACGACGATGTGTTGATAGAGCCTGACATCGGACTGTTTGCCTCAACCGACTTCGGCAACATCGCCGATACCATCGAGCCCGGCGCAATCGCGACCCGCGAGCAGTCGGATAAGCTGGACAGGCTGACCATGACGGAGGAGGCCTACGCGGCCTGGCAGCTTGGCAGGGCGAAGCCGGATCCGATCGGTGGCGACCTGGCGTTCGTACGGGTCACGAACGACAGCCGTATTTCTGACGACACGTTGTTGTCGATGTTGACCGTCCAGCCAGGCGACAACATAGACACCCGCGTACTGACGTATGAAGCGGATCGGCTCTTCGGTCTCCAGTTGTTCGAGAAGGTCGGCTACAAGCTTGTCGATGAGGGCGACGGTGTTGGCGTCGAGTTCACGGCGACAGAGAAAACCTGGGGCCCCACCTATCTTCGCTTCGGCGTGTCGCTGCAAGACAACATCGAGGGCGATACGCGATTCAACGTCAGGAGCCGAATAACGAGACCGGCGATCAACCGTTTCGGCGGGGAGTGGCGGTCCGACCTGCAGCTTGGCACGGATCCGCGATTGTTTACCGAGCTGTATCAGCCGATGTCGGAGACCTCGCGACTGTTTGTTTCACCCGCACTCGAGTTCCGCACAGAGAACTTCAACGCCTTCGTCGACGGAGATGCCGTGTCACGTCTACGCTTGTCGGAGTTCACGGCGTCGTTCGACGTCGGAACCCGGGTCAGCGACTTCGCCGAGTTTCGAGTCGGGCTCTATCGTGGCGATGGTGAAGCGGACATCAAAATCGGGGCGACAGGCCTCGAGATTCCGGATTTCCAGAGCGGCGGCCTGCGAGCTTCGTTGCGCTTCGACACGGCCGATGATCCTTTCTGGCCTCGCCACGGCGTACTTGGCGAGCTTCGATACCAGGCGGCGCGTGAGTCGCTCGGCGACGATGCCGACGTGGACACGGCGAGTGCCCGCTTCGATATCGCGCGCTCGCGGGGCAAAGACACGATCGTCCTGGGCGGCGCCTACGCGACCACACTGGACGGCGATGGCGGACCGACAGACAACTTCACGCTGGGTGGACTGCTTCGGCTGTCGGGACTGGAGCAGGGGCAGGTATCCGGCAAACATCTTGCCCTTCTGAGGGCGATCTACTATCGGCGCGTGAGCGAGGCAGCTGGAGGCCTGTTTGAAATGCCCGTCTATATCGGCGCCTCTCTCGAAGCCGGCAACACCTGGCAGGACAGGGACGACATCAAGTTCGATAACGCACTGATCAACGGAAGCCTGTTTGGCGGGCTCGACACCTTCATCGGGCCGCTGTACCTCGCCGTGGCACTCGGAGAAGGCGGCGAGACAAGCTTCTACCTGTCCGTTGGCAGCCTGCCTTTCTAGCGCGCCACGATTCGGTAACGTGGTCATGGCATGTTCACAGACCTGCGAGGCAACAAGATGAAGGCATCCCCGGTCGTGCGAGCAATCTGCGGCGTGCTGGGATTGGCGGGCGCGGCAGCCATCGCAGGCAACGCCTTTGATCAAGGCCGCGTTGAGCCGGACTTCATGTTCTTCAGCAGCCTGCTGGGCGCGTTCTTCTTCCTGTATGTCGCGTTCTACGGTGAATTGCCGGTCGGGGAGGCTGGCGCGCCAACCAATGAGGAAGCGGCTATGAGCGAGGGGCAGTGGAGGGTGTTCTGGGCCGCTTTCCTGGTCTCCGCCGGTACCATGACCTACTTCCTGTACCGAAAGGGCGTATTCGAGACCGGTAGCCTCGTCGTATTGCTGATTGTCGGCGCCTGTCTCGCGATCGTTGGCGTGGCAATCTATTTCTACGTCAAAGGCCGCACCGACGACTTCTGGTAGCCGGACCGGTTGCGGTGCAGCCGTGTCTCCCGTCTGCATTGCGACCTGTGGCACAGAGTGGCGGCCCACGCTTGGCTAAACTATTGAGCTAGTTCGCTTTATCCAGACGAAGACAGGCCCCTATGAACGCGAAAGTGCATCCCCTCGTCGCGGCGCTGATTATCGCAGCGACGTTCGCCGCCGTAGCGCTTTGGACCTGGGCGTCCGGGCGGGCAGCCAGTCTCGGCGGGCCTGCCGAGCTGACGACGGGGCCTCAAGGCCATCGCTTCATCCAGATTCAGAACTACCTCGTTGAGCACGACGCGGAAGGTTCGTACCTCAGGACACACAATCTCGACGACATGGGCGTCGAGCTCTTTCTCGGCGGTCATGCGTTTTTCTCCGACGGCGATATCCTGCTGCGCCGAGGTCCCGATCCGCGGTCCTTCCTCGACAATCTGCGTGCTTACAAGCGCGAGACGAATCGGAACACGATCGTGCCGGAGTCGTCTGATAGTGGCCTGTTCCGATGCGACCTCAAAACGCGGGACTGCGAGAGGTTTGGTGAACCGGGAGTCGACTTCAAGGCGGCTTTTAGCGTCTACATCGACCAGCGGACCGACGAGGTCTACGTCAGCGACACGACCCGGCACCTGCTCCGCAAGTACTCGTCAGACGGAGTTGAGCTGGCGCCGCCGGTTGACGGTTTCCATTTTCCCAATCAGCTGACGCTGCACGACGATGAGCTTCTCGTCGCCGATACGAACAATCATGAAATCAGCGTACTCGAACCTGGCTCGCCGATCTTCGGTGAGCGCATCGGCAGCAGGGACGTCGTGCCGCCGCCGGCCGAGTCAGCCGGGCATACCTGGCCCAGTCATTTCACCCGAGTCGGCGATGAATGGTGGGTCAATAACATGATGACCGGCATGGACCGCGGCGGTGTGTATGTCTTTGATGACGATTGGCGTTTTCTGCGGCGCGTCGAGCTGCCGAATGGGGCAGACCCAATATCGCTGATGGCGGTTGGGGAGACAGTCTGGATCAGCGATTGGAACAACGATGTTGTCCGCAGGGTCTCGTTTGCGGGTGACGCATTGACGGATCTCGAAAGTACCGGGCTCACCGACGTGTTAACTCGCTCTGCCGAAGAACGCCGACGCTTTTCGCTGATGAGCTACGCAGGCGTGATTGTCGTCGGCCTGTTGTTCGTTGGCCTCCTCGTTCAGGCCTTTGCGAGGAGCATGAATGCGAGCCCCGTACGGCAGGATGTGGGTGCCGAACCGATCCGGTCGACCGGCGATGAGCCGTTACACCTCGAGCCGGACGAAGCAGCAATGAAACGAATCAACGCCGCAGTACGAATTGCCATGGTGCTGACCGTGCTCGCCGTGGTGCCGCTGGTGATGCTGATGCAGACGTCTGAGAATCCGGAGCTCGTCGGCAAACTGATCGGACCCATCGCCGGCATATTCGCCATCGTCGCAATGGTCGCCTGGGTGAACCGTGGCAACTGGGGAACCGCGATTATGCTGGACGGGGACAGGCTGACGCTCAGGGATCACACCGGCCGGGAATCGACCTGCTCGATCCGACAGGTCCGCTATGACGATACCGCGATTGCAACCCGGGATACGGTCGTGATCCTCGGACGGCCGCAGAACCGAGTTTACACAGACGGAGACGTTCGTGAACAGCTAATGCCGAGGCTGGTCGACGCGTCGCGTATTGGTGCGCTGGAAATGCTGAAGCTGCAGATCGAACTCAAACATCCGCAGGGGCTGATTACCGTCTTCGCCCTGGTCGGTGTCGCGATCTACGCTTTCGTGTACTTCGCCACCTGAGACAGCCCAGGCGATGCACAGGCTCACTCCTGTGCCGGAATGTCTTTGTTGTGGACGTAGCGGACTATGCCCAGCACGCTGATCGCGAGCCAGAACGCCTCGACGATAAACGCCGACAGGTTAAAGTCCACGGAGAGCGAGATAAGGATTAGCGCGGCTCCGACACCGTTCGTCAACGAGTAGGAGAGATCGCTGGCCGACATTCGCTCCATCTGCAGAAGAAAGTAGGAGATGAGGATCATCGCGGCTCCCGCCGTACCAATGATGTCGTGCCATTCCATAGTCCCGTCCCGAAGGGTCCCAGTCAGACGGCAAATAATGAGCCTTCTTCGATCGAGATGCACTCGCAACGCATCGTTAGACATCGTGATGCAGCAGACGTCAGCCGCCCTGTGCACCTCGCAGCACATTGACGACATTCTCGCCTACGTCCTCCACGGCGTAGCCGCCCTCGAAGACATAGAGCGTCGGCAGCCCCAGTTTCGCGATCGTTTGACCCACGCGCAGGTAGTCACCGGTCTCGAGCCGGAACTGCGAAATGGGGTCGTTAATGTAAGTATCGACGCCGAGCGAGACGACAATGGCGTCCGGCCTGAACCGCGACAGTTGCTCGAGACTCTCGTCCATCGCCGCAAACCAGTCAACGGCGCTCGTGTTCCACGGGAGCGGGAAATTCACGTTGAATCCTTCGCCACGGCCTTCGCCCGTCTCATCCGCGTGGCCGAGAAAGTACGGAAACTCCTGTTTCGGATCGCCGTGGATGGAGGCGAACAGGACGTCGTTGCGATGGTAGAAGATGGACTGCGTCCCGTTACCGTGATGGTAGTCGACGTCGAGCACGGCGACCTTGTCTGCACCGTTGTCACGCAGGTACTGGGCGGCGATCGCCGCGTTGTTCAGATAGCAGTAGCCGCCGAAATAGTCGGCTGCGGCGTGGTGTCCCGGTGGGCGGCACAGAGAGAAGACGGCCTCTTCGCCGGACAAGAGCTTCGTCGCGCCGGTTAGCGCGACTCTTGCACCTGTGTAAACGGCTTGCCAGGTGCCCGGCGTAATTGGGGTGCCTGCGTCGAAGGAGTAGTACGACAGCTTGCCGTCGATGTAGTCTGGTTCGACCTGTCGCATGCCGCGTACCGGCCAGTTCAGCGGAAGCGCGTCCCAGTCCCGCCCCTCGGCGGCCCACAGCGACCAGGCATTCTGGAGAAAGTCTACAAAGCCTGCGGTGTGGACCGCGAGTATGGGCTCGAGCCCGAACTCGGCCGGCTCGATGACGTCACCGATTTGACCGGACTGGATGGCGGCCAACACCGTGTCGGCTCGCTCCGGTTTCTCGTGACAGGGCATAAGCTGGCCATCGTTCAGTTCAGCCTTGCCATGATGCAGGCGATGATCGTCGCTGTAGATCGTGAACACGGTGCGTCGTTCCTTCGGCGTCTGTCTGTGAAGACGGCGAGGGTAAAACAAAACAGCGCAATTCCGAAACGGCTGCGGGGGACCGTTGGGTTGCCGAGGTGCGAGCGCCAGCGCGCCGCGCTTCCGAGAGCGAGCGGTGCGCCACTTCTGCGGTGACTGGCGTCAGGCTACCTGGGTTGTGCTGACTTCGATCAACCCGGTCTCAGCATCACGAAGCAGATCGGAGGCGTTGTCATGCCGGGACGGCTCATAGGCCGCCGCAAACGAGGCAAGCTCCAGGAATCGCTCCGTCGGCTGCTGCGCATTCCTCTCGCCCAGGACCTCGTCCAAGAGCTTGCGTGCCTGCTGCGTGTCGTTCAGTGACGATCCGGCCAATAGAACCGCGAAGACATCGAAGGACAATCGGGCAACGACGTCGGACTCGCGGAAGCCGTTTCTCAGGATGTCGGCGAATTCGGTCGCCGTCGCATCCGCTTCCTCCTTGCTGACCCGGGATTCGATGTCGAGCAGGTTCTGAATCTGGAACATCCACAGCGCTGCCGGTTGGCCCTTTCGCTGGCAAAGAGGCAGCAAGTGTCCGGCAATCTCCAGGAAGCCGCTACGGTTCGAAAGCCCCGTAACGCGATCGATGGTCACCTGGGCCAGGGTCGAGAGTTCGTCTTCGACCATCATCGCCAACTCACGCAATCGAGCCGAGTCTTCGTCGCTAAAGGATCGTGGCTCCTGGTCGATCAGGCACAGCGTTCCTATCCTGTGACCATTCGGCGCAGCGATCGGGCAGCCAGCATAGAAGCGAATGTTCGGCGCATCGCAAACCAACGGATTGTCGGCAAAGCGCTCATCGTCGAGTGCGTCCTGGACGATCAGCGCTTGCTTGTCGATGATCGCATGCCCGCAGAATGAGATGTCACGCGGCGTCTGCTTTGCGTCGAGGCCCTGCCTTGATTTGAACCACTGCCGGTCCTCGTCGACGAGGCTGACAAGTGCGATGGGCACAGAAAACAGTTGCCGGGCGATCCTTGTAATACGGTCGAATCGCTCCTCCGGCATCGTGTCCAGGAGATCGAGGTCTCTCAGCGTCTGCAGTCGCTCACGTTCGTCGGCAGGGACGGGGGGTGAATCATCGATAGCGTATCCGTTCGGTTCCAGTGGGAGTTATCGGCCGATTGCTCGAGAACTTGAGGCGCACAGCACCCCACCCGGCTGGCGCATCGCCTGTGCATTCGATGTCACCGCCCGGTCATCCGAACGCCTTTTGGCAGCTCTCCGCGCTGCGCCCGAGAGACGACATCATCGATTCGTTTCAGGCGAGTGGCTTCCGTCTTGGCGAGCTTGATGTCCCTCAAGGCGAAACGCTGTGCGGACGGGGGGAACGCAGAGAATCTCTCCAGCGCCGGCGGACTCGCCTTCAGCGCGGCTCGCAGATCCTCGGGAATAATCAATGCATCGACGTCATCGAGAAAAGACCAAAGACCGCTCTGCTTGGACGCTTCTATGGCCCGACGACCCGGATCCTGCATCCGACCTTCCTGCTCCAGGCGATCGGCTCGATCCTTATAGGTCTTGGACCAGTGCTGCGCCTTCCGCCTCGAGATAAGTTGCATCGTTCGATCGGAGTCCAGCTTGCGACGGATTCCGTCTATCCAGCCATACGCGATGAGCGCGTCCAGAACATCGTTGGTCGACAGGTATTTGTGCGGCACGGATTTCTTGAAAGTCACTAGCCACACGCTCTCTTCTTGATGATGGTTGTCGCACAACCAGTCCCAGAGCGCTGATTCGCTTGCAACCTCAATTTGTTCGAAATTCTCGGTCCTGATGCCCTTCGTCATAGTTCCCTGCCTGTTATCTGCTGTGTCTACCCCTGACGGAGACACAGCCTAAACCATTGGCTTTTTCGAATTGAAGTCAGGAATGGTCGATCCTGGCCGAAGACTGGCGTTCGCCCGATCTCTGTTACTCTGTCCCTTCATATTCTGAACAGACTTTCACGGCACGATTGCTGGTGTTGTGACCAAGACTTCGAGAGCGTAGCGATGATCATTCGTCGAGCGGGACTGAGGATGGCGCGTGAACAAGGCCGAGAGTGGCTTTACTACTCGGACGAAGGTGGACTGACCCAGTTCGGTGCGTATGTGGACACGCTGCAACCCGGAGCAACGTCGTCCGAAAAGCATTGGCATGAGCAGGAAGACGAGTTCCTCTACGTCCTCGACGGCGAATTAACGGTTATTGAGGACGACGTCGAGACCGTGCTGCATCCCGGCGACAGCGCCTGCTGGCCTGCCGGCGAGCCTGTCGCGCATACCGTCGCAAACCGCTCAGCAGAAGCGTGCAGCTATCTCATTGTTGGCACACGCGTGACGCACGATGCCTGTCATTATCCCGACTCCGGCCAGACCCTCTACACCGAAGGCGAACAGTGGCGCATCGAGAATGCTGACGGAGACGTGTTGAAGACAGGCCGATGCAAATCGCCGCCCGGACGCGATTAGAGACGGCCTGCGCCCAGCAAGCGCCTGTGTCGTGTAATCATGGCAGATCTCCGGAGTCTCGAGCATTGATGACTGTGCGGCATCTGATCGCGGTACTCCTTTTGATCGGCCTGTGTGGTTGCGGCCAGTCCGGGCCGTGTTCGGGCGCGGCGCCTGCGGGTTCATCCGACTATCGAATCCCTGAACAAACCGGCGACGGATGGCCAACGGCATCGCTTGCCGATCAGGACATAGACTTAGCTCCAATCCAGGAGATGTTGAAACGGAGTCGATCCGGCGAGTTTGAGGGCGTCAGTAGCGTAATTCTGGCCCGCGGGGGCGCACTGGTGCTTGAGGAGTACTTCGGCGAGTCCT
>JAAUXY010099307.1_pt1 | contig 29954 bp, 25 predicted proteins | sample 7278121 | NCBI WGS metagenome assembly JAAUXY01 (sample SAMN14350117, study PRJNA611818) | marine sediment metagenome | isolation source: surface marine sediment (1.8m) | place: French Polynesia: Moorea | collected 2018-08 | reverse complement strand
GGCCAGGGCCTGAAGCGCCCGGAGTGCGTGCTCTGCACCGCGGACGGCAGCGTCTTCGCCGCCGACTGGGAGGGCGGCGTGACCCGGATCGCCCCCGACGGCCGCCAAGCCCGGCACCTCGCCGAAGGCGAAGGTTGGGTCCGTCCGAACGGCATTGCCCTGCGCCGGGACGGCAGCTTCCTGCTCGCTCACCTGGGCGAAGACAGTGGTGGCGTGTTCAGCCTGGACCGCAACGGCACCTTGCGTCCGGTCCTGACCGAGGTCGAGGGCTCGCCCTTGCCGCCGACCAATTTCGTCTTGGAGGACGAGTACGGGCGGCTCTGGATCACGGTCAGCACCCGTCTCCGGCCGCGCATCCGGGGCTGCCGCGCCGACGCGGCCGACGGCTTCATCGTCCTGTCCGACGACCGGGGTGCGCGCATCGTCGCCGACGGCCTGGGCTACACCAACGAGGTCCAGTTCGATGCCGAGGGCCGGCACCTCTACGTCAACGAGACCTTCGGCCGCCGACTTTCGCGGTTCCGCGCCGCCCCCGACGGCACGCTCTCCGACTACGAGATCGTCGCCGAGTTCGGCCCCGGGACCTTTCCGGACGGCCTGGCCTTCGATGCCGAGGGCGCGATCTGGATCGTCAGCATTGTCAGCAACCGGGTGATCCGCGTCCAGCCCGACGGGCGCCAGGAGGTGGTGCTGGAGGACAGCGACGCCGCTCATCTCGACTGGGTCGAGGCCGCCTATGCCGCCGGCCGATTGACTCGCGCCCATCTCGACAGGATCGAGAGCCGGCGGCTTCGCAACATCTCCAGCCTCGCGTTCGGCGGCCCGGATCTGAAGACGGTCTACCTGGGCTGCCTGCTGGGCGACAGCCTGGCCCGCTTTCCTGCTCCGGTCGCCGGCCGGCCGCCCCTGCACTGGGAGGTCGCGGCGTGACCGCGCGCACCAAGTCCGGCCCGGCAACGGCCGAGCCGAACAAGGCCGGAGCCAAGAAGGCCGCACCGCCGCGGGATTCGCTGGTCGACCGGGCCTACCGCGACATCAAGTCGCGGATCATGGGCAACCTCTACCCGCCCAACCTCCAGGTCCTGGAGCAGGACTTGGCCCTGCAGCTCGGCATGAGCCGGACCCCGGTGCGCGAGGCCCTGATCCGCCTGGAGAAGGAAGGCCTGGTCGAGATCCTGCCGCGCCGCGGCATGCGCGTCGTGCCCATCGCGCCCGAGGACATGCGGGACATCTACGAGGTCCTGACCAGCCTGGAGGCCCGCGCCGCCGAGCGCCTGGCCGAGCGGCGTCCGACGGAGGCCGATCTGGCGCCGATGATTGCCGCCGTGCAGCAGATGGAGAGCTCGCTCGACCGGGGCGACCTCGACGCCTGGGCCCGGGCCGACGAGGACTTCCACCGCCTGCTGCTCGAGCTCTGCGGCAATCGACGCCTGGCGACCATGGCCATGACGGTCTTCGACCTGGTCCACCGGGCGCGCATGGTAACCCTCAGGATGCGGCCCCTGCCCAAGAAGTCGAGCCGCGACCACCGGGCGCTGATCGAGGCGATCCTCGCCGGTGAGAGCCGCCGGGCCTACGAGCTGCACTACCAGCACCGCCACCAGGCGATGCAGCTCCTGACCGACATCCTGGAGCGCTACAACCTGCAGGAGCTGTGAGGGGAGAGGACGTCTGGCACCCTGCCGACCTCGCCCTTCGACAGGGGGCGAAGCCCGGCGTTGCGCGTGGACGAGGTGCAAGGACGCGCTCATGCCGAGCCTGTCGAAGCATGAGGCTGCCGAAGCAGATCTCTCTCGGTGATTGGTGCGCGGCCGGCGCGACTACTCCTTCACCGCGCCGGTCATCGAGGAGACGTAGTGCTCGACGAAGAAGGAGTAGAGGATGGCGACGGGCAGCGAGCCGAGCATGGCGCCGGCCATGAGGCCGCCCCAGTTGTAGACGTCGAAGGTGATCAGCTCGGTCACCGCGCCGACCGGGACGGTCTTGTTCTCGGCCGAAGAGATGAAGGTCAGGGCGTAGATGAACTCGTTCCACGACAGGGTGAAGGCAAAGATGCCGGCCGAGATCAGCCCGGGCACCGAGAGCGGCAGCACGATCTTGACCAGGATCTGCAGGCGGGTCGCGCCGTCGATCAGGGCGCATTCCTCCAGCTCGTAGGGGATCGAGCGGAAGTAGCCCATCAGCAGCCAGGTGCAGAAGGGCACCAGAATGGTCGGATAGGTCAGCACCAGGGCCCAGTTCGAATCGAAGATGCCCAGCCAATGAACCATGATCGCCAGCGGAATGAAGAGGATGGAGGGCGGCACCAGGTAGGCCAGGAAGATCAGCATGCCGACCGTGCGTGAGCCCTTGTAGCGCAGCCGCTCGATGGCGTAGGCGGCGCAGACCGCGCAGAAGATCGACAGAAAGGTCGAGGTGACCGTGACGAACATCGTGTTCCACAGCCAGCTCGGGTACTCGGTCTCGGTCAGCAGGTGGTAGTAGTTCTCCAGGGTCGGCTCGTAGACCCAGAGCGCCGCGAGGCCCCGGTAGGCGTGGAGCTCCTCGGTCGTCTTCACGCTGGTGATGCCCATCCAGTAGAAGGGAAACAGCAGGACGAAGACGAAGATCGCCAGGGGGATGTAGACCACCACGACCTTGCGCGGGATCGACTCCAGGTAAGTCATGCCGCCTTCGCTGGCGACGGCCGCGGGCTTCTTGACGGCAACGTCAGTCATCCTGGCCTCCTTGCTGCCACTTGCGGCGCTGCAGGCCGAAGTAGCTGAACAGGATGGCGGCCAGCAGGAAGGGGATCATCGCAGTGGCGATGGCCGCGCCCTCGCCGAGCGCGCCGCCGACGATGGCCCGCTGGTAGGACAGGGTGGCCATCAGGTGGGTCGCGTTGATCGGGCCGCCCCGGGTCATCACCCAGATCAGCTGGAAGTCGGTGAAGGTGAAGAGCACCGAGAAGGTCATGACCACGGCGATGATCGGGGTCAGCAGCGGAAAGGTGATGTGGCGGAAGCGCTGCCACTCGCTTGCGCCGTCTATGGTCGCCGCCTCGTAGAGCGAGGGCGAGATGGTCTGCAGCCCGGCCAGCAGCGTGATCGCGACGAAGGGGATGCCGCGCCAGATGTTGGCGGCGATCACCGAGGCCCGGGCGTTGTTCGGGTCGCCCAGGAAGTCGATGGTCTCGGTCAGCAGGCCGGCCTCGATCAGGATCCAGCTGATCACCGAGTCCTGCGAGTCGTAGATCCACCAGAAGGCCAGGGCCGAGAGCACGGTGGGCACGATGAAGGGCATCAGCACGATGGCACGGATGAAGGCCTTGAAGGGGATGTAGTGGTTCAACAGCAGTGCCAGCCAAAGGCCGAGACCGAATTTGATGATGCTGGCCACGACTGTGTAGAGGAAGGTGTTGAAGACCGAGAGCCAGAAGACGTGGTCCTCGAACAGCCAGATGTAGTTTTCCAGCCCGATGTATTCGCCGGGCCGGCCGACCTTGACGTCGGTCAGCCCGATCCAGACCCCGAAGAAAAGCGGATAGGTCAGGAAGACCAGCAGGAACAGGGCCGCCGGCAGCATGAAGATCAGGCCGAGGGCGTTGCGGTTGTTGCGCAGGCGGTCGAGCAAGCCAATCGGCTCGATGCTCCTGGTCTGGCTGGCTATCGCCACGTGGCCCTCGCTTCGTCAGGAGTCGGTGGTCTCGAGCCCCGGCCGCGGAGTTGCGACGGCCGGGGCCCGGGATGGCCGGTCTAAGCGCCTCAGGAGCGGTAGACCCGCTCGGCGCGGCGCTGCGCGTCGGCCGCGGCCTGCTTCGGGCTCTTCGCGCCGGTCGCCGCCTCGGCCACCATGTTAACCACGACGAAGTCGGCGAAGACCTCCGACGCGGCGTTGCCCAAGGAACCGGCGTGGGCGAAGGACCGCGTGCGCTTGGAAACGTCGCGGAAGACCGTGCGCTTCGGATCCTCGGTCCAGACCGGATGGTTCTCGTAGGCGGCCAGCGTGTGGCTCAGGTAGCCGACCGAGTCCTGCAGGAACCTGTCGTGCTGTTCCTTCTCCATCAGCCAGGACAGCAGCGCCTTCACCGCGTTGGGATACTTGGTGTACTTGTAGGGCATCATGGGGAAGCAGACGTGGAACTCCGTCGGCTCGCCGACCGGACCGATCGGGTAGAAGGCGTGGTCCATGTCCTCGGCGACCTCGGTGTTGCCCTCGCGCACCGCCGCGGCATAGATCGAGATGCCGTTGTTGGTCAGCGAGCAGGCGCCCTGCAGGAAGGCCTTGTTGTTGTGGCCGTCGAGCCAGGAGGCCGCGCCGGGGATGAAGGACTCGCCGAGCGCCTTGACGTACTCCAGGCCGGCCACGGTCTCCGGGCTGTTGACGACGACGTTGTCGTTCTCGTCGACCAGCTTGCCGCCGTGCGACCACATGATCCAGTGCGCCCAGCAGTTGCCGTCGCCGCTGGCGTTGCCCAGCGCGAAGCCGCCGGGGGTCCCGTTCTTCTTCAAGTTCACCATCAGCTTGAGGAAGTCGTTGGTGTTGTCCGGCACGGTCTCGAAGCCGGCCTTCTGGATGTGCGACTTGCGGTAGTTGATCAGGTTGCCGCCGATGGTGATCGGCAGGTTGATCCACTTGCCGTCGCGCTTGCCGTACTGCTCTGCGACGGGATACCAGCCGCCGTAGCTCGCGCCGAGGTGCTCGCAGACGTCGGTGATGTCCAGCATGGCATCGGGGTACTGATGGGCGTCGGCGTGGATACCCCAGATAATGTCCGGGCCACTGCCAACGCTGGCCGCGACTGCGGCCTTGGGACGCAGGTCCTCAAAGCCTTCGCTGTCGACCCGGATCTTCACGCCAGTGGCCTTGCTGAAGGCATCCATCATGGCGAGAAAGCTCTCGCCCTCGGACTGGACGAAGCGCTTCCAGCGCAGCACCCGCAACTCGGCACCCTTTTCCGGCTCCCACTTCATGTGGTTGGCAGCCCAGGACTTGGCCGCCGCGACCAGGGCCGGGCCGGCAATGACGGCCGCCGCGCCTGCCTTCAGAATGTCGCGTCTCGTAAACATGGTCATGGCTTCTCCTCCGTGTTCCTTCTTGTTGTTCGTTGTCGTTCCTCGGTTCCCGCTGGGCGGCGGCCGGTCCTGCCTGATCCCGCCGTTGCTTCGAAAACCTCCCTCTTGCCACCAGCCGGATCGGCCACGGGGTTTCAGCGCAGCACTTGACCGCTGTCCCGGTCGAAGATGTGTGCCAGCTCGCGCCGTGGCTGCAGATAGATCCGCTGCCCGTGGGTGAAGTCGTGCCGCTCCTTGAAAGAGACCTGCACCTCGGTGCCAGCCATGCGGCCGACCACCAGGATCTCGGCCCCGGTCGGCTCCACAACCACGACGTCGACCGGCAGGCCGTTGCTCTCGTCGGTCAGGGTGAAGTGCTCCGGACGGACGCCGTAAAAGACCCGCGTGCCGTCCGGGCCGCCGCGGCCCGGCGCCAGCTCGAGCATCGAGCCGTCCTCCGCGGCGACGCGCGCGTGGCCGTTGGCGACCTGCACCGTGCCTTCGATCAGGTTCATCGCCGGCGAGCCGATAAAGCCGGCGACGAAGGTATTGACGGGTTCGTCATAGAGATCCAGCGGCGCGCCGAACTGCTCGATGTTGCCGTCGCGCATGACCACGATCTGGTCGGCCATGGTCATGGCCTCGATCTGGTCGTGGGTGACGTAGATCGAGGTGCTGTTGAGCCGTTGGTGCAGCTCGCGGATCTCGGTGCGCATCTGCACCCGCAGCTTGGCGTCGAGGTTGGACAGCGGTTCGTCGAAGAGGAAGACCTGGGGGTCGCGCACGATCGCACGGCCCATGGCGACGCGCTGGCGCTGGCCGCCCGAGAGCTGCCGCGGGTAGCGGTCGAGCAGGTCGCGCAGGTTCAGGATGTCCGCCGCGCGGGTCACCAGCTCGTCGATCCTGGCCTTGTCGACCTTGGCGAGGCTCAGGCTGAAGGCCATGTTGTCGTAGACCTTCATGTGCGGATAGAGCGCGTAGTTCTGGAACACCATCGCGATGTCGCGCTGCTTTGGCGGGATGGTGTTCACGACCTGGCCGCCGATGGCGATCTCGCCGGAGGTGATCTCCTCGAGGCCGGCGATCATGCGCAGCAAGGTCGACTTGCCGCAGCCGGAGGGGCCGACCAGGACCGTGAAGGAACGGTCCGGAACGGTGATGTCGACGCCGTGCAAAACCTCGGTCGAACCGAAGGACTTGCGCACGTCGCGGATTTCGACCGACGCCATTGCCTCCCTTTCGGGCCTGCCTGCTGCACGCAGGGCCCGCTCTTTGCTCGGCGGGCTTGCCGTTGCATTAACGTATACATTAATCGGAGTTCGAGGCCGCGTCTACAGCAATTCTTGACCGAGCCCCGGCACCGAATTGTCGAAATGCACCGGGAAACGGCCAGCGAGCGCGCTCCGGGCGCTGGCCGGGCGCTCGCGGTGACGAGACAGAATATTGCACGACTACAAGGAATCAGAGAAGCATAGTTGCGAATTTCAACTCATTATTGGAATCGCAGGAATTTTAACCATGATGTAGGATGCAATCTGGGCTGGAGGCAAGCACCGGATATACCCGGAATAATAGACTAAAGCGAACAGGAGAAGGCCATGCTGCTTCAGTCCAGACGAAGGCCGCCCGCTTGCCGGGTTGGCGCCCCGTTCCGCCTCGGAACGGGCATTTCGATTCCCCTGACTCTCGCCGCGCTTTTGCTCGCGTCGAACGTGGGCGCCCAGGTGACATCCCGCGAAGCTGCGGTCAACTTCGACCGGCGCATTTCGATCATTCAGGCGACAGGCGCAGCCCGCGCCACGGCGTCGGCCGCGCAGAGCACTGCGCTCTCGGCACTCAGCTCGGCGCTGTCGGACTCGCTCCTGTCGTCCATCGACGCGCAGACCGGCGTGACGCGCTCGCTCTACAATCCCAAAGGCTTCCTGACCGAGGCGGCCCAGGGCGCGCCGCTGCAGATCGCCGACGGCTACCTGCGCGCCAACCTGACACTGCTGGGGCTGGACTCGGCCGATCTCGACGACTACGAGGTCACGGATTCCGTCTATTCCGCGGTCTCGGGCGTGACCCATATCTACCTGCGCCAGCGCCATCAGGGCCTGCCGGTCTACAACGGACAGCTGCAGGTTCACATCGCGCGCGACGGCCGGATCTCCGGGATCAACAACGCCTTCGTGCCGGGGCTGGCGCGCCTGGCGAAGTCGGCGGTGCCGGTGATGACCGCGGAGGATGCCGTCATGTCGGCCGCCGTGCATCTGAAGCGGCCCATGCTGCGTCGCCCGCAGCTCCTTGCGCCGGCCGAGGGGGCGGCGCAGACCACTTCCATGAACGCCGCGACCCTGTCCCGGGAAACGGTCGAGGCGGAGCTGATGTGGCTGCCGGTCGGCGCCGACCTCCAGCTGGTCTGGCGCTTTCAGCTGCACATGCCGGACTCCCAGCACATCTACGACATCACCGTGGATGCGGAGGGCGGCAAGCTCGCGGACACGGCCGGCGAGCGGGTGATGACCCGCTTCACCTGGTCGAGCTCCGCCAAGTTCCTAGTCTACGAGCAACCGGCGGAAAGCCCGAACCACATCAGCCCCCTGCCGCCGGATGACGCCAGGACCTTGGTCGTCGACCCGGAGGACGCGACGGCCTCGCCCTCCGGCTGGTTCGACAGCGGCCAGACCGACATGGACGGCAACAACGTCCGCGCCTACACCGACCGCGACGGGAACAATAGCCCGGATTCCGGTCAGCCCAACTGCACCGCGGCGCTGGAATGCGATTTCCCGCTGAACCTGGGCGCCGATCCCGTGAACTACAAGAGCGCCGCCATCGCCAACCTGTTCTACTGGAACAACATCATCCACGACATCCAGCACCAGTACGGCTTCGACGAGGCCGGCGGCAACTTCCAGGAGAGCAACTTCGGCCGGGGCGGCCTAGGCAGCGACTCGGTCAACGCCGAGGCGCAGGACAACGCCGACGGCAACTCCCGTTGCAACGCCAACATGGCCACGCCGCCGGACGGCAGCAATCCAAGGATGCAGATGTACGTCTGCAACTATTCGAACCCCCAAGCGGACGGCGATCTCGACAACGGCGTGATCGTCCACGAATACGGCCACGGGATCACCATCCGCCAGGTCGGCGGGCCCTCGAACTCGAGCTGCCTGAACAACAATCAGCAGCCCGGTGAAGGCTGGAGCGACTGGTTGGCCTTGGCCTACACGGCAAAGGTCGGCGATGCCGGGACCGACAGCCGCGGCATCGGCACCTACCTCTTCGGTCAGCCGCCCAACGGCGGCGGCATCCGGCCGCAGCCCTACAGCACCGACCCGGCCGTCAATGACTACACCTACGCCAGCATAAATGGGCTTTCCGTGCCGCACGGCCTCGGCTCGGTCTGGGCGCAGGTGCTCTGGGAGGTCTATTGGGCCCTGGTCGACAAGCACGGCTTCGATCCCGACCTCTACAACGCCCTGGGCGGGTCCGGAAACCAACGGGCCATGCTCTACGTCAACGAGGGCCTCAAGAACACCGCCTGTTCGCCGACCTTCGTCGAGACCCGCGACGGAATCATCCAAGCCGCCAACGGCTTCTCTGGCGGTGAGGACGTCTGCCTGCTGTGGGAGACCTTCGCGGCCTTCGGTCTGGGAACCGACGCCGTCAGCGGCGGCTCCAACAGCACCTCGCCGATCAACGGCTTCGCGCTGCCGGCGGAATGCACGGGTCCGACCCCGCCGCCTCCGGGCTGCAAGGCGGTCCTCTACGAGACCGACTTCGAGTCCGGCACTGCCGGATGGGAGGACGGTTCCGGCTTGAGCACCTGCACGACGGGAAGCTGGGTGGTCGGCGATCCCAACCGCATCACCAGCGGGGGCGTCGTCACGCAGCTCGGCGACGACAACACACCGACCGGCGTCAACGCCCTCTTCACGCAGCCGAACACCAGTGCGGGGCGGGACGACGTCGACGGCGGCGTCTGCTCGGTCGAGTCGCCGGTCATCGACGCGACCGGCCTGACGAACGTTCTGGTCGAGCTCTACTTTTTCCACGGCCAGCGCGACGCCGGTGATCATCCCGGTGGCGACTTCTTCTCGATCGATGCCGAGACCGCGGCACCAGAGGCCTTCGAAACCAACCTCGTCTCGATCGGGGACGTCACCTCGAACGCCGCCTGGACCAAGGTGACGACCACCTTGGCGAACCCCGGCACGATCCAGCTGCGGGTCCAGGCCTCGGACGGTGCCGGCCCCGGCGACCTGGTCGAGGGCGGTATCGACGACGTCCGGATCTGTGAAGCGGAATAGCCGACGGCCTCCGAGCTTAGAAGACTGAAGTCGAAGCCCGCCCCCCTGGGGGCGGGCTTCTGCTTTCGGCAGCGTTCGCCGCGTTCGATCCCAGGCGCGGGCTATGGCGTTTCAGCCATGACGCGCAGCGTCGCCACGTAGTCGGAGGTCTCGATCCTTCGCTCGGCTTCGGTCTGCGGCTCGAGGGCGGTGACGGTTACGCTGTAGCGGGCGAAGCGCCGGGTGTCGCTGCCGCCCGGCGGCACCTTGAACAGCAGCTCCTCGAGCTGCGATCCCAGCTCGGCCTTCACCAGCACGTGGGCTTCGCCCGCGACGAGGCATGCCGTGCCCTTGGGACAGCGGGAGTCCATCGGTACCTCCAGGAAGTGGAGGCGGAGTTCGGTGCCCTCCAGCCGTGACGCCTCGCCGACCCGAAGCGAGAAGGCCTCATCCAAGGCTGCACTCCCGGCGGCCAGAGCCGCGAAAAGCGAAACGATAAGATAATACTTCGCCATCAAGTTGCATTGAGCCTCTGGATGGTTGCGGCGTCAAGCGCGGCCGGTGGCAGGACCCGCGGTGCGCCGAGTCCGATTCCGGGGGGCGGGCAGGGGTGCCTTCCAGGCGTGGCGCCGATCGCGCCCGGTCCTGCGCGGCAAGAAGAAAGGACTGGAATACCTATGCGTTAGATGTGATTGTTCCCTTTCACTCGAGACGACCTTATGGAATTCCTGATCAATCTCATCGGCGGCGTCGCGCTGCTCCTCTGGGGCGTGCGGATGGTCCGCACCGGCGTCAACCGCTCCTTCGGCAGCGCCCTGCGCCGGGTGATCTCCAGATCGACCGGCAACCGGTTTTCGGCCTTCCTGGCCGGGCTCGGCGTGACGGCAATCCTGCAGAGCAGCACCGCGACGGCCCTGATCGTGTCCTCCTTCGCCGGGCGGGCGATCATCCCGGCGGCGATGAGCCTGGCCCTGATGCTCGGGGCAGACGTGGGCTCGACCCTGGTCGTCCAGGTGCTGTCCTTCGACGTCACCTGGCTCTCGCCGCTGCTGATCGCGGGCGGCGTCTTCGGGTTCCTGTCCTCGGAGATCAGCGCGCGGCGCAACCTGTCGCGGGCCGTGCTCGGGCTCGGTCTGATCCTTTTGTCGCTGAAGCTCATCACCGCGGTCTCGGCCCCGCTCAGGGAGGCCGAAGCCCTGACGGTGGTGCTTCGGACCCTGGTCGACGAGCCCCTGCTGGCGGTCCTGCTCGTTGCCGTCATCACCTGGCTGGCGCATTCCAGCGTCACCATCGTGCTCCTGGTGATGTCCTTTGCCGCGGTTCAGACCATCGCGATCCAGCTCGCCTTCGCCATGGTCCTGGGGGCCAACCTCGGGGCCGCCATCACCGCCGTGGTCGTCACCCTGCGCGCCCCGGTGCTGGCCCGGCGGGTGCCCTTGGGCAACCTGATCATGCGCGGCGCCGGGGTCCTGGTGCTGGTGCCGCTCTTGCCCTGGCTGCAGCCCTATGTCGCCGCGCTGGGGGACGATCCCGCGCGCATGGTCGCGAACTTCCACACGGGGGTGAACCTGGCCCTGGCGATCGTCTTCCTGCCGCTGCTGGCGCCGGTCGCCAAGGCCGCGGCACGTTTGCTGCCGGAGGAGGAGGCAGCCGAAAGCCGCCCCGGCCAGCCGCGCTATCTCGACGCCAACGCCTTGGACACCCCGGCGGTGGCGCTCGCCGCGGCGGTGCGCGAGACCCTGCACATGGGCGACGAGCTGCGCGCCATGCTTGCCAAGGCGGCGGCGGCCTTTCGTGAGGACGGCGCCCAGCTGGTCAAGGAGGTCTCCGCCGCCGACGACGTGGTCGACGACCTGCACGAGGCGATCAAGATCTACCTGACGCAGCTCTCGACCTCGGAACTCGACCGGGAAGAGAGCGAGCGCTGCATCGAGATCCTCAGCTTCACGACCAACCTCGAGCACATCGGCGACGTGATCGACAAGAACCTGATGGAACTGGCGGCCAAGAAGATCAAGAGCAAGTCCAGCTTCTCGCCCGAGGGCCAGCAGGAGCTGGAGAGCTACCACGAGCGCGTGGTCGCCAACCTCGACCTGGCGATGAACGTCTTTCTGACCCGCGAGAAGGCGCTGGCCCGGCAGATGCTGCGGGAAAAGGCGGAGATGCGGGATCTGGAGCGCAGCCTGGTCGACCAGCACTTCGCGCGGGTCGCGGCCGGGCGCGCGGAGTCCGTCGAATCGAGCTCGCTGCACCTCGACGTGCTCCGCGACCTGAAGCGGGTCAACAGCTACCTGACCTCGGTGGCCTATCCGATTCTCGAGCGGAGCGGCGAGCTTGCGGAAAGCCGGCTGGTCGAGGACCACGCCCTGGATCCGGGCTGATCCGGATCAGGCGTTGCCTTCCGCCAGGCGGTCGACCAGGCGGCCGACCTTGCGGACCGCGGCTCTGGGCGCAATCGTCCGGGCGCTGGCGATGGTCTTGAGCAACGCGGCCCGGTCGGCGGCTCCTCTCGGCGCGAGGACGACGCCGGCGGCCTCACCGTTGCCGAGGAACCCGAACAGGCGGCGCCAGCGCTTGCGGCGCAGGGTATAGCCCTGGCCGCGGTCGTCGAAGACGGCTCGAAAGCTCTCCTCAGTCTCGGACGCGTCGATGTCGCGCACGGCATCTTCGGCGGAGTCGTAGACGTAGAGGACGCCGTCGTCCTGAAGCGTGATCAACATGCTCTTCCTTCCCCCTGTGAGACCTCTCCGCACGGCACGCTTTCGGGCTTCGTCGAAGACATTGGCCCAGGTTGCGCCGGACAGCCGAATCCCCCTCCCAAACAAGAGGTGCTCCCGCCTCAAATGTCGCGCAGTAGCGTCAGGTATTCAACAGCTTGAGGGGTGGAATCCACCTAGATTATCAAATTGTCACAGGCATAGGCCGCCATCGATCACAAGAGCCGTCCCGGTGGTGAAGGCGGACTCGTCCGAGGCCAGGTAGACGGCCAGGGCCGCGACCTCCTCGGGCTGGCCCAGGCGGCCCATGGGCTGGCGGGCGATGAAGGCCTTGCGGGCCGCCACGGGGTCGTCGAAGGATGCGATTCGTCCGTCAAGCGAGGGCGACTGCACCGTGCCCGGGCAGATCGCATTGCAGCGCACGCCCTGGCCGACGTAGTCCGCCGCGACCGACTTGGTCAGGCCGATCACCGCGGCCTTGCTGGCGCCGTAGACGCAGCGGTTGGGCAGGCCGCGCAGGGAGGAGGCGACCGAGGCCATGTTGACGATGGAACCGCCGCCCTTTTCCAGCATGCCCGGCAGGAAGGCGCGGATCGTGCGGTACATGGCCGTGACGTTGAGGGCGAAACCGAAGTCCCAGTCCTCCTCGCCGCTGTCGAGGACCGAGCCGTGATGGACGTGGCCGGCCACGTTCATCAGGCCGTCGATCGCCCCCAGCTCGGCGGCGCAGGCCGTGATCGCCGTCGGATCCAGCACGTCCAGGCGCCGAATGGCGACGCCCTCGACGCCGTCTAGCTCCGACTTGAGCAGGGTCTCGTTGACGTCGCTGGCCGTGACCTCGGCGCCCTCCGCGGCGCAGGCCCGGGCGATCGCCTGGCCGATGCCCTGCGCCGCCGCGGTGACCAGGATCCGCTTGCCCTTCAGTCTCTCCGCCATGGTCGGTGCTCCCCCTTAGGGTCAGTAGTCGCAGCTGTTCTGGGCGCTGTAGTCGGCGACCGCGATCTTGCCGGCGACGATCTCGGCCCGGGCGGCGCCGAGCCTGCCCTCCATCTCGGCGCTCACCAGTGGCCGGTTGTGCTCGTCCAGCGCCCAGCCGACGCCGTCCTCGGCCAGGCCCAGGACCGTGATCCCGGGCGCCCAGCTGCCGGCCTGGGCGGTCGCGAAGGCCTCGCGGACCGCGACGTCGACCCGCTTGACCATGGACGAAAGCATGGTCCCGGGGTGCAGGTGGTTCTGGTTGGAATCGACCCCGATGGCCAGCTTGCCCAGGTCCTTGGCCGCCTGGTAGACGCCGACCCCGGTGCCGCCCGCGGCGGCGAAGATGACGTCGGCGCCGCGGTCGAACTGGCTGCGCGCCAGCTCGCCGCCCTTGGTCGGGTCGTTCCAGGCCTCCGGCGTGTTGCCGGTCATGTTGACCAGGATCTGGACCGCGGGGTCGACGTGCCTGGCGCCCTGCTCGTAGCCGCAGGCGAACTTGCGGATCAGCGGGATGTCCATCCCGCCGACGAAGCCGACCTTGCCGGTCCTCGACGCCATGGCCGCCAGCATGCCGACCAGGAAGGAGCCTTCCTCCTCCTTGAAGACCACCGACTGCACGTTGGGCGCCTCGACCACCGCGTCGATCAGGGTGAACTTGGTCTCGGGGTACTCCGCGGCCACGGTCTCGACAGAGGAGGCCAGGCCGAAGCCGACCGCGACGATCACGCTGGTCTCGCGCCGGGCCATCTTGCGCAGGGCCTGCTCGCGCTGAGCCGCGGTCGTGATCTCGAACTCCAGGTAGTCGATGCCGGTCCTCGCCTTGAAGGCCTCGGCGCCGTTGTAGGCGGCCTCGTTGAAGGATTTGTCGAACTTTCCGCCGATCCCGTAGACGACCCCGGGCCGGAACTCGGCGGCGCCGGCGGTCGACAGCCCGGCCAGCACCAGAACGGAGAGAGCGGTCATTACACGCAGCATGTCGTCTTCCTCCCCTGGCTCGAGGCTATGCCCTCGTTCAGATTTCTTGTGACTGCGGCAGTATCATCAGCCGCGGCAGCGCGACGTGATCGGGCCGGGTGAGGGCGAAGATCAGGAGTTCCGCGACGTCGGCCGGCCGCAGGGGTTGTTCAACGTTCTGAGTGACTTCCGGCCGAACGCTGTAGCCGCGATGCAGGTCGGTCACCACCAGGCCGGGCTCCAGGCATGTGACCTTGATCGCCGATCCCGCGACCTCGAGACGCAAGGCTTCGGACAGCGCCTCGACCGCGTACTTGGTCCCGGCGTAGCCGCCGGCGAACTTGCGGACCTTGCTGCCGAGCACGCTGGAGGTGTTGACCAGGTGCCCGGCCCCAGCGCTGCGGAACTGCTTCATGGCGAGGTAGGCGATGCGGTAGGCCGCCTCGACGTTGACCCGGACCATCTCGCAAAGCGCATCGACCTCGACCTCCTCGATCGGACCTGTGTGGATCAGCCCGGCGTTGTTGAAGACCACGTCGAGGGCGCCGAACTGGCTCAGCGCCGCCTGGAAGAGCGATTCTGCATAGCCCGGATCGGTCATCTCACCCGGCACCGCGATGCAGTCGGGCAGGCGCCTCGTGTGCTCCTGCAGGATCTCGGCCCGCCGGCCGGCCAGCACCAGCTTCATGCCCGCGCCCGACATCGCCTCGGCCCCAGCCAGCCCGATCCCGCTGGTCGCCCCGGTGACGATCCCGACCTTGCCCTGGAGGGAGACGGCCATCGCCGCGGCCTCCGACGGCTAGTGGCTCTCTTTCGGAACCGGGGCGCCGGAGCTGCCGACCAGGAAGTCGAAGTCGCAGCCTTGGTTCGCCTGAAGGACGTGGTCGTGATAGATCTGGGCGTAGCCGCGGTCCGGCGCCTCGGGCGGCCGCCACTGGGCCCGGCGGCGTTCCAGCTCCGCGTCGTCGACGTCCAGGTGCAGGCGCCGACCGGCGACATCGAGCTCGATCATGTCGCCGTCCTGGACCAGGGCGAGGGGGCCGCCAACCGCGGATTCAGGCGCGGTGTGGAGGACCACGGTGCCGTAGGCCGTGCCGCTCATCCGGGCATCCGAGATCCGCACCATGTCGCTGACGCCCTTCTTCAGGATCTTGGCCGGCAGGGCCATGTTGCCGACCTCCGAGAATCCGGGATAGCCCTTGGGACCGCAGTTCTTCATGACCATGACGCAGGTCTCGTCGATGTCGAGACCGGGGTCGTCGACCCGCGCCTTGTAGTGGTCGAAGTCCTCGAAGACCACGGCCCGACCGCGGTGCTGCATCAGCTCGGGCGTCGCCGCCGAGGGCTTGATCACCGCGCCGTCCGGCGCCAGGTTGCCGCGCAGCACGCAGATTCCGCCGCTCGGCTTGAAGGGCTGGTCCAGGCTGTGAATGACCTCGCGGTTATAGCAAACCGTGTCCTTGACGTTGTCCCAGATGGCCTTGCCGTTGGCGGTGACCGCGTCCTTGTGCAGCAGGCCGTGCTCGCCCAGTTCGCGCAGCACTACCGGCAGGCCGCCGGCGTAGTAGAAGTCCTCCATGAGGAAGGCCCCCGAGGGCATGAGGTTGACCAGGCAGGGCACCTCGCGGCCCAGACGGTCCCAGTCGTCGAGGCTGAGGTCGACGCCGACCCGCCCGGCGATGGCGAGCAGGTGGACCACGGCATTGGTCGAGCCGCCGATCGCGCCGTTGGTCAGGACCGCGTTCTCGAAGGCCTGCTTGGTCAGGATCTTGGACATCTTGAGGTCTTCCTGGACCATCTCGACGATCCGCCGTCCGACCATGTGGGCCAGGACGTTGCGCCGAGAATCGGCGGCCGGGATCGCGGCGTTGCTCGGCAGGCCGAGGCCCAGGGACTCCATCATCGAGGCCATGGTCGAGGCCGTGCCCATGGTCATGCAGTGGCCGATCGAGCGCGACATGCAGGCCTCGGCGTCAAGAAAGTCGGCTTCTGTCATCTCGCCCTTCTTGCGCATCTCGTCGAACTTCCAGACGTGGGTGCCCGAGCCGATCAGCTCGTTGCCCCAGCGGCCGTTCAGCATCGGCCCGCCGGAGAGCACCAGGGTCGGCAGGTCGCAGGAGGCCGCGCCCATGACCAAGGAGGGCGTGGTCTTGTCGCAGCCGACCAGCAGCACCACGCCGTCGAGCGGGTTGGCGCGGATCGACTCTTCGACGTCCATCGAGGCCAGGTTGCGGAACATCATGGTGGTCGGCCGCATCAGGGTCTCACCCAGCGACATGACCGGGAACTCCAGCGGGAAGCCGCCCATCTCGTAGACCCCGCGCTTGACCCGCTCGGCCAGGACCCGGAAGTGGGCGTTGCAGGGGGTCAGCTCCGACCAGGTGTTGCAGATGCCGATCACCGGCCGGCCGTCGAAGAGGTGGTGCGGCAGGCCCTGGTTCTTCATCCAGCTCCGCCGGTGAAAGCCGTCCTTGCCCGGCAACCCGAACCACTCGGCGCTGCGGCGCTTGGTCTTGCTGTCGTCTGGCATGATCTCTCCCTGAAGGCGACCAGGCGCGGGAGGCCCGCGGCGGTCCGAAGCTCTCTGTTTCTCTATTCTGTCATTGCCGGACTTGATCCGGCAATCCATCGGGGTCGCGGTTCCGGCCTGGCCATGGATCCCCGGGGCGAGCCCGGGGATGACGACGGTGCGGAAGGCTTGCTTGGAAGCGCCGCGTCACGCTTCCAGATAGTCCGCGATGTAGTAGGCGACGATCTCGTCCAGGCTGCTCTCGCGGGGCAAGCCAAGGGCCAAGGCGCGGTCGTAGTAGGTGTCGAGCGGCCAGGTCTTGACGATCTCCTCGATGAAGGGATCCGGCTCGACCGTGATCTTGCCCAGCGGGCGGTCGCCGGCGACGCGGTGTAGGGCCTCGATCATTTCGGCCACGGTCACGGTGAGCGCCGGCAGGCTGACCGCTCGGTCACCGCCCAGCTTGTCACCGGGCAGCTCGTGGAGCGCGACGATGCCGTCGACGATGGCGCGGTAGCCGAGCAGCGGCATGACCGTCTCGGTCCTGACCGGCAGGGCCATGTCGACGCCGTCAAGCGGCTCGCGGAAGACACCGGAGACGAAGCTGGAGGCGGCCAGGTTCGGCTTGCCCGGCCGGATGATGACCGTCGGCAGGCGCGCCGCCCGGCCGTCGAGGAAGCCCTTGCGGGTGTAGTCGTTGATCAGCAGCTCGCCGACCGCCTTGGTCATGCCGTAGGTGGTCTGCGGGGTCTGCTTGGTCGTGTCGCCGACGCTCTCCGGCATGGCCGCGCCGCCGAAGACCGCGATCGAGCTGGCGAAGACCAGGCGGGGCACAGACCCACGGGCGCGCAGGGCCTCCAGGACGTGGAGGTTGCCGTCCAGATTGACCCGTATCGCCAGGTCGAAGTCCTGCTCGCCGCCGCCGCTGACCACCGAGGCCAGGTGAAAGACCGCGATGTCGTCCCGGTCGATCAGGCCCGCGACCGTGACGCGGTCGCTGATGTCGCCGGCGACGAAGCGGGCCTCCTCCGCCAGGGCCGGGGGCAGGGGGTCCGGAACCGCCTGGTCGAAGAGCAGCATCTCGTCGATCGCCGCCTTCTCCCCCGAAGGCGCCGTGATCGCGCCGATGTCCAGCAAACGCCGCGCCAGCCGCTGCCCGATGAAGCCGGCGCCGCCCGTGATGACCACTTTCATGCTTTTCTTGTCCGTCCCGTCTTGGCCTCCGCCTTTGCCCAAGGCTAATGTATACCTTAATCGAGCGCGAGCCTTTCCTGGCGCGCCACCTGGTACAAGGGGGAGAGATGAAGCCCGAGATCGTCCTGACGGGCGGCATGATGCCGCATGTCATGGAAGCCCTGGAGGCCGCCTACGTCGTGCACCGCTACGACCAGGCCACCGACAAGGCGGCCTTTCTCGCGGAGGTCGCGGACAAGGTGCGTGGCATGGCGAACGGCGGCCATCACGGCAACCTGGACAATGCCTTGATAGACGCCCTGCCGAAGCTGGAGATCATCTCCTCCTTCGGGGTCGGCGTGGACCACATCGACGTCGGCTACGCCACGGGCAAGGGCGTGGTCGTGGCCAACACCCCTGGCGTCCTCAACGACGAGGTCGCCAACCTGGCGATCGCCTTGATCCTAATGTGCAGCCGCCAACTGGTCGCCGCCGACCGCTACGTCCGCAGCGGCCAGTGGCGTGACGGCGCGATGCCGCTGCAGCAGGCGATCCGCGGCAAGACTGTCGGCATCCTGGGTCTCGGCCGCATCGGCAAGGACATCGCGACCAAGCTCCAGGTCTTCGGCTGCGAGGTGGTCTACAACGGCCGCCGCGAGCAGCCGGACCAGCCCTACCGTTTCTACCCGGACCTGACCGCCATGGCGCGGGACAGCGACTACTTGGTCGTGATCTGTCCCGGCGGCCCCGAGACCGAGGGCATCGTCGACCGCCCGGTCCTCGACGCCCTGGGGCCCGAGGGCACCCTGATCAACGTCGCCCGCGGCTCCGTGGTCGACGAGCCGGCGCTGGTTGCGGCCTTGGTCGAAGGCCGTCTCGGCGGCGCCGGCCTCGACGTCTTCGCCGATGAACCCAAGGTGCCTCAGGACCTCATCGACCTCGACCATGTCGTGCTGCTGCCGCATGTCGGCAGCGCCACGGTCCAGACCCGCAAGGCCATGGGCGACCTGGTGGTCGACAACCTCGCGGCCCATTTCGCCGGCAAGGGCGCGCTGACGCCCGTCACCGCCGGCTGACAAGAAACGAACGAGAGGGGAAGCCGAGAAATGAAGCTGTTGCGTTATGGTCCGAAGGGGCAGGAGAAGCCCGGTCTTCTGGATGCCCAGGGCGGCATACGGGATCTGTCAGGCCAGGTCGACGACATCGCGGGCGAGGTCCTGAGCGATGCCGGGCTGGATAAGCTACGCGCGCTCGATCCCGAAAGCCTGCCGCTGGTTCCGGGCGAGCCGCGCATCGGGCCCTGCGTGGGGCGGATCGGCAAGCTGGTCTGCATCGGGCTCAACTACCGCGACCACGCCGAGGAGTCAGGCCAGCCGGTCCCCGAGGAGCCGGTGATCTTCATGAAGGCGACTTCTTCGCTTTCTGGGCCGGACGATCCGGTGGTCCTCCCGCGCGGCTCCGAGAAGACCGACTGGGAGGTCGAGCTGGCCTTCGTCATCGGCAAGGAGGCGCGCTACGTCGAGCAGTCCGACTGGGCCGACTACGTCGCCGGCTACTGCGTCTGCAACGACGTCTCGGAGCGGGCCTTCCAGCTCGAGAGCACCGGGCAGTGGGTCAAGGGCAAGAGCGCCGACAGCTTCGCACCGCTCGGTCCCTGGATGGTGACCCGCGACGAGATCCCCGATCCCCAGGCGCTCGACGTCTGGCTGGACGTTGACGGCACCCGGCGCCAAAGCGGCAACACCCGGACCATGATCTTCCCGGTTGCCGAACTGCTCGCCTATGTATCCCGCTTCATGAGCCTGCAGCCGGGCGACGTGATCTCGACCGGTACGCCGCCGGGCGTCGGCCTCGGGCACAAGCCGCCGATCTTCCTGGCGCCCGGCCAGGTCATGACCCTGGGCATCGAAGGCCTGGGCGCCCAGCGGCAGGAGGTCGTGGCGTCGGAGTGAGGCGCCCGAAGCAGGCGAGAGACTTTGCGTTGAGAGGTTTTCCCCTCACCCGCTCGCTCCGCTCGCCGCCCTCTCCCGGGGGAGAGGGCTGTGAAGGCTTGGCGAGGCAATTGTCGAGCCCTAGCCGGAGCTGGGTGAGGGGACTCACAGGAACGAATTCGGACAGGGAGGACACTATGGCGAGACAAGGAGCGGCCAAGGGGCCGGCAAAGAAGGCCGCGGCCAAGAAACCGGCGGCCAATACGGCGCCGGCGAAGAAGGAACGGGTGGGCTTCATCGGCGTGGGCCTGATGGGCCACGGCATGGCCAAGAACATCGTCGAAAAGGGCTACCCTCTGACCGTCATGGGCCACCGCAACAAGAAGCCGGTCCGGGACTTGGTCAAGCGCGGCGCCGTGGAGGCCAGGAGCCCGGCCGAGATGGCCCGGCGCAGCGACGTGATCTTCCTCTGCGTCACCTCCTCGGTGCAGGTCGAGGACCTGATGCGGCGCAAGGACGGGCTCCTCGCCGGCGCGAGCAAGGGCCTGATCCTGGTCGACTGCTCGACCTCGGACCCCAACTCGACCCTGGCCTTGGCCGAGGAGCTCAAGGCCAAGGGCATCAAGCTGATCGACGCGCCGCTGGGCCGCACGCCCAAGGAGGCGGAGGAGGGCCGGCTCAACGCCTTCGTCGGCGCCGACAAGGCGACCCTCAAGGCCCTGATGCCGCTGCTCCAGACCTGGGCGGAGAACATCATCCACGTCGGCCCGGTCGGCACCGGTCACAAGATGAAGCTGATCAACAACTTCGTCGCCATGACCTATGCCGCGCTCTATGCCGAGGCCTTCACCGCCTGCAAGAAGACCGGGGTCAGCATCCAGACCTTCCACGACGTCATCGCCGCCGGCGGCCTCAACAACATCTTCTTTCAGAACTACTGCAAGTGGGTGCTGGGCCGCGATCCCAAGGCGCACGAGTTCACCATCCGCAACTGCGCCAAGGACATGGGCTACTACAACAACATGGCCGACGCGGTCGGGCTGACCACCATCATCGGCGCCGCCGCCAAGCAGAGCTACACCCTGGCCATGACCCAGGGCGCCGGCGACAAGTACATGCCGATGATGGCCGACGCGATCGGCGCGGTGAACGGGGTCAAGTTCGGGAAATAGCCGGTTAACAATCGGTTACGGCCGGCTTTTAAGGTCATTTTAAGGCCGGGGCGGGACCCTGCGGGCGAGTCGAGTCCCCAGGAGACCGCCCATGCGCCGCCCGATTTCCCTCGCCCTCGGCTGCCTTGCAGTCCTGCTGGTCGCCGGCTGCATGAGCCCGTCGGGCGACACCCCGGCGCAGAAGCGCCAGGCCGCCGCCGAGATGCGCCGCGACACCCTGGCCAAGCTCTACGCGATCCGGCCCAGCGCCCGGGCCGAGATCAAGCGGGCGGTCGGCTACGGGGTCTTCAGCAACGTCGGCGTGAATCTGATCTTCCTTTCGGCGGGCAACGGCTATGGCGTGGTGCGCGACAACCACAGCCGCCGCGACGTCTATATGAAGATGATCACCGGCGGCATCGGCATCGGTCTCGGGCTCAAGGACTTCCGCGGGGTCTTCGTCTTTACAACCCGCGAGGCCCTGAACCGCTTCGTCGAGTACGGCTGGGACGCCGGCGCCCAGGCCGACGCCGCGGCCAAGAGCAGCGACAAGGGCGGCGCCTTCGCCGGGGCGATCAGCGTCGCGCCGGGCATCGAGCTCTATCAGATCACAGAGAACGGCCTCGCCCTCCAGGCCACCATCCAGGGCACCAAGTACTGGCGCGACGACGACTTGAGCTAGATCCGCCTCAGCGCGCCGCCTTCGGGCGACGCACGGCGCAAGTCAGCGACACCCGACGGCAGATGATGCCTTTTGCCGGCGAGGCGCCGTGAAGCCTGGCTGAAGCCGGAGGCTAAGCGGTCTCGCTGCTTGGACCGAAAGCCGAGTGCACGCGTCCCGCGCTCGTCTGGAAGCGGTTTCGCTTGCCTTCACTCGGCCTTGGCGTGCAATAACGCCCCATGAAAAACGTGACCCTCTACGGCGCCACCTACAGCGTCTTCACCCGTATTGCCCGGCTGGTGTTGGAGGAGGCGGGGGTGGGCTACCGGCTGATCGAGATCGACATCTTCGATCGGGAGGCGCTGCCGGCCGGCTACCTGCAACGGCATCCCTTCGGCAAGATCCCGGCCTTCGCGCACGACGGATTCCGGCTCTTCGAGACCGACGCCATCGCCCGCTACGCCATCGAGACCGCCGGCGCCGAGGGCCTGGTGCCGGAGACCACGGCCGCGCGGGCGCGCATGACCCAGATCCAGCGGATCGTCGACAACTACGCCTATCCGGTCCTGGTCTGGGGCGTCTACGTCGGCGAGACGCGCGGCAAAGGCCCGCTGCCGCCGGAGACCGTCGAGCAGGCACACAAGGTCCTCGCGGTCCTGGAGGAGCTCTGGGAAGGGCCTTTTCTTCTGGGTGAGCGGCTCACGCTGGCCGACCTCTGGCTGGCGCCGGTCCTGGCCTTGTTCCGCTGCGCGCCGACCGGACAGGCGCTGCTCTCGGAGTTCCCGGAGCTGGAGAGCTGGCTGCAGCGCCTCCAGGCGCGATCCTCGATGCAGGCGACCCGCTTCCCGGTCGAGCTGGCGCCGGCAGGTGGGGCTTCAGGCTAGCCGCCCTTACCTTCGTGCCCATGCTGATCGAGACCGCCCGGCTCCGGCTTCGGCCCTTCATCCCGAACGATCTTCCCGAGCTCGCCCGGCTTCTGGCCGATCCGGATTTCATGGCCTGGTCGGTCGCCGGGCCACTCGGAGAGGCCGAGGCGCGCCGAAAGCTCGAGGCGGAGATCGCCTGCTTCGCCGTCCATGGCTTCTCGAAACTGGCGCTGTCGCTGCAGGACGATCCCCGGCTGATCGGCTATTGCGGTCTCGGCCGGGAGACGATCGAGGGCGCGCCGGTGCCGGAGCTCGGCTTTCGCCTGAGCCCGCCTTACCGAGGCGAGGGCTTGGCCACGGAAGCGGCCGAGGCCGCGATCGCGGATGCCTTCGGCCGGCTCGCGCTGCCCGAGATCTACGCCTTTGCGGCGCCGGGCAACGCGCCGTCGCGCCGGGTCATCGCCAAGCTGGGCATGACCTACCTGCGCGACGTCCGGCTCTACGGCCGCGATTGGCGGCTCTACCGCCTTTCGCGGCCGAGATGAGCCGCCTCAGTATTTGAAGGCCGGCTTGACGGCCTGGTTGCTCGCCAGCGGCGTATCCAGGCTGCTCGGATTGGCCCCGGCACCTTCGGCGAACTGGTTCTGCACCTTCATGCCGGTGGTCCAGATCCCGACCAGTTCCTGCGCGCAGTGCGTGCGGCTGATCATGCCGGCCTGGACGTAGGGGTCGAAGGTTTCCTGGGCCAGCGAGCGCGCGGCGACCTCGCCGGTCCGCCCGCCGTGCATGCGGCCCTGGATGAGCATCTCCTGCCGCACCATGTTGCAGGGGTCCAGGGAGCCGTAGCGGCCGATGAAAACCGCCGTGAACATGAGCACACCCAGGACGAGGACTGATACCAGGCTTTTCATCCAATGTTCCTTTCGGGCGGTTCGGGCCTTTTTGGGCCCGTCCTTCGGGCGCCGCTGTTCTTGCGGCGTTCGAAGACGTGGACGGTCCGCGGTGCTGATCCACGGGTCCGTGTCGCGGTTTCTCGTCATGTCGTGAGGCATCACTTGTCTTGTTTGCGGCGGTCAGCCGCGTGTCCTGGTCGCGCCCCCGCGCCGACCCTCCCGAGTACTTCTGCCGAGAGGCAAAGTACCGCCTTTACGCTAAGCTAATTCACCGCCACGGCGCATGAGCATTTTTGGGCATTTTCGGGTTATACTTTGGCGTCTTCTTGCAGCGTCAGGGTGACACGGACGATGCTGGGCTCCTCCGCATCGTTGCGCCGGGTGAAGCCGAGGATGTCGCAAAGCTTCAGCATGGTGCGGTTGTCGCGCAGAACGTCGCCGAAAAGCTCTTTGATTCCACGGTTTCGCGCGTAGTTGATGATTCGGCGCATCAACAGCATGCCCAGGCCCTGGCCGGTCATTTCGCCGCCGATGATGATGGCGTACTCCGCGCGTTCGTTGTCGGGATCGGCGCTCATGCGCACGACGCCGTAGACCTCGGTCTGGCCGGGGATGCCGGGATCGGTCAGGACCAGGGCCATCTCGCGGTCGTAGTCGATCTGCGTCGCACGCGCCAGGGCCTCGTGCGATATGGTCCGCATCGGGACGAAGAAGCGCAGCCGAATCTCCTCCGGCGTCAGCTTTGCGAAGGCGCGCTGGAAGGCGGGTTCGTCCTCCGGCACCACAGGGCGCAAGAGGAGCCGGCGCTCGTCGGCGAGCGGGATCTCCTCCTCCAACTCGGAGGGGTAGGGCCGGATCGCCAGCCGGCTCTTGGCCGCCGAATCCGCTTCTTCGACTCGGACCCTGGCATCCAGGGCCATCACGCCGTATTCGTCGGCCAGAAGCGGATTGATGTCGAGCTCCGCGACGCTCTCCAGGTCGACGACCAGCTGCGACAGCTTGACCAGGGTGAAGGCGACGGCGTCCAGGTTCGTCGGCGGTAGGCCCCGGTAGCCCTGCAGAAGGCGGTAGATCCGGGTCCGCGCCATGACGTCGCGGGCCAGCTTCATGTTGAGCGGCGGCAGGGCCAGCGCCTTGTCGTCGATCACCTCGACCCCGGTGCCGCCTTCGCCGAACAGCAGCACGGGGCCGAACTGGCGGTCGCTGAGCACCCCCATGATCAGCTCGTAGGCGCCGGGCCGCCGGATCATGGGTTGCACGGTGAAGCCGTCGATGCGCGCTTCCGGCCGCTTCTCCGCGACCCGGGCGGCCATGGCCGCCGCCGCCTCGGCGACGCTGCCGGGGCCGCGCAGGTCGAGCGCCACGCCGCCGACGTCGGTCTTGTGGGTGATGTCCCGCGACAGGATCTTGAGTGCCACCGAGCCGCCCAGCTCGGCAGCCACCGCCGCCGCCGACTCGGGCGTCTCCGCCACCCGCGTGGGGCTGACCGGGATGTCGTAGGCGGCCAGTACCTGCTTGGCCTCGGGCTCGGTCAGCCAGTCACGTCCGTCGGCCAGCGCCGCCCCGATCACCGCCTGCGCGGCCTCCCGGTCCGGTGTGAAGCCCTCGGGTATGGAAGGCGGCGTCTGCATGAGCTCCGTCTGGTTGAGCCGGTAGGTCACCAACTCGGTGAAGGCGCCGACCGCCTTCTGCGGCGTCTCGTAGGTCGGGACCGAATGCTCGGCGAAGAGCCGCCGGGATTCGAGCGCGGCGTCTTCGCCGACCCAACTGGTCAGGATCGGCAGCTTCTTCGTGCTCTTGATGGACTCGACCACGGCCTGAGCCGCCTCGGTCGAAGAGGCGACGGCCGTCGGACAGTTGAGGACCAGCAGGCCGTCGATGCCGTTCTCCTTTCGGCTCGCGGCCTGGACGAGGATCTCCAGCGCCTTGGCGTAGCGCAGGCCGTCCGCATCGCCGATGATGTCGACCGGGTTGCCGCGCGACCAGGTCGGCGGCAGCACGGCCTCGAGTTCAGCCAGGACTTCCGGGCTCAGTTCGGCGAGGCGGCCGCCGTAATCGATCAGCGCGTCGGTGGCCATGACTCCGAAGCCGCCCCCGTTGGTCAGGATCGCCAGGCGGTTGTCCTTGGGCAGGCGGGCCTTGCCCACGGTCTCCACCGCATCGAAAAGCTCGTCCAGGTTCATGACCCTGAGCATGCCGGCGCGCCGGAAGGCGGCGTCGTAGACCTCGTCGGCGCCGGCTAGGGCCCCGGTATGGGAGGCCGCGGCCTTGGCGCCTTCGGCATGGCGGCCCGCCTTGACCACGATCACGGCCTTGCTGCGCGCCGCGGCGCGCGCGGCCGAGAGGAACTTCCGCGCGTCGCTGATCGCCTCGATGTAGAGCAGTATCGAGCGGGTCTGGATGTCGTTGGCGAGGTAGTCGAGCATGTCCCCGAAATCGACGTCGGACATATCGCCCAGGGACACCACGTAGGAAAAGCCGATGCCGCGGCTGCTCGCCCAGTCGACCACCGAGGAGACCACCGCACCTGACTGGGCGACGAAGGCGAGCCGCCCGGTCTCGGGCTCGCGCGCCGCGAAGCTGGCGTTGAGCCCCTGGCTCGGCACCATGATGCCCAGGCAGTTCGGACCGGCGATCCGCAGCAGGTGGGGGCGAGCCGCATCGAGCATCTCCTGGCGCAGGCTCGCGCCCTCGGCCCCGGCGCGCCGGCCCAAGCCGGCCGAGATGACCACTGCCGCCTTGGTGCCGCGCGCACCGAGCTCGTCGATCAGGCCCGGGATCGTCGCCGGCGGCGTGGCGATAACCGCGAGGTCCGGTCCTTCGGGAAGATCGGCGACACTCCGAAAGGCCGGAATCCCCTCGACCTCTTCGTGCGTCGGGTGGACCGGGTGGACCTTCAGGCCGCCCTCGCGGTTCAGGAGATTGCGGGCCAGGACCGCGCCGACGGAGCCCTGGCGCTTGCTGGCGCCGATCAGGGCGATCGACTTCGGCTTGAAGAGGAAATCGAGGTTTCGGATCGTCATGACGGCGCGGCTCCGGATCCATTTCATACTGCCGCAGGATAGCGGCGTGCGGGCTGCGCAAGATCAAGGCGCGTTTCGCAGATGCAGCATAATTGCCTTGTTTCGAGGTCGGCAATGAAGCTTTCATTGCCGGGGCGCGGAGGATCGGGAGACCACCATGGCCTGGGATCGGATCTCCAAGTCGGAGGGCGGACAGCGAGCGTCGGACGCGGCGTCTTACGAGGCCGCGTGCCGCAGCTTTACCTGGGCGGAGGCGCGCGCGGCCCTGGACGGCCTGCCCGAGGGCCGCGGCCTGAACATCGCCCACGAAGCGGTCGACCGCCACGCTGTGGGGCCGCAGGGCGCGCGAGTCGCCCTGCGCTGGCTCGGCAAGGACGGCGCCCGGCGGGAGCTCAGCTATGCCGAGCTCGCCGCGCTCTCGAACCGCTTCGCCAATGCCCTGCGCGCGCTCGGCGTCGGCGAGGGCGACACCGTCTTCAGCCTGCTGGGGCGAGTGCCGGCGCTCTACGTCGCGGTCTTGGGCGCCCTGAAGAACGGTAGCGTCTTCTGCCCCCTGTTCTCCGCCTTCGGGCCGGAGCCGATCCAGTCCCGCATGGAGATCGGTTCGGCCAAGGTGTTGGTAACGACGCCGCAGCTCTACGCGCGCAAGGTCCGGCAACTGCGCGCCGCGCTGCCCCACCTCGAGCGGGTGCTGCTGGTCGGCGGCGACGCTCCGGAGGCCGGTTGCCGAAGCTTCGAGCGGCTCGTCGAGACGGCCCCGGAGGATTTCACGATCCCCCCGACCGACCCGGAGGACCTGGCGCTGCTGCATTTCACCAGCGGCACCACGGGCCGGCCGAAGGGCGCCCTCCACGTCCACGAGGCCGTGGTCGTCCATTCCGCCTCGGCCCGCTTCGCCCTGGATCTCGGGCCGGGCGACGTCTACTGGTGCACGGCCGACCCGGGCTGGGTGACCGGCATGTCCTACGGCATCATCGCGCCCCTGGTGGTCGGCGCGACCCTGGTCGTCGACGAGGCCGAGTTCGACCCGGAGCGCTGGTACCGCGTCCTCCAGGACGAGGCTGTCCGGGTCTGGTACACGGCGCCGACCGCGATCCGCATGCTGATGAAGCACGGGCCCGACCTGGCCCGGCGCTTCGACCTCTCGGCGCTGCGCTTCGCGGCCAGCGTCGGCGAGCCGCTCAATCCCGAAGCCGTAATCTGGGGGCAGGAGGTCCTGGGCCGGCCGTTTCACGACACCTGGTGGCAGACCGAGACCGGCGGGATCATGCTTGCCAACTTCGCGGCGACGGACATCAAGCCGGGGTCCATGGGCCTGCCGCTGCCGGGGATCGAGGCCGCCATCGTTCGCCGCCGGGAGGATGGCGGCGTCGAGGTGATCGAGGAGCCGGAGCGGGACGGGGAGCTCGCGCTGAAGTGCGCCTGGCCCTCGATGTTTCGCGGCTATCTGAACGAGGCGGCGCGCTACCGCAAGTGCTTCGCCGCCGACTGGTACCTGAGCGGCGATCTGGCCCGGCGCGATCCCGAGGGCTACTACTGGTTCCTCGGACGGGCCGACGACATGATCAAGTCGGCGGGCCACCTGATCGGCCCCTTCGAGGTGGAGAGCGCGCTCATGGAGCACCCGGCCGTCGCCGAGGCCGGAGCGATCGGCAAGCCGGATCCGGTCGCCATGGAGACGGTAAAGGCCTTCGTCGCCTTGAAGCCGGGCGTCGAGCCGAGCGATGCCTTGCGCCGGGAGATCCTGGGCCTGGCGCGCGAACGCCTCGGCCCGGCTGTCGCGCCGCGCCAGATCGACTTCCTGGACGACTTGCCGAAGACCCGCAGCGGGAAGATCATGCGCCGCCTGCTGAAGGCGCGGGAGCTGGGACTGGCGGAAGGCGACACCTCGACGCTCGAAGCCGGGAGTTGAGGCGCAATATGTCGTTCTCCGGACAACGTTCTGAATTTCTTGGAGGAAGAGCATGAACGAGGCTGAGATCAAGGCGATGGTTCAAGACGTTCTGACCCAGGTTGCACCCAACATCGACACCGCCAGCCTGGACCCGGAGACGGCCTTCCGTGATCAGGTTGAGTTCGACTCCCTCGACTTCCTGAACTTCGTCATCGCCTTGGGCGAGCGAAGCGGAAGCGAGATCCCTGAGATCGATTATCCCAAACTGGCCAGCTTGCAGGGCTGCATCGGCTACTTCACCGCGCGATCGAAGGCCGTCGTCGACTAACACCAAGGAGCGCTGCCAGCACTGCTACCGCAAAGCAGTCAGGATCGGGGCTTGAAAGCCTGCTATAGTGGGACGGGCTGGGGTCGAGACCCGGGCCGTGCAGGCCCGAAAAGGGGACGTCGGCGACGGAGATCAGGCTCTTTGATCCGGACTCCATCTTGTCGGTTTCGGGCCGTCGCTTGCGCCGAGCCAATCCCCGGCCCGCCCTGCAATGTTAGGATTCACCGTCTTCGAGGTACCACGATGACCAGCGAGGAGGTCGAGGATCAGGCCGCGGAAACCGTACGCTCGCTCCCTGAGACGGCCAGAATGGTCCTCCTGCAGCCCGTGGCCTTCTTTCGGACCATGCCCAAGTCCGGCGGTTTCCTCTCGCCGCTGATCTACCTCCTGGTGATGACCGCGATTGCCTCGGTGATCTCGGTGGTTGCCGCCACGATCTCTGCGGCCGAGGTCGCTGGGGCGGCCCTTTTCGGGATCCTCCTCGCGCTCATACTGCTGGTGATCGGCGCCTTCATAGCGTCGGCTATTCTCTGCGTGATCTGGATGATGCTGGGCTCGAAGGAGAAGTTCGAGACCGCCTTCAGGGTCGTTTGCTACACCTCGACGATCCTGCCGATCGCGGCGCTTCTCGACATCATCCCCTACTTCGGTACCGCGGTCTGGGTGGTCTGGGGCACCTGGCTGATTATCCTCGCCAGCGTTCATGCCCACGAGCTGGCGCGAAAGCAGGCCGGCACCGTGTTCGGGATCATAGGCGCGGTCTTTCTCCTCGGGGCCTTCGGCTTCCAGTATGCCGGCCAGCAGTCGATGAAACGGCTGGAGGAGATCCAGGGCCAGTTCGAGGGCCTGGACGCGGACAACCCCGAGGACGCCGCCAAGATTCTCGAGATGATGAAGGATTTGCAGCGGCAGTAGGCCGCCGTAGTCCCCGTTTTCAGCGACGCCAGCTCGGATCGACGCGGTCGAGCATGCGCAGGTAGGCCGGCCATTCCGGCAGGCGGACTTCGGCGCCGGCCTGGGCTGCGCCGTCCTCGAACTGGCTGCGGGTGCGCGCCATCACCGCGCGGCTCGGCAGCTTGAGGGTGCCGCCCGAGGCCATGACCTTGAGCTGGATCGCGGCGTTGTCCTCGAAGTGGTAGAGACGGCTGAAGGCCCAGGCGACCGAGGGCCCGGTGGTGATCAGGCCGTGGTTGTAGAGCAGCAGGGTGTGATTGTCCGGCCCGAAGTCGGCGACCAGGCGCGCGCGCTCGTCGAGGTCGAGAGCGATCCCTTCGTACTCGTGGGTGCCGATACGCTCGTGGAACATGAACCCGGTCTGGGTCATGGGGACGAAGCCTTCCTCCAGGCAGGAGACCGCGACCGCGTTCTGGGAGTGGGTGTGCAGCACGCAGGAAATGTCCGGCCGCGCCCCGTGGATCGCCGAGTGGATGACGTAGCCGGCCCGGTTCACCGGGTAGGGGCTGTCGTCCAGCTTGTTGCCCTCGAGGTCGATCTTGACCAGGTTGGAGGCGGTGATCTCGTCGTAGGTCAGGCCGAAGGGGTTGATCAGGATCGCTTCCTCGCTGCCCG
>JAAUXY010079364.1_pt1 | contig 29995 bp, 26 predicted proteins | sample 7278121 | NCBI WGS metagenome assembly JAAUXY01 (sample SAMN14350117, study PRJNA611818) | marine sediment metagenome | isolation source: surface marine sediment (1.8m) | place: French Polynesia: Moorea | collected 2018-08 | reverse complement strand
CTCGTCGAGCATCGGCCATTCATAGTCGTCGCTTTGCTCGGCGAGCAGCGTCTCGTAGCAATGCAGGTTCGGCAGCGTCGATTCCGGCATGTGATCGGCGTCGGTCATTACGATGATGCCTTCAACGTTCGGAATTTTGTCGGCGATCGCCTCCAGCAGCGGGACGAACATCGCATCCACGCAGATGAAGCGATCCTCGGCGTGGTTGATGATGAATATGAGCTGTTCGGGGAACAGTCGCGGGTTGATCGTATGGCACACGAGGCCGGACCCGCTGACGCCGTAGTAGATCTCGAGATGGCGATGATCATTCCATGCGATCGTCGCGACGCGGTCACCGTCTTTGAGCCCCAGCGCCTTAAGCGCATTGGCAAGCCGCTTCGAGCGGCTGACGGCGTCCGAGAACGTGTATCGATGCTCCGGATTATCGGCCGTGACGGCGAGGATCTCCCGCCCCCCGTGAAACCGTGCGGCGTGCTCCGCCAGCGACGAGATCAGCAGCGGCATGTCCATCATTAATCCTTGCATCAGGTAGTCCCCCTCTAGAAGCAGCGAGCTAATTTACCACACGACTCCTGTATGATTCCGGCATGGCAGGAGACACGCTCACCGTCGGCATCGCGCAGATCGCACCCGTGTGGCTGGATCGTGATCGCACGCTGGCCAAGATCGTCACCGCGACCGAGGACGCCGCCCGCCAGGGCGCCGATCTCGTGGCATTCGGCGAGGCGCTGCTGCCGGGCTATCCGCTGTGGGTGGAGCGAACTGACGGCGCCCGTTTCGAATCGCCGCTGCAGAAGGCCTTTTACGCGCGTTACACCGACCAGGCCGTCGACGTATCCGCGGGCGGGCTAGCCGCACTGTGCGAAGTCGCGGCCAACTTGAAGATCGCCGTCTACGTCGGCGTCATGGAGAAGGACCCTGCCCGACGCGGCCAGAGTGTCTTCTGTTCGATGGTCTACATCGACGCGACGGGGAGCATTGGCTCCGTGCACCGAAAACTGATGCCGACTCACGAAGAACGCCTGGTCTGGGCTGCCGGCGATGGCAACGGATTGCGCACGCACAGGCTGCCGCCGTTTACCGTCGGCGGCCTGAACTGCTGGGAGAACTGGCTGCCCCTTGCACGCGCCAGCCTCTACGGCCAGGGCGAAGACCTGCACGTGGCGATCTGGCCCGGCAGCCGTCGCAATACCGAGGACATCACGAGGTTTATCGCCAAGGAGAGCCGCAGCTATGTGCTGTCGGTATCGGGACTGATGCGAAAGTCGGATATCCCGACAGACATGCCGGACTACGACTCGTTGCTGGACAATGCCGAGGACGTCATGACCGACGGCGGCTCCTGCCTTGCGCTGCCGACGGGTGACTGGCTCATCGAACCGCTGCCGGCCGAGGAAATCGTCACGGTTGCGACGATCGATCACGCGATGGTTCGCAGAGAGCGCCACAGCCTCGATATCACTGGCCATTACTCCCGCGCCGACGTCACAAAGCTCTACGTCAACCGCGAGCGCCTGTCTACAGTGAAACTATCGGACGAATGATGTCTCAACGAATCAAAAAACCGTTCTTCCCGGCTGCGGCTATGCTGCTGACCCTGGCCTCCTCGCTATGCCTCGCGGAGCTGCCAGAGGGCTACTGGTCGGCGGAACAGGCGGGCGAGGTGCTCGAGAAGACGCTGACGGTCGAACTTGAACCTGCGCTCGACGAGCTTACCGATGCTGAGCGCGCGGCGGTTCCGCATTTGCTGGACGCGGGCCGTGTCATGCACGAACTGTATCTCCGGCAAAAGCACCCGGAGTCGATCAGTGCCCGAGACGCGTTACTGGCGCTTGACGAGGCGAGCGACGACGGTCAACGGACGAGGTCTCTACTGGAGCTCTTCTACCTGTTCAAAGGTCCCGTAGCGACGACGCTCGACAACCAGCGCCAGAGCTTCGTGCCCGCGACCGATGAGGCGCCCGGCAAGGCGCTGTACCCGTCGAACGCCAGTCGGGAATTCATCGAATCCCTCGTTGCCGGGCGAGCACGCTCGAACGATTCGATATTCGACGAGCGGTCCGTCGTCAAAGCCGTGACGGCCGAGTCCATTGCAGAAGACCTCGAGCAACTCGACCGGTTTCCCGGCGTTGCGGCCCTGAACCCCGGCCTTAAGGACCGGCTCGAGTCTCTCGACGCCACGCCGGGCGGCCTGTACGCGGTGCCGTACGCACTGGCGTATGCGCCGGAACTCGCGCGCGTGCGCGAATCGCTGTACACCGCCGCCGGGTTGCTCGAAGCGCAGACACCGGATTTCGCGGCCTACCTGAGACAACGCGCGAGAGACCTGTTGAGCGGTGACTACGAAGGCGGTGATGCTGCCTGGGTCAGCGGCGATTTCGACGGGCTCAACCTGCAGATCGGCAGCTACGAGACCTACGACGATGCGCTTTTCGGCGTGAAGGCATTCTACGGCGCAAGCCTGCTTGCGCGTGATGTCGAAAAGAGCGATGCCCTGGCCGACGCTATCGAGGGCTTACAGGCGATGCAGGACTCGCTGCCGCATGATCAGCAGAAGACCGTGCGGGCGGCTCTTCCGGTCGGTGTCTACAACGTCGTTGCGGACTTCGGCCAGGCGCGCGGCGCCAACACGGCGACGATCCTGCCAAACGATGCCGATCACACGCGCAAGTATGGCCGCACCATCCTGATCAGGAACAACATCCTGATGGATCCAGCGCTGTTCGCCGTCAGCAAGAAGCGATTCGATGGCGTCGTCGCCGCCGAGTTTCGTGATGACCTCACGCTGTCCAGCGGATTCGACCGCACGCTGTGGCATGAGATCGGCCATTACCTCGGCGTCGACAAGACCGCCGACGGCCGGCGCTTAAGCGACGCGCTGCGGGATCGATCCGACCTGATAGAAGAGCTGAAGGCTGACCTCATTTCCCTGTTTTTGGCGCGCAGGCTGTCGGAGAGCGGCTACTACGACCAGCGCGGTCTGGAAGCCCACTATGCGTCCGGCGTGTTGCGCACGTTGCAACGTGCGCGACCCCGGCCATCGCAGCCTTACCAGAACATGCAGCTCATGCAGTTCAACTACTTTATCGAGACCGGTGTCATCGAACCCGACTTCGAAACCGGACTGTTGCGTATCAACTATGACCGCTACCACCAGATGGTCGCCGAGTTCCTCGAGCAAGTACTGCACATCCAGTTCGATGGCGACTATGCGGCGGCAGATGCGTTCGTCACGCGCTGGAACTACTGGGAGGACAAGCTGCACGGCAGACTGGCCGAGACGATCAACGCCAGCAGCGACTACCGGTACAGCATGGTCCGGTACGGGATACTGCAGTCACCTGAGTAAGGCCGGGCGGGGCCAGCAGGAACAACCCGGTCGCCACCGGGAGGCTGTACGGGGCGCCGGTCTAGCTGTCTGACTCTTCGTCGAAGAAGTACATGCCCAGCGTCTCCGCGACGCACGCGGGCTTTCGCTCTCCTTCGACTTCGATCTGGACTTCCGATGTCAGCATCAGCGCCCCGGCGCGACGCCGTGCCTGAAGCACCGTGGCACGGCCTCGGACACGAGAACCGACCGGGACCGGCGTGTAGAAACGGACTTTGTTCACGCCGAAGTTGATCGCACGAGCCAGGTTCTTGACGTCCACGAAGTTGCCCGTCAATCCGGGGATGAGTGCCAGCGTCAGGTAGCCGTGCGCGATCGTCTTGCCGTTCGGCATCTCGCGGGTCGCGCGCTCGGTATCGACATGAATCCACTGGTAGTCACCGGTCGCCTCGGCAAACTGGTCGATGCGGTTCTGGTCAACGACAATCCAGTCGGAGACGCCTACCTCTACCCCTTCCAGCGCTTTCGCGTCTTCAATGGAGGTGATAACGCGCAAACGTTAGTCCTTTAGTTCTTATCGATAATGCTGTTCGAAAAAATCTGCGGCGCCCTGGCGCTAAGGCAAGGAATACACACAAGCGTCATTGGTCGCAAGTAGTTTAACCTTTTTTACAGTTAAGATTAGGCGTTTAACGGCGTCTGGGAGTCTGCAGTGCAGCAAGCCGGAAGGATCTACGCGGCAGTCATGGCTGCCGGTGAGTCGACACGCTATGGCCAGTCAAAGCAGCTGGTGGACATAGGCGGTGAATCACTGGTGAGCCGAGCCTGTCGTGTCGCCGGTACCGCATGTGGAGAAAATACGCTGCTCGTTGTCGGTCATGAATGGCGCAGCGTGCTGAGGTCCTCGGGCCATCGCTACTTTGTCATCAACGAGAACTACCGCTCCGGGCTGGGGAGCTCGATCGCTGCAGCGGCCAGGGCAGTTCGCCACACGGCATCCAGGTTGCTGGTGACGCTGGCGGACCAGGTGCGGGTCAGTAGCGCTGACCTCGAGCGGCTGTTGGCGTTGCAGCGTGCATCCCCGGATAGCATAGCGGTCGCCCGCTTCGGGGAAGCGATCGGGCCGCCGGTGATCTTTCCGGCCCGCGCCTTCGACGATCTCCTGAGCCTTTCCGGCCCACAAGGCGCGAAAGCCGTCATCGAGAGCGGCCGCTACCCGGTTGTCCTGTTGGACTGCGACAACGCTCGCATCGACATAGACCGGCCAGAGGATCTTCAGGCGCTCGACGACACGCCGGAGAACGGACGCGGCTAAGTGCCGGGTTTTGCGGTCTGGTGCTTGCTGCAGCGTTCGCAGTTTACCCAGACTGACGGGCCGTCCACGTAGTGTTCTTTCTTCCAGATGGGCAGGCGAACCTTGATCTCGTCGATGATGTATCGACAGGCTTTGAAGGCCTCGTCGCGATGCGCCGCGGCGACGCCGACCCAGACCGCACACTCGCCGATCTCTAAGAGACCCGTGCGGTGCTGGCAGCTCGCTCCCAGGATGCCGAAGCGCTCGGACGCCTCGGCGAGAACCGCTTCGCCTTCGGTGACGCACAGCGGCTCGTAGGCCTCGTATTCGAGACGCTCGACCGGCCGGTCTTCGTTCTCATTTCGAACCCAGCCTTCGAAGACGCAGAAACCGCCGGCGGCAGGATCAGCCATCGCGGTCTTGAGCGCCTCGGAATCGATCACCCGATCATTAATCCTGAACACGTCAGCCTCCGGCAACCGGCGGAAACAGCAGCACGGTATCGCCATCCGCCACCGGTGTCTGCCAGTTCGCCATGACATCGTTGACGGCAACCTTACAGTGCGCGGACGGCTCCGCCGACCCGTGCCGGTCGCGCGTCTGTTCGAAGACGTCCGACGTAGTCTCGACGTCGAGTTGCAGTGTCTCGCCCGAGATACCGGCCTTTTCCCGGAACATCGCGAAATAACGTACGTGGACAGACTTCATGCGCTGGCCTTTAAGATGCTGCGCCTTAAGTCATCAGGCGTATTGATGTTGTCCAGCGCATCGCGTTCGGGCTGGTCGATCAGGTGCGTGTCACTGTTGATCATAATCTTCCTCGGGCAGCGGACTCCTCGCTCCGCGAAGTCACGGACAATGGCGTTACTGCCTTCGCTGTAAATGGCGCACAGCGGCTCCGGCAACTCGTTATGCAAGCTGCGATAGGCAATGAACGGCTTGCCCCCGCCCCGCTCTGCCAGCAATACGGAAAGCGTCCGCGGCGAGATGTTCGGCAGGTCACAGGCGACGACAAGCCAGTCGACATCGGGATGGGCATCCATCGCCGACAGCACACCGGCCACCGGGCCCATGTCGTCGTACTGGTCGATAATCTGCTCAAACTTCGCGCGCTCCGGCTCGTCGCTTTGCTCAGCACGCGTCGACACGAAGGTCCGTTCGGCGACGCCATCGACCATCGCGACGGTACGGGCCAACTGACTCTCGCCGTCATGGACCAGCAGAGCCTTGTCGACACCCATCCTGCGACTCTTGCCGCCCGCGAGCACCAGGCCATAGATCGAACGCTCACTCACGATGGAAATCCTGTTTGCCGCCGGACTTGGCGACCAGTTCCACGTCGCCGATCACGATGTCATGCGACAGGCCCTTGCACATGTCGTAAATCGTCAGTGCAGCGACGCTGGCCGCCGTCAGCGCCTCCATCTCGACGCCGGTCTTGTGCGTGACGCGACAGCTGGTTTCGATGCGCGCCTCGTTGCCGACGACCGTGACGCTGATCTTGCAGTCCTCGAGGCCAAGCGGATGGCAGAACGGGATCAGCTCGTGCGTCTTCTTCGCGGCCATGACGCCGGCAATGATCGCCGTGGCAAACACGGGACCCTTCTTGCTGTGGATCTCGTCGTCCTCGATCGCGTCGCGCACGACCGATGGCAATCGCACGACGGCCCTCGCCCTGGCTTCCCTTTGCGTGACGGCCTTGGCGCTGACATCGACCATCGCGGGTCGGTTCTCTTCATCAATGTGGGTCAGCTTGCTCATTCATCCACCAATACGGTACATCTCGACTTTCGACAGCGGGTGCGCGGCGGCGACGTCGGGACGTCTCAGCTCGCTGTAGCGATCGGCGCGCTGCAGCCAGATGCGTTTCAATATGTCGGCGAGTTCATCATCGTCGGCGCCGTTACGCAATGGCTCGCGCAGATCGGTGCCGTGAGTCGCGAACAGGCAGGTGTACAGCGTGCCATCCGCGGATAGCCTGGCGCGGGAACAGCTGCCGCAAAAAGGCTTGGTTACCGACGATATGAAGCCGATCTCGCCCTGGCCGTCATCGTATCGATAGCGACTGGCGACCTCGCCATCGTAGTTCCTGCCGAGCGGCGAGACCGGCCAGGTCTCGTTCACGGTATCGAGCAGGTCCCTGGACGGTACGACCTGTTCCATACGCCATCCGTTCCGATTCCCGACGTCCATGAATTCGATCAGCCGGACAATATGGCCGGTGCCGCGAAAGTGCTCGAGCAGGTCCAGCACGGTGTGGTCGTTGATGCCTCTTTGCACGACGACGTTGATCTTGATCGGCGTCAGTCCGGCCTTTTCGGCCGCTGCGATGCCGTCGAGGACCTGCTGCAGGTTGCCCCTGCCGCCACTCATCGTCCGAAACACGTCTTCGTCCAGGCTGTCCAGGCTGATAGTCACGCGATGCAGACCCGCATTTGCGAGCGTCTGTGCGACGGGTGCCAGCAGCATCGCATTTGTCGTCAGCGCCAGGTCGTCGATGCTGGGCAGAACCGCGAGTCGGTCCACGAGTTTCGGCAGCGCCTTGTCGAGCAGCGGCTCGCCGCCGGTCAGCCTCAGCTTGCTGACGCCCAGCATGGCCGAGACCCGCGCGACCGTGTAGATCTCATCGTGGGACAGTCGTTGCGCGCGGGTCAGGAATTCATAGTCGGCGTGGTATTCCGACGCTGGCATGCAGTAGGGACAACGAAAATTGCACCGATCCAGCAGGGAGATGCGCAGGTCGTGTAGAGGACGCGACAGTGCGTCCTTCAGTCGCTTGTGCCCTGAACCGGTTTCCTGTTGTGCTGACATCCGGCTATCATGCACGAAGTCGATTGCCCGTAACAGCCAGCGCGGTAGCGCCACGATCCGGCAGTCGCATAACCTCCGGCAAACACCATCCAGCAACGATCAATCGATTGGGAGACCCAATGGACGTAACACTGACCGCCGATGACTTAGCCTTCAGAGATGAGGTGCGTGCGTTCTTCCACGATGAATTTCCTGAAGATATTCGCGAAAAACAGGATCGGGGTATCCCGCTGGACCGGGAGGATATGGTTCGATTCCAGCAGCTCCTGCACAAAAAAGGCTGGGCCGGCGTTAACTGGCCCGTCGAGTACGGCGGGACCGGCTGGAACATCGTACAGAAGTACATCTTTTCGTCGGAAATGGCGATGGCCAACGCGCCGGAAATAGTGCCCTTCGGACTCGGTATGGTAGGTCCCGTCATCTACACGTTCGGCAACGAGGAACAGAAGCAGAAATTCCTGCCGGATATCCTCGCCAGCAAGGTCTGGTGGTGCCAGGGATACAGCGAACCCGGATCAGGCTCCGACCTCGCGTCGCTAAAGACCAAGGCGGACCTGGACGGCGACGAGTGGGTGATCAACGGCACGAAGACCTGGACGACGCTGGGCCAGTACGCGGACTGGATCTTCTGCCTGGTTCGAACCAGCAGTGACGTCGCTAGGCGCCAGGAGGGTATCAGCTTCATTCTCGTGGACATGCAGTCGCCGGGGCTGACCGTCAACCCGATCATCACGATCGAAGGCGGCCACGAGGTCAATGAGATTCATTTCGAGAACGTGCGCGTCCCCGTCGGCAACCTCGTCGGCGAGGAAGGCAAAGGCTGGACCTATGGCAAGGTGCTGCTCGAGCATGAACGCACCGGGACGGCCGGCGTGCATCGCTCGGCGTTCAGGCTGGAAAAGCTCAGGGAGCAAGCGGCAACGTCCGTACGTGGTGGCGAGCCCCTCGCCAACGACAACAACTTCATGCGCAAGATCGCCGCGGTCGAAGTCGAACTGAAGGCGCTGGAGTTCACCGAGCTGCGCACCCTCGCCGCCGTATCGTCGGGCAAGGCGCCGGGCGCCGAATCGTCGATCCTGAAGTTCAAGGGAACGGAGATCCAGCAGGCTATCGACACACTGTTCATGGAAGCTGCCGGCTATTACGCGCTGCCCTTCGTGCCGCAGCAGTTCCGTTTCGACTATCCCGAGGACGAATTCATCGGTGAAGGCTCCGAGACCAAGACGGCCCTCAAATATTTCAACTACCGCAAGGCTTCGATTTATGGCGGATCCAACGAGATTCAGCGCAACATCGTCGCCAAGCACGTGCTCGGACTGTAGGAACAGATCGCATGGATTTTTCACTCAATGATATTCAGTCGATGCTGCTGGACAGCGTCCAGAAGTTCATCGCCAACGACTATGATTTCGATAAGCGGCAGTCCTACTCCGACAGCGAGCAGGGCTTCAGCAGCGAGGTCTGGACGACCTTCGCCGAGCTCGGCTGGACGGCTATCCCCTTCGACGAAGAGGACGGCGGCATCGGCGGCGGCCCGATCGACCTGATGATCGTCATGGAGCAGTTCGGTCGCGGTATGATTGTCGAGCCCTACCTGGCGAATATCGTGCTGGCCGGCGGCGTCTTGCGGCGCGTTGCGACGACGGAACAAAAGTCGCAGTGGCTCGAGCCACTGATCGGTGGCGAACTGCAGGCCGCCCTGGCATTCGTCGAACCTCAGGGCCGTTATGACATTGCCAATATCACCACGACCGCCGACAGCGACGGAGACGACTGGGTCATCAGCGGAACCAAGTCCGTGGTTTTCAACGGCGGCAACGCCCGTCTGCTGATCGTCCCGGCTCGCACCGGCGGCGACCCGTCTGATAATGACGGGATCACGCTGTTTGCCGTAGACACCGGCGCCGACGGCATTAATGTCAGGAGCTACAAGACGGTCGACGGACACCAGGCCGCCGACATCTCCTTCGACGACGTGCGGATACCGGACGCCAACCGGCTCGGCGACGTCGGCGCAGGTTTCGCCACGCTGGACGCCGTCATCGATGACGCGACGCTCGCCGTTTGTGCCGAAGCCGTCGGCATCATGCGTATCCTGACCGAGAAAACGGTGGAGTATTCGAAGAACCGCGTGCAGTTCGGCGTGCCGATCGGCAGCTTCCAGGCGTTGCAGCACCGCATGGTCGATATGTTCACCGCGTGTGAACAGACCTACTCGCTGTTGGTCTGGGCCTCGATGACGGCCAGCGCCGGCGGCGACGAAGCGAAGCGTGCCGTCAGCGCGATCAAGTACCAGGTCGGTACGGTCGGTCGAAAAGTCGGGGAGGAAGCGGTCCAGCTGCACGGCGGCATGGGCGTCACGTGGGAGCTCGACGTCGCTCACTATTTCAAGCGCCTGACTGCGATAGGGCAGATCCTGGGCAACGCCGACCTGCACCTCGATCGCCTCGCCGTGAACTAGGATCTCAAGGCCTTACGCCTATGTTCCCGTCCAGCGTCGTCGAGTACCTCTCTGCGAACCAGGAGGTGCTCTGGCTGGGCACGCTGGTGCTCGATCTCAGCGGTACCGTGCTGCTGTATCGGCTGTTCGGCAAAGCCGGTCTGCAGGTCGCGATTGCAACGTCGATCATTCTCGCCAACCTGCAGGGGCCGAAGCTCACCGAGATTTTCGGGCTGCAGACCAGCCTCGGCGTCATCTTCTACTCCAGCATCTTTTTTGCGACCGATGTGCTGTCGGAAAACTACGGACGCAAGGAAGCCAACAAGGCCGTACAGATGGGCTTCGTCGTCAGCGTCATTGTGCTGGTGATGATGAGCCTCGCCCTGACGTTCCAGCCAAGTACGCGGCCGGAGACTGCGGAGTTTTCGGGCAACATTCACGACGCCTTCTCGACGATCCTGAACTTCACCCCGAGGTTTATTATCGGGTCATTGCTCGCCTACTACATCAGCCAGAGTTTCGACGTTTGGGCGTTCCACAAGATCAAGCAATGGACGCAGGGACGACACCTTTGGCTCCGGAATAACCTGTCGACCCTGAGCTCACAGGTCGTCGACACGACCGTCTACTCGCTGGTCACGTGGTGGGGCGTCGTCGACCTCAAGACGGCGCTCACGTTGGGCGCCGCCAAGTACGTGTTCAAGATCGTCATTGCGCTGATCGACACCGTGTTCCTATACTGGGCGAGAAGCGCTTTCCGCAAGGGGCAGGTAGCCACCACCTGAACGATGAAACCGTCCGGCGTCATCACGATAACGACCGACTTCGGCCACAAGGGGCCGTTCGGGGCGATTATGAAAGGCGTGATCCTGAAACGCTTCCCGGACGCATCGATCGTCGACCTGATCCACGACATTCCCGCGCAGTGGCCGCCTGAAGCCGGCTTCTGGGTCAGCGCCTCCTACAGCTACTTCCCGAAAGGCAGCGTCCATTTAGCCATCGTCGATCCGGGTGTCGGCACGGAGCGAAAGATCCTGCTCGCCGAATGCGACGACCAGTTATTCATGGCACCCGACAACGGCCTGCTGGCGCAACTGCTGGATCGACACCCGGAAGCCACAGTATATCACCTCGATGCAGACGCCATCGGCCAACTGGGTCTCGGCGAGGCCAGCAATACCTTCCACGGTCGCGACATCTTCGCGCCGATCGCCGCCGAGGTCGCTGCCGGCCGATTGAGATTCGCCGACGTCGGCACGCCGACGAGCGAGTGGATACCCAACTGGGTCGACACCCCCCTGGTGACGGCCGACCAGGTGTCAGGCGTCGTCATTACTATCGATACCTTCGGTAACCTCATCAGCACGATCGAGCAGTCGATGATCGAGGCCATGACGGATCCCGTCGTTCATTTCGCAGGCCTCGATTTACCGATTATCGAGACCTACGGGCGCGCGGAGCCCGGCAAGTACCTCGCGCTCGTGAATTCCTTCGGCTTCGTGGAAATCGCGCGTTCGGAGGGAAATGCCGCGGACAGCCTCGGCGCCGGGCGCGGCGCTCCGATCGTCGTCAGGAACGGGCTATCCGTTTGAGGCCATCGCCTCTTTTTCGATCTTTGCCCACGAGTCGCGCAGCGTCACGACGCGATTGAACACCGGCGATTCTGCCGTGCTGTCCTCGCTGTCGAGGCAGAAGTACCCGAGTCGCTCGAACTGAACGGCCTCGCCCTGCCGAAGCTTGCCCAGCGAAGGTTCCAGCTTCGCCGCCGTCACTTCCAGCGACTTCGGGTTCAGCACGTCCGACAGCTTCTCGGCCGTATTCGGGTTAGGAACCGTAAAGAGTCGATCGTACAGGCGCACTTCTGCATCCATGGCGTGCTGTGCAGATACCCAGTGGATCGTACCCTTGACCTTGCGGTCACTCTTGGCCGAGCCGCTGCGTGTGTCCGGGTCGTAGGTGCAACGGAGCTCGATCACGTTGCCGTCGTCGTCCTTGATGACCTCGTTGCACTGGATGATGTAGGCATTGCGCAGGCGAACCTCTCCGCCGGGCTTCAATCGAAAGAACTTGCGCGGCGCCTCTTCCATGAAGTCGTCCTGCTCGATCCAGATCTCGCGACTGAACGGGACTTCGCGGGTGCCCATCGACGGATCGTTCGGATGATTCATCGACTCCATCATTTCGACCTGCCCTTCCGGATAGTTGGTCAGGGTAAGCTTCAGCGGCTTCAGTACCGCCATGCGTCGCTCGGCCGCGTCGCCGTAGACTTCCCGAACGCAATTCTCCAGCACGCCCATCTCGATCAGTTTGTCTTTTTTCGTCACGCCGCCGCGCTTGACGAAGTCGCGAAGCGCGGCCGCCGGGTAGCCGCGTCGACGCATACCGGCGATGGTCGGCATGCGCGGGTCTTTCCAGCCTTTGACGACGCCGTCGTCAATCAACTGCAGCAGCTTGCGCTTGCTCGTTATCGTGTACGCCAGGTTCAGCCTCGAGAACTCGATCTGGCGGGGGCGATGCGGTGGCTTGAGCTGATCGAGGAACCAGTCATACAGCGGCCGGTGATCTTCGAATTCGAGCGTGCACAGCGAATGCGTGATTTCCTCGAACGCATCCGACAGCGTGTGCGCAAAATCGTACATCGGGTAGATGCACCAGGCATCCCCGGTGTTCTGGTGTTCCGTATGGCGGATCCGGTACAGCGCAGGATCGCGAAGATTCATATTCGGCGACGCCATGTCGATCTTCGCGCGCAGCACGTGCTCGCCGTCTTTGTAGTCGCCGGCGCGCATCTTCTTAAACATCTCGAGATTCTCGTCGACGCTTCGATCGCGATACGGGCTGTTCTTGCCCGGCTCGGTCAATGTGCCCCGGTACGCCCTGATCTCGTCGGCGCTCAGGCTGTCGACGTACGCCAGGCCGAGCTCTATGAGCTTCTCGGCGGCCTGGTAGAGTTCCTCGAAGTAGCTCGACGCGTGCGTGAGCCGATCCTGCCAGTCGAAACCCAGCCAGTGGACGTCACGCTCGATGGCCTCGACGAATTCGACGTCCTCCTTACCGGGGTTGGTGTCGTCGTAGCGGAGGAACGTACGCCCGCCGGTCTCCGCGGCCACCCCGAAATTCAGGCAGATCGACATGACGTGCCCGATGTGCAGATAGCCGTTTGGCTCCGGAGGGAACCGCGTGACGATCTCATCGTGCTTGCCAGACTCGAGGTCGCTGTGGATTATCTGGCGAATAAAATCGCGCGGTGTTTCGTCATTCATCGGTGGCTGGTTACGTTAGTGGAGGCGGCGTATTCTACGCGACGCGGCCGCGGTTGCGACAGGATTCCCTCGATACCCGTATTTCCGTCGTCGGCGAGTTTTCTAGTAAGCCCACCGCGCCGGCTTTCCCGCGATTGTACACATTGATAACCGGCTATGGACCAGCGCAAAGCGCGTGTACAATCGCAGCGTTTAACGGATAGCGCACGGTCTTTCCATGCCCCAGATCAGCTTGCCCGACGGCTCAGTTCGGGATTTCGACTCCGCGGTCACCGGCTCGCAGATTGCTGCCGGGATCGGCAAACGCCTCGAGAAGGATGCGGTCGCCGTCCGGGTGGACGGTGAGCTGTGGGACCTGACGCGACCGATCGAGGCCGACGCGGCCATCGAGATCATCACGCGAGATTCGGACGACGGCCTGGAGCTGTTGCGGCATGACGCCGCCCACGTGATGGCCGAGGCCGTGAAGGAAATCTGGCCCGATACACAGGTAACGATCGGGCCTGCCATCGAAAACGGCTTCTATTACGATTTCGCGCGATCGGAGCCGTTCACCGACGCCGACCTCGAAGTCATCGAAGAACGCATGCGAGACATCGTCGACCGCGACGAGGAGCTGATTCGCGAGGTCTGGACACGCGACGACGCGGTCAAGTTCTTTCGCGACCAGGGTGAGGAATACAAGGCCGAGATTATCGAGGGTATTCCGGAAGACCAGGAGCTGACGCTGTATCGGCAGGGCGACTTCATCGATCTCTGCCGCGGTCCCCATCTACCGTCGACGGGACGGCTGGGTAAGGCCTTCAAGCTGACTCACGTGTCCGGCGCGTACTGGCGCGGCGACTCCAACAACGAAATGCTGCAGCGCGTGTACGGCACGGCCTGGTCGAATGACAAGCAACTGCGCCAGTACCTGCACATGCTCGAGGAAGCCGAGAAACGCGACCACCGCCGCCTGGGCAGGATCATGGACCTGTTCCATTTCCAGGAGGAGGCCCCCGGCGCGGTGTTCTGGCATCCGAAGGGCTGGGCGCTGTTCCAGCAGCTGGTTTCCTTCATGCGCGAACAGCAGAACGCGGTTGGCTACCAGGAAATCAACACGCCCGAGCTGATGGACAGCTCGCTGTGGCAGGCGTCCGGGCACTGGGACTCCTTCGGCGAGAATATGTACACGACCGAGACGGTTGACGGTCGCAAATACGCCATCAAGCCGATGAACTGCCCGGGCCATGTGCAGGTCTTCAAACAGGGTATAACGAGCTACCGCGACCTGCCCTACCGGCTTGCAGAATTCGGCAAGGTCCATCGCTATGAGCCGTCTGGCGCATTGCACGGCATGATGCGCGTGCGTGCTTTCACGCAGGATGATGCGCACATCTTCTGCACGCCCGAGCAGATAACCGATGAGTCTCTGGCCGTGTGCCAGCTGATTCTCAGCCTCTATCGTGATTTCGGCTTCGAGGATGTCCGGATCAAGTTCTCCGATCGTCCGGAGGTACGCGTCGGCGATGACGCGGTCTGGGACACGGCAGAAAACGCGTTGCTCGAGGCGCTGAAAGTCGCGGGACTCGATTACTCGCACAACCCCGGCGAAGGCGCCTTCTATGGACCGAAGCTCGAGTTCGTTTTGCGTGACGCCATCGGCCGTGACTGGCAGTGCGGGACGCTGCAGGTCGATTTGAATATGCCAAGCAGGCTCGGCGCGACCTATATCGGCGAGGACGGCAATAAGCACTTCCCGGTCATGTTGCACCGGGCGATCTTCGGCTCGCTGGAGCGATTCATCGGCATCCTGATCGAGCACCACGCCGGCAACCTGCCGCTGTGGCTGGCGCCGACCCAGGTCAAGGTCCTGACGATCACGTCGGACGCCGATGACTATGCCTACGAGCTGCTGGAGACTCTGCGCGCCGCCGGTATTCGTGCCGAGGCGGATACGAGAAACGAGAAAATCTCCTACAAGGTGCGCGAACACAGCGTCGCCAAGGTCCCCGTGCTGCTGGCAGTGGGGCAGCGTGAAGTGGACGACAAGACGGTCGCCGTCCGTCGACTGGGGTCGAAAAAGCAGCGGGTGCTGCCGTTCAAAGATCTACTTTCCGAGCTCGAGGACGAGATCGACGCGCGCCGTACAGGCGCCTCTGACGGCTAGTTAAACCTGTCCGGCTTGGCAGGCCTAAACGTGACGCAACCTGCACTTTGGTTGTGCGCCAGGTCACATATTGTCAATCCGGACGCCCTGCACACTTTGCGCTGCACCTCCTTTACATATACTGCCCGAAGCGACGGTCCATATGGATTGGACATAATACTTTCAGGAGACACAGGTGCCTCTCGAGCAGTTCAAAACGCAGGTTCTATTGCTCCACAGCGAGCAGAGCGCACTCGACAAATTGAGCGCGGGCTTTGTCAACGACAAATACACCGTGCATTGCGCAACCAGCGGCGTTGAGGCGCTGAATACGCTCGGCGAGACGCCGATTCACGTCATCGTCTCAGCCAGCAACCTGCCGGGCATGAGCGGTGCCGATGCGCTGCGTGAAGCGAAGAAACGTTCCCCTGAGACGATCGGCATCCTGATCGCCGGTGAGAACGATAAGCAGGCCGAGGCTCTCGTCGGGGACAAAGAGATCTTCCAGGTCATTCGCGGCGGCATTAACCCGAAAGACATCACCAAACTCATCGACGAAGCGACCCAGCAGATGCGCCTGATGGCGATCGCGGAATCGGCCAACGACCAGGCCGCCGAGCCTGCGGAAGGGACCGGCGAGCACATCGTCATGGAGACCGACGACCACGGCTCGACGATCATCAGCGACGGGACCGGGCAGCACGCGACACTGAATCCGCAGAAGATGAGTGAGTCGGCGCCCGTTGGCGCAAAGGCCGTTGCCGTTCTGGTCATGACCAAAGACGAAGCGTTTCTCGAATCGATCAAGGAGTGCTGCCGCGGCATGCAGGACGTGCACACGGCGAGTTCGATCAAGGCCGCGCAGGAACTGATCCAGTCCAACTCGGTTGGTGTCAGCATCGTGGACGCCGGACTGGTTGGCCCGAACGTCGAAAAACTGACACAGCACTTGCAGTCGCTGCAGAAACGACTCGTCACGATCGTTGCGGGCCGCCGTGAAGATGGCGACATGCTGATGGACCTCATTAACCGGGGCAAGGTGTACCGCTTCCTGCTCAAGCCAGTATCGCCAGGCCGCGTTCGACTCGCGGTCGAGGCGTCGGTCAAGCATCACCTCGACAGTCCCGACAGCGCGTTCCAGAAAGTGGCTGCCAGCGCACCCCCGCCCGCTGCTCCGGCTGCCCCTGCGCCCGCGTCTCCCGCCCCTCTGAAGCAACAGCAGGAGGCCTCGTCAGATTCCACGGTGACGAAGTTGCCCGACGACAGCATCGTCGCCGAAGGACTGTCGAAGGTATTCGGCGAAGACGACTCCCGGTTTGCAGAGACGGTGTCGGGGTTCGTTACGGGCCGTGGCAAATCACAGCCCAAGGAAGAAGCGCCGATACCCTCAACCCATACCCTGCACGACGACGATGGCGGTTCGACCTTCGCCAATCCAGTCGTCCTGGGTGGCGTGGCTGTCGCGGTGCTGGCCGTTGCCGGCATCGGTTTCTGGCTGACATCCGGCGACGACGCGACAGACGCGAGCACACCGGCCGTGGTTGAACAGCCCACCGCCGCCACGAATCAGACACCCGAGCCGACGGTTTCAGAACCCGCGGCGCCGGCTGTCAGCGACCTGGGCCGGGAGCCGGCCAGCGAGCCTACTGTCTCGAACGACAGCGGCGTATCGGATGATGCGACAGCGGCGCCCGCAGAGTCGGTCGCGCAGACCGCTGACGAGGGTGCGCTGGCGATGGTGGCTGCGGCAGAAACCGCGCTGGCCGACGATCGCCTGTTCACGCCGATAGGCGATAACGCGCTTGAGCTCTATGCGGAGGCGCTGGTGCAGAGTCCCGACGATGCCGCCATTCAGGCCGCGTTCGAGAACACCCTGGACACTTCGATCGTCGCGATCGAGACGGCCCTGCTGGAAGGACGGCTTGCTGTCGTCGACCAGGGCGTTCGCCAGGTCAGCCTCGTGCAGCCGGATCATCCGCGCCTGCCTTTCCTGATTGCACAGTTACAACAGGCACAGATTCGTTCGACGGTCGATGAAGCCAGGGCAGCGCTGCGCTCGCAGCAGTTCGGCGAGGCGGCCAGCGCCATTGACACGGCCGAGAGCCTGGGCGCCGATGCGTCGACGATCGACGCGCTGCGGGCTGAACTCACCGATGCGCGCTCATCCCAGGAAATCGATCAGATCCTGACCGTGGCCGGTCGCCGGCTGGACCAGGGTCGACTGTTGTCACCGGCGAACGACAACGCTCGTTATCTCTATGACCTCGTGCTGAGAACGGACCCGAACAATGCCGCCGCTCGACAGGGATTGAAGGCAGTCGCAGCAACGCTGGTATTGAATGCGCGCGACGAAATCGACGCCGGGCGCCTCAGCGCGGCGGACAACTTGTTGAATCGTGCCGCCGACATTGACCCGAATAACTCGGAGCTTGCAGCGACTCGCCAGGTCTTAAGCGACGCACGCTCTGCAGCCACACGCGCCGCCAACGAGGAGGCAGCAGCCGAAGCGGCGGCGGCGGAACGAGCAGCAGCCGAAGCACAGGCAGCGGCCGAGGCAGCAGCCCGACCGGTACCGGTTTCGTCACTGACTCGCGTCAAGTACGTCGCGCCCAAGTACCCGCGCGGTGCCGAGCGACGCGGAATCAGCGGATGGGTGGACATCATCTTCACCGTGTCGCTGGACGGAAGCGTGCGCGATGTTGAAGTTCGCGATTCAGATCCGGGCGATACCTTCGTTGCGTCCGCCATAACCGCAGTAGAACGCTGGGAGTTTGAACCGGTCAGGGAGAACGGCTCAGCTGTCGAGAAGCGCGCCGGTGTCCGCCTCATGTTCGCCCTCGAATAATCGAGACCAGTCACTCGAATAAGAAAGTCCGGGAGAACGGCAGCGCGGTTGAGAAGCGCGCCGGTGTCCGCCTCATGTTCGCCCTCGAATAGTCGAGACCAGTCACTCGAATAAGAAAGCCCGAGAGAACGGCAGCGCAGTCGAGAAACGCGCCGGCGTACGCCTGATGTTCGCACTCGAATAATCGAGACCAGTCACTCGAATAAGAACGCCCGAGAGAACGGCTCCGCGGTCGAGAAGCGCGCCGGCGTACGGCTGATGTTCGCCCTCGAATAAACGAGACCAGTCACTCGAATAAGAAAGCCCGAGAGAACGGCAGCGCAGTCGAGAAACGCGTCGGCGTACGCCTGATGTTCGCACTCGAATGCCTGAGACCAGTCACTCAGACAAAAAAGCCCGAAAGAACGGCAGCGCAGTCGAAAAGGCGCCGGTGTCCGACTCAGGTTCGCGCTGGAATAACCGACACCAGCCAAGCCCCGGACCGCCCGGCAATATGGCATCTCGGTCATTGACCTGGCCGGCCCCCTCCGGTCCCCGGGCTCGAACGAGTGTTACAGCAACTGGGACAGCAACAAAAAATTGGACCAAAGTGGAGAATTTGCCGTTTAATCGGTATTCTCCGAGCGATGAACACCGACATCGGCCGTGGCAGCGACGCCAAGAAACCACGCAAACAACAAAAACGGAGCGTCGTTACTCAACAGAAACTCCTGTCAGCGGCCGTCGAGGCATTCTCGGAAGGCGGGTTCAAGGGCACGTCCACGCGTGACATCGCGGATCGGGCCGGTGTCCATCATCCACTGATCACCTACCACTTCAAGAACAAGGACATGCTCTGGCGGGCGGCGGTCACGGCGATTTTTCGTGAATTCAATATCGCGCTGGTCAAGTCACTTGCCGAGTTCGAGAACAGCGCGCCACGGCAACGTGCCGAGGTATTCGTTCGTACCTACGTCAAGTACGCGCACCAGCAGCCTGCGCTGCACAAGATCATCCTGCAAGAGGCAAGCCACCCGAGTGAGCGCCTCGACTGGCTGATCGATAGCCACCTGAGACCGCTGTTCGAACCGGTGGAGGCAAGCCTCGAGGAACTGCAGCGAATCGGAGTCGCACCGCCCGGCAACCCGGCCCTGCTCTTCCAGATGATCCGCGGCTGCGCGGGCGGACTACTGGCGCTCGCGCCCGAGATCAAGACGACGACCGGAATCGATTTCGACGAGCCCGAAGCGCTCGACGAACTCGCCGATATGATCATTAGTGTTTTCTTTTCAGGCAACCACCGGGCCGTCAGTGCAGCAACTGCTGAATCTGGGCAACAATCGACAACGCAATAGCCGCGGGTCCACGCGCCCGAATGTTCAGTCCGGCCGGGCCATGCAGGCGCTTGGCCAGCTTTTCCGCATTCGAGCCGAGATCACTCAACAAGCGATCCCTGCGCGCCGGTGGTCCGAGCAGGCCGACGTAGTTGATGTCCGAGTCAGCGATCTGGCGCAGGTACTCCCGGTCGCTGGGCAAATGATGGCTCATCACGACGGCTCGGTCATAGACTTCCAGCGCCAGGCTTTCCCTTAGCGACGACGGCGCCAGGCAGTGCGTCTCCCAGGCCGCTTCGAAAGCGCCGCTCTCGATATAGGCTGGCCGATGATCGACGATCGTGCAGCGCCAGCCCAGTTCCGATGCGAATCTCAGCAAGGGTTCGACATCGGGGCCGGCGCCCAGGATCAACAGACGCGGCGGCGGTTCGATGAAGCTGCAGTGCAGCAGCACCTGAGCCCCCTCTTCCTCCGAGTGAGCGAGTCCCGACCGGCGCACGGACGAGGCTCGCTCCGCTGCTCGAACGAAGCGAGGCAGCAGAGGTTCAGGTACGCCGAAGTTCCGCGTTCCCTGTTCGCCAACGAGCACCGATGCGCCGGGTTGCACACCGCCCTCCGGCTCTACTGCCGTGACCAGCACGGCGCTGGCATCTGATTCTAAAACGGCATCGATGGCTGCATAGGGTTCGTAGTTCGTCTCGGCCGTGACCGGCTGCAGCAGTATCTTCAGGCTGCCGTCACATCCCACGCCCATGCCCCACAGCTCGTCATCGTCATCAGCGAAGTCATACTCGGCCAGCTGGCTGACGCCGGTCTCTATGACCTGCGCCGCGCGTATCGCGAGGTCGCCCTCGAGGCAACCGCCCGACAACAGTCCTCTGTAAACCCCTTCGCCGTCGACCAGCAGTCGGCTGCCGGATTTGCTATAGGTCGAGCCCTGCGTATCGATGACCGTTGCCAGCACGAGCGGCGCACCGGCTTCCCGACGCGCGCGAAAAAATGAAGCGAGATCGTTCATGTAAACAACTGGTTATACCGGTATGAAAAGAAAGCCTTAGGAATTGATGGTTTCGCGGCTTGTCGAAGATTGATAAGCACGCGTCGATGCCCACATCTGGCGCTAAGAGAGAACGTTCTGGAGTCAGACATGAGTGTATCAACAAACAAACCTGTCGCGATAAGCGACGCCAATTTCGAGCAGGAGGTCATCGCTTCCGAGCACCCGGTCCTCGTCGATTTCTGGGCGGAGTGGTGCGGACCCTGCCGAGCGCTGGGCCCGGTAATCGACACGCTGTCCGAGGACTACGAGGGTCGCGCCAAGGTCGTTAAAGTGGATGTCGACACGAACCAGCAGACGGCGTTGAAGTTCGGCATTCGCTCGATACCGACCGTCATGTTGTTCGACAAGGGCGAGGTCGTAGACAGCTTCGTTGGAGTCCGGCCAAAGGCGGATTACGCGGCGAGCATCGACAAGCTCATCTCCTGACGTCGACGGTAAGACGGGCTAGCTGCTGCTCCGACTGCCGGTGCAGCGGCAGCTTAAATGGCTAATCGTGATCGGTCGCTCTCTCGAGGTCCGACTCGATCGTATTGCCGGCAAGGTAGTAGTGGGCCGCGGCCCACGGGAGTAGTACCAGGCAGAAGATCAGCAGGCTGTAGCGCAGGGACTCCTCACCGAACCGGGACGCGAGCAGGTCACTCAAGCCACCCACCAGCGGCGGACCCATCGCAAGACCAATCAGGTTGATGATGAACAGCATCAGCGCCGACGCGGTCGCACGCATGCGCAGTGAGACCAGGCTCTGCGCCTGCGCGAGCACCGGTGCCAGGTACATGTTGGAGAAGAACGCCGGCAGAATGAACAGCAGCAGGCACCAGAAAGCCGTCGGTGCGAGGAAGACGGCGATATTCAGCAGGCAGGAAAACAACATGATCGCGGCAATGAAGCGCATTGCATTGCGCTGTCTCGAGCGGCCGAGCTTGTCGGCGATCATCCCGCCGCCGACGAAACCCGCACCACCGGCGAAACCGAGAATCAGGCCCAGCCACAAGCCCAGCGACGCAATCTGCATGTCGTAGCTTCGCGTGATGAAGCTCGGGAAGAACGTAATCACCGCGTATCCGATGAAGGACGACAGCCCGGCGGCTATCGCCATGTGCAGGAAGGATCGCCGCGCCAGCAGGAACTTAAGAACCTCCATGAAGCCCAGCTGGTTGCCGCTGTCGCTGCGCTCCTCGGACGCACCGCGCTTCGGTTCGATCAGCGTGAACCGAACCACGAGCGCCAGCAGCAGGCCGGGCGCGCCGACGATGTAGAAGGCCTCTCGCCAGCCGATGTTCTGCACGACCCACCCGCCGGCCAGGTAAGCCAGCATGATGCCCGCCGAGATGCCGATCGTGTAAAAGCCCATCGCAGTGGAGCGCTGTTCCGGCGGATACATGTCGGAGATCATCGAATGCGCAGGCGGACTGCCGCCGGCCTCGCCGATACCGACGCCGATGCGCGCCGCCGCCAGCTGCCATATGTTGCTGGCAAAACCGCACAGCACGGTCATGCCGCTCCAGATAGCGATGGCCCACGCGAGCAGGTTGCGTCGATTAAAGCGCTCCGCGAGGCGCGCGATCGGGATGCCGAGTGTGACGTAGAAAAGTGCAAATGCCGTGCCCGAGAGCAGGCCCAGGATCGTATCCGACGCCTGGAACTCGACACGTAGCGCGGGCAGCAGGATTGCCATGATCTGGCGATCCAGGAAATTAAACATGTACGCGGTCGCCAGGATCAGCATCGCGTACCGGCGCGCCGCCGGTGTCAGAACCCGGGTCACGCGCTAGGGCGCCGTGCTTTCAGCGTTCGGACGCCGCGGGTCGGATGCGCCACGGAACACACCATCCTTGATCGCCACCGCCTGAACGCTGCCCATCGAACCGCCGGACGGCACGATGAAGTGACCGCGTTCCTCGAGAATCTTCGCCGTATCGGGACTGAAGCCTGCCTCGAGCTGCAGCCTGTCCGGGTACCACTGGTGGTGAATCCTCGGCGCCGCCGTCGCAGAAGCCAGGTTCATATCGTGGTCGACCATGTTCGAAATCATCTGCAGCACCGTCGTGATAATCCTGCTGCCGCCCGGGCTTCCGGTCGCGAACCACGGGTCGCCGTCGGCGAAGACAATCGTCGGCGTCATGGAACTCAGGGGCCGTTTGCCGGGTTCGATCGCATTCGCTTCGCCGCCGAGCAGGCCGAAAGCATTCGGCGTGCCGGGTTTCGCCGAGAAATCGTCCATCTCATTATTCAACAGGAAGCCCGCGCCCTCGACGGCGATGTGGGAACCGAATGAGAAATTCAGTGTGTAGGTGTTGGAGACGGCATTGCCGAACTTGTCGATGATGGAGTAATGCGTCGTGTCCTCGCTCTCAGGCCTCGGCTCGACGCCGGGTGCGATAGACTCCGACGGGGTCGCCCTGGTCATGTCGATGCGATCCGCGAGAATCTTTGCGTAGGCTTTGCTGGTCAGCCAGTCGACCGGTACGTCCCAGAAATCCGGATCGCCCAGGTGCTGGCTGCGATCGGCATACGCGAGCCGCGCTGACTCGGCGACGAGGTGAACGGAGTCTGCACTGCCCGCTCCCATAGCCGACACGTCGAAGTTCTCCATGATGTTCAGCATCTGGATGACGTGCACACCGCCCGAGCTCGGCGGCGACATCGTCACGATGTCATAGCCGCGGTAGCTGCCCTCAAGCGGAACCCGCCAGCTGGGCCGGTAGGCCGCAAGCGCCTCTTCGTCGACGAGCCCACCGTGCTTCTCCATCTCGGCGGCGATCAGGCCGGCGACCCGGCCGCCGTAGAAACCGTCAGGGCCTTTCTCGGCAATGTCGGTCAGCGTTGCGGCCAGGTCGGGTTGCTTGAAGACTTCGCCCGGTTTGTACGCGCTGCCGTCGTCCTTGTAGAAATACCCGCACGCCGCTTCGAACTGGCAGAGTCGCTCCCGTCGATTCGTCAACAGGGCCGACAGGTCGTAGGTCATCGGCACGCCTTCGCTGGCCAGCTTGATCGCGGGCTCGAGCAGGCGCTTCCACGGCATCGACCCGTAGCGCTGGTGGGCAGCCCACATGCCGGCAACGGTTCCGGGCGTGCCGGCGGACAGGTGACTGAACCGGGCGAGCCGGTTGTCCACGTCGCCGTTCTCGTCGAGGAACATGTCTCGCGTTGCGCCCGGCGGCGCCATCTCGCGGTAGTCGATGGACGCGTTCTCGCCCGTGTCCGCGTCATGAATCAGCATGAAGCCGCCGCCGCCAAGATTGCCCGCTCTCGGCAGCGTGACCGCCAGCGCGAAGCCGACCGCGACGGCCGCGTCAACCGCGTTACCCCCGTCAGCAAGCACGGCCGAGCCTACTCGTGACGCATGGAAATTCTGCGTCGCAACCATGCCCGAATCGCCGAGTACCGGGTGACGCAGATCCTGGTAGCGAATGATGGGCGTCTCGTCGCCGAGAGCGGTTAGCGGGAGACAGAAGGCAAGAAAAGCCGTAAGCAGTCGACGCATGGGACAGACCTCGAGATTAGTCACACGATCAAATCACAGCGGCGAAGGACTTACAATGCTGCGCCAGCCGGAATACGTCACCGACTCGTGGGTACGACCGGTGCGGACTTCGGGCTAGGGCAGGATCGCCCTGAACAGGAAGAAGAACACGATCGCGAGCGTCGCGCCGGCGGGGATCGTCACGACCCACGAAACGAAGATGCGCGTGACAATACTGAGATCGATCGCCTCGATGCCACGTGCCATGCCGACGCCGAGCACGGCGCCGACCAGCGTGTGCGTCGTGGACACCGGCATACCCGTGCCCGACGCGATGACGATCGTCGTCGCCGCCGCGATCTCCGCGGCGAAACCACGACTCGGCGTCAGGTGCGTGATCTTGCGCCCGACCGTCCTGATGACGCGGATACCGAATGTCGCGAGGCCGAATACGATGCCGAGGCCACCGAGGAACAGGACCCAGATCGGCAGCGCGGCCTGCGCCGAGACGTAGCCCGACTGGGCGGTTGTTATGACGGCGGCCAGCGGACCGATCGCGTTGGCTACATCGTTGGATCCGTGCGCGAAGGCCATGCCACAGGCCGTTACGACCATCAGGATTGCAAACACACGCTCGACGGTTGCGAAGCGTTGTTCTCTCTCCGCCTCCGGGTCCGCCTTGATGCGCGAGATGATGACCTTGCCGATCACGGCGACGATGGCCGCGATGACGACGGCCAGGAGGTAGGCATCGCCGGTGCTCATGTTGAGCCCGATGTGCTTGAGGCCCTTGAGGATAGTTACCAGCGTCATCGTGAACGCCGCGAGGAACATATAGAACGGCACGTAGCGTTTCGCGTACAGCAACGGATCGTCCTTGCTCAGGATCAGCCATTGCACCGACTGGTAAAGGAGGTAGGCGATGACGCCGGCCGTGAGCGGCGACGCCACCCAGCTCATGACGATCGTGCCCACCTTGCTCCACTGGACGGCATCGACGCCAATGCCGACGGCCGCGAAGCCGACGATCGCGCCAACGATCGAGTGCGTCGTCGATACCGGCCAGCCGCGATGCGACGCAATCAGCAACCAGGTGCCGGCGGCCAGCAACGCGGCCAGCATGCCGTAGACCAGGAGTTCCGGCGTTCCGGACACCAACTCCACATCGACGATGCCGCGGCGTATGGTCGACGTGACGGCGCCACCGGCGAGCACGGCGCCGGCAAACTCGAATATGGCGGCCACGATGATGGCCTGCTTGATGGTCAGCGCCTTCGAGCCGACAGACGTCGCCATCGCATTCGCGACGTCGTTGGCGCCGATACCCCATGCCATGAAGAGGCCGAAGGCCGCGGCAAGCGCGATATAGACGAATTGGGCTTCCATGTTCTGTGCCGCTCCGGCGAATGACTGGTAGTGACTGGCTCTGCTACGAGATGAGCAGCTCGAGACGCTGCCCGACGCGGTCTGCCGAGTAAGCGATATCAGCGATCCGCGCGATCAGCTGGTAGGTAAAGACGATGCTGACAGGGTCCAGCGAATCTTCTATCGCATGCAGTTTGGACTGCAGGTCAAACAGGCGGCCCTCAATTCCGGTCTCGATGCTGTCCAGCTTGTCGAGCATGGCGTCGACAAGCTTGGCCTCCGCACCGCGGAAGTTGCTGGCGAACAGCTCATCGAGTTCCTTGACGCTGGTCTGGGTCTGCTTGACCGCCGAAATATTGACCTCGACGAACTGCAGGAAGTCTTCCTGTATCGCATCGGGTATCGGCATCTTCCGAACCAGCACGAGACTCGACACCTCGCGAGCGACGTTGGCAATCTCATCCTGCGACAGCAGCATGCCGATCAGGTCCTGTCGGGCGACGGGCATGAATGAACGTCGCGTGAGTCGCTTGCGAATATCCTGCTTCAGTGAATCGGCCTGCTCCTCCAGCCGGACGATTTCATCGCGGATCTTCTCCGCTTCGTCCCATTCGAACCTGGAAACCGCCTCGAAGAACTTCTGCAGCTGTTCGGCACAGTCTTTTGCAAGGCCCATATGCTCCTCAATGGGCATGACCGGGGAAGCAGCAAAGATGTCGACGATGGAGTTAGTCATCATGGGGTCCTGGGAGCACCGCTGGGGAATGCCGGCCGAAGCGACGAGCGCGCCGACGCGGCGGCAATCCTATCACAGCACTCGCGGTTTTCGGCGCTTTAAGGCAACCGACCGTCTCTTTTTCAGTGGCGGATAATACGTGCCGAATGTTTCAGTTTTGTCACAAGGATACGTTCCGCAGGTCCGCCTCCGTGTACCGACGAGACTGCGCGACCGTGCTAGAATCGCCGCCCTTTCGGTGAAGGACCAAGCCTATGGCCAACTGGCTGATGAAGTCGGAACCCGACGACTACAGTATCGACGACCTGAAAAGAGACAAACGCGAGCCATGGGACGGCATTCGCAACTACCAGGCACGCAACATGATGCGCGACGACATGCGGCCAGGCGACAACGTCTTCTTCTATCATTCCAACTGCAAGGAACCCGGCATCGTCGGCCTGGCCAGGATTGTTGGGAAACCCTACCCGGATCCGACGCAGTTCGACCCGGAGTCGAAGTACTACGATCCGAAGAGCTCGAAGGACAACCCACGCTGGATTCTGGTTGACGTCCGCTACGTCAGGAAACTGAAGCGCAACATCACGCTGACCGAGCTGAAGCAGCAAGACGGCCTCGACGACTTCATCCTGTTGAGGAAAGGCAATCGCCTGTCGATCCTGCCGGTCACGGACGAACACTGGGACCTGATCCTGGGTCTCGAATGATGTCGAAATGGCGAATCGCGGGTGCAACGGCCGCCCTGGCGCTGGTAGCGGTGCTGTTCGTACTGACGCCGCCGAGGCTCGAGAGCCGCTCCATCGTGCCGGAGCTACCGGGCGACCTCGACGCCTACCTTAAGGAAACGGAGAGCGCGGCGCCGTACCCGCTGATCGACGACACCGACAAGCGGATTCGCTGGCAGGTACCCGGCGAACGCACCGAGTACGCCATCGTCTACCTGCACGGGTTCTCGGCGACCCGTCGGGAGCTCTCGCCCACGATCGAAATCGTCGCCGATGCGCTGGGCGCCAACCTGTTCGAGACCCGGCTGACCGGCCACGGACGCTCCAGCGGGGCCCTCGTCGACGTTCGGGCAGAGAGCTGGCTGGACGACGGCGCCGAGGCACTGGCGATTGGCGAGCGCCTCGGCGACAAGGTCATCGTCGTCGGCACGTCAACGGGCGCCACGCTGGCAACCGCAATACTCGATCATCCGCTGGCAGAGAATGTGTCCGACATCGTCCTGCTGTCGCCGAACTTCGCGTTGCGCGACGGCATGTCAAGGTTGCTGACGATGCCCGCGGGCCCTCAGCTTGCAGACGCGTTGATCGGACCGATTCGCTCGTTCGAAACGCACAGTGAACTGCATGCGACGTACTGGTCGAACACGTACCCGACATCGGCGCTCGTCGAGATGATGCGGCTTGTCGACTACGCCAACGCCAGCGCCCCGAGTGCGATCGATGCAAACCTGCTGGTCATGGTCTCGCCAGGGGACACGGTCATCTCACCCGAAGCCGGAAAGGCGTTTCTCGAACAAGTTCAGGCGCCCAACAAGCGCTACATCGAGGTGCTCGACATCGAGGACCCAAGCAGCCATATGCTGGCAGGAGAGATACTGTCACCATCGACGACGGAGCGCGTGGCGGCCGATATCGTGGCATTCATCAAGACACCGGGACGGGACAGGAGCGCTGGCAGCGCCGCCGACGGCGGCTAGCGCCTGTAAACCCCATGCTGCTGGCAGACCTTAATGAAGCCCCAGTTCACGGAGGCGTTCGACGATCGGCGCCGCGCCTCCCAACGCCAGCATAATGACGAGATCGCCCTCCCCTGCCCATTCAAGCGCGTGGTCAAAGGACTCGAGCTCCTTCTCGAAATGACGGATATCCTCGTCAGCGAGACCCTGGTCCTTCAGTGTCCGCTGAATGACGGCGAACACTTCGCCATGCTGCCTGCCCCGATGGTACTTCGTTAGCTCAGACACGACGACGCGGTCCAGACCGATCGCGAAAGCATCGCGGGTCATTCGTTCGATCAGCGGGTCGGGACGATCCCCGGCCTGGCCGAAGCACAGCACACGCCTCCTCGCGGGTATCGCCCTCGCCATGTCGAACAGTGCATGCATCGCCTGCGGGTTGTGCGCGAAATCGACGAGTATCTTCCTGCCGTTAAGCTCGTAGAGATTGCAGCGTCCCGGATTATCGTCCTGCTCGACGCTCTTGAGGCCAACTGCAATATCCTCGAGGTCGACGCCGAGGTGATACGTCAGCGCGGCGGCCGCCAGCGCATTGGCAACGTTGTGACGTGCAGCCCCGCCCATCGCGATCGGGATCTCGAACGTTTTGCAGATGTCGGTCTGAGTGTCGCCGTTGCGCATGCAGAGCACATCGCCTGACAGGATGAACGCCGTTCCGCCGGACGCGAGGCTCTGCTCGATGCGCTCGTTACTGGCATTGAGGCTGAACCAGCTGATACGACCGTCGAATTCGACGGCCTTTTTGCAGAGCAGTGGGTCATCGGCGTTCAGGACCAGCGTTCCTCTGTCCGCGACGGCGCGGCTGACGATCCACTTGATGTTGAGCAACTCACGCATGTTCGCGGAGCCGAAGTCACCCAGGTGATCTTCCGCGATATTGGTGATCGCGGCGGCCGCCGCCTGATCGACGCCGAGGCCACGCCGCAAGAGCCCGCCACGCGCCGATTCGAGCACGGCCACGTCGACATCCGGATTCCTGAGCACCTGTCTCGCGCCTCCGGGCCCGGACCAGTCATCGCGGTCGATGACGGTATCGTTGACTGCGATCCAGTCGGTGCAGCTGACGCCAACGCCTTTGTGCGTCCCGCGCAGGATGTGGCTCGCGACGCGAACGGTTGTCGTCTTGCCGTTGGTGCCGGTCACGAGGCCGATCGGCACGTCACCATAGCGGCCCCAGTCAACGTCGTCGGGCAACTCGCGTACCGGCCACACGTCTGAGCGGATGCCCATGCCCAGCGACACGTCGTCGTCATCCCACAACAGCGTGACCTCGTGTCGCTGCGCCGCGGCCTTGAGGTCGAGCAATCCGGGGTTGGCCTCTTCTTTGGCCTCGTTGCCAATACGCTCTATCGCCTCGGCCACATCGGGCAGTGCTTCCCCGCCGAGTTCTGCAGCGATGGCCTCAAAGCTCCATTCGTTAATCTCCGAAGCCGCGTAGAGCTGGTCGATTTCTACCGTGAATGCGAGACTCAAGCCTCCGGTAAGCCTGGTCCAGTTGAATTCCGGCGCCGCCCAGCCGAGCGCGTCGGTGACAGTCTTGACGTGCTTTTCCCAAACGGCCGGTATCCGGTCGACGTCGCCTTCATCGCACTCGATATCGAGCACGGCTGCCGGTACGTCGAACAGCAGGTTGGGGCCCGTCAGTCGTCTCGCGTCGAGGAATCGCATGGGCCTTACTCAGTCGCCATCCTCTTCGCGGGCAGCAATGCGGACACCACGCTCGTCGCTGATGATCTCGACGTCGTCGGAGAATGCGAAATCATCGGTCTCGGGCAACTCGATGGTTGCCGGCGTGTGCTTCTTGCTCTGGTCGACCTTGCCATCGCTGTTGTAGTAGATGATCTGCTTCCAGGTTCGTCGAATGTTGTCGCCGAGAATCAGGACCAGGTCACCGGGCTCGGCCATTTTAAGCGCATGCTCGGTCGCATCGGCTTCGCCGGGGATCAACTCGATGATGTCCTCAGACACACCGTTTTTGACGAGCTCCGCCTTCAACATCTCGGGGACTTCGTTGGGGCCTCGTCCACGAGGATTATCGTCACGTCGACAGATGAAATGATCGAAGTGCCCGCTCGCGACGGCCGCGATATCGCGGATATCCTCGTCGCGCCGGTCACCCGGTGCGGCCAGAACGACAATGCGACGCCCTTCGACTTCGAAGCGGTCGACAAGCCCGCACATCGCTTTGACGGCCGCGGGATTGTG
>JAAUXY010085798.1_pt1 | contig 30023 bp, 28 predicted proteins | sample 7278121 | NCBI WGS metagenome assembly JAAUXY01 (sample SAMN14350117, study PRJNA611818) | marine sediment metagenome | isolation source: surface marine sediment (1.8m) | place: French Polynesia: Moorea | collected 2018-08 | reverse complement strand
CGCGCGAGCCGGATCGCGCTCATCGTCGCCTCCGTGCCGGAGCTGACCATGCGCAGCTTCTCCATCTGCGGCATCAGCTCGTGAATCTTGCGCGCCATGCGGGTTTCGAGAACGCAGGGTGCGCCGAAGCTGAGCGAGTTCTGCGCCGTCGTCGTCACCGCATCAATGACGGCCGGGTGGCAGTGGCCCAGGATCATCGGCCCCCACGAGCCGATGTAGTCGATCAGCTCGCGGCCGTCTTCGGTGTGCAGCCACGCGCCTTTCGCGCTTTTCATGAAAACCGGTTCGCCACCGACGCCAGCGAACGCGCGTACCGGTGAATTTACGCCTCCCGCGATGAACTCGCGGGCGTCGTCAAAGTGATTCATTCATTTGTCCTGTGCGGATGCCACGCGCGGATAGTAACGCGGGTACCCCGTCCTCCCCAACCAGGTGCAGGGCGCCGACCACGATCAGGTAGTCGTCCTCGTCGTCGAGCAGTTCGACGATCGATTCAACCCAGGCCTGGTTCCGGCGCACGACGATGGCGTCGTACAGCTCGTCAAAGCCGGTCATCTCCTTGAGAACTTGCTCTTCGAGCCACGCGACGTCGCCGTGCCGCCACGCCTGAATCAGGTCGTCCATGATCAGCTCGATTTCGCCGCTCTCCGCGAGCGTCTGCATGAGCAGATCCTTCTGTGCGTCGAGCGACAGGCTGTCCAGGAACGTGAGCTGCTGCTCGACGGTCTCGAGGCCCTCGATTTCCTTGTTGTCCTGTGAGGCCTTCATCGCCATGTGCATCTCGATGCCGTACAGCGGATTGAAGCCGATGCGCAGGAGCGCCATCTGCTCGATCGTTATCGCGGCAAACCAGGGCTCTGTGCGAGACAGCATCTCGAAGGGGATGTCGATCGCCGTCGCCATGCCTGCAGCCTCGCGGTACAGCTCGTCACCCATCACGTCGCGCAGGGTCTTGCCCTCGGGCAACATGCCCAGCCGGTTGCTGATCGACTGGATCGCGGCGGGGTCCAGGTCGTCCATGTCGAGTTCCATGACCAGCGCTTCCGCGTCCTCGTAGGCGGCTTCGATTACGGCCGGCAGCGGGTGGTCCTGCTTTCTGAGCAGGTGCACGGAGCCGAGCAGGTAGATCGTGTTCTGCTCGCCGTCGACGCGCCACATCGACACGGGGTGATCCGCGGCAGCGGCGGACGCGGCAAGTAACAGGAGAATCAGGAATTTATGCATCGCGTATCCACACGAGTTGGGAATCGAATTGGCCGTTGCCATGAAGGCTCAGGCGTCGGTAGGCAGGTGGGCGGTCGTCGACGGCAAACTCGTCGCTCTTGGGCTTGAACTGCCGGCAGGTCGACGGCGTGCCGACGATCGCGACGCCATTCTCGTGGCCATCATAAGCCTGGTGCACATGCCCGAACAGGACCAGGCGCACACGTTCGGATTTTCGCACGCGCTCGATCAGACCGGCGCCGTTCTCGAGGCCGACGGTATCGAGCCAGCGGCTGCCCATGCTGACGGGCGGATGGTGCACCGTGACGAGAACATGCCTGGCGTCGCTGGCGTCGATGTCGGCGTCGAGACGCTCGAGTTCAGACGCCGTGATCGTCCCGCCGGCACGGCCGGGCGCCGTGCTGTCTATGCCGACAATGAGCCAGTCGTCGATCTCGACGCCGTCACAATAGATAAATGGGCCGTCGGCAAGTGCCGAACGCATGAGGTCCGGGACGTCGTGGTTGCCGGGGATGCAGTGTACCGGCACGCCGAGTTCACCCATCAACGCGGCGAAGTGCTCGTAGGCGCCGGCAGAATCGTCCTGTACGAGGTCGCCGGTGGCGAGGACGATGTCGGCCGGCCAGCCGCTCTCGCGGTGGTGCGCGAGAACGTCGCTCAGCGAGTCGTAGGTATTGACGCCGCGGAGCTCGCGGCGTTTGTCAGCGAACAGGTGCGGGTCCGTAAGGTGCAGGACCCGCACCGGGTCCTTCTGCTCGGCGTCCGCCAACTCAGTAGCGGTAGTGCTCGGGCTTGTACGGGCCCTCTTTGTCCACGCCGATGTACTTCGCCTGTTCGTCGGTGAGCTCGGTGAGCTTCGCGCCGATCTTGTCGAGGTGCAGGCGAGCGACCTTCTCGTCGAGGTGCTTCGGAAGTACGTAGACCTTGTTCTCGTAGTTCTCCGAGTTCTGCCAGAGCTCGATCTGTGCGATGACCTGGTTCGTGAACGACGCCGACATGACGAAGCTCGGGTGGCCGGTCGCGCAGCCGAGGTTCACGAGGCGCCCTTCGGCGAGCAGGATGATGCGGTTGCCGTTCGGGAAGATGACGTGGTCGACCTGCGGCTTAATGTTTTCCCACTCGTACTCGCGCAGGTGGGCAACGTCGATCTCGTTGTCGAAGTGGCCGATGTTGCAGACGATCGCCTCGTTCTTCATGCGTTCCATCATCGGACCGTCGACGATCTGGTAGTTGCCCGTCGCCGTGACCAGGATGTCGATCTGATCGATGACGTCGTCGAGGCGAACGACCCGGTAGCCTTCCATCGCCGCCTGCAGCGCGCAGATCGGGTCGATCTCGGTGATCCAGACCGTCGCGCCGAGACCGCGCAGCGACTGCGCCGAGCCCTTGCCGACGTCGCCGTAGCCGCAGACGACGGCAATCTTGCCGGCGATCATGACGTCGGTGGCGCGCTTGATCGAATCGACCAGCGACTCGCGGCAGCCGTACAGGTTGTCGAACTTGGACTTGGTGACGGAGTCATTGACGTTGAACGTCGGGCAGCCGAGGCTGCCGTCCGCCATCATGTCGTACAGGCGCTTCACGCCGGTGGTCGTCTCTTCCGAGAGACCGCGGATGTTCTCGAGCAGCTCCGGGTATTTCTCATGCACGACCTGCGTCAGGTCGCCGCCGTCGTCGAGCAGCATGTTCGGCGTCCAGCCGTCCGGGCCATTGATCGTGCGCTCGACGCACCACCAGTACTCGTCCTCGGTCTCGCCTTTCCAGGCGAATACCGGGATGCCGGCCGCGGCAATCGCGGCGGCGGCGTGATCCTGCGTCGAGAAGATGTTGCACGACGACCAGCGGATGTCGGCACCCAGCTCGGCCAGCGTTTCGATCAGCACAGCGGTCTGGATCGTCATGTGCAGGCAGCCGGCGATGCGGGCACCCTCGAGCGGTTTCTGGCCGGCGTACTCTTCGCGCAGCGCCATGAGTCCGGGCATTTCGGTCTCGGCGATGGCGATTTCCTTGCGGCCGAAGTCGGCGAGCGCAATGTCGGCGACCTTGTAATCGGGCTTGTTCAGGGCAACGGGTTCGCTGCTCATTGGTATGTCTCCAGTTGGAAATTCAGGGGGATTCAGTTGTCAGGCTGCCGCTGCGCCTTTCAGCGCCTCGGCTTTGTCGGTCTTTTCCCAGGACAGGTCGATGTCCTCACGGCCGAAATGACCGTAAGCGGCAGTCGCCTGGTAGATCGGCCGGATCAGATCGAGCATCTTCAGGATGCCGTACGGCCGCAGGTCGAAGTTCTCGCGAATCAACGCCGTCAGCTCGCCGTCGGATACCTTGCCGGTGCCGAACGTCTCGACGCTGATCGAGGTGGGCTCGGCAACGCCGATCGCATAGGAAATCTGGATCTCGCAGCGATCCGCGAGGCCTGCGGCGACGACGTTCTTGGCGACGTAGCGCGCTGCGTACGCGGCGGAGCGATCGACCTTGGACGGGTCCTTGCCGGAGAAAGCGCCACCGCCGTGGCGGGCCGAGCCGCCGTAAGTGTCGACGATGATCTTGCGGCCGGTGAGTCCGCAGTCACCCATCGGGCCGCCGATCTCGAAGCGGCCGGTCGGGTTGATGTGGTACTTGGTGTCCGGGCTGATCCAGTTGTCGGGCAGCACGGGCTTGATGATCTCCTCCATGACGCCTTCGCGCAGGTCCTTCAAGTCGACGTCGGCGTGGTGCTGCGTCGACAGGACGACCGCGTCGATCGACGTCGGCTGGCCGTTCTCGTAGCGGAACGTGACCTGGCTCTTGGCATCGGGCCGGAGCCACGGCAGTGTGCCCGCCTTGCGGACTTCGGCCTGGCGCTTGACGAGCCGGTGCGAGAACGTGATCGGCGCGGGCATGAGCACGTCGGTCTCGTTGGTCGCGTAGCCGAACATCAGGCCCTGGTCGCCGGCGCCCTGTTCCTCCGGCGTCGAGCGGTCGACGCCCTGGGCGATGTCGGGAGACTGCTTGCCAATCGCGTTCAGCACCGCACAGGAATGGCCGTCGAAGCCCATGTCCGAATCGTCGTAGCCGATGTCGGTCACGGTGCGCCGGACGATCTCCTCGAAGTCCACCCACGCGGACGTCGTGATCTCACCCGCGACGATGACCATGCCGGTCTTGACCATGGTTTCGCAGGCGACGCGGGCGCTTTTGTCCTCGGCCAGGATCGCGTCGAGAATGCCGTCCGAGATCTGATCGGCAATTTTGTCCGGATGTCCCTCGGATACGGATTCCGAGGTGAACAGAAAAGAGTCACTCATTGGAGTTGTCGCCTTGTTGGCTAGGTCAACGCGCCATTGTACCGCAAGCCCGTCCGGTTCCACCAACCGGGCGAGAACGGATGCAATTCGTTACCTTTGCACGCCCGCCGCGGCCAACTCGCTTGCGGCGCCCCGGAAAAACCCCGAAAATGCGCGCCTTCGAGCGAATCCGCGCCGGGGGCGCGCGACACGCGTACAACAACCACAAGGGCCCCGTGCCCGACGCCGAAATATCCGAAATGTCACAAGAAGCTAGCAGCGCCGGCGAGCCCGCCCGGCGAGAACTCGCGAACGCCATCCGGGCGCTCAGCATGGACGCCGTTCAGGCCGCAAACTCCGGACACCCCGGTGCGCCGATGGGCATGGCCGACATTGCCGAAGTGCTATGGCGCGACTATCTGAAACACAACCCGGCAAACCCGGACTGGGCCGACCGCGACCGATTCGTGCTGTCCAACGGCCACGGTTCGATGCTGCTCTACAGCCTGCTGCATCTCACGGGCTATCCGCTGCCGATGGACGAGATCCGCAATTTCCGGCAGATGGGCTACAAGACGGCCGGCCACCCGGAATACGAGCCCGGCCTCGGCGTCGAGACGACGACCGGGCCGCTCGGGCAGGGCATTACCAACGCGGTCGGCATGGCGCTGTCCGAAAAAATGCTCGCGGCCGAGTTCAACCGCGACGGTTTCGACGTTGTCGATCACAAGACCTGGGTGTTCCTCGGTGACGGCTGCCTGATGGAAGGCATCTCGCACGAGGCCTGCTCGCTGGCCGGCACTCTCAAGCTCGGCAAGCTCATTGCCTTCTACGACGACAACAACATCTCTATCGACGGCGAAGTCGACGGCTGGTTCACGGACGATACGACGGGCCGCTTCCAGGCCTACGGCTGGCAGGTCATCGACGACGTCGACGGCCATGACAGCGCCGCGGTCGCCGCGGCCGTCGACAAAGCGCTGGCCGAGACCGGCAAGCCCAGCCTGATCCGCTGCAAGACCGTCATCGGATTCGGCTCGCCGAACAAGCAGGGCACGGCGTCGACGCACGGCGCGCCCCTTGGCGAGGACGAGGTCGCGGCCGCGCGGGCCGAACTCGGCTGGACGGCCGAGCCCTTCGACGTGCCGGCCGACATCGCGGCGGCGTGGGACGGTCGCGAACGCGGCGAGGCGTCGGAGGACGCCTGGACGAAGCTGTTTGCCGCCTACGCCACCGAGCACCCGGAGCTAGCCGACGAGTTCGCACGCCGCATGGCCGGCAACCTGCCCGACGACTGGGCCGGGTTTGCCGACGACGCAATCGCGAAGATCGATGCGGATGCGGAGACGATGGCGACGCGCAAGGCATCGCTCGTCGCGCTCAATGCGTTTGCACCGAAGCTGCCGGAACTTGCCGGCGGTTCGGCGGACCTCACCGGTTCGAACCTGACAAAGCACGCCGGTTCAACGCCCATTACCGGCGACGATGCGTCCGGCAACTACATTTACTTCGGCGTCCGCGAGTTCGGCATGACGGCGATTGGAAACGGCATGGCCCTGCACGGCGGCGTGATTCCGTACTCCGGAACCTTCCTGACGTTCTCGGACTACGCGCGCAATGCGCTTCGCATGGCAGCGCTCATGAGAATCCAGAATATCCTCGTCTACACGCACGATTCCATCGGTCTCGGCGAGGACGGGCCGACGCACCAGCCGGTCGAACACATTGCGTCCCTCAGGATCATGCCCAATATGTGCGTCTGGCGGCCCTGCGACACGGTGGAGACCGCCGTCGCGTGGCGCGACGCCATCGAGCGACGCGACGGGCCGACGAGTCTCGTCCTGACGCGCCAGGGTGTGCCGCACCAGCCGCGCGATGCCAGCCAGCGGGCGGCGATCGCCCGTGGCGGATACGTATTGCGCGATACCGACGGCAAGCCCGACATTATCCTCATCGCAACGGGTTCCGAGGTCAGTCTCGCCATGGCTGCGGCCGAGGCGCTGGCTGGCGAGGGCGTCAGCGCCCGGGTCGTATCGATGCCGTCGACCAACGTGTTCGATACGCAGGACGCGGACTACCGGGAGTCGGTACTGTCGGCCGAGGTTACGGCGCGGGTCGCGATCGAGGCAGGCGTTACCGACGGCTGGTGGCGCTACGTCGGCTCGGCGGGCCGCGTCGTAGGTCTCGACCGCTTCGGCGAGTCGGCGCCGGCCGGCGAATTGTTCGAACATTTCGGCTTTACCGTCGGCAATGTCGTCGCTGTCGCGAAACAAACGCTCGCATAATCGGGCGATCCTAAAGAAACAGAATTAGTAATCCGGGCCGGCTCGCCGCCGGCCGTGAAAAAAACCAGGAGAATCACCATGGCGATCAAGGTTGGCATCAACGGCTATGGCCGCATCGGCCGCAACATCGTGCGCGCGATCCACGAACTCGGCCGCACCGACGAATTCGACGTCGTTGCGCTCAACGACCTCGGCGATGCGAACACGAACGCGCACCTGACGCGCCGCGATACCGCCCACGGGCGATTCCCGGGCACGGTCGAGGTCGACGGTAACGACATCCTCGTCAACGGCGACCGCATCAAGGTCTTCGCCGAGCGCGATCCGGCCAAGCTGCCGTGGGGCGACCTCGGCGTCGATGTCGTCTACGAGTGCACGGGTCTGTTCCGCACCCGCGAGGCCGCGGGCAAGCATCTGGACGGCGGTGCAAAGAAGGTCATCATCTCGGCGCCGGGCGGCGCGGATGTCGACAACACCATCGTTTACGGCGTCAATCACGATACGCTGAAGCCCGAGCACGCGGTGATTTCCAATGCGTCGTGCACGACCAACTGCCTTGCGCCGATGGTCAAGCCGTTGCACGAGGCCATCGGCGTCGAGCACGGCATCATGACGACGATCCACGCTTACACGAACGACCAGGTGCTGACGGACGTATTCCACAAGGACCTGCGCCGTGCGCGCTCAGCGACGATGTCGCAGATCCCGACCAAGACCGGCGCCGCCGCGGCGGTCGGACTGGTGCTGCCGGAGCTCAACGGCAAGCTCGACGGCTTCTCGATGCGCGTGCCGACGATTAACGTATCGGCCGTGGATCTCACCTTCGTCGCGAAGCGCGCGACCGACATCGACGAGATCAACAAGATCATGAAGGACGCGAGCGAGGGCTCGCTCAAGGGCGTGCTGGCTTACAACGATGAGCCGCTCGTGTCGGTGGACTTCAATCACGACCCGGCATCGTCGACGTACGACGCGGGCCTGACCAAGGTCATCGACGGCACGCTCGTCAAGGTCATTGCGTGGTACGACAACGAGTGGGGCTTCTCCTGCCGGATGCTCGACACGACCGTCGCGCTCGTCAACGCCTGATCGCGGCGTAAAGGGCTCAAGGCGTATGGCCGTCATCAAGATGACCGACCTCGACCTCGCGGGGAAGCGCGTGCTGATCCGCGAGGACCTGAACGTGCCGATCAGGGACGGCGCGGTCGCGAGCGACGCCCGCATCCGCGCGGCGCTGCCGACCATCGAGCGCGCGCTCGCGTCCAACGCCGCGGTCATGCTGATGTCGCACCTGGGGCGGCCAACCGAGGGTGAGCCCGATCCTGAGTTCTCGCTCGCACCGGTCGCCGCGCATCTCGGGCAGCTGCTCGGGCGCGAGGTGCCGCTGGTCGAGGATTGGCTGGACGGCGTGGAGGTCGAGCCCGGCAACGTCGTGCTGCTCGAAAACGTGCGTTTCCTGGCCGGTGAGAAGAAGTCCGATCCGGAGCTCGCCAGGAAGATGGCGGCGCTCTGCGATGTGTTCGTCATGGATGCCTTCGGCACGGCGCACCGCGCCCAGGCGAGCACCTACGGGGTCGCCGAACACGCGCCCGTGGCCTGCGCCGGACCGCTGCTTGCGAACGAACTGGACGCTCTTGCGAAAGCGCTCGATGCGCCGGCGCGGCCGATGATCGCGATCGTCGGCGGTTCGAAAGTGTCGACAAAGCTGACGGTGCTCGACGCGCTGGCGGACAAGGTCGACACGCTGATTGTCGGCGGCGGCATTGCCAATACCTTTATCGCTGCCGAAGGCCACAACGTCGGCAAGTCGCTCTACGAGGCCGACATGGTCGATACGGCCGGTGAGCTTGCGAAAGGCGGTGAGGGCCGCGCGGATATCCCGGTGCCCACCGACGTCGTCTGCGGCAAGGAATTCTCGGCGGACACCGAGGCCGCGACCAGGCGGGTCGCGGACGTGGCCGACGACGACATGATCCTCGACGTTGGCCCCGAGACGGCGACGCGGTTCGCCGAGCTCCTCGCAGGTGCGGGCACGATCATCTGGAACGGACCGGTCGGCGTTTTCGAATTTGACCAGTTCGGCAACGGCACGCGTGCGCTTACGGAAGCCATCGCTGCGAGCGACGCATTTTCCGTGGCCGGTGGCGGCGACACGCTGGCGGCAATCGACAAATACGGCGTTGCCGAGAAGATCTCCTACATCTCGACCGGTGGCGGCGCGTTCCTGGAGTTCGTCGAGGGCAAGACGCTGCCGGCCGTTGCGATGCTCGAGAAACGCGGCAGCGAGAGCTAGCGGCGAAGCTGTTGTTTGACCGGCTATTCGGCCGGGCGGGTCAGGATGCCGATGGCCACGGGCCCGTTATCGCAACGGTCATTCCCGGGTACTGGATGTTCACGAACAGCGTCTGGCCGTCCGGCGAGAAGCACACGCCCGCAAGCTCCGAGTCCGACCACGCGTTGTCGGCAAACGCGTACTGGGTCCCATCCGGGCGGATGCCGACGAGACCGCAGTGATCGTGCGTGTCCTCGCAGATAATCAGGTCGCCCCAGGGGGCCATCGTCAGGTTGTCCGCATTCCTGAGCAGTGAGTTTTCGTCACTCTCCGCGATCAGCGAGAGTTTGCCGGGCGCCGTTGCCTCACGCTCGTCACCTTCGAATTCGCTCGGCTCGTAACGCCACACCTGGCCGAGCCGTGCCGGGCCGCCGATCGTGCAGCAGAAGACGATGTCACCCGCGGCATTCGTGATTCCTTCACCGCGGGCGAAGGTCGCTGCGCCCGCTCTTGCGCCGCGGAGCCGCAAGATGTTCTCGACCGGGTTGACGTCGTCGAGCTCGATCCACTGTGTTTGCATGTCGACGCCTTGCTCGACGTCGGCCTGCGCGGACCAGTTGTGGGTTCGCTGTGACGGCCTGCCCTTGATCGCGAGCGCCTGCAGGCGGCCGCCGTTGACGAGTTTGCCCGGCGTCTCGGGAATGAACCGGTAGAACAGGCTGTGGTGTCGATCCTCGGTCATGTAAATGATGCCGGTAGGTTCGTGAACGGCCGCGCCCTCGTGCTCGAAGCGGCCCATCGCCCTGAGCGGTACGGGCTCGACGAGGCCTTCGTGGCGCGACGGCACCTCGAAGACGTAGCCATGACGTTCCTCGCGGACGATCCTGCGGCCGGTCGCGTAGCTGGTCCCGGCGCTTTCGAAGCACTCCTCGCAGGACAGCCAGCTGCCCCACGGCGTCGGTCCACCGGCGCAGTTGATCTCGGTGCCGGCGAGGCTCAGGTACTGCTTTTCGGTCCTGCGGGTGACCGGGTTGTAGATCGTCGTCGTCGTGCCGCCGGCGCCCGGCGTTTCGCTGCCGCCAAGATCGTAGACCTTCGCCTTCACGCTCTCCGGCTGGTCCGCGAAACTCGTGCCGAAAGCACTGTACTCCGGGTAGCCCGACTTCATCTCGTGATTGCAGACGAGAATGATGCGGCCGTCGTCGCCCGGGAAGGCCGCCATGCCGTCGTGGGCGGCAGGCACCTTGAGGCCATCGCTCATCGTGTCGCCCGCGCGTGAGACGATGGTCAGCTCGAAGCCGTCGGGCAGGTCGAGGAGCTCGTTCGGGTCGGGCCTGAGCGGACCCACGGCGAAATCGGCCGCACGGCAGGAAGCAGCGGCGGCCGGACTGGCGGCGGCCGCAAGGCACTGCAGGAAACGTCGGCGATTGAGCACGGGAGAACCTCGCGAAAACCCGAGCATAGCGCTGTTTCGCGTCCTGCACGACCCCGCCGGTACGGTTCCAGCCGGGCCGCGCCAAAAAGGTGCAGGCCCGGATTTAGTAACGGCGGCGTCGCGAGCGCTATGCAATAATCGCCGCCATGCAAAAACGTACCAAGATTGTGGCGACGCTCGGCCCGGCGACCGAGCGGCCGAAAACGCTTCGCAAGCTTATCGATGCCGGCCTCGATGTCGCGCGCCTGAACTTCTCACACGGCTCCGCGGACGAGCACCGGGCCCGCGCAGCGGCGGTCCGCAAGGCGTCGGATGACTGCGGCCGCGAGGTCGGCTTGCTCGGTGACCTGCAGGGACCCAAGATTCGCGTCAAGCGCTTCAAGAAGGGCAGCGTCGAGCTGAAGGACGGCGCGTCCTTCTTCCTCGACAGTACGCTCGGCTACGAAGAGGGCAGCAAAAAGGGCGTCGGGGTCGCGCTCGACACCATTCACGAGGACGTCGAGCCCAAGGACATCCTGCTGCTGAACGACGGCATGATCACGCTGCAGGTCGAGTCGATCGAGGGCACCCGGATTCATACCACCGTCGTCAACGGCGGCATCCTGTCCGACCACAAGGGCATCAATAAGAAGGGCGGCGGTCTCTCGGCGCCGGCCCTGACCGACATCGACAAAGAGAACATTCTGCTGGCTGCCGAGCTAGAGATGGACTTCCTGGCTGTCTCGTTCGTGCGCACTGCCGCGGATATCGAGGAGGCGCGGCGGCTGTTTCGCGATGCCGGCGGCAGCGGCCTGATCGTCGCGAAGATCGAGCGGACCGAAGCCGTGGACAACATCGATGTAATCATCGACGCGGCCGACGTGATCATGGTCGCTCGTGGCGACCTCGGCGTCGAAATGGGCTATGCGCGCCTGACCGGTATCCAGAAGAGCCTCATCCGCAAGACTCGCAAGGCCAGGAAAGTCGTCATTACGGCGACGCAGATGATGGAGTCGATGATTCTCAACCCGATACCGACCCGCGCAGAAGTGTCGGACGTGTCGAATGCCGTTATGGACGGCAGCGATGCGGTGATGCTGTCGGGAGAAACGGCCGTCGGCAAACACCCGATCAAGGCGGTCAGGGCCATGGCAGAGGTCTGCACCGGTGCCGAGCAGTTTCCGCTGCCGCACGGGCGGACCCGGCATCGCCTGGGCGACTACTTCGAACGCGTGGACGAAGCAATCGCAATGGCGGTCATGTACACGGCCAACCATCTGGACGTAAAGGCTATTTTCGCACTGACCGAGTCGGGGTCGACCGCGCTGTGGATGTCGCGTATACGCTCGGACATACCGATCTATGCGTTTACGCCGCACGCCGCCACGAGCCGGCGGGTAACGATGTATCGTGGCGTTGGACCCATACACTTCGACACCGAGGCGACGAACTCCCGCGAGGTGTACCAGGACGTGTTCGATATCATGCTCGCGCGCGGCCTGGTTGCCGTCGGCGACCGCGTCATCTTTACCAAGGGTGATCTGCACGGCGTATCCGGCGGCACCAACGCGATGAAGATCGTCGAAATAACCGAAAAGAGCTAGTTTCCGATGAAGACCCTGTTGATGCGAATCCTCGCGGGCGCTGTGATGCTCGTGGCGATCCTCGCGCTGACCATGTGGCTCGCCGTCCGCGGGAGCCTGCCACAGCTCGACGGCGACATTGTCGCGGACGGTCTGACCGGGTCGGCAAGCATCGAACGCGATGCCGATGGCATACCGGTGATCTCGGCGACGACGCGCGAGGATCTCGCGTTCGCCACCGGTTTCGCGCACGGTCAGGACCGCTTTTTCCAGATGGACCTGATTCGGCGGCGAACTGCGGGCGAACTCTCCAAGCTCGTCGGCGAGCGCGCCGTGCCCGTCGACAAACGCTACCGTTTTCATCGCTTCCGCGCGCTCGCGCGGGACGTGCTGGCGCGGGCCGATGAGTCGGATCGCCGCGTCATCGAACGCTACGCAGACGGCGTCAACGCCGGCCTCGGCAGTCTGAACGCACGGCCGTTCGAGTACCTGTTGCTCGGCGAAACGCCCGAGCCCTGGATCGCGGAGGACTCGCTGCTGGTGGTCTACGCGATGTTCATGACGCTCAACGACTCGCGGGCGCGCAAGGACGTCCGGCGTGGCTACGCGCACCGCGTCTTGCCGACGGGCGTGTACGACTGGCTGTACCCGGACGGCACGTCCTGGGATGCGCCGCTCAACGGCGAGCCGCGCGCGCCGGCAGCGTTCCCGCCGAGCCACATCTACTCTGTGCGTCACAGTGGCGGCGAACCGGCGCCCGCTGGCGAGGAAGGCCGGCACCCGCTTCCCGGCAGCAACAACTGGGCGGTGGCCGGTACATTGACTACCTCCGGGCGCGCCATGGTCTCGAACGACATGCACCTGGGACTGAATACGCCGAACATCTATTACCAGGCGCGTATCGTGCAGACGGAAGGCGAACAACGGGACATCACGGGTGTGACCCTGCCCGGCACGCCGTTTGTGGTCGCGGGCAGCAACGGTTCGGTCGCGTGGGGCTACACGAACAGCTACGGCGACTGGTCGGATGCCGTTGTCCTGAAGCCGGGCACCGAACCGTCGACCTACCGCACGCCCGACGGCGATCGCGCGTTCGAACTGCATCACGAAACGATCAGGGTCAAGGACGCGGAGCCGGTCGACTATGTCGTTCGCGAGACCATCTGGGGGCCCGTTGACGACCAGGTGAGCTACCCCGATGGCGAGATCGCCGTGAGCTGGCTCGCGCATCAGCCGACGGCGGTCAACCTGAACATCATGGCGCTGGAGACGGCGACCAGCGTCGCCGAGGCGCTGGACATCGCCAATACGATGGGCATGCCGCCGCAGAACTTCGTGGTCGGCGATGCAAGCGGCAACATAGGCTGGACGATAGCCGGACAGATCCCGGTCAAGAACGGCTTCGAGAAGATGGTGCCGTCCGACTGGAGCGACGAGCACGGCTGGGTCGGCTGGCGTGAGCCCGCGGAGTATCCGCGCGTCGTAAACCCGGAGAGCGGACGAATCTGGACCGCCAATGCGCGCGTCGTCGATGCCGGCGATCTCGAGATTATCGGTGACGGCGGCTACGACCTCGCTGCGCGGGCGCGGCAGATCCGTGACGGGCTGTTCGCGAAGGACACGTTCACGGCCGAGGACATGCTGGCAATCCAGTACGACGATCGCGCGGTATTCCTGTCGCGCTGGCGCGAGCTGTTGCTTTCCGTCCTCGACGACGAGACGGTCGGCGACGACGAAACCCTCGTCGAGTACCGCCGACTCGTAACGGACTGGGTGCCGCGTGCCGCCGCCGATTCGGTTGGCTACCGGCTGGTACGCGGCTTCAGGCTCGAGGTGCGCAAGCGGGTCTTTCACGGGCTGATGGCACCGGTTCGCGAGCACTACGGCGGCGATGTCGATGTACTCATCGGCAACCAGTTCGAAGCGCCGCTGTGGCAGCTCGTCAAGGAGCGCCCGCTGCACCTGCTGTCGGGTGAATACGAGTCCTGGGACGCGCTGCTGATGGCGGCCGTGCGCGGCAACATCGGCTACCTGCAGGCCAACTACGATGGACGCTTGAACGAGCGCACCTGGGGTGAGTACAACACCGCGACCATCCGCCATCCTCTGAGCAACGGTCTGCCGTGGCTCGCAGGCTGGCTGGACATGCCGCGCGATCCGCTGAACGGCGACGACAACCTGCCGAAAGCGCAGGGGCCCGGTTTCGGTGCCTCGGAGCGCTTCTCCGTGGCGCCCGGCGACGAGGCCAACGGTATCCTGCACATGCCGACAGGGCAGTCCGGCCACCCGCTGTCCGACTTCTACCGGCGCGGCCACGACGACTGGGTGCACGGCCGACCGAGCCCCTTCCTGCCTGGCGCTGCCGTTTACACGCTGAACCTCGAGCCGGCAGGCGCTACACTGGCTGCAGACGACACACTCGGCGGCACCGGGACGGGACACAATGGACAATAAGCGCTTCGAAGGCACGAGCAGCTATATCGCGACGGACGACCTGAAAATGGCCGTCAACGCCGCGGTGACGCTCGAGCGGCCAATCCTGGTCAAGGGCGAACCCGGCACGGGCAAGACCCAGCTCGCGATGGAGGTGGCCCGGTCACTGCAGCGTCCGCTCTACGAGTGGCACATCAAGTCGACGACCAAGGCTCAGCAGGGCCTCTACGAGTACGATGCAGTCGCGCGGCTGCGGGACTCGCAGCTCGGTGACGATCGCGTTCACGACATCGGCAACTACATCGTCCGCGGCAAGGTCTGGGAGGCCTTCGAGTCCGACGACCAGCCGGTGCTCCTGATCGACGAAATCGACAAAGCCGACATCGAGTTTCCGAATGACCTGCTGCAGGAACTCGATCGAATGGAGTTTTTTGTCTACGAGACCAAGCAGCTGGTCAAGGCGCGGCATCGGCCGATCATCGTCATCACGAGCAACAACGAAAAAGAGCTGCCTGACGCGTTCCTGCGCCGCTGTTTCTTCCATTACATCAAGTTCCCCGACAAGGACACGATGGCGAGTATCGTCGACGTGCATTTCCCGGACCTGAAGAAGAACCTGCTGTCCGAGGCGCTCAATGCGTTCTACAAAGTGCGCGATGTGCCCGGACTCAAGAAGAAGCCGTCGACGTCCGAGCTGCTGGACTGGATCAAGCTGCTGCTCGCCGAGGACATACCGCCAGAGGCGCTGCGCGCCGAGGATTCGCGCAAGGCCATTCCGCCGCTGTACGGAGCACTCCTGAAGAACGAGCAGGACGTGCACCTGTTCGAACGGCTGGTGTTCCTCGATCGCAAGGCCGGCGGCCCGCAGTAAGCCCGCATGCTGATTCCGTTCTTTTTCATGCTTCGCGACGGCGGCATGAAGACGTCCATCACGGAACTGCTGACCCTGTTGGAGGCGATGCAAAAGGGACTGCCGGGCCAGAGCGTCGATGACTTCTACTATCTGGCGCGTGCAACGCTCGTTAAGGACGAATCGCAGCTCGATCGCTTCGACCGGATCTTTGGCGCCTACTTCAAGGGAATAGAAGACTCGCTTGCGGACCTGTTCGAGGACATACCCGACGACTGGCTGACGCACCGTGCCGAACTGATGCTCTCCGACGAGGAGCGTGCGCAGATCGAAGCCATGGGCGGATTCGAGGAACTGATGAAGGCGCTGAAGGAGCGCTTCGAAGAGCAGGATGAACGCCACGAGGGCGGCAACAAGTGGATCGGCACGGCCGGTACCTCGCCGTTTGGAGCGTACGGCTTCAACCCCGAGGGCGTCCGCATGGGGCAGGCCGGCTCGCGAAATCGCAGCGCCGTTAAGGTGTGGGACAAGCGCGAATACCGGAATCTCGACGATTCGGTCGAACTCGGCACACGCAACATCAAGGTGGCGCTACGCCGGCTGCGCAAGTTCGCGCGGGAGGGGGCCGCGGACCAGCTCGACCTCGATGACACGATCGACAAGACGGCCCGCAACGCCGGGCTGCTCGATATTCGCATGGTCCCGGAGCGGCACAATGCCGTGAAGGTGTTGCTCTGCCTCGACATCGGCGGTTCGATGGACGACCACGTACGCATCTGCGAGGAGCTGTTTTCGGCGACCCGCAGCGAGTTCAAGCACCTCGAGTATTTCTACTTCCACAACTTCATCTACGAGACCCTGTGGAAGGACAACCGCCGGCGTCACCAGGAGCGGATCCCGACGCTCGACATCACCCACAAGTACGGCTCCGACTACAAACTCGTGTTTGTCGGCGATGCGACCATGAGTCCGTACGAGATCGTCTATGCGGGCGGCAGCGTCGAACACTGGAACGAGGAACCGGGCGCAATCTGGATCAAGCGCCTGCTGAACACTTACCCGAAAGCGATCTGGCTGAACCCGGAGCCGCAGGGGCGCTGGGAGTACACGCCGTCGATCAAGCTGACGCGCGAGCTCATGGACGATCGGATGTACCCGCTGACGATCGCGGGCCTGGACGAAGGGATCCGGGCGCTGCAGTAAGTCCGGGCTCAGGGCCCTTCGACGGGCTTGGCGCCGAGCAGGTCGAGATCGGCGAGAACCTCCGCCGAGTGCGATGCCGGTTTCACCTTCTCATAGTGCTTGGCGATGTTGCCTTGCGGGTCGATGATGAAGGTCTGGCGCTTCGCAACCGTCATGCCGAACATCTTCGTTTTGACGCCGTACGAGTTGGCCGCCGCGCCTTCCGTATCGGCAAGCAGCGTAAACGGCAGGCTGTGGTTCTCGGCAAATTTCTTGTGCGACTCTTCGTCGTCGAGGCTGACGCCCAGGATGACCGTGTTGCGCTTTCGGTACGCGAAGATGTTGTCGCGAAACTCGCAGGCCTCGGTCGTGCAGCCGGGGGTCTCGTTCTTGGGATAGAAATACAGGACGACCCACGAATCACGGTAGTCCTCGAGCGAATGCAGCTGGCCGTGCTGGTCCGGCAGTTCGAATTCGGGCGCCGGTTGGCCGACGACCGGGCCCGCGACCGCAGCCGAGAGCGCGAAGAGGCCGGTAGCGAGAATTGCCACAAAGGCGGTGGCCAGTCTGTTCATCGGGGAGTTCCGTAATAACGTACAGCGGTCAAGGGGTCCTATAATACGACCGCGCTCGATACGAAAAAAGCGCATCTCGTAACCAAATGTAAGGCGTGATGCTCGAACCGACCCCGATTTCGCCGAAAAAGACGGCACTCGTGCTGCCTGGCGGCGGCGCCCGCGGCGCCTTCCAGGTCGGGGTGCTCAAGGCGCTGGCCGAGCTTCTGCCGAGGGGCTCGGTGAACCCGTTCCCCATCATCAGCGGTACCTCGGCCGGTGCCGTCAACTCGGTCGTCCTGGCGTCGAAGGCCCGCCGCTATCGAACGGCGGTTGCCGAACTGGAGCAGGTGTGGGGGCATTTTCGCTGCGAGCATGTGTACCGCACGGATCACCTCACGATGCTCAGGAGCAGCCTGCACTGGCTCGCCTCGGTCGTGACCGGCGGCTGGCTGCGGTTCCCCCGCTCGATGCTCGACAACTCTCCGCTGCGGGCGCTGTTGAGCCGCAACGTCCGCTTCCCGCGTATCCAGACCGCGCTGGATAACGGCTGGCTCGACGCGGTCACGATCACCGCGGCCGGCTACGGCTCTGCACGTTCCACGTCGTTCTTCCAGTGTGCCGACACGCAGGCCAGCTGGTCGCGAACGCGGCGCGTTGGCATCAACACGGAGTTGAACCTCGACCACGTCATGGCGAGCATTGCCGTGCCGATGATTTTCCCGCCTGTCCGGATCGGCGGTGAGTTCTTCGGCGACGGTGCCATGCGTCAGGCGACGCCGCTCAGCCCGGCGATTCACCTGGGCGCCGATCGCATCCTGGTGATCGGCATTCGCAATGAAGTCGTCGACCGCTCCCCCGACATCATGCATCCGCAGGCGTATCCGAGTTTTGCGCAGATCGCGGGCTACATGCTCGACGCACTGTTCATGGACGGCCTGTACTCGGACCTCGAGCGGATGACGCGCATCAACCAGCTGCTCGACTCCGTGCCGGCGAAGCGGCGTGAGGGCGTGCTGGGCGAGATGCGGCCGATCGACACCATGGTCGTCGTGCCGAGCAAGGACCTTCGTGACCTCGCCTACGAATACCGCAAGGAGTTGCCGGTGGCCGTTCGCGCGCTCTTGAGCGGCATCGGCGGCAGCCGCCAGAGCGAGAGCCGGCTGCTCAGCTACCTGCTGTTCGAGCGTGAGTTTACGCGCGCGTTGATCGACCTGGGCTATCGCGACGCGATGTCCGTGAAGGAGCAGCTACTGGCGTTCGTGACGGGAAAAGCCGTGCCGCGCCTGTTTGCCCCGGAATGGGTTCAGCACGACCTGATCACCGTGCACGGCGATCAGCCGACGGCCGCCGCGGGCCGCTGACGCAGCTGGTTGTGCCGGCGGCTCACCGGTTCGCCGACGGCCTCCAGCGACGCCGATAGTTTTTCGACCATGTAGACCGAACGGTGCTGGCCGCCCGTGCAGCCGAGCGCGACGGTCAGGTAGCCGCGATGTGCATCGCGATAGCGGGGGATCCAGCGGGTCAGGAACCCCAGGATGTCGTCATGCATCTCGATGAAGCTCGCGTGGCTATCGAGAAACCCCGATACCTCCGGGTCCAGGCCCGTCAGGCCGCGCAATTCGACGGTCCAGTAGGGATTCGGCAGGCAGCGCAGATCAAAGACGAAGTCCGCGTCGGCCGGGATGCCGAACTTGAAGCCGAAAGACTCGATCAGCACCGACATGGAGTCGGTACGACGACGGTCGACTCGCTCGCGAATCGTGTCGCCGAGTTCATAGACGCTGGTCCGTGACGTGTCGATGATGAGGTCGGCCGAGTTGATCACCTCGGACAGCAGGTCACGCTCGGTTTCGATGGCGGCGAGGAGTACGGAGCCCTGTTTCGCGAGTGGATGCCGCCGCCGGGTTTCGCTGAAGCGCTTCAGCAGTATCTCGTCATCCGCCGTCAGGAACAGGACATCGCTGTGGATATCCCGGCCGCGAAAGTCCTTGATCAGGCTGGGCAGGGCCTCGAGGTCCTGGCGGCGATTGCGGGCGTCGATTCCGACGGCGAGTAACGACGCTTCCTTGCCGCCGTCGGCGATTACCTCGTCGACCGTCGCCTTCAACAGCGACGCGGGCAGGTTGTCGATGCAGTAGTAGCCCAGGTCCTCGAGAACGTGCAGCGCAATCGTTTTGCCCGAGCCTGACAGCCCGCTAACGATAATAAGGCGCTTCTCGTCGCTCATGGTTACCGCCCCGTAGCCGCGAGCGAGGCGGACATCAGCGCCCCTGCGCGGCCCGTACAGTCGCCGGACCGGCGAGCTGTGAGCCTTCGAGCAAGGTCTCGTACAGTTCGTTGCTCGTCTTCGATTCGCGCAGCCTCGCGCGCAGGCCCTCCTCGCCGAGCACCCGCGCAATGCCCTTGACTTCTTCGACGTGACTTTCGTCGAGGTCCTTGGGAACGAGCATGCCGAAGATGAGGTCGACCGGTTCGCCGTCGGCTGCGTCGAACTCGACGGGCTCCGACAGCTTGATCATCGCGGCAGAGCTCCGTTCGAGCCCTTCGACGCGGCAGTGCGGGAACGCGACACCCGCCTCGAGACTCGTGCAGCCGAGTCGCTCGCGCTCGATCAGGCGCTCGAAGATATCCTCGGCTGCGAACTCGGGCGTCGGGCGCACGAGCAGCTCGCTCAGGATCTCGATGCTGTGTTTCTTGCTGCGCGCGAAGGCGTTGCAGAGCACGCTGTCGGGCTTGATGATCTCTTCGAGTAACATCGTCTTAGGGAGTGCGGGCCGGGCCCGCGAGAATTGCGCGACGACGGTAGTTGCCGTCGCGCAGTACAAGAGGGGTTAGACAAACTTTCTCTTGAGCGTATCTCTCGCGTGGTGGTCGACGAGCTTCTCCTTGTGCTTGCGGACTCGCCGGTCCAGTTTGTCAACGAGGCCGTCAATGGCCGCGTACATGTCGTCTTCGGTGGTCTCGGCGAAAATCGTACCGCCGTTCACATTCACTTTTGCCTCAGCTTTGTGACGGAGTTTCTCGACTGTCAGGATACAGTGGACGTCCGACACAAGATCAAAATGACGTTCCAGCCTTTCAATTTTCGACTCTACATAGCCTCTCAGAGAGTCGGTGATTTCCACGTGATGGCCTGAAACATTCAATTGCATATTCCTCTCCCGTTCTTACTCAAGCGTACGCTCCGAAACGCTCCCTCCCCCTGTTAATTACGGGCGTTTCACGTACTTTCAATGCTAAATCATGTAACGACTTGCGGGTCCTCCTCCATAGCGGCAGATACGTAGATGGTCGAAAAGACCCTATCTTGCCGGGCGTTGCCTGCGCTCGCTCGACGAGGCAATGTTCATGGACTCACGGTACTTCGCCACGGTCCGCCTCGCAACCTTGATCCCCTCGTCCGCCAGCAGGTTCGCGATCTTGCTGTCGCTCAGCGGTTTGGCGGCGTTCTCGGCCCCGATCAGCTTGCGGATTTTCGCGCGAACCGACGTCGAGGACTGGTCTTCGCCGCTGGCCGACGACAGGTGGCTGGAGAAGAAGTACTTGAACTCGAACACGCCGCGCGGCGTGTGCATGTACTTGTTGGTAGTTACACGTGAAATCGTTGATTCGTGCATGCCGATGGCCTCGGCGACGTCCTTCAGAACCATCGGTTTCATGCCTTCGTCACCGTGCTCCAGGAACTCGGTCTGCCGCGAGACGATGCAGGTCGCGACCTTCAGGAGCGTCTCGTTGCGGATCTCGAGGCTGCGAATGAGCCAGCGGGCCTCCTGCAGCTGCGAGCGCAGCACGGCGTGGTCGCCCGAGCCGCGCAGGAGCTTCGCGTAGGTCTGGTTGACGGACAGCCGCGGCACCCCGGTCGGGCTGATTTCCACCTGCCAGCGATTGTCGATCTTGCGGACGAACACGTCCGGAACGACGTACTCGGCAGCGGCCGGGCTGACGGCGAGGCCGGGCTTGGGGTTGCAGCCTTTGACGAGCTGCAGCGCCGTGTGTAGCTCTTCGTCCGAGGCCCTGAGCGTCCGCCGCAGCTCGCCGTGTGCGCGGGTCGCGATCAGGTCCAGGTGATCGGCGGCCAGCCGTTTGGCGAGCTCCAGGCCCGGCGTGTCGTCGTCGAGCTGGCCGAGCTGCAGGATGATGCATTCGGACAGCGTGCGGGCACCGACGCCGACCGGGTCGAGGCGCTGGACCTTGGTCAGCGCGGCCTCGATTTCCTCCATCGACACCTCGTCGTCAATGCAGGCGTCCACTTCGTCGAGCTCGATGGTCAGGTAGCCGTCGTCGTTGATCGCGTCGACGATGGCCTCGCCGATCAGCGCCTCGCGCGGCGTGAAGTGTTCCATTTCGAGCTGCCAGAGCAGGTGCTCGCGCAGCGTTTCCCCGGACTCGTCGGCGAAGTCGCTGATGGGTCGGCCTTCGCCGCTCCAGCCGGAATCGCTGCGATCCGCACTGCGGGTCTGCCAGCTGTCTTCGGCCTTGATCGCCTCGATCTCGACGGTCGATTCGGAGCTCGTACGGGGAACGTCGGGCAGGTCCTCCATCTCGAGCATGATGTTCTCTTCGAGCGCGTCCTGGATCTGCGCGTTGAGGTCGAGCACAGGCAGCTGTAGCAGGCGGATCGCCTGCTGCAGCTGTGGCGTCATCGTCAGCGTTTGCCCAAGTTTTAGCTGCAGCGATGGTTTAAGCATGTCCCCGTCTGGTCTGCCCCCAAGCAGTCGTGCGCCGCCAAGTGTGCCTCAGAGTGTGAACTCCTGTCCGAGATACACTTCGCGGACGTGCTGATTTTCGAGGATTTCTTCGGGCGGCCCGGACGCAATCAGGCTGCCGTCGCTCAGTATATAGGCTCTGCCACAAATTCCGAGCGTCTCGCGGACATTATGGTCAGTAATCAGCACGCCGATATCGCGCTCACAGAGGTGGCGGATGATGCGCTGGATGTCGAGTACCGAGATCGGGTCTACGCCGGCGAACGGTTCATCGAGCAGCACGAACAGCGGATCGGCCGCAAGTGCGCGGGCAATCTCGACGCGACGGCGTTCACCGCCGGACAGACTTATTCCCAAGCTGGCGCGAACATGGCCGACGTGCAGTTCGTCCAGCAGCTTCTCGAGTTCTTCTTCGCGGCCCGCGCGGTTCAGGTCGCTGCGCGCCTCGAGAATCGCGAGGATGTTCTGCTCCACCGTCAGCTTCCGGAATATCGAGGCTTCCTGCGGCAGGTAGCCGAGGCCCATGCGGGCCCGCGCGTGCATCGGCTTCGCCGTCAGGTCGCGGCCGTCGAGCAGGATCTTGCCGCTGTCCGCGGCGACCAGGCCGACGATCATGTAGAAGGCGGTCGTCTTGCCGGCGCCGTTCGGGCCTAGCAGGCCGACGACTTCGCCGCTCTTGATCTCGAGCGACAGCGATTTGACGACTTTGCGGAGTTTGTAGCTCTTCGAGATGTCCTGGACGCTCAGGATGCTCATGCACCGCCCTCGGTCCCTGCGTCCGGTTCCTCGACTTCCGCGGGGTCTTCGGCGGTTTCCTCGGCGGGCTCTTCGGCAGTGTCGTCGGCTGGCAGCTCGTCGATCGGGGCGGCGGTCGAGGCGTCGGGGTCGTCGCTTACGGCTTCGACCAACTCGGCGGCCTCCTGGGGCAGGTCGCCGGCTGCCTGTTCGACCGCGGCCGCTCCGAGATCCGGCAGCGCCGCGCCAGAGCCCGGCGGCGGCGTGTAGCGAATCCGGACCTTGTCGTCGGACTCGCCGGATGACACGGCCTTGATGCGCTGTTCGATGATGTTGTAGGCGAGAAACTCCGAGGCGATTTCGTTGCCGGCCTCGCGGATCACGGCATCGCCCGAGAATTCGACCGTCGTGGTTTCGAGGTCGTAGCGCAGTCGTCGAGCCTCACCGTAGGTGGTGTCCCCGGTTCCCGGGCGCGTCAGCTCGAACGTTGCCGGGGTGCCCTCGATGACGGCGAGAATGAGTTGGTGGTTCGTGAACGTCACGTCGGCCACGTCGCACTCGACGCGGCCGTTCTCGACATCGATGACCACGTTGCCGGAGAAGCGCCAGACGCTGTCCTCGAAATCGAGCTTGCTGGCGCGACCCTCGTCGGCCTCGACGCCGATGTTGCCCTGCGACAGCCTGAGGCCCGTGAACATCAGCATCGAGTTCTTGCCGTCGTAGTCCGTCGAGTCGGCATCCAGCGAAATCGGCAGTCGCATCTCGGCGATCTGCGCGAAGGCCATCCCCGGCAGCAGCAGGGCAGCTACAACCAGCGGGCTGATCAGGGGGGCGATGCGGCTGAGCGCCCTAGGGAACGAATTTTCCGCTGACATTGGATTTCAGTTCGAGTCGATTGTCGTTTAGCGATGCCAGCATACCCGTTGCGGTCAGGCTGCGCGCGCCGATCCGGATCTGCACGCGTTCGTCGGTTTCCGCGATGTAGGTCTGCGGATTGAGCGCAAGCACGTTGGTCCGAATCTCCGTGTCATTTCCCGGGAATCCCTCGGCGCTGACGGCGCGAACGTGCCCTTCGAGTAATACCAGGGGCGTGTCCGGGTACAGCGTTGCCGTGTCCGCATCCACGCGCCAGGGCACGTCGCTTTCCGGCGAATAGCGCACTCGTACCTCGCTGAACAGAATGCTCTCGTCGCGGCCCTGCTCGGCGCGGGCGGCTTCGATCTCGTACAGCGGGCTGCCGTCCGGTCCCGTACCGAGGATGCGCGCCGATTTCAGGTAGTAGCCGGGGTGATCGTACTCGGTGCGCGTCACCTCGGCAGAATCGTCGTTGCCGTTCCGCGCGAGGTACCAGCTGCCAAGAGCCGTGAGGGTCAGCAGTACGATGACGGTTCCGTCGCGGGCGTTCATTGGTCCTCGTCTTTGCCGCTGGCGAGGCCAGCCAGGACCAGTTCGCAGACCTCGCGAACGGCGCCGTGGCCACCGGGCCTCGAGGTCGTGTAGTCGCAGTAGTCGCGAACCGCGGAGACCGCGTTGGCGACGGCGATCGAGAAGCCCACCTTGCTGAGCAGCGGCAGGTCCGGAATGTCGTCGCCAACGAACACGGCCTGTGCCGGATCGATGTCGAGATGAGCTGCGAGGGCGTCGAACGCGGCGGGCTTGTCCTTGCAGCCGAGTATGACGTGCGGCACGTCGAGTTCGGCCATGCGTTTTTCGACGGCCCTGGAGCGGCGACCGCTGATGACGGCGACATCGACCCCGGCCATGAGCAGCTGGCGGATGCCGAACCCGTCCTGGGTATTGAAGGCCTTGGTCTCGACGCCGTCGTCGGACAGGTAGAAGCGCCCATCCGTGAATACGCCGTCGACGTCGAAGGCAACCAGCCTGATGTCACTGCCAGGCCTTTTCGGTTCGCCCTTGCTCACATGATGCCCGCGCGAAACAGGTCGTGGATGTTGAGCGCGCCGATGAGGCGATTGTCGCCATCCGCAACCAGTAGCGATGTAATCTTGTTTTCTTCCAGCGTAACGACGGCTTCCGCTGCGAGAATATCGTCGCGCGCGGTTTTAGGGCCCTCATGCATGACCTCGCTCATCGTCGTCCTGTGGACGTCCGCGCCATCGTCGAGTGCACGCCTCAGGTCGCCGTCCGTGAAGATGCCGAGGATGCGCCGCTCGTCATCGATGATCGCCGTCATGCCGAGCCCCTTTTCCGTCATCTCCATCAGGCCGTCGCGCAGGCGAACGTCGGCCTTGACGGCGGGAACGTCGTCGTCTTTGCGCATGACGTCGGCCACGCGCAGCAGAAGCCGCTTGCCGAGACTGCCGCTCGGGTGGGAGCGAGCAAAGTCTTCTGCCGTAAAGCCGCGACTCTTCAACAAGGCAACGGCCAGCGCGTCGCCCATCGCGAGGGTGGCGGTCGTGCTCGCTGTCGGCGCGAGGTTCAGCGGGCAGGCCTCTTCGGTGACGCTGACGTCGAGATGCACGTCGGCGGCCTTCGCGAGTGACGACGCCGGGTTGCCGGTCATCGACAGCAACCGGGCGCCCATGCGTCGGACCAGCGGCACTATCGTAAGGACTTCTTCAGTCTCGCCGGAGTAGGAAATCGCCAGCATCGTGTCATGCGACGTGATCATGCCGAGATCGCCATGGCTGGCTTCTGCCGGGTGCATGAAGAACGCCGGCGTGCCCGTGCTCGCGAGCGTGGCGGCGATCTTGGTCGAAATATGGCCCGACTTGCCCATGCCCGAAACGACGACGCGGCCAGGCGTGGCAAGGCACAGCCGGCAGGCCTCGGCGAAGCTCTCATCGAGCCGCGAGCTCATGCGCCGGATGGCGTTGGCTTCGATGTCGAGCGTCTCGCGTGCGAGGGCGAGCAGCTCCTGGTTGCTCAGGTGGTCGCGCACGGGCTCTAGTCTAAACGTTTTCGACGACGACGTAGGAGGTGTAGGCAATGTAGGCGGCGAACAGGGCGAAGCCCTCGATCCTCGACAGCTCGCTCTTGCCTTCGTAGTCGTAGGTCATCGCGAACAGCACGAGCGTGAACGCCACCATGACGAACATGTGCAGGGACAGCACGGACGGAGGCAACGACGAGGGTTCGATCGCCGCCGCAACGCCGATCACGGCGAGCAGGTTGAAGATATTCGAGCCGACGATGTTGCCGATCGCGAGGCCGTGTTCGCCCTTCATGATGCTGACGATCGAGACGGCGAGTTCCGGCAGGCTGGTGCCCAGCGCAACGAGGGTCACGCCAATGACGATCTCGCTGACGCCGATGGCGCGGGCGATTTCGATCGAACCATCGACGAGCAGGTCGGCCCCAACCAGCAGCGTACCAAGTCCGAGCAGCAGCCAGAACGCCGCCATTGCGAGGCTCATGTGCTTCGGGATTTCGGCGTCGAAGTCGTCAATCAAGGGGTCGTCGCCGGCTGATTGCAGGCCGAGTCTCGCGAGCCAGATCATGACGATGACCAGGCCCATCAGCATCACGAGCCCGTCCACCCGCGACAGAAAGGTGTCGAGAAACAGCGAGACCGTCAGCAGTGAAACAGCGAGGAGGGCGGGCATCTCGCGACGCAGCGTCGCTGACCTAAGCTCGATGGGCCTGATCAGTGAGGTGACGCCGAGCACCAGGCCGATGTTCACGATGTTCGAGCCGATCGCGTTGCCGAAGGCCAGGCCCGGCTCGCCGCGAATGGCGGCAACGGCGGAAACGAGGATCTCGGGAGCGGAGGTGGCGAACGCGACGATCGTGAGGCCGATCAGAAGCGGTGCCACGCCGAGCCGCCGGGCGCCGCCGGCGGCGCCGTGTACGAAGCGATCGGCGCCCCAGATCAGGAGCACCAGGCCCGCAATGACCTCAATGATGTTGCCGAGCATATTGTTTTTCGTCGAACCGGGTTTTCGAACCGGGTGACCACCGGGCCGCGTCGAGCGGCGTATCATACACAATCGGGCTTCGACATTGGGAAGGCCGAGGATTTGGCGGTAAACTGCGCGGCCCAACCGTTCCGGACGTTAGACATGCAACCCGCCGAGATCGAAAAACTGATCACCGAAGGCTTCACCGACCCCGTCGTCAGGGTCATGAGTGATGACAACACGCACTTCGAGGCCATCGTCGTTGCTCACGAATTTGCCGGCAAGCGCCCGCTCGCGAGACACCAGCTCGTCTACAAGACGCTGGGCACCCTGGTCGGCAACGAGATCCACGCACTGTCGATCCGAGCCTTCACGCCCGAGGAGTGGGCAGAGAAGTCGGCCGCGTCCTGAGGCCGTGGATAAACTCCTCATAAAGGGCGGCAACTCGCTGTCCGGCACGATCGGGGCGTCGGGTGCCAAGAACGCTGCGCTGCCGATCCTTGCCGCCACCTTGCTCGCGTCGGAACCTGTGCGCGTCCGCAACGTGCCGCACTTAAAGGACGTGACGACGACGCTGTCGCTGCTGTCGATGATGGGTGTCGAGGTCACCGTCGACGATCGCCAGGGCGTCGAGATCGATGCCAGGGTCGTCGCCAGCCGCACGGCCCCGTACGAGCTCGTCAAGACCATGCGCGCGTCGATCCTCGTGCTCGGCCCGCTGGTGGCGCGTTTCGGCGAAGCCGATGTATCGCTGCCCGGCGGTTGCGCCATCGGCGCGCGACCCGTCAACCTGCACGTTCAGGGGCTGCAGTCCATGGGCGCCGACGTGGTCGTCGAGAACGGCTTCATCAAGGCGCGCTCGGAGCGCCTGCAGGGCGCGCACATCGTTTTCGATACCGTAACGGTTACCGGGACCGAGAACCTGCTAATGGCCGCGGTGCTCGCCGACGGTGAGACCGTCCTCGAGAATGCCGCCCGCGAGCCGGAGGTTACGGATCTCGCGAACTTCCTGGTTGCGCTCGGCGCGAAGATCGACGGCCTGGGCAGCAGCACGCTGACGATCCAGGGTGTCGAAACACTGGGCGGCGGCGACTACGCGGTCCTGCCGGACCGTATCGAAGCCGGCACCTACCTGGTGGCCGCGGCAATGACCGGCGGACGGATTCGTATCGAGGACGCCGCGCCGGCAACCCTTGAGGCGGTGCTGATCAAGCTCACGGAGGCCGGTGCCGACATCAACACCGGTGACGACTGGATCGAGCTGGACATGCACGGTCGGCGGCCGACCTCGGTCGACATCCGCACGGCGCCGTATCCTGCATTCCCGACCGACATGCAGGCGCAATTCTGTGCACTCAATGCCGTTGCGGACGGCGTTGCGACGATTACCGAGACGATATTCGAGAATCGCTTCCAGCACGTGCTCGAGCTGCAGCGCATGGGTGCCGATATCCAGCTCGAGGGCAATACCGCGATAATCAAGGGCGTCGACCGTCTGACCGCCGCGCCGGTCATGGCAACAGACCTGAGGGCATCGGCCGGCCTGGTGCTGGCCGGTCTCGCGGCCGACGGGGAAACCCTCGTGGACCGGATCTATCACGTCGATCGCGGCTACGAGCGCATCGAGGAGAAGCTGCGCCAGCTCGGTGCGGAGATCCGGCGCGTCCCTCGCTAGGGCCCTGCGCTATACGACCAGGCTCGGGCTGACCCTCAGAACGGATCCTCGGGCGGTCGTTCGCCCGCGATCACCGTCGTCTCGAATTCCTGCGCACTCCGCCACGCGCGGATATGCACCTCGTCCCCGGGGTTGGTCCCGGCCGATATCAGCAGGGCCTGCCGCCTGGAGAGGATGTCCTCGCCGTTGATCGACAGGATGACGTCGCCGCTCTCGAGGCCGGCGAGGTCTGCGGGTCCGCCCGGGTACAGTGAGACCAGCAGGATGCCGACGCTGCCGGAGAGCCCGCGCGCGTCACGTTCGGCCGTCGTCATATCATCCGGCGACAGCCCCAGGTAGCCGCGGATGACGCGCCCGTTCCGCTTGATCTGGTCGACGACACCGCGAACGAGGTCGACCGGGATGGCGAAGCCGATCCCCTCGGTGCCCGAATCCTGCGCCAGGACCGCCGTGTTGATCCCGACCAGCTCGCCGCGGGCGTTGACCAGCGCGCCGCCCGAATTGCCGGCGTTGATCGCGGCGTCGGTCTGGATGAAGTTCTCGAAGGTTGCGAGGTTGAGCAGGCCGCGACCGGTCGCGCTGACGATTCCCTGGGTGACCGACTTCGTCAGGCCGTAAGGGTTGCCGATAGCGAGGACGACGTCCCCGATACGCAGATTCTCGGAGCTGCCCATCGCGACTGCCGGAACCGGGCCCACGTCGATCTTCAGGAGCGCCAGGTCGGTCTCGCTGTCGACACCGACGATTTCGGGCTCGGCGATGCGCCCGTCGCTGAGCTGGATTCGAATCTCCGCGGCCTCGAACACCACGTGGTTATTGGTGACGAGGTAGCCCTCGGGGTCGATGATGACGGCGGACGCGAAATTGGTGCTGACCCGGAAGCGGGCCCGGGCCGACGGTGCGTTGGTGTCCCGGACCAGCCGCTTCGTGTACACGTTGGCAACCGCCGGCGCGCTGATATCGACGGCATCGGCGTAGCTGGACGGCGCCCCGGCGCCCCTGTTGTCCAAGACCGGAAGCAGGTCTGGCCGAATCAAAACGACGAGAAAGGCGACGGCGAGGCCGACCACGACCGCTTGCAACAGGAAAACGAGACCTGATTTCAAGTTCGACTCGACTGACACCCGGTACGTACGCTGCTCAATGGCGCAGCTAGCCAATTTCGACGGAGCCCGTGTATAATGCCGGATCGAGTCCGCACCCAGACACGGAGGCGTCATCCTGACGCTTATCCCGGTCTGCTGCAAATCTATCAGTTTCGAAGTTTATAAAAAGCGCGCTGACTGAAAGCCTGTGACACAGCCGAGCGGCCCCCCGCTCAACCACGACTTTCCGGCAGCCCGTCGTATAGGAGTGCCCGATGACCGAAGACGAAATGGAGCGGCTCGACCGCAACCGTCGTCACTTCCTGACCGTCGCGACCGGCGTTACCGGCCTGGCCGGCCTCGGTGCCTTTTCGATTCCGTTCCTCGCCTCGCTGAAGCCGAGCGCACGCGCCCAGGCGCTGGGAGCGCCCGTCGAGGTGGCGATCGGATCGATGGAGCCCGGTGAACTGGTCCGCGTTCTCTGGCGCGGCAGGCTTGTCTTCGTGCTGCGTCGCAGTGAGGAGATGCTCGCCAAGCTGGGTGATAACGATGGCAACCTTCGTGACCCGAATTCGGAGGTCGTCGAACAGCAGCCGGAATACGCGGCCAATGCGACGCGCTCCGTGAAGCCGGAATACCTTGTAATCGAAGGTTCGTGCACCCATCTTGGCTGCGCGCCACTCGAGGATTTCGAGGTTCGGCCGTCTGAACAGTGGAACGGCGGGTTCTTTTGCCCGTGTCACGGGTCCAAGTTCGACCTCGCTGGGCGCGTGTTCCAGGGCGTTCCGGCCCCGACCAACCTGCGCGTTCCCCCCTATCGTTTCGTCAGAGATGACCTGATCCTGATCGGTCAGGACAGCGGAGCAGCATAAAATGGCAAGGATCGAAGCAGAAGTAGG
>JAAUXY010035710.1_pt1 | contig 30095 bp, 29 predicted proteins | sample 7278121 | NCBI WGS metagenome assembly JAAUXY01 (sample SAMN14350117, study PRJNA611818) | marine sediment metagenome | isolation source: surface marine sediment (1.8m) | place: French Polynesia: Moorea | collected 2018-08 | reverse complement strand
GTCTCAAGCCCCAACCCGCAAGGGCGCCGTCAGACCGCGCAGGGTGGCGATCACGCTTAGGGCGGTGATCTTGCCGGTGCGCGGGTTCGCTTCGCTGGGCAGGTTCTCGATCTGCATCTCGAAGCGGGCGCTGTCGGCGTCGACCTCGATCCGGTGGGTGTTGCGGGTCAAGGCCGGATCCGCCCAGATCTCCAGCTCTGTACGCTCCGGCCCGATGCCGGCGAGGCTGAGCGCTGCCGCCACGTTGACGTTGGCCGGGAAGCCCAAGGCCCCCTCGCGCGCGGTCCCGCGGAATATGAGGCGGGGCTCGGTCAGCCCTTCGAGGTCGATACCCTGTTGCTCGAGGTAAGGTGCCCCGGCCAGGGAGACCGGCGGCTTGCGGGTCACCATGCGCACCGCATGGATCTCGCCCTCGGCGGCGGCGCGGACCGCATCGAGTCCCAGCAGGGCGCCGCTCGGCACGACGATCTGGGCGCCGCTCGCCTTGGCGCGCTCAACCAGATCCCAGCGGCGCAGGAGCACGCCGCAGCTCACCGTGACCAGGCGGCGACCCGCCGCAACGGCCGGCTCGGCCAAGTCGGCAAAGGCCGCCGCTGGCACGCATTCGACCACGACCTCGGCCAGCCCCGCGAGCTCGTCCAGCGCCACAACCGGGACCGGCTGCGCGAAGTCGGACATGCGCCGGCCCGCGGCCTCTCGGTCGCGCGCCGAGACCGCCACCAGCCGCAGCCCCGGCACCCCGCGATCCAGGGCGCGCGCCACCTGCCTGCCGATCGCGCCGAAGCCCCCGACGGCGACCCCGAGCGACACCCGATTCGCTTCCGTCATCACCCCTCTCCCGCATCTGGCGGGGCAGCCTACGTGAAGCTGCGGCAATCCGCGAGCCTTGCCCACCGCGCGGCGCGATTGACTTGGGTCAACGATCCCGGCGCAATTTCGGGGAAGACTCGAAGCAGGTTCAAGGGATTCACGCTGGAGGGCCGGCCATGACGTTCATGGAGTGGACACCCGAGATGAGCGTCGGCCTTGCCGAGCTCGACGACGACCACAAGATGCTGGTGCGGGTCATCAACCAGCTTGCCAACAACGCAGGCCAGCCCGGTGCCCTGCGGCAGTGCATCTTCGCACTGATGCGCTATGCCGAGTTCCACTTCGCCCGCGAAGAGCACGTTCTGCAGGCCTGCGGCTTCCAGGAGCTGCCGGAGCACAAGGCCGAGCACGAGGACTTCACGGCGGAGATCCAGGCCCTGGCCAAGCGCTTCGAAGAGGACCCCGAGGCGGCGGCCCCGGAGATCAACGACAAGCTGCTGGACTACCTGAAGAACTGGCTCACCCACCACATCCTGATCGTCGACATGGCCTACCGGCCGCTGGTCGAGGACAAGGCGGAGGCCCGCAGCGCCGCGCAAGCCTTCAAGGCCGCCGAGCTTTGGCGGGCCAGCTGAGCCGGGAGGGCGCGGATCGAAAGGCGCCGATCGCCGATCAGCCGTCCTGTTCGACCAGATCGCGGTAGGCGTGCCAGGTCGCGTGGCCGATCAGCGGCAGGGCGACGACCAGACCGAGATAGGCGGTGACCAGCCCGGCCCCCGTGAAGAGCACGATCAGAGCCGCCCAGACCGCCATCGGCGCGAGGTTGTGGCGCACCGCCGCCACGCTGGTCGCGATCGCCAGGATCACGTTGACGTTGCGGTCCAGCAGCATCGGGATCGACACCGCCGAGATGGAGAAGACCAGGGCCGACAAGACCGCGCCCACGCTGACCCCGACGATCAGGAAGGGGATGGCTTCGGCGGAAAAGAAGACGTCCATGATGAGGTTGTTCGGATCCGGCGGATTGCTGGCGAAGAACAGGGCGAAGATCAGGGTCGCCAGGCGAATCCAGAACAACAGGAACAGCATCAGGGCCAGCCCCATCAGGGCGATCTGCGCCGGATTGCGCCGGAAGGCCGACACCGCGATTCCGAGGGAGACCGTCTCGCCCTTGGCCAGGCGGCTGCTGACCTCGTAGAGGCCGACCGCCATGATCGGGCCGACCAGCATGAAGCCGGCGCTGAGCGGCAAAACCACAAAAAAGCCGCCGTAGCGCTCGGCCGAGATTCCCGAGGCCCAGACCACCGCCAGGATGGCGAAGCCGGCCAAGGCGAAGACCAGGCCGTAGCCCAGGCTGACCGCCGGCGCCTTGCGCAGATCGCCCCAGCCGGCCGCCAGCCAAGCCCAGGGCCGGTCGAGCCCGACCTGACGGATCTTGGGCGAAGGTGTCGAGAACACGGGCACTGCTTCGGACATCGGCTCAAACCTCCCGCTCGTAACGGCGCCTGAAGACAAGCGCAGTCTTAGCTTGGCGCGCAAGCTAGGCAATCTCAAGGGCGGACGAATTGATTTGGATCAAGGCCCGGGATTCTGTCCTATGCTGCAACTGCGAAACGAAATTCGGCCGGGAGTTCGGCGGCCGGATCGCCTTTCTTTTGGTTTCGTGTAGTCTGGGTTTGACCGACAGAGGATGGAAAAAGGGGGCACCATGTCCGTTGCCGAAGTCGCCGCGGCCGACGCTGCCGCTGGCCGGACGCAAGCCGTCGCATACAACGAACGGGTCATCCGCTACTTCGTCATCGCTACCGTGTTCTGGGGCGTGGCGGCCTTCGTCATGGGCGTCTACATCGCCTTTCAGTTGGCCTACCCGGTCCTGAACCTGGGGCTGGAATGGACCACCTTCGGCCGCCTGCGGCCGGTCCACACCTCGGCGGCGATCTTCGCCTTCGGCGGCAACGCGCTTCTGGGCACCTCGCTCTACGTGGTGCAACGCACCTCGCGGGCCAGCCTCTTCGGCGGCGAGGCCCTCGGGCTGTTCATCTTCTTCGGCTACCAGGCCTTCATCGTCATGGCCGCGCTCGGCTACATCGCCGGGGTCACCCAGGGCCGCGAATACGCCGAGCCTGAGTGGTACGTCGACCTCTGGCTCACCCTGGTCTGGGTGGTCTACCTGGTGGTCTTCGTCGGCACCCTGCTGAAGCGCAAGGAGCCGCACATCTACGTTGCGAACTGGTTCTACCTGGCCTTCATCGTGACCATCGCGATGCTGCACATCGTCAACAACCTGGCGGTGCCGGTGTCCTGGACCGGGACCAAGAGCTACTCGCTCTTCTCCGGCGTGCAGGACGCCTTGACCCAGTGGTGGTACGGCCACAACGCGGTCGGCTTCTTCCTGACCGCGGGCTTCCTGGGGATCATGTACTACTTCATCCCCAAGCAGGCGGAGCGACCGGTCTATTCCTACCGCCTGTCGATCATCCACTTTTGGTCGCTGATCTTTCTCTACATCTGGGCCGGTCCGCACCACCTGCACTACACCGCGCTGCCGGACTGGGCGCAGACCCTGGGCATGGTCTTCTCGGTGATGCTGTGGATGCCGTCCTGGGGGGGCATGATCAACGGCATCATGACCCTGTCGGGGGCCTGGGACAAACTGCGCACCGACCCGGTCCTGCGCTTCCTGGTCACCTCGGTCGCCTTCTACGGCATGAGCACCTTCGAAGGCCCGGTGATGTCGATCAAGCAGGTCAACGCGCTGTCTCACTACACCGACTGGACCGTCGGCCACGTGCACTCCGGCGCCCTGGGCTGGGTCGCCTTCGTATCCTTCGGCGCGGTCTACTACCTGGTGCCGGCGCTCTGGCGGCGGGCCCAGCTCTACTCCGAGCGGCTGGTCAGCTATCACTTCTGGATCGCGACCATCGGCATCGTGCTTTACATCACCGCGATGTGGATCTCGGGGATCCTGCAGGGCCTGATGTGGCGGACCTACGACCAGCTCGGCTTCCTGCAGTATTCCTTCATCGAGACGGTCGAGGCCATGCACCCCTTCTACGTGATCCGGGCCCTGGGCGGCGTGCTCTTCCTGATCGGCGCCCTGATCATGGTCTACAACCTGTGGCGCACGGCGCGCGGCGAAGTCCGTCAGGAAGTCCGTGCCGCCGCGCCCGTCGCTCAGCCTGCGGAATAGGGAGGGCGTCATGGACTGGCATGGAAAAATCGAGCGCAACGTCATCCTGCTCTTGGTGCTGACATTGATCACGGTGTCGATCGGCGGCCTGGTGGAGATCGTTCCGCTGTTCACCATCGAAACCACGATCGAGAAGGTGCAGGGCGTTCGCCCCTACACGCCGCTGGAGCTGGCCGGCCGCAACATCTACATCCGAGAGGGGTGCTACACCTGCCATTCCCAGCAGGTCCGGCCCTTCCGCGACGAGGCCGAGCGCTACGGACACTACAGCCTGGCGGCGGAGAGCATGTACGACCATCCCTTCCAGTGGGGCTCGAAGCGGACCGGGCCGGACCTGGCGAGAGTCGGCGGCAAGTACTCCAACGACTGGCATGTGGCCCACATGATCAACCCGCGCCAGGTGGTGCCGGAGTCGATCATGCCGCCCTACGCCTTCCTGCTGGACAAGCCGGTTGGCGTCGACGACGTCGCGGCCCACCTGCAGGCCAACGTCGCGGTCGGCGTGCCCTACAGCGAGGCGATGATCGAGAACGCCCTGGCGGACCTGAGGGCGCAGGCCGATCCCGAGGCCGATCACGACGAACTGCTCGAACGCTATCCCAAGGCTGCGGTCGGCGACCTGGACGGCCGTCCGGGCGAACTGACCGAGATGGATGCGATGGTCGCCTATCTCCAGATCCTGGGCCGCATGGTCGACTTCGAAGGCCTGACGGCCGAAGACCTGCGGCAATAGGAGGGCGTCATGTACGAGTTCTTCAAGGACGCCTACGACCTGCTGCGCCCGCTCTGGGTCGTCTGGCTGATGCTGATCTTCCTCGGCATCGTCGCCTGGGCCTATTGGCCCAAACGCAAGGCGGAGATGGACGACCACGCACAGATACCGTTTCGCGACGACGACGCGGAGGCCTGAGACATGCCGACGAAAATCGAAAAGGACGCCATTTCGGGCCAGGAGACGACGGGCCACGAGTGGGACGGGATCAAGGAACTCAACACGCCGCTGCCGCGGTGGTGGCTCTATACCTTTTACGCCTGCATCGCCTTCTCGCTGGTTTACGTCATCCTCTACCCGGCGATCCCGAGCTTCTCAAGCCATACCCCCGGCGTGCTGGCCTACAACTCGCGGGTCGACCTCGAAGAGAATCTGGCGAAGGCGCGGGCCCGGCAGGCCCAGTTCTGGGACGCGATCGCGGAAGCCGAGCTCTCCGAGATCGCCGCCGAGCCGGACCGCCTGACCTTCGCGCTCACCGGCGGCGCCGCGGCCTTCGCCGACAACTGTGCACCCTGCCACGGCCAGGGCGGCGCCGGGCTGGAGGGTTTCCCGGTGCTGGCCGACGACGCCTGGATCTGGGGCGGCACCCTGGAGGACATCCACACCACCCTGCTGCACGGGATCCGCAACGGTAGCGACGAAGCCCGCGACTCCGAGATGCCGGCCTATGGCGACATCCTCGAGCCGGAGCAGATCGAGGCCGTGGCGGACTACGTGCTCTCGCTTTCCGGCGCCGAGCACGACAGCGCGTCCGCGACGGCAGGGCAGGAGATCTACGCGGAGAACTGCGCCGCCTGCCATGGCGAGGCCGGCGAAGGCATCCGAGAGCTCGGCGGGCCGCGGCTCAACGATCAGATCTGGCTCTACGGGGGCAGCCGCGACCAGGTCATCAGCCAGATACGCCAGCCGAAGCTCGGCGTGATGCCAGGCTGGCAGGACCGCCTGGACGCCTCCACCATCAAGATGCTGACCGTCTACGTCCATTCGCTGGGCGGCGGCGAGGAGTAGCCGGGAGAGGCCTGCGGAGCCGGACATGGACGACGTGGTCACAGTCGAGGACGCCCTTTCGACCCGGGCCCAGAAGGAACGGGCCCGGCAGGCCGCGCAGGCCGGGCAGTCGATGTACGCGAGCCGGGTGAAGGTCCACCCCAAGCAGATCACCGGCACCTTCCGGCGCCTCAAGTGGGCGGTGCTGATCACTCTGCTCGCGATCTACTACATCGTGCCCTGGATCCGCTGGGACCGCGGCCCCGACGCGCCCGACCAGGCCGTGCTCGTCGATATCGTCAATGGCCGCCTCTATTTCTTCTTCATCGAGATCTGGCCTCAGGAGGTCTACTACCTCACAGGCCTGCTGATCCTCGGCGCGGTCGGTCTGTTCCTGGTGACCAGCCTGGCCGGCCGGGTCTGGTGCGGCTACACCTGCCCGCAGACCGTCTGGACCGACCTCTTCATGTGGGTCGAGCGCCTGATCGAGGGCGACCGCAACGCCCGCGTCCGCTTGGACAAGGCGCCCATGAGCGCCGCGAAGCTCGGCAAGCGAAGTCTGAAGCACGCGGTCTGGCTGGTCATCGCCGCAGCGACCGGCGGCGCTTGGATCATGTACTTCAACGACGCGCCGACCGTGGTCCGCGACGTCTTCACCGGCCAGGCCTCGGTCGGAGTCTACTTCTTCACCGGGCTCTTCACCGCAACCACCTACCTGCTGGCCGGCTTGGCACGCGAGCAGGTCTGCACCTACATGTGCCCCTGGCCGCGCTTCCAGGCCGCGATGTTCGACGAGGACACCCTGATCGTCACCTACGAAAAGTGGCGCGGCGAGCCGCGCGGCCGTCATAAAAAGGGTCAGTCTGCCGACGGGCTGGGCGACTGCGTCGACTGCAACCTCTGCGTCGCGGTCTGCCCGACCGGCATCGACATCCGCGACGGCCAGCAACTTGAGTGCATCGGCTGCGCGCTCTGCATCGACGCCTGCAACAGCGTGATGGCCAAGGTCGGCCGACCGCTCAATTTGATCACCTACGATACGACGCGCAACCAGGAGGCGCGGGCCGCGGCCGCGCCGATTCCCAGGTATCGGCTGGTCCGGCCGCGGACCGCGCTCTACAGCCTGCTGCTCCTGTTCGTGGCCGGCCTCATGCTGTGGAGCCTGGCCTTCCGGGCCAGCCTCGACATCAACGTCCTGCACGACCGCAACCCGCTCTTCGTGACCCTGTCGGACGGCAGCATCCGCAACGGCTACACCATCAAGATCCTGAACAAGACCCTGGAAGGCCGCAGCTATCTCCTCGGCATCGAGGGCCTGACCGCCCCCGGCCTGACCGTGGTCGGGCAGGAGGGCGAAGGCGTGGGCAGCGCGATCCTGGAAGCGGAACCGGACAGCGTGGCCAGCTACCGGGTCTATCTGCGCCTGCCGCGCGACGCTGTGACCGCCGACAGCCTGAGCTTCACCTTGACCCTGACCGATGTCGACAGCGGCGACGTCGCGCGCAACGAGACCGTGTTCCGGGGTCCGAAGCCATGACCGGGCGGGCGGCCTCAGCCAAGGCGCGCTCGAAGATCCCCTGGATCTTCGTTGGTTTCTTCCTCGTGGTCTTCGCCGCCAACGGCGCCATGATCGCGGTCGCGCTCAGCACCTGGACCGGCCTGGAGACCGACAGCGCCTACCAGGACGGCTTGGCCTACAACGACCGGCTGGCCGAACGCGCGGCCCAGGAGGCGCTGGGCTGGCGCGTCGCGCTGGCGCTGGAGCCGGCGGGCGGCACCGCGGCCGAGCTGCGGGTCCGGCTGCTCGGCCCCAGCGGCGAGGCCCTCTACGCGGACGAGGTGCGGGCCAGATTCAAGCGCCCGACCCTGGAGGGCCACGACTTCGCGGTGACCCTGGAGAACCGGGGCGCCGGCCTCTACGGCCGCCAGGTGACCCTGCCATTGCCAGGCCAATGGGACGTCGAGCTGACCGTCACCAAGGACGGCGACCGCCACAGCAGCCGTCGCCGGGTGACCCTGCAGCCATGACCGCGCTCGAAGTCGACCGGCAAGCTTCAGCTCAACCGGCGCCAGAGACGCCGCCACTGGACTGCACGCGCCATGCCGCGCTGGGCGAAGATGGCCTGACGCGCCTGCACCTGCTGGTCGACGGCATCCATTGCGGCGGCTGCATCCGCAAGATCGAGAGCGCCCTGCAACGCCAGTCCGACGTCCGGGAGGCGCGGGTCAACATGTCCACCGGCCGGCTGGCGGTGGGCTGGGCGGGACCGGCGGCGCGGGCGACCGAGCTGGCCGGTATCGTCGAGCGCCTGGGCTTCCGAGTGACGCCCTTCGACCCGGTGCAAAAGCGGGCCGGCGAGGATCGCAGCGAGAGGGAGCTGCTGATCGCCCTGGCGGTCGCCGGCTTCGCGGCCGGCAACGTCATGCTGCTTTCCGTCTCGGTCTGGGCCGGGCACTTCGAGGACATGGGCCCGGCGACCCGCGACCTGCTCCACTGGTTCTCCGCCCTGATCGCGCTGCCGGCGATCCTCTTCGCCGGCCGGCCCTTCTTCCGCTCCGCCCTGGCGGCGCTACGCGGCGGCAGCCTGAACATGGACGTGCCGATCTCCCTTGCCGTGCTCCTTGCCGCAGCCATGAGCCTTTTCGAGACGATCAACGGCGGCGCCCACGCCTATTTCGATTCCGCCGTGACCCTGCTGTTCTTCCTGCTGGTCGGCCGCTACCTAGACCGGCGCGCCCGCGGGCGAGCGCGCTCGGCGGCCGAGCGCCTCTTGGCCCTGCGCGGCGGCGCGGTGACCCTGCTGTTGCCGGACGGCCGGCGCCAGGCCGTGCCGGCCGAGGCGGTGGAGAGCGGCCAACGGGTCCTGGTGGCCGCGGGCGAACGCATCGCGGTCGACGCCAAGGTCGTCGACGGCCACTCCGAGATCGACTCCAGCCTGATCACCGGAGAGACCCTGCCCAGGCCGGTCCGGGCCGGGGAGACGGTCTTCGCCGGGACGCTCAACCTGGGCGCACCCCTGATACTCGAGGTCACCGCGGTCGGCGAGGCAACGATCCTGGCCGAGATTGTCCGCCTGATGGAGTTAGCAGAGCAGCGCCGGGCCCGCTACGTCGTGCTCGCCGACCGGGTCGCGCGGCTCTACGCGCCGGTGGTCCACTTGCTCGCCCTGGTCGCCTTCCTCGGCTGGCTGTTGATCGGCGGCTTGGCCTGGCAGCCGGCGCTGATGATCGCGATCGCAGTGCTAATCGTGACCTGCCCTTGCGCCCTGGGCCTGGCGGTACCGGCCGTCCAGGTCATCGCCAGCGGCCGCCTCCTGCGCCGCGGCATCCTGCTGAAGTCGGCCTCGGCGCTGGAGCGCCTGGCCCGGGCCGACACCATCGTCTTCGACAAGACCGGCACCCTGACCCTGGGCCGGCCGAGCCTGATCCGCGAGGGCCAGCCCGCCGAGGGGCTGCGCCTGGCGGCCGGGCTCGCCGCGGCGAGCCGCCATCCCCTCGCGCAGGCCGTCGCACGGGCGGCGCCGGAGGCCGAGACCTTCAGCGGCGTCCAGGAGCTCCCAGGCTGCGGCCTGCTGCTGGAGACGCCCGAGGGCGAGATCCGCCTGGGCAGCCGGCGCTGGTGCGGCGTCGAGACCGAAGGCCCTGACACGACCAGCGGGCCCGAACTTTGGCTCTGCAGGCCCGGCGCGGCACCGCTGCGCTTCAGCTTCACCGACCCGCCGCGCTCCGACGCCGCCGCGGTGGTCCGACAGCTCAAGGCTCAGGGCTATCGGGTGGAGCTGCTTTCCGGCGACCGCAAGGCGACGGTCGCGGCGGTCGCCGCGGCCCTGAACATCGAGACCTGGCGCGCGGCCTGCACACCGGCCGAAAAGTGCCAGCACCTCGAGGCGCTGGAAGCCGAGGGCCGCCGGACCTTGATGGTCGGTGACGGCCTGAACGATGCGCCGGCCTTGGCCGCGGCGCTGGTCTCGGTGTCCCCGTCGAGCGCCGTCGACATCAGCCAGACCGCGGCCGACGCAGTCTTCCAGGGCGAAGTCCTGGCACCGGTGCCGGAGCTGCTCGGCGTCGCCCGCCGGGCCGAGGCCCTGGTGAAGCAGAACTTCGGCCTCGCCTTCGCCTACAACGCCATCGCCGTGCCGCTTGCGGTCCTCGGCCTGGTGACGCCGTTGATCGCCGCCATCTGCATGTCGGCTTCCTCGCTGCTGGTCACCGGCAACGCGCTGCGGCTGGTCCGGGGCGGCCCGCGATGAGCGGCCTGCTCTACCTGATTCCCATCGCGCTCGTCCTCGGCCTGTTGGGGCTCGGCGCCTTTCTCTGGGCGCTGAGATCGGGACAGTTCGAAGACCTGGAAGGCGCCGCCCAGCGAATTCTCTTCGACGAAGACGAGGATGACAACGACCACCCAGAACGACCGGGGGCCTGAGGCCAGCGCCTCCGAGGTCAGCGCGCACGTCGTCGCTGACCAGAGCGAGGTGGCGGCCTTTCTGGGCAATCCGGCAAATCACGGCCCCGGCATCGCTGAGGTTGAGCGCTTCGATACCCATGGTGCCATGGTCTTCCTGGCCGGCGACCGGGCCTACAAGGTCAAGCGGGCGGTCGCCTTCCCCTACATGGACTTTTCGACCCTGGCGCTGAGACGGGCGTTCTGCAAGAAGGAGGTCGCGCTCAACCGGCGCAGCGCGCCGAAGCTCTACCTCGGAACCGAGGCGATTACCCGCGAAGCCGCTGGCGGCCTGCGCCTCGGCGGAGAGGGCGAGGTCGTCGAGTGGGTCGTCGTGATGCGGCGCTTCGAGCAGGACGGGCTCTTTGACCGCCTGGCCGCCATCGGCCGCCTGACGCCGGACCTGACGCTGCGGCTGACCGACGCGATCCTGCGTTTCCATGAGGCGGCGGAACGGCTGGACCCAGGACGCGCCCTCGGCGGCGGGGTGGCGGGACAGCGGGTGGTCGCCGAGGAGAGCCTTGCCGAGTTCGCCGAGCGCCCGGACCTCTTTGCTGCCCAGGACGTCGAGACCCTCCGAGCGCTGTTTCGGCACTGGCTGGACGCCTGCGGCGGCTTGCTCGACTCGCGGCTGGCCGAAGGCTACGTCCGACGCTGCCACGGCGACCTTCACTTGCGGAACATCTGCCTGATCGACGGCGCGCCCACCCTCTTCGACTGCATCGAGTTCAACGACACCTTCGCCGCCATCGACGTGCTCTACGACCTGGCCTTCCTCCTGATGGACCTGGAGCACCGGGATCTGCACCCGCTGGCCAACCTGGTCCTCAACCGCTACGTCCAGCGCGGCGACGCCTTGGAGGGCTTGGCGGCCCTGCCCGGCTTCCTTGCCAACCGCGCCCTGGTTCGGGCCAAGGTCTCAGCCAGCGCCGAGGCCAGCCAGAAAGACGCCGCTGCTCGCGCGCGCCTGGAAGTCGAGGCCCGGCAGTACTTCGAGGCGGCCCGCCGCTACCTGGAGCCGCCGCCGCCTCGTCTGCTGGCGGTCGGTGGCCTTTCCGGAAGCGGCAAGACGACCCTGGCCCGCCAACTTGCGCCCCGGCTCGGCGCGGCGCCCGGGGCTCTGCATCTGCGCAGCGATGTGATCCGCAAACAGCTCTGGGGCGTCGACGAGCTCGCGCCCCTGCCGGCAGAGGCCTACGATCCCGGCTTCGGCGCGCGGGTCTATGCCGAGATCGGGCGGCGGGCGGGCCGGGGCCTGGCGGCCGGCCAAGCGGTAATCGCCGATGCCGTCTACGCCAAGCCCGAGGAGCGCGAAGGCATCGCCGCCGTCGCCCGCGACCGGGGCCTGCGCTTCGACGGCCTCTGGCTGCAGGCCGCACCGGCGACTCTGAGCGCGCGGGTCACGGCCCGCCGCGCCGACGCCTCCGACGCCGACGCCGCCGTCGTCGAGCGCCAGCTCGGCTACGACACCGGCGAAATCACCTGGCGGCGCCTCGACGCCGGCGGAGCAGCCGCCGACCTGGCCCGCAGCGCCGCGGATTCGATCGGGATCGCGCGGCTTCGTCCTGAGTCCGCGGGTCATCCGCGAGAAGACGGCCGACCTAGGACATAGCGCTAACGACCGGGTCTACTCACCACACAAGGACCGAGCGGGTATCTGGTCGAAGGGTTGGGGGGCAGACATGGGATCTCCTAGGCAGCAAGCAACGACACTTCGGCACCTGGTCCGGCGATTCATGCCCGGCCTGGAAAACCTCTTGCACTACCAAGCCGCCTGGCTGCCGAACGACCTCGGCGCGGGGCTATCGGTCGCCGCCATCGCCCTGCCCGTCGGCATCGCCTATGCCGAGCTCGCAGGCGTCCCCGCGGTGGTCGGCATGTATTCGGCGATCTTTCCGCTGCTGGCTTACGCGATCTTCGGTTCCTCCCGTCAGCTTATGGTCGGCCCCGACGCCGCGACCTGCATCATGGTCGCGGCCAGCCTGGGGCATCTGTCCGGCGGCGACCCGGAGAAATACCTCGCGCTCCTGGTGGTGCTGACCCTGATGACCGGGGTCTTCTACGTCGTTGCCGGCATCGCACGACTCGGCTTCATTGCGAACTTCCTCTCCCATCCGATCCTGGTCGGGTTCCTTAACGGCATCGCCTTGCTCATCGTCGCCGGACAGCTGCCGAAGCTCTTCGGCTACGCGAGCGAAGCCGGCACCTTCTTTCCAAAGCTGGCCGAGTTCTTCGAGAGGATTGGTCAGGCTCACCTGCCGACGCTGAGTCTCGGCGTCGGGTTGCTCATCCTTCAGGTGTCACTCCGAAAGCTCGCACCACGGCTCCCCGCCGCCTTGATCGTCGTGGTCGTCGGCATCGTCGCGGTCCTTGCCTTGGACCTCGGCGCTCAAGGCGTGGCCACCCTCGGCGAGGTTCCGGCGGGCCTTCCGACCTTCCATTTCGCGCTCTTCGATCCGCAGACCTACCAGCAGCTCTTCGGAGACGCGGCCGCCCTCATGCTGATCAGCTTCACCAGCGGCGTACTGACCGCCAAGAGCTTCGCCGGGCGCAACCGCTATCAGATCGATCCCAACCAGGAGATGATCGCTTTCGGCGCGGCCAACATCCTCACCGGCCTCGCCCAAGGCTTTCCCGTCACCGGCGCCGACTCGCGCACCGCGGTCAACGATGCCATGGGCGGCAAGACCCAGCTGGTCGGCCTCGTCGCCGCCGGCACCATGCTCCTGATCCTGTTCTTCCTGACCGGGCCGCTGGCTCACGTGCCCAGCGCCGGGCTGGCCGCGGTCATCATGGTCGCAGCCGTCGGTCTTTTCGATTTCGCGGAGCTGCGCAGGCTCTTCGCCATCAGCCGCCGCGAGCTGGCGCTTTCGCTCACCACCACCGTCGGGGTCCTGGTCCTGGGGGCACTGCCGGGCGTCCTGCTGGCGGTGGCCCTGACGTTCATCTGGCTGCTCTACGTCGCGTCCCGACCCCACGACGCTATCCTCGGCCGGACGAAGCAGATCGGCGTCAGGGGCTTCCATGACCTCAAGGACTACCCTGAGGCGATCACCTACCCGGGTCTGCTCATCTACCGCTTCGACTCGGACCTCGTGTTCTTCAACGTCGACTACTTCAAGGAGCGCCTGCTCAAGGCCATGGCCGGATCCGAGACGCCCGTCGAGTGGATCGTCGTCGATGCCAGCCCGATCAATGTCTTGGATGTGACCGCGATCGAGAAGGTCGGCGAGCTTCGCGACGAATTGGCCGCGCGGGGCATCGTTCTCGCCTTTGCCCGCGCCAAGCGCAGCCTTGCGCGCCACTTCTCGGGCGGTTGGTTGGACCAGGTTCGTGAATCGAACACGGCTCACAACTTCCCGACCGTCCGCGCCGCTGTGGTCGCCTTCCGCAAGCGCTCAAAAGCGGCGGCAGCACACACGCCCCGCTCACATCCTTCCGACCCGGCATAGCGCACCACGAGGCCTCGGCCGACAAGGAACGACGTTTCAATTACATTACCGGCTGGCCGGCTGTCGGCCAGACCACGGCCAGGCCGACCGCACCGGCCACGAGGCTGCCGCCCAGCGCCAGCGCGACCGGCAGGGCCAGGGCACGGCCGCCGGAGACGATCGCGATCCCGGCCTTGACCAGGGTGTTGGAAAGGCAGGCCAGGACAATGCCGAAGGCGGCCGTCGACAGGGCGATGGTCTGTCCGGAAAGCCGCGACAGGGAGAGGTTGATGGCATCGACGTCGGCGACCCCCGACAAGAGCGCCAGGGCCAGGATCCCGCCCTCTCCCGCCCAGGCCTCGGCCGCCCGGACCAGCAGCATGATGGCGCTCAACAGCAGCCCGAACTTGAGCGCCATGGCGAACTCGAAGGGATTGTTGAGCCGCAGCCCCGCGGCGCCGACGGACTCGCGCTGGCGCAGCCAGAGCACGGCGACGGCGAGGAAACCGCCGACCGAAGCCAAGCCGAGGGGCCAGGCGAGCAATGCCAGGAGCTGGGGCTCGATCACCACCGCCACGGCGAGGGTGCGCGGGAACATGGTCGCCGCCGCCAGGGCGATCCCGGCCGCCAGAATCGCACTGCGATCGGGGTTGCCGCGGGCGATGCGCGCGTAGCTGATGGCGACCGCGGTCGAGGACACCAAGCCGCCGGCCAGGGCCGTCAGCAGGAGGCCGCGCGACTCGCCAATCAGCCGGACACCGACGTAGCCGAGGAAGGAGATGCTGGCGATCAGGATCACCATCAGCCACATCTCCTGCGGGTTCAGGGCTTGCCACGGCCCAAAGCCGCGGTTGGGCAGCACCGGCAGAAGGACCGCGGTCATGACCAGCAGCTTGAGCACGGCGAGCAGTTCTTCGAAGGTGATCCTGGCGATCCAGTCGTGCAGGATCGGCTTGATGCCGAGGAGCAAGGCGGTCAGCACCGCGGCCGCCACCGCGAGCTGCATCTGGCCGCGGGCCGAAAGCGCCCCGAGCACAAAGGTCAACATGGCCGCCACGACGGTGGTGGAGCCGTAGTCCTTGGTCTCGCGCGCGACCTGGAGGCGGGCCAGGATCATCACTCCGGCGAAGGCCATGAAGGCGAAGCCGAGGACGATTTCGCCGACCATCTCGGCCAGCAGGGCCCAGACGCCACCCAGCAGGCCGACGATCCCGAAGGTCCGAATGCCGGCTACCCGGCTGCCTTCGCGCAGCGCGCGCTCGTGCCAGCCGCGCTCGATCCCGATCAGAATGCCGAGAGCCAGGGCCACACCCAGGCCCTGGAAAAGCTCGAGCTCCACATAGCTCAAATCCATGTTACCGGGACCGTCGCCGCCATCGATCTGCGGCGGCTCACTTGAGGGAAAGCCTACTTCACGGTGATGCAGGTACAGGCTGCAAGACTTGCGACCTTGTGCGACACGCTTCCGAGGAGCAGCCCCTTGAGATCGCCGAGGCCGCGACTGCCCATTACGACGAGGTCGGCCCCGGTTTCCGCGGCAGCCTTGATGATCTGATCCGTGGGATCGCCGCTCACCATCCTGGTCTCGACATCGGCGACACTCCCGGCCTTGGCGGCGCGTTCGGCGATATCCAGGATCTGCTGCCCGAGCGCCTGGTAGATCGCCTGGGACTGCTGGCTTTCCTGCTGGTTGCGCAGGGCGGCGCCCAGACCGGCCGGCAGGTTTGCGACCGACGGCCGCTCGACCTCTGCGGCTTCCACGAAGTGCTCGATCTCGGCCAGGCGGCGCAGCTGCGCCGGCGCCTCACCTTGCAGCGTGACATGCAAAAGAACCAGCTTGGCGCCGTAGGTCCGGGCCAGGTCGGTGGCCAAGTCCGCCGCCTTGGTCGCGTGGTCCGAGCCGTCGACCGGCACGAGAATCGTCTTGAACATGGCGCCCCTCCCACGGAAAGTCCGGGTTCGAGCCTTGAAGCCCCGGGTACCACGGCGCAGTGTTCCCCACCTTGACGCACGTCAAAGGTCGGGGTGCCGAATGACTCAGATCAAGGCATTTGGGGCCCGGCGGGCGCGATACTAAAATCAAGACTCTCGATACCTCGGCGACGGCGGGCGGCCGCCTAAGAGAGGGCCGCTCCGGGCACCGGGATCTCCGGGGGAAGCGAGAGTGAGTGCTGGGAATCGGGGAGCGAGACGTGAACATCGGGATTGCCCCGGACAAGGTCTTCTTCGTCATCGTCAGATCGCGCGAGTTCGACGCCCAGATCGATGTCGGAGAAGAAGAACCGGAAGCCAACGCCGTCGATGAAGAAGAGGTGGACGAGCTGGTGCAGGACTACGGCGACGATCCGACCTATGACGAGGTCACGGAGTTCATCGCCGCCCTCAACGAGGAGGAGCAGATCAACCTCGTTGCCCTGACCTGGCTCGGCCGTGGCGACTTCACCGTCGAGGAGTGGGACCAGGCGCTGCAGGAGGCCCGCAACGCCCGCAGCGATCACACCGCGAGCTACCTCCTCGGCATACCGCTGCTCAGCGACTACCTCGAGGAGGGCCTGACGCAGCACGGCTACGCCCTCGAGGACATGGAGTCTGAGCGGCTCTGAGCGCGGCGCCCCCTGCCCCCGAGGCCTCCGGGGCGCGACAGCCGGCGCTCAAGCGCAGCCTATCGCTGCCTCTGGTGACGCTCTACGGCCTTGGCACCACGATCGGCGCCGGCATCTACGTGCTGGTCGGCAAGGTGGCGGCCGGCGCTCAGAGCCATGCGCCCTTGGCCTTCCTCCTGGCCTCGCTGCTGGTCGCCTTCTCGGCCCTCTCCTTCGCCGAGCTTTCGGCGCGCTTCCCGCGCAGCGCCGGCGAGGCCATCTACGTGCACGAAGGCTTCGGCCGCCGGAATCTCGCCCTGGCCACGGGATTGCTGGTCGTGCTCGCGGGCCTGGTCTTGCTGTGACGCGCCCGCCGACGGCCGCAACGCGCTCAGTCATCCGGCCGATCGCCGGACCCGGCTTCCCCGTCCAGACTGCGGTCGTGCAGCAAGGCGTTCAGGGCACGGATGATCCGGCTCAGGCGCAGGGATTCGCCGTCCGGCCGAAGCGATTCCTGGGCCAAGGCATCGCGGTCGCGGCGCTCCCACCAGCGCAGGATGGCGATCTTCGCCTCCCGATCCAGCTCCGGATGCAGCAGCACGTCCTCGGGCTGACGGAAAACCCGCGTCGGGTCACGGAGGATCTCTTTCAGATCAGCGTCCTTGCCGCTCTCGACCATACTTTCCCCCAGGGCCTGTCCACCCTGCCGAAAGCTCGACGGTACGACCGCCGACGACCAGAGAACACCCGGATACGGGGTCGCTCATTGACCCACGTCAAGATGTCGGGGGCGGCAAGCTCAGGCAGGCAGGTTCAGGGAATTCTGAGGTCGTGAAGCTCGACCGGGCCGTCGTTGATCGCCAGCAACGCCCGGCAGACGGAGGCCGCCGGCTGGCTGTTAAGCAGGCGTAGGCCCAGGAGAACCGTGGGCCGGCCCCGGGTCGCCGAGAGCAGCCTTGCGAGATCCCCGGAAACGGCGGCAGCGGCCGGGTCCGGCGACGTGGGCAGCGGCCAGCCATCCGAGACCAGGAGGCGGTCCGACCCCGTCCCTCCCGGCAGGCACGTCATGGCCTTCACCACAGGACGCCCTTCGCCGCTCGCCACAAAGCCGTCGCCGACAATCAGAACCGGCCCGGGATCCTGGGTCGCCGCAGCCCGAAAACGGCGGGGCAGCAGGGATTCCAAGGACGCCTCGGTCGCGCAGATCCCAAAGCGGCCGGCGCTGACGCCTAGGCGCGGCAGCGCCATGAGGGCGGCTTCAAGTCGCAGCCGGTCTTCGAAGGCGGCAACGACGGCGCGCCGCCGGGGTGCGGGCAGACCCCCGGCAAGCCTACCGGGGCGACCGAAAGTCCGCCGGGCTGCGAAGTGATCGCCCCCGACAGGCCGGTTCCTGTCTGAGTGCCCCGGGTCGGAGGGTTCGGGCAACCGGCTCACGCCGACCTCCTCGACGCTTCAGTACTCGAAGCCATGCAGGTTGCCGTTCGCCAGATCCATGAGCTTGGCATGGTCATGGATGACCACGTACTTCTGATGCCGGAGAGAGAGAATTCCGTGCTCTTTCAACGGCTTGAACACGCGGCTGACGGTCTCGGTGGTCAGCCCGAGATAGTCGCCGATGTCGGCCCGGGTCATCGGCAGGTAGAGGCTGCCACCATCGCCGCCGCGGGCGACGGCGTCGGCCGCCTGGGCAACGAGGAAGGAGGCGATCTTCTCCACCGCGGTCTTTCGGCCGAGCAAGAGCATTTGTTCCTGTGCCGTGATCAACTCACGGGTCGCCAGCGCCAGCAAGCGCTGCGCCAAGCCGGGCACCTGCGCGGCCAAGTGGTCCAGCTTGGTCCGGGGGTAGAGCACGACCGTGACCGGGGTGACCGCCTCGGCCGTGTAGATGCAGGTGCCTTGCTGCGACAGGCCGAAAAGCTGTCCGGGATAGACGAAGCCCGTAACCTGGCGCCGGCCGTCCGGCGTCAGCTTGTAGAGCTTGACCACGCCCTCGACGACCTCGAAGACGCTCTCGCTGCTGTCGCCCTCGCAGACGATGATCTCGCGCGCAGACGCCGACTTGCGGACCGAGGCCAGAAACAGATCGACCAGGGGCCCTTCCGGCAGCCCCTCCGCAAAGCCGGTCTTGCGCAGTCCGCAGGAACGCCGGGCCTTCTGGGTCCTCAACGCCAACATTCTGTCCTCCCCAACAAGACGACGTGCAAAGGAGGACGGCGCGCCGCGCTAGCCCTCCCGCGTGTCCCTAGGGAAGCAGGCTCGCGTCACCGCCGTATGTCGCGCGCTGGGGAACTCGGCGTCAATTTGCAAGGCTTTGTAACGAAGTGTGACGGAGCGAGCGCGCTTCGGCGCCGTCGCGTCCCGCCCCCTCACACAGCGAGACCATCGGCGTCAATCCTTGGCGCGCCCCTCGCTCCGAAGCGGACCGCCTCCTGGGGCCGCCGCCGCGGCCTGGCCGCGGGCCAGCAGGGAGTCGGTTTCGACCCGGCGCAAGCGGCTACAGGCCGACTCGACCTCGACCATATTGTGCCCAGAGGGGTCGTGAGCGTAGGCACGGACCGCGGCCTTCATCGTCGACCAGGCCTTGGCCTTTTCGCCATTGCGGGGTTGATCGGGCATTTGCACCTCCCAAGTCGTGGGCCCTGCGCAAGCGAACGTGCGGCGGAGGCCGTCCGCCCCGTTGCCGCGACGACGCAATACCCTGGCGACGTCAGTGTGCCGAAGTTGCGGCTGCGGGGCTGCAGCTTTTTTGTGTCACTCTGCAACTTCATGCTACTCAAGAAGAAAGCCCGGCGCCGACCGGGCGAGAGGGAGGGCCCTCAGGGCTTTTAGATACCCAGTGGGAACTGGAGACCGGGATTCGTGGACTCGCCGGCACACATACTGATCGTCGACGACGACCGGCGGATCCGGGAGATGCTCGCCACCTATCTCGAGGAGCAGGGTTTCAAGGTCAGCCAGGCGGAGAGCGGCAAGCAGTTGCGCAAGGAGTTGGCCGCCGCCGAGGTCGATCTAGTGCTGCTCGATCAGGTGATACCGGGAGACGACGGCTTGGCCCTGCTGCGCGAACTGCGCCAGCAGTCGAGTGTGCCGGTCATCATGATTACCGGCAAGGGCGAAATGCTGGATCGCATCATCGGCTTGGAGGTCGGCGCCGACGACTACATCGCCAAGCCCTTCCATCTGCGCGAGGTCCTGGCCCGCATCCGCGCCGTCCTGCGCCGTTGCGCGCCGGCTCCCGCCCCGGAAGCCAGGGTCGGCGACCCCAGCCGGCAAAGCGGCCAGCTGGTCTTCGCCGGCTGGACTCTCGACCCCAGGCGCCGTGAGCTGCGCGATTCCAACGGCGCCGAGGTGGAGCTGACCACCGGGGAGTTCAACCTCCTGCTGGCCTTCCTCCAATCTCCCAACCGGCCACTCAACCGCGACCAGCTGATGGACAGGCTGCGCGGACGCGATTGGAGTCCTTTCGATCGCAGCATCGACACCCAGGTCGGACGGCTGCGCAAGAAGATCGAGGCCGACCCCAAGAATCCCTCGCTGATCAAGACGGTCCGCGGCATCGGCTATGTCTTCACGCCCGAGGTCGCGGCCACCTGAGCCCTCCGGGGGCCGTCAGTCCGGATCCAAGATCCGCCGAAGCTGTACCGCCAGCTCGGACCTTCGATAGGGCTTCGGCAGCAGGGCTTCGCCCGGGCCCAGGAGGCTGCGCTGTGCCGCGGCCTCAGCCGCATAGCCCGAGGTGTAGAGGACCTTGACCCCGGGGTGCTTCTCTCGAACCGCGGCGGCGAGCTCGGGCCCGCTCATGCCCCCGGGCATGATGATGTCGGTGAACAGCAGGGCGATGCCGTCGTGCTCCGCAAGGGCCTCCAGCGCGGCGCGGCCGCTGGCGGCCTCCCGCACCTCGTACCCGAGCGATATCAGGCGCTGGACGGTCACTTGGCGCAAGCGGGCGTCGTCTTCGACCACGAGGATGGTCTCGCCCCGCCCCCGAGTGCCTCTGGTAACCGTGGCTGCGGGCGGCGCGTCGGCGGCTGCCCCTTGCCAGCGCGGCAGGAACAGACTGACCGTGGTCCCGCAGCCCGGCTCGCTCTTGATCCTGGCAAAACCCCCGGACTGCTTGGCGAAGCCGTAAACCATGCTGAGCCCCAGGCCGGTACCGACGCCGGGCTCCTTGGTCGTGAAGAAGGGCTCGAAGGCCCGGTCGCGCACCTCGGGCGGCATGCCCGGACCGCTGTCCGAGACCGCGAGCCGGACATAGCTGCCGGACCTGACTTCCGGATCGCCGGCCATGGTCTCGCTGTCGATTTCGGCGTTTGACGTCTCGACCGTGACCCGCCCGCCGTTCCACAAGGCATCGCGGGCGTTGAGGCAGAGGTTCAGCAACGCATTTTCGAGCTGACCCGGATCGCTGCGGACCTGCCAGAGACCGGGCGAAAGCAGGATGCTGAGGTCGATCGTCTCGCCCAGGGCCCGCCGCAGGATGTCGTCCAGGCCCAGGATCAGGTCGTTGAGATCGAGGCTCCGGGGCGCCAGCGACCGGCGCCGGGCGAAGGTCAGCAGGCGGTCGATCAGCTCGGCGCCGAGTTCGGCCGCCTCCTCCGCCTGGCGGACCAGGGCGCGTGACTTGTCGTCGGTGACCCGGGTCTCCAGCATTTCCAGGTTGCCAATGACCACGGTCAGCAAGTTGTTGAAATCGTGCGCTATACCGCCCGTAAGCTGGCCGACCGCCTCCATCTTCTGAGCGTGGTGGAGCTGTTCCTCGGCCGCCCTCCGGGCCGAGTTGTCGTGCACGATCCCGGTAAAGAGCCGGCGGCCGTCGAAGACCACCTCGCTGACCGACAGGCCGGCCGGAAAGGTGGTGCCATCCTTGCGCCGGGCCTCCACTTCGCGGCCGATCCCGATGATCCGCCGCTCGCCGCTGTCCAGGTAGTGGCGGATGTAGCTGTCGTGGGCGCTGCGGTGCGGCTCGGGCATCAGGAGGCTGACGTTGTGGCCGATCATCTCCGCGGCCGAATAGCCGAAGAGACGCTCGGCCGCCGGGTTCAGGCTTTCGATCACGCCCTCGTCGTTGATGGTGATGATCGCGTCGACGGCGCTTTCGAGGATCGCCCGCAGGCGCGCCTGGCGCTCTTCGGCGGCGGCACGGGCGGTCCCCTCCAGGCTCACGTCTACGCCGGTACAGATCAGCAGCTGCGGGGTCCCGGCAGGGTCGCGCACTAGGGCGTGGGACCATGACACGCGCCGTCTGTCACCGCTGCGGTCGATCAGGTCGCAGTGGCCCGCGCCGCCGTCATGGTTCTGCCAGAGCTCGGCGATGCTGCCTTGCATCGTCTCCGCCTCTTCCGGCGGCACGAGGCAATCCCAGATCCGGCGTCCGCGCACCTCGGCTTGATCCCGGCCGGTCAGGGCCTCGCAGGCCTCGTTCATCAGCACGATCCGCCCCTCGGCATCGAGCACGATTACAAGCGAAGCCTCGGTGTCCGGGGCCTTCTCCGAGCGTTTCGGCGCCTCAGGGTCGGAGGACAATGTCGGCCATCCCTCACTGCTCGGGATCAACTCCGCGCGAGTAGCCTAGCTGCTCGGCGGCGCGGGGTAAAAGGCCGTCAGGGTGGCCGCCGACGCCAGCCCAGGAGGCAGCGCAGCCCGATCGGCACGACCAGGGTCGTCGCCACGGCGGTGATCACCAGGGCGGAGAAGAGGTTGCCGACGATCGGATGCGCCCCGTCGCCGGCCAGGAAGAGGCCGGACTTCTGGGCGATGCTGGCGATCACCAGCTCGACGGCACCGCGACCGCTCAGGCCGATGCCGATGGCCAGCGCATGGCGCGGCCCGAGGCCGCACAAGTAGGCCGGGAGTCCGGCCCCGATCAGCTTGCCGAGAAAGGCCAGGGCGATCAGGGCGGCGAGGAACTCGGGCACCGTCGTGAAGGCATCGAGGTCGAGCTGCAGGCCGATCCAGGCGAAGAAGACCGGTGCGGCGACCGCGGAGGTGACGGTCCCGACCACGGCCTTGACCCGTTCGTAGGCCTCGACGCCGACCCGACCCGTCTCGAAGAAGAGCCCGGCGACGAAGGGGCCGAGCACGAAGTGCAGGCCCAGCAGCTCGGCCAGGGCGCCGAGCCCGAGAGCGAAGAGGAGCAGGGCGCTCAGGCTCATGGCCTCGCCGTGGTGGACGTGAAGCCAGCGCCACAGCGGTCCGTAGACGTGGAGGCCGAGCCCGATCGCAACCCCGAAGAAGACGCCCACAGCGCCCAGCAGCAGTAGCAGCGCGGCCAGGTCCGGCAGGTCGCCCTGGATGATCAGATGGCTGGCGATCGCCAGGAGGACCAGCCCAAGGATGTCGTCGATCACCGCCGCGGCGATGACGATCTCGCCGACCGCCTGATGCAGCAGGCCGAGCTCCATAAAGACCTTGGCCGCCACGGGGATCGCCGAGATCGAGAGCCCGATGCCGATGATCAGGACCTGGCCCTGCTTCAGGTCGGAGGGCGGCAGGACCGCCCAGCCGAGCAGACAGCCCAGGGCCAGGGGCAGCAGCATGCCGCCGCAGGCCACCAGCACCGCCTCGCGGGAGTGCTCGGCAATCTCCTTCGGCTCCATCTCGATGCCGGTCAGCAGCAGAAGCAGGAAGATCCCGACCTCGCCGATCAGCTCGACCGCCTCGCTGCCCTTCAGCCCGGCAAGCAGGGGCAACTCGACCGGCAGGCTGACCAGCGCCAGGGCCAGCACCACGCCGGCCAGGATCTCGCCGATCGAGGACGACTGATGGCAGGCGACCGCAAGCCGCCCGAAGATCCGCGCCGCCAGAAGGACGACCAGGACCTCGAGGATCGCGGTCACGCGCCGCCGGCCTCCTGCCGCGCCCGGTCGGCCTCCTCGGCCAGGTCGCGCAGGGCGGCCGAGACCTCGACCGGGTAGGCCGGCGCCGGGTCCAGCGATCTCAGCGCGGCCGGCAGGCGGCCCAGCTCGGCCGCGGCGTGGGCGCGGGCGTCTTCCAGGCCGGGCAGCGACGCCATCCTGCGTCCGCCTCGCATGACCGGCGCGATCAGGGCCTGGCCGCCCTGGCTGTCGCCTTCGCAGGTCAGGACGTCGCCGGCCATGACCGTGTCGTGGCCGTAGTGCCGGTAGACCTGCTTGCGGCCCGGCCAGGTCGCCTTGCCGGTCGAGACCTTGCGCTTCGGCCGCCCGGCATATTCCTGAAGCTTGTAGGCGCAGTCGAGTGCCGGGGCGTCCGAAGCCGTGGTCAGGCTGGTGCCGATCCCGTAGCCATCGATGGGCACCGCCTCGGCGTGGTAGCGCGCCAGCAGGATCTCGTCGAGGCCGCCGCTGGCAAAGATCTGTATGCGCTCCAGGCCCGCCCGGTCGAGGAGCCGGCGCACCGCCCGCGCCTCTTCGGCGAGGTCCCCGCTGTCCAGCCGCACCCCGCGGATCGTGATCCCGCGCTGGGCCAGCCGGGGCGCCAGGCGGATCACGGTCCGGGCCGCGGCCAGGGTGTCGTAGGTGTCGAGCAACAGCACCACCGCCTCGGGGCGGGCCCTCGCGAAGTTTTCGAAGGCGGCTTCCTCGTCGTCATGTGCCTGGATGAAGGAATGCGCCATGGTGCCGTAGATCGGAACCTCGTAGAGCCCCGCCACCGGGGTCGTCGCGCTGCCGGCAAAACCGGCCAGGTAGCTCGCCCGTGCCGCCAGAAGGCCGGCCTCCGCACCGTGAGCGCGGCGCAGGCCGAAGTCGACCAGGGTCTTGCCCGGCGCGGCCAGGACCATGCGCGCCGCCTTGGAGGCGATCACGGTCTGGAAGTGCAGCAGGTTGATGATCCGGGTCTCCAGCAACTGCGCCTCCGGCAGCGGCGCGGTCAGACGCAGCAGCGGCTCGTCGGGAAAGCAGATCGTGCCTTCACGCAGGGCGTGGAGCGCGCCAGTGAAGCGGAAGCCCTCCAGGTGGTCGACGAAGGCCGCCGAGAAGCGGCCGCTGCCGCGGAGCCATTCCAGCTCGGGGGCTGTAAAGGCGGCGCCTTCCAGGAAGTCCACGACACTTTCCAGGCCGGCGGCCATCAGGAAGTTGCGGCTTGGCGGCAGCTTGCGCACGAAGAACTCGAATACCGCGGTCTCGGTCATGCCGGCTTCGAGATAGGCCTGCAGCATGTTCAGCTGATAGAGGTCGGTAAGCAGCAAGCCGCTGCCGAAGGCGGGCTGTGGGCCTGACGGATCGTGCGAGGAAACCATGGATCGCGCGGCCATCGAACAAAGGAAGAAGGGCCCTGGATGGGCAACACCAGGGTGCGGCCGACGCGCCGCGGGCACCTTGACTCAAATCAATGGATCGGCGGCGCCGGGAAAAGTAGATCGGAGGCTTTGCCCGGCGTCGCAGAATCTGTGAGCATGTCGGCTGCTTTGCTCGAGAACCAGGAGATCGAGACTTGCCCGGCGAAATCAAAGGCGGCGCGCCGCTGGCCGCAGAGCAGCTCTGCTGGCGCTGCGACACCTCCGGATTGACCTTCGAGACCACCGACGACCTCGAGGACCTGGGCGAGGTCATCGGACAAGCGCGCGCCGTCGAAGCGATTCTCTTCGCCGTGGGCATCGAACAGCCGGGGTACAACATCTTCGCCCTCGGGCCCGAAGGCCTTGACAAGCACGGCATCGTCCGCCGTTTCCTCGATGCCAAGGCCGCAGAGCAACCCGCACCGGCCGACTGGTGCTACGTGAACAACTTCCGCGAGGCCCACGCACCCAAGGCGATTGAGCTGCCACCCGGACGCGGCAGAGCCTTCAAGGAGGACATGGCACGGCTGGTCACGGACCTGCACGACGTCTTGATCAGCGCCTTCGAGAGCGAGGAGTACCGGACCCGCCGACAGGTGATCGAGGAGGAGCTGAAGGAACGGCAGCAGGCTTCGGTCTCGGAGATCGAGGCGGCGGCCAAAGAGAAGGGCCTGGCTCTGGTCCGCACGCCGATCGGTTTCGCTTTCGCGCCGGTCAGCGAGGGCAAGCTAGTTCCGCCGGAGGTCTTCGAGCATTTCCCTAAGGAGGCCCGCGAGAAGATCGAGGCCGACATCGAAGAGCTGCAGAAACGCCTCCAGGCGGCGCTCGAGAAGACCCCGATCTGGATTAAGGAGACCCGCGAGAGGGTGCGGGCCTTGAACCAGGAAACTGCCGAGCTGGCAGTCGGCCATCTGATCGGCTCCCTGCGCGACGCCTATGCAGACCTGCCCAAGATCCTGGAGTACTTGGAGCAGGTGCAGCAGGACGTGATCGGCAACGTAGAACTCTTCCTCCAGCAACCCAAGCAGGGTGCGGGGCCGAGGGTGGCCCGCGAGGGCGAGACGGGCAGCGATGCTTTCCGCCGCTATCTGGTGAACCTCATCGTCCACAACGGTCCGGAAGGCCGGGCGCCCGTCATCTACGAGGACAATCCGACCTATGACCGCCTGGTAGGTTATATCGAGCACCGTGCCGAGCTGGGCGCACTGGTCACCGACTTCAACATGATTCGTGCGGGGGCCCTGCACAAAGCGAACGGCGGTTACCTGATCCTCGACGTGCGCAAGGTTTTGATGCGCCCCTTGGCGTGGGACGGCTTAAAGCGAGCCCTCTTCGCAAAGGAGATCCGGACCGAGCCGCTGGCCCACATGATGGGCCTGCTGAGCACGACATCGCTTGAGCCGGAGCCGATCCCGCTGAACCTCAAGATCGTCCTGATCGGCGATCGTCAGCTCTATTACCTGCTGTCCTTCTACGACCCGGAGTTCGCCGACCTCTTCAAGGTCTCGGCGGATTTCGACGAGCTGATCGACCGCAGTGAACCCAACGATCGGCTCTACGCTCGGCAGGTCGCAACCCTGGTGCGCGAGAACAAGCTGCGCCCCTTCGGGCGCGAGGCGGTCGGCCGGGTCCTGGAACAAGCGGCACGCCAGGCCGGTGACGCCGAGCGGCTTTCGGCCAAGACCGATACCGTCGCCGACTTGCTGCGCGAGGCGGACCATTGGGCGCGGACCGAGGGCCGCAAGGTGGTCGAGCGCGCCGACGTGCAGAAGGCCATCGACAAGCAGATCTACCGCCAGGACCGGGTGCGCCAGCGCATGCAGGAGCAGATCCTCCGCGGCACCGTGCTGATCGACGACCGCGGCGCCAAGGTCGGGCAGATCAACGGCCTCTCGGTGCTCAGCCTGGGCGGCTTCGCCTTCGGCCGGCCGAGCCGGATCACCGCGCGGGTGCGCCTCGGCCGCGGCGACCTGGTCGACATCGAACGCGAGGTCGAGCTGGGCGGACCCCTTCACTCCAAGGGCGTGCTGATCCTGCGCGGCTTCCTCAGCTCGCACTATGCCAGCGACCGGCCGCTCTCCCTCTCGGCCAGCCTGGTCTTCGAGCAGTCCTATGGCGGCGTCGACGGCGACAGCGCCTCCTCGGCCGAGCTCTACGCCCTGCTCTCGGCCATCGCCGAGGTCCCGATCAAGCAGTCCTTCGCGGTGACGGGCTCGGTCAACCAGCACGGCGAGGTCCAGGCGATCGGCGGGGTGAACGAGAAGATCGAAGGCTTCTTCGACCTCTGCGCCGAACGCGGGCTGACCGGGGAGCAGGGCGTGCTGATCCCCGATTCCAACATCAAGCACCTGATGCTGCGCCCGGACGTGATCGAGGCGGTGGCAGACGGCCGCTTCCGGGTCCATCCCGTAGCCAGCATCGAGCAGGGCATCGAGATCCTGACCGGCCTGCCGGCGGGTGAGCGGGGCGCGGACGGCCGCTTTCCCGAGGACAGCCTCAACCACAGGGTCGAGGCCCGCCTGATCGAGCTGGCCGAGCAGCGGCGGGCCTTCGCCCGCGGCGAGAGCGAGGAGGAGAAGCCATGACGGCGCCGGAAGCCGAGCTGGCGCTGCGCCGCATCCTGGTCGCCCTAGACGTCTCGGAGCAGAGCCGCGCGGCGCTGGAGGCGGCGGCCCGGCTGGCAGAGGGGCTCAACGCCGAGCTGGTCGGCCTCTTCGTCGAGGACAGCGACCTGCTGAGGATGGCCGAGCTGCCGGTCACGCGGCTGGTCGGCGCCCGTGGCACGGGCTCGCTGGATCCGGCCATGCTGCGCCGGGCCTTCAAGGTGCAGGCCGCGGAGGCTCGCGCGGCCCTCGAGCGCACGGCCGAGCAATGGCAGATCAAGTGGTCCTTCCGGATCGCCCAAGGCAGCAGCGCCGAGGCCGTCGTCGCCGAAGCGGGAGACTTCGACCTGGTGGCGCTGGGCCGGACCAGCCGGCCGGCGGTCCGGACCGCACCGCTGGGCGCGACGGCGCGCCGCACGGCGATGGCGGCCTCCTGCTCGGTGCTGGTCTCGCGCAGCGGCAAGCGGGCCGGCTGTCCCCTGGTCGCGCTCTACGAAGGCGGCGTGCGCGCCCTGCCGCTGACCGCGCAGCTGGCGCGCGTCTTCGCCTGTTCCCTGATCGTCGGGGTCCTGGCCGACACGCCGGAACGCGCCGCGGCACTGGAGGGCGAGGCAGCGACCTGGCTGCGGGAGGCCGGACTTCGCGGCCGGGTCGAGCGCCTGGACGCGGCCGAGGCCGCCGCGATCCACGACCTGGTCCAGCGCCGGGATGCGGGCCTGCTCGTCGTCGACCAGCGCGGCCCGCTGGCCTCGAAGCTCGACCTGGAGGGGCTGCTCGAAACGCAGGAGGTGCCGGTCCTGCTTCTGCGCTGACGCGCCGGCTCAGGCCGCCCGGGGCACGCCGGGCCGTCCCAGCTCCGTCTCCAGGGCGCTGCGGTCCCAGCCGGCAAGGTCGGCGGCCGCGGCATAGGTCGTCTGCAGAAACTCGAGAAGCGCCGCTTCGGGATCAGCGGCGGCGCGCACCGCGTCGTAAGGCAGGAGGAACTCGCCCAGGTCCCGATCGAAGACCGCGTCCTTCGGCCCGACTGCGGCCTCGGCGAAATCCTCCGGCGTCGGGTAGGCGTAGGCGTAGAAGGCGGGGTCGTCGATGGGGCCGCCCCCGGGCCAGAAGCCGGCGGAGCTGACCTCGTGGGAATAGGCCTCCCGGGTGATCTCGTCGGGCAAGGCCGGGATGCCGCCGGGATGCGGCGGCGCCGTTCGGCCGGAGAAACGGGTCACCGCCAGATCGAAGCTGCCCCAGAAGAGATGGACCGGCGAGCACTTGCCCAGGAAGCCAGTGCGGAAGTGCTTGAAGACCCGGTCGATCCGCAGAAGTGCCCGCCAGAAGCGCTGCACCGCATCGGCGTCGTAAGCGGCGTGCTCGCGGTCACGCGCGAAGGGAATCGGGTTCGCCACCTCGTTGGGCGCCGAATGGAAGGACGCGTTAGCGCCGATCGCCTCGAGCGCGTCCCGGAAACGGGCGTGGAAATCGGCGACCGCCATCGGCTGCAGCTCGATCCGCTGCTGGGCGCCGTCGCTCGCCGAGACGATCAGCGCATGATCGATGAAGTCGAAATCGACCTGAACCGCGCGCGTGCCGTCGGGGATCTCCGAGGTGGTGAGGCCGCGGGGCGTGAGGTAGAGGGTCGCGTGCCAGGAATGATTGACCCAGGGCGTGCGGGCAAGGCGGTACTTGCCGACGATCTGGGTCCAGAGATGCAGCGTCGCGCAGCTCTCCTTCCAGGGTTCGAAGGGAATCTCGGGCCAGACCTCGGGCATTTCCCACCTCTCTCGGCTCGTCTTCAAAGAGCCTTAGGTGGGGATGGAGCTACGGCTTGTCCATCAGGCCGTGGACGTGAACGTCGCTGGCGCCGGCGTCCCGGAGCAGGCCGAGGGCTTTTTCCTCGTGTTCGCCGTCACGGGTCCGGACCCAGAGCAGAAGGCCGCCGCGATCGAGCTGTTCCTGCAGTCCCCGGGCGTGCCTGTCACCGATCAGCCCGGCCAGGACCGAACCGATCAGGCCGCCCGCTCCGCCGCCGAGGGCGGCGGCGACCGCCGCGCCGATCAGCGAGCCGCCGGTGGCGACCAGGGCCCCTGCCGTCGCCGCTCCGCCCAGGTAGATCAGACCGCCGATCAGGGCGCCCTGGGCGTCGCCGATGGCCTCGGTCGAGACGAAAGCCCGACGCGGCGCCTGCGGATCGTCCTCCAGGTCCTGGACCCGCCGGTAGTGCGCGCCCAGCTTGGCCTCGACCGCGTGCTCGCCGGCCAGGAGGCTGATCTCGGCCCGGTCGAAGCCATGGCTCATCAGGCTGTCGACCGCCGCTTCCAGGGCCCGGGCGTCGTGGAAGACGCCGACCGCCTCCCGCACGAGGTCATCCCGCGTTTCGGCCGGTGGCGTCATCGGCTTCTCTCCCCAATGTGATCGATGGCTCTTCGCCTCAGGGCTGCAGCACGTAGCTGCCGGGCGCGTCCATCAGCGGCGGATAGCCGGCCTCGGCGGCGCCCAGACCAGGGGGCGGGATCTGCCCGTTGGAGCGGGCCGCGAGCCAGGCCTGCCACTCCGGCCACCAGCTGCCGTCCTTGCGCGGCGTCCGCGCGAGCCAGGTCTCGGGATCGACGTAGTAGTCGGTCTCCTTCTTGGTCGCGACCTGGTAGGAGCGGTTGCGATGGTCCGGCTCGCTGACCACGCCGGCGTTGTGCCCGCCGGTGGTCAGCAGGAAGGTGGTCTCGCTATCCGCAAGCAGGTTGATCTTGTAGGCCGAGCGCCAGGGCGCGACGTGGTCCTTGGTGGTCCCGACGGCGAAGATCGGCGCCCGGATGTCGCTGATCGCGACCGGCCGGCCGTCGACCTCGTAGCGGCCGCCGGCGAGGTCGTTGTTCAGGAAGAAACGGCGCAGGTACTCAGAGTGCATGGCGTAGGGCATGCGGGTCAGATCGGTGTTCCAGGCCATGAGGTCCGACATCCCGCGCCGCTTGCCGAGCAGGTAGTCCTGCACCAGGCGCGACCAGATCAGGTCGTTGGAGCGCAGCTGCTGGAACGCGCC
>JAAUXY010020697.1_pt1 | contig 30111 bp, 26 predicted proteins | sample 7278121 | NCBI WGS metagenome assembly JAAUXY01 (sample SAMN14350117, study PRJNA611818) | marine sediment metagenome | isolation source: surface marine sediment (1.8m) | place: French Polynesia: Moorea | collected 2018-08 | reverse complement strand
CCTCGGCCAGCAGCGTTGTGGCGATCTCGTGCGGGACCCGTGCCCGGCCGAGCTCGAGCTCGAGCGGCAGCCCCTCGAGGCCGATGGCGTCAAAGCTTGTGCCCGCCGTGGCGATCAGTTTTCTGGCAGTCTTGAGGTCAGTCCCGCATCCGATGCGACGCAGCTCCGCCTGCCGGCCGCGAAATGAGACGTCGGAGATCTCGTCGCCGCGGCCCGAGTGAATGACCAGGATCTTCTTCATGCTCAATTCAGGCCCGCGTCCTCGAACGCCTGACGGCCTCGGGAAAACGCCTCCTCGTTGAGCTGCTGCATCACGCAGTCGTCGGAGCGCCCGCGCAGAGCATTCAAGAAGGTCGCCTCGGGGAATAGCTGGCTCGCTGCCTGCAGCGCTCCCAGCGCGACGACGTTCTTGACCATCGCCTTGCCCAGGTCGCTCGCGATATCGGTGAATGGAATACCGATCATCTGCACCGAGTCGTCGAGCTCCGGGGGCTCGGGAATCGTCGTCCGGTCGTAGAGGATCAGGCCGCCGGGACGCACGCCGGGACCGAATTTCGCCAGGCTCGGCAGGTTGAAGGCCACCAGCACGTGAGGCCTGGGCGCGGCCGGCGAGAGAACCTCGTCGGTCGCCAGGTGGACGTCGGCGTAGGAGGTGCCGCCTCGCGACTCCGGGCCGTAACTCGGAATGTAGGTCGAGTCGAAGCCCTCGTGGATGGCGCCCAGGGAGGTGAGCTTGGCGATGGTCTGGGCACCGTCGCCACCAGCACCGGCGAATTTGATCGCCACGTCATGTTCGTCGATGTGGGACGGAAAGCTGTTGGCGAAGCGCCGCGCCGGCTCGTCGGTGCCGCCGATCACCCGCGCCAGCTTCTCGGCCTCGAAGCTAGGTTTGTCGAGATGGAACCAGGGCTCGGTGGGGATGTCTTTCTTGACCCCGAGCGGGAAGATCGGGACCATGTTCTCCTCGACCCAGTTCTCAGCGTCCTGCGGGCTCAGGCGAAGATGGGTCGGGCACTCGGAGAGCACCTCGACGAATCCCAGCCCGCGGTTCTCGACCTGCAGGCGCAGGGCCTTCAGGATCGCCTTGCGCGCGCGGTTGCGCTGCTTGGCGTTGAATAGCGCCACCCGTTCGACGTAGATCGGGCCGTCGAGGGTCGCCATCACCTCCGCCATCTTGAGCGGCGTGCCGCTCAGCCGGTCGCGACCCGCCGGCGAGGTGGTGGTGGGCTGGTCCATCAGGGTGGTCGGCGCCATCTGGCCCCCGGTCATGCCGTAGATGGCGTTGTTGATGAAGATGAAGCTCATCGGCAAGCCCATCTGAGCCGCCTGCATGACTTCCGCCAAGCCGATCGACGCCAGGTCGCCGTCGCCTTGATAGTTGACGACGATCGCCTCCGGATTGGCCATCTTGTGGCCCAGCGCCACTGCCGGCGCCCGGCCATGGGCCGCCTGGGTGTTGCCGACGTCGAGGTAGTAGTAGAGGAAGACGGCACAGCCCACCGGTGAGATCGCCACCGTGCGATCCTGGACGCCGAGGGTCTCGATCGCCTCGGCCAGATACTTGTGGGCCAGACCATGGCCACAGCCCGGGCAGTAATGGGTGGCGTGGGCCTTGAGCCCTTCGCCCTGGGCGTGGCGTTCGAAGTGCTGATAGAAGACCTTAGACATCGGGGGCCTCCTCCGTCGCACGAGGATTCGTTGACTCGAGAGCGACGATTTTGTCGACGATCTCTTCTTGCTGCGGCAGCACACCACCGAAGCGGCGCACGTGGTCGATGGCGACTCCCGTGAAACCCGGACCCGCATGGCTGAGCGCCAGACGCATCTCGTCTTCCAGCTGGCCGGGGCCGGCTTCGACGACCACCACGCCACGAGCCTGGATGAGCAACGGCAGGAGGTCGCGAATCGGGAACGGCCATAGCGTCACCGGCCGGAAGAGCCCAGCCCGGATGCCGCGCCGGCGCAGTGTCCGGACTGCGCCCTTGGCCATCCGTGCCGGGGTGTTGCAGGCGACCAGCAGCCAATCGGCGTCGTCGCACTCGTAAAGATCGGCGCGTTGCTCGGCGTCGATCATCCGGTCGTACTTGGCGTTCAGGTGGACGTTATGAGCCTCGAGATCGGCCTCGGCAAGGGACAACGAGCACAGCAGGTTGCCGCGATGACTCTCGTCACCGTAGACCGCCCAGTCGGGGATCCCGGGCTTGACCAGATGATCCGGCAGCTCGACGCGACCGGTGATCTGGCCGAGGTAACCGTCGCCCGCCAGGATCACCGGGTTGCGGTAACGGAAGGAGAGCTCGAAAGCGAGCTGCGTCAGGTCGAGCATTTCCTGCGGTGTCGACGGCGCCAGCACAATGGCCTGGGTGTTGCCGTGCCCCAGGCCGCGGCAGACCAGCTTGATGTCGCCCTGCTCCGGGCCGATATTGCCGAGGCCCGGGCCGCCGCGCATGATGTTGACGAAGACTCCCGGGATCTCGGCGCCGATCATGTAGGAGATGCCTTCGAGCATCAGGCTGAAGCCCGGTGAGGAAGTGAAGGTCATCGCCGGCAGGCCGGCACCGCCGCAGCCGTACATCATGTTGACGGTCGCCACCTCGCTGACCGCCTGGACGAAGACGCCGTCGAGCTGTGGCAGCAATTTGGCCATCAGCTCGGCGCCTTCGCTCGACGGCGTGATCGGATAACCGAAGAGGTGCCGGCAACCGGCTAGCAGCGCGCCGATCGCCGAAGCATGAGTGCCCTTGAGCACCATCGGCTCGAGTCGGGGCATCGGCAGGCGGAGATCGGGAACGGTCTGGGGAGTCGGAGCGGTGGTCTGGCGCGGCCCGAAGTAGGTCTCCGGGTCGATCATCTCGCCGTCCGCGTTCGCGGGCTCCGGCATCAAACCGTGGGGTTCCGGGCAGGCGGTGAGGCACAGGCCGCAGCCGTTGCATTTCTCGAGGTCGAGGATCACCGGCGTCAAGCCGGTGGCGGGATCGATCTCGGTGCCCGGATGGATGCAGTCCTTCGGACAGGCTTCGATGCAGCGTCCGCAAGCCTTACAGAAGTCGGGAAAGAGAAACGGTTTCGGACGGGTCTTCTTGGCGTGGGTTACGGTCGTCATGGCGAGCCCTCCAGTCGAACTAGGGCACTCACCCAGCGGCAGTCCGCGGATGGCAATAACGAACCGCCTTCGGGCGAATATACGGGTGAGTGCCCGATCTCATTGTCCGCCACCATCGGGGGCGCCGGAACACCCACCGGGGTGGGCGTGTGTCTCTCGGCGGGTGGTTTGTGGGCTTGACGTGTTGGTGCCCGGCTGTTACAAACCGGCCTCCACAAGAGGAGATAAAGCAAAATGGACAAAGCCAATCCCAGATGTTTCTTTGACATCACCGCCGACGGCGCACCCGTGGGTCGCCTAGAGTTCGAACTGCACGCCGATGTCGTGCCCAAGACCGCGGAGAACTTTCGCGCTCTGTGCACCCACGAGAAAGGCTATGGCTACAAGGGCAGCACGTTTCACCGGGTGATCCCCGGCTTCATGTGCCAGGGTGGTGACTTCACCAACCACAACGGCACCGGCGGCAAATCGATCTACGGTGATCGCTTCGAAGACGAGAACTTCGAGCTCAAGCACACCAGCGACGGGCTGCTGTCGATGGCCAATGCCGGCCCCGGGACCAACGGTTCCCAGTTCTTCATCACCACGGCGGTGACCCCCTGGCTGGACGGCAAGCACGTCGTGTTCGGAAGGGTGGCCGAGGGCATGGACGTGCTCAAGAAGGTCGAGGCGCTCGGCAGCCGCAGCGGAGCGACCAGCAAGCGCTTGGTGATCGAGGACTGCGGGCAGCTCTAGTTAGAGGCCGTCTAGAATCCGGCACTGGCCCGCGTCGCCCGGACCCCTGCGGGCGGCGCTGCGCTGAACTCGCGCGGCCTCCCATAGGATCTAAAGTGCTTATACCAGAAGGTTTGCAGTTCCGATCGAGGCCGCGCTCAGACACGCCTCCGCGCCGTCCTCGGGGATCCGGGCGCCGCTCCAAAGCCGCGAGAGAGCATTTCTGGAATCCAGCCAGGTCCGCGTGAGGTCTCGGTGAGCGCGGTGAGCCAGACGTTTCGAACCATCGAGGCACGCCTCGATGCCGATGACGGGATCCTGTGGCTGACCCTCGATCAGCCCCGGGGCAACATCTTGACCATCGAGATGGTGGGCGAGCTCGGCGCCGCTCTCGAAGCCCATCGCGACATCCGAGGGCTCAAGCTAGTGGTGCTGCGCGGCGCCGGAGGTCACTTTTCTTATGGCGCCTCGGTGGAAGAGCATCGTCGCGACATGGCACCGGCGATGCTTGAGGGTTTTCACCGCTTCATTCGCCAGCTGGCGGCTTATCCGGTACCGACCGTCGCCCTGGTCGAAGGCAATTGCCTGGGCGGCGGCTTCGAGGTCGCGATCTGCTGCCACTTCATGATTGCCACCGCCGGTGCGCGCTTCGCCTGCCCGGAGATCAAGCTCGGCGTCTTTCCGCCGGTGCTGGCGGCGATCGGTGCTCAGCGCTTGGGCGGCCTCGCCGCCGAGCGCCTGCTGCTCACCGGCGAGACTCTGCCGGCTGAAGAAGCGCAGCGCCTCGGCCTGCTCGCCACCCTCGTCGCGACGGATGAAGACCCGGTCGAGGCGCTGCTCGCCTGGTACCGAAAACGTCTCGAGCCGCTGTCGGCCTTCGCCCTGCGGCAAGCCACCGCCGCCGTCCGTGGGGCTTCGGGCTTTCTCGACCACCTGGACCGCGCGCTCGATGCCAGCGAGGAGCTTTACCTCGAGCGCTTGCTCCCCAGTCACGACGGCAACGAGGGAATCGAGGCCTTCTTGGAAAAGCGCCGGCCGGCGTGGACCGGCGCCTGAGCTCAAAGCTTCTAGACCACGGCCAGACCCTCAAGGACTTCGTGGCGGCGGCTCTCCGTGCATATCTAGAACCCGCCGAGTCGAGCTCGTCGGGCTGGCGGAGCGTTTTCGGCGGAGCCCGGCCCGAGGAAGTGGAAGGTATCGACGAGATCCTCGCCGAGGAGTTCGGCCGTGTCGATGCAGAGTCCTGCCGGCCGCGAGATCGCCAAGCCTGCTATAGTCTCCTTTAGGAGGTCGTGGCGTGCAGGCAACCGCAAAAGAGCAGATGTTCGAGATCCTTAAGGAGCAACCCGACGATAGCTCCTATGAAGAGCTTCTTCGAGAGCTCGCTTTCGAGGCGATGATCGAGCGCGGCTTTGATGATGCGGACCACAATCGCACAATCAGCCACGAGGAGGTGGGCCGAAGGATCTCCTCGTGGGCGAAGTAAGGTGGACCGAGGAAGCGACGGACTGGCTCCGTGAGATTCACGATCACATCGCCTCGGACAGTCCACGGGCGGCGCTACAGACTGTTCGCGGCATTCATGACCGGGTCGAGAGCCTAAACCGTTTCCCTGAACGCGGGTATCGGCATACGAGCAAGAGCGGAAGACCGCTACGTATCCTCCTCTACGGGCATTACCGTATCGCCTATAGCGTCAGTGCTGAGCGGGATGTGATTGTCCTCGGCGTCTTCCACGGAGCCCTTGATATCGACCGTCATCTGCGGTGATTCGTTGCGCAAGAAGTTTCGGGCTCCGTAAGCGATCGAACTACCGCTTCTTGACCACCACCATGGTGACGTCGTCCAGGAGGTCGCCACTCTCTGGCGCGCCGTTGCCATCACCTTCGCCCAACGCGACCAGGGCGTCGAGCAGCTCCTGGGCCGAGCCGGCTCCGTGCTGCTCGACGACGCGGCCGACGGCGGCGTAGCCGTCGGCTTCGCCGCGGCGCTCGATGAGCTCGGGCAGGCCGTCTGAAAGCAGCACCAGGGCGTCGCCCGGCAAGAGATCGAAGACCCGCAGCTCGTACTCGGTACCGGGCAGAGCGCCGAGCGGCAGGCCGGGAACGAGAACCTCTTCCGAGACTTGGCGCCCGCCGCGGTAGAGGAAAGCGGGCGGCATGGCGGCCGAAGAGATGGCGACCTCGTCTTCGGTGATGTAGGCGACGTTGAGCGCCATCTGCATGCGCGTCAGGTCGACCGCGCGGACCACAGAGTTGAGCTGCTGAAGCAAGATGTGCGGCGATTGGACGTCGAGCGCCTTGAGCGCCGACTTGGTCATCGACACCATCATACCGGCGGAGATGCCGTGGCCGGTGGCGTCGCCGGTGACGACATAGAGCGCGCCGTCGGCCTGCGGGAAGAAATCGTAGTAATCGCCGCCGACCTCGGTGGCGGTCTCGAGGTAGGCGGCGATCTCGAGATGGGGGATCTCGGGCGGCGCCTTGGGCAGGAGCGAGAGCTGGATCTTGCGCGCCTGCTTCATCTCTTCGGTCTTGCGCTGGTTCTCGGCCTCGACGGAGTGGGCCCGCGAGAGGTTGAGGTGGGTGCGCACCCGGGCCAGCAGCTCCTGTTTGGAGAACGGCTTCGAGAGATAGTCGTTGGCGCCCGAGGACAGCCCCTCGACCAGGTCCGAGACTTGATTCTTGGCGGTGACCAGCAGGATCGGCAGACGGTGGGCGGTGAATTCTTGGCGAATCCGCCGCGCGACCTCGAAGCCGGTCATTCGCGGCATCATAACGTCGAGCAGGATCAGATCGGGTACATCACCCCGCTTCAAGATCTCGAGGCATTCCAGGCCGTCGTTGGCGCGCTGGATCGAATAGCCTTCGAGGCCGAGCAGGTTTTCGAGCACCTGAAGGTTGATCGGCTCGTCGTCGACGCACAATACGTGCCCGTTGCCGTTGGTGCCGCCACTCGCGACAGCATTGCCGACAGCGTTGCCGGCGACGGTCAAGCTGCCTCCCATGTCCTCGGACCCGGGCGAGCTCGAGAGCAGCCCCGAGGACACCGCGGCCTCGGCGTCGCGGATCCGGGAGAGCTTCTGTGACGAGGTCGAGGTCGCGCCCAGACCATGATCGGCCGCTTCCGGATCGGCAACCGGCAGGGTGAAGCTGAAACGCGAGCCTTCGCCCTCGGTCGACGTCACCCCCATGGAGCCGCCGTGGAGCTTGACCAGCTGACGGGTGATGGTCAATCCCAGACCGGTACCGCCGAATTCGCGGGCAGAGGAGGCGTCGGCCTGCTGGAAGGACTCGAAGATCCGGTCGAGTTTGTCGGTCGGAATGCCGACGCCGGTGTCTGCCACCGTCACTCTGACGGTCGAATCACCATTCGAAGGCATCGAGCCGTTCAGATCAGCCGAAACAGCAACCCGCCCTTCGCGGGTGAACTTGATCGCGTTACCCAATAGGTTGTGGAGGATCTGCTGCAGGCGATCCTCGTCGGCCTCGACCGCCGGCAGGTCGGCCGCGACCTCGTTGGCGAGCTCGAGCTCCCGGCTGCCGACCAGCGGGCGACACAGCATCAGGGTGACCTCGACCAACTCGCGCAGAGCCACCGGGCGCTTGCGCAAGACGATCTCGTGGTTCTTGAGCTTGGAGAAGTCGAGGATGTCGTCGACCAGGTGGGCCAGGCGACGGCCGCTGGCCGACACCATGATCAGGTTGTCGCGGGCGGCCGGCGGGATCGCGCCGCCGGCGCCGTCGAGCAGCGATTCCGAGATGCCGATGATGCCGTTGAGCGGCGTGCGCAACTCGTGGGAGGTGTTGGCCAGGAACTCGTCTTTCATGCGATCGATCGCCTTGAGCCGTTCCGCCTCCCGACGATGGCTCTCGACCTCGCGTCGCTGCGCCACGGTCTTGTAGCGCACGTAACCGAGCATCGCGCCGAGAGCCGCCAATACGTAGAGGCTGTAGGCCCACCAGGTCTTCCACGGCGGCGGGATGACCGTGACCCGAATCGATGCGCCGTCTTCATTCCACACGCCGTCGGAATTGGTGCCTTTGACCCTGAATGTGTAGGTGCCACCGTCGAGGTTGGTGTAGCTGGCGAAACGACGCTCGCCGCTCGAGATCCAGTCTTCGTCGAAGCCCTCGAGCTTGTAGGCATAGCGGTTGCGCTCCGGGCTGGTGTAGTCGAGGGCCGCAAATTCGAAGGAGAAGACATGATCGCGGTGACGCACGGTGACTTCCTCGAGCCCCTCGAGGTTGTCCAGGGTGCGCCCCCGCCTGCCGAGAGTGCTGAAGGCGGTGAGGGTCACGGGAGGAAGGTAGGAGCTCTCTTCGACGTCTTCGGGGCGAAAAACGTTGAAGCCTTCGAGGCCGCCGAAGAAGAGCTCGCCGTCGTCGCTGGCGAAAAACGCTCGGCTGTTGAACTCGTTCGACTGCAGGCCGTCTTCGGCGTCGAAGACTCGCATCTGACGAGTCCGCGGATCGAAACGGATCAAGCCGCGGTTGCAGGACAGCCAGAGATAGCCGGCCGAGTCGGGCAACACGCTGTACAGCGAATCGTTGGGCAACCCGTCACGCATGGTCAGATGGGTGAATGTCTCGGTCTCGGGGTCGAAATGATTCAGGCCTCCGCCGTAGGTGGCGATCCAGAAGGTGCCGTCTTCTACCGGCCAGAAGTCCATGACGTTGTCCTGGCTGAGGCTTGCCGGATTCTTCGGGTCGTGGCGGTAGCAGGTGACCTCGTGATTGTCGCGTTCCAGTCGACAGAGCCCGACGGTGGTGCCAATCCACATTCGGCCCAGGCGATCTTCTTTGATCTGCCAGATACCGGCCCGCGGCAGGCTCCGGTCGGGGCGCTCGGGATCGTGCTCGATGCGTTCGAAGCGGCCGGTCGCACGATCGAGGATGTCGATCCCGTTGCCGGTTCCGACCCAGAAGGTGCCCGCGCGATCCTCGTAGATGTCGACGACGTTGTCGGAGCTCAAGGAGGTGTCGTCGTCCGGATCGTTGAGATAACGCTTGGCGACGCGCCCCCGATCGCGGTCGATCAAAGCCAACCCCCCTCTGCTGCCGACCCAGAAGCGCTCGTCCCGATCTTCATAGATAACCGGGACGAAGTCGCTGCCGATGTTGCGGGGGCCGCCCGGATCCAGGAAGTAGCGTTCGACGACACGCTGACGGTCTTTGTCGTAGCGGTGCAGGCCGCCGACTTGAGTGCCGACCCACAGGCTGCCCTCGCTGTCGACCAGGATCGAGAACACGGTGTCGTCGGCGAGGCCGGAAGGTTCGCGCGTGACATGGGTGAATTTATGCTTGCTGCGGCTGTAGCTAGAGATTCCGCCGCCGAAGGTGCCGATCCATAGAATGCCGCCGCGGCTCTCGTAGATCGACAGGATGACGTCGTTGACCAGGCTATGAGGATCCGAGGCGTCATGCCGGTAGGTCTCGAAGTTGTCCTTTTCCGGCACGTAGCGGGCGACACCACCACCGCCGGTGCCGAACCACAGATCGCCGGCCTGATCCTCCTCGAAGGCCTGGACGAAGCGACTCGGAAGGCTCCCGGGATGGGTCGCGTCGGAGCGATGATGACGAAATCGACCGGCCTGGGGATCGAAGATCGCAAAGCCCGGGCGTACACCGACCCACAGCTCGCCCCGCCGGTCGAAGAACAGCGGGACGGCGAAAGGATCCCCGCCGGTGTCGTCGTCGGTCAGCGGCGGATAGTCGTCTCCCTCGAGGAAACGCGTGAAGGTGCCGTCCTGCGGAAAGCCGTCCTGCGGAGAGCCGTCCCGCGGAGAGAAGCGTGCCAGACCCTGGTCGCCTCCCACCCACAGGGCGGGCGCGGCGCCATCCGAGTCGCTGACCTCTTCGACGATGTTGAAAATCTGGCCTGGCGGCAGGCTGGTGGAATCTTCGGGGTCGTGACGGAAGGTGAAAAAGCGCTCGCGCCCGTCAGCCGGCGGCAGCCGCCGCTGCAGGAAACCATCGCCACCGATCCAAAGGGTGCCGTCTGCCGATCGGACGATCGCCTCGACGTCGTCGTCACCCAGGGATTCGGGATCTGCGGGGTCATGGCAGAGGCGCTCGGACTCAAGAGTGTCGGGATCGACGCGCAGGATGCCGCCGCCGTTGGTGCCCAGCCAGATCTGCCCGTCGTCGTGCTCGAAGAATCCGCGAAAGGTGAAAAACGGCGCCGCGGCGCTCGAGCAGTGTGGCCCGGCCAGGTCGTGAGCCACGCGCTGGAAAGTCCGTCGCACCGGGTCGAGCACGGTGACCGCTCCCAGCCCCTGGTGGAAGAGCCAGAATCGGCCGCGGCTGTCCTCTTCGATGCGCACGATGAAGTTGTTCGCCAGGGAGGCTTCGTTGTCGGGATCGCGCTTGAAAACCTCGAATCGATAACCGTCCCAGCGGTTGAGGCCGTCCTGAGTGCCGATCCACAGGAAGCCCTGGGCGTCCTGGCGGATGGCGTTGCCCGAGGCCTGGGACAGCCCCTGGTCGATCGATAGGCGATCGAACTTGATCTTCCCGGGCTGGGCCAAAGCTGCCGAGCAGACCATGACGGCGAGCAGAGCGGTGATCGCGACCGCTCGTCTCGGTGTCATCTGGGGCTGCTCGCCGCGCATCATCTCTCCCTGTTGGGGCCTACGCATCGGCTACGGTAGAGGTTACCAGCCATTACACTTCCCTGATGGAGCTGTTGCGCACCCTCGGCGCGTTGATCGAAACGCCTGGTTCGGGCCACCACCGGCTGGCCGAGCTCCTCGAGCTCGGCCCGGTACCTCTGCCGGCTGAGCATACCGACGTCTTCTCGTTTCAGCTCTATCCCTACGCGTCGGTCTACCTCGGGGTCGAGGGTCAGCTCGGTGGGGAAGCGCGTGACCGCATTGCCGGCTTCTGGCGGGCTCTCGGCGAGACGCCGCCACCAGAGCCCGACCACCTGACTCTGATGCTCGCCTTCTACGCCGAGCTTCGGAGCCGGGAGGCGTCTGGAGACCCTCCCGGGCAGGAACACTGGCGGCGTGCCTGCCGCGCTTTTCTCTGGGAGCATCTGCTCAGCTGGCTGCCGGTCTACCTGGACAAAATGAAAGGGATCGCGCCGCGCTACTACCGTCGGTGGGCCAGGCTTCTGCGCCAAGCCCTGGTGAGCGAGGTTGAACATCTGGGTCGTCAGCAACGCTTGTCCATGCACCTCGACCAGGCGCCGCCTCTGGTCGATCCGCGAGAAGAGGATGCGCAAGCTTTCTTGAGTGCTCTCTTGAGCCCGGTACGCGGTGGCCTGATCCTGGTCCGCGATGATCTCGTCCGAGCGGGGCGCGAGCTCGGGCTCGGCGTGCGGGCCGGGGAACGAAAGTACGTGCTCAAAGCTCTGCTCTCCCAGGATCCGGCCGCGATCCTGAAGTGGCTCGCCGAGGAATGCCGGGTCTGGGCAGAGCGTCATCGCGAGGGTGTGCCTTTGGCTGGGCCGGCTTCTGAATTCTGGGCGTCAAGAGCTGAGTCGACCCAGAAACTCCTGGCTGAATTGAGCCGGGACGAATAGGGCGCGCGTGATCCACAGAGCGCGGGGCTATCACTGGGCTTCTAAACCATAGCTTTCCAAGCCTCTCGACGCCTGCTGGATGGGAGGGGTCGCAGGCTGGCGAGGGTCAGTGGGCCGCCAGGCGGTGGCAAAACCGAGCCGGCGCTCCCCGCGGGCAGAGGCGGCTCAGTCCGGGAAGCGATCAACGACTGCCAGACACCATGCCGGCGCGGCCCTGAGAGATGGTCGCCACTTCGCTGCTGGCCTGTTTCAGGAGCGAGTCGCAAACCGTCTCGCAGATCGAGAAGACGGATGCATCGCTGATTCGATAGTAGACGCTGACCCCTTCACGCCGGCTGCTGACCAGATCGGCGCCGCGCAGCACATTGAGATGCTTCGAAACGTTGGCCTGGCTGCCGCCGACCTTCGACAGGATTTCAGTCACCGAATGCTCGCCCTCGTGCAGGGTCTGGAGGATACGCAAACGAAACGGGTTGCCCATCGCCTTGAGACGAGCAGCGATACGTTCGAGGATCTCTTCGGTGATCTCTTCCATTGACCGACACCTCAGACGCTAGCAGCCCGTGGTGAAAGTCAAGCCGCTTTGCGAGCGGCCCTTTCCGCCATCTCCGCGTTACGGAATCCGCGAAATGGCTGTCACGGCTACCTTTATAGTCGCATATAGTGATGAATAGCGCAATGTCCCGGGCGCCGGGGCGCTGTCCCCCAGCCGCACAGCCCGGAAGATTCTTGAACGCTCGTGTGGGCGGCCATGGCCGTTGTGGAATCCCCAGAACGTTCATGTGGGCACCGCATGGCCGTTCTGCAATCTCCAGAACGCTCGTGTAGAGACCGCATGGCCGTTCTGCAATCCCCAGAACGCTCGTGTCGGCGCCCCATGGCCGTTCTGTAATCTCCAGAACGCTCGTGTCGGCAACCCATGGCCGTTCTGCAATCTCCAGAACGCTTGTGTCGAGACCGCACGGAGGTCCCGAAACACTTCGGTCGTCTATGTTGCTCCCGCACGAACGCCGTAGGTGCCTAGTTTTGACCCTGAAGGCAGAAACCAGACGGCCTGAACACGGCATAAGTCAGATGGCCTTTGGCGGTCAGCGGTTGACAACCAGCGTCGGTCCTGGCACCTTGCAGGCCATGCTGACGGCGACTGAACGTTATTCCGTCCGGTCTTACGAGGTCGACACCTCCGCCAGGTTGACGGCCGTCGCCCTGTGCAATTACCTCCAGGAGTCGGCCGGTCTGCACGCCCGCCAGCTGGGAGTCTCGGTAGACCAGCTGCTCCGGGAAGGCATGACCTGGTTTCTGTGGCGGCTGCACCTGCGGATCGGCGAGCTGCCGTCCTGGGGTGAGACGGTGACCATCGAAACCTGGCCCGCGGAGCTCGGCAAACCGTTCGCTATCCGCGACTTCCGACTACTCGTCGGTGATCGTGAATTCGGCGTCGCGACCAGTGCCTGGCTGCTGATGGACATCGTCAAGAAACGACCAATCCGGCATTACCCCCAGCGGATTCGCGACCTGCATCCCGAAGAGCCCAAACGGGCTCTGCCGGACTCGTTCCAACGCCTTCCGGCTCTTGACGCGCCGGATGCCACCGGTGACTTCGTGGCTCGCCAGGGCGACCTCGATCTGAACGGCCATCTCAATCACGTCGCGACCATCGCGGCAATGTTCGAGCCACTGTCGGTGAATCGGAACGTCGAACGGCGCTTGGAGTCCCTGGAGGTGGAGTTCCGCGGTGAGGGCCGTCATGGTGACGCGCTCGAGGCGCGCTGCCGATCCGGAGAGTCCGAGGTTCAGCATCTGCTGGTTCGCAAGGCCGACGGCAAGGAGCTGGCCCGGGCCCGCAGTCGCTGGCGACTAATGCCCTCTTTGGACTGAAGTTCAAGGCAGCTTGCCGGTGACGCCGAGTATCCAGCGCATGCATTTGTGACCGAAGTCGACCGGTTCCTCGAACATCATCGGGCAGCCTCCGGGAATCACCCGGATATCGTGCTCCCGACAATAGTCGACGGCCGGGGTCGAGACGCTGCCTTCCCCGAAGGAGCGGTGCATCCAGACACGGGAAACACCGAGTTTCGAGCATTGGCGGACGATGCTCTCGGCGGCGGACGGCGGAGTGGCGACGACCACCGCGTCGACTCCACCGGGGATCGACGCCAGGTCCGGATAGCAGGCGTCACCTTCCGCCTCCGACATCTTCGGGTTGGTGGCGAACACCTCGTGACCGGCGTCGCGCAGTTTGCGATAGATCAGGTTGGCCGGTTGGTCACCGTGGCGAGAGACCCCGGCGATGGCGATGCGCTTCTGGGCCAGGAAATCGTCAGCTTGTTCTCTTAGGGTCGACATTTCGAGTCCTCCGATACCCATTCTCAGCCCGGGACAGAGCCCGCGCGACGGCCCCGTGGGTAGGGCATCGAGCCACCGACCCCGCTCACCCGGGTGGTCCTGGCAGAGGCCGATCAGCATAAGATCCGTCGAATGGAGAACGTCCTGGTCCTGGGCGCCGGTCAGAGCGCTACTTTTCTGATCCAGCAGCTGCTCGAGCGGGCGGCGGAGCGCGGTGGCTTCGTAACCGTCGGTGACCGCAACCGCGATCTGGCGGCACGGGCGGTCGGCGGTCACCCACGCGGCGAAGCGATCGACTTCGACGTCAACGACGCCGAGATGCGCGGTACGCAGATGGAGCGTTCGGCGGTGGTGGTCAACCTGCTGCCGCAGCACTTCCAGAGCGTCGTCGCCTGGGATTGTCTCCAGCACGGCCGGCACCTGATCTCGGTGTCCTACAAGGACCGGCGGATGCAGGCGCTGGATCGCGACGCCCAGCGCAAGGGCTTGCTCTTCCTCACCGAGGTCGGCCTCGACCCGGGCATCGACCTGATGTCGTCGATGGCGCTCATCCACCAGGTCCACGAGCGCGGCGGTGTGGTCGAGAGCTTGGAGTCCTATGGCTCGGGAGTGCCCGCGCCCGAGGTGGATTCGAATCCACTGCGTTACTGCGTCACCTGGAATCCGCGCAATGTTGCCATGGCCGGCGAGCAGGGCGCACAGTACCTCGCCGGCGGCCAGATCAAGATCGTCCCCTGGCATCAGCTCTTCCATCACTCGTGGCCCAAGGAGATCGATGGCATCGGCCTCATGGAGGCCTATCCGAATCGGGATTCCCTGTCCTACCGCGACAAGTTCGGCATTCCCGACGCCCAGACGTTGATCCGCGGTACGTTGCGCTATCCCGGCTGGAGCGAAACCTGGCACCAGATCGTCCGGCTCGGCTTGCCCAACGAGCACATCGTGATCCCGGATCTGAAGCGCCGCAGCTTTCGCGAGATGGTGGAGATGTTCCTGCCGTCGAGCATCTCAGGGCCCGATGTCGAGTGGCGAGTCGCCAATTATCTCGGCGTCAGCCGCACCGGTCGCATCATGGACAATCTACGCTGGCTGGGGCTGTTCTCCCGCGAGCCTTCCGGCATCAAGGGCACGACCCCGGCCGACGCCCTGATTCACCTGCTCACCACCCGCCTGCCACTGCCCGAGGACGGCCGGGACGTGATCATCCTCTTGCACGAGATCGTCGCCCGTTATCCGCGGGAGGACGATCGACGCGAACGCGCCTCCTCGCTCCTGGTCCACTACGGCGAGCCTGGAGGCACCACCGCGATGGCCAGAACCGTCGGCCTGCCGGCGGCAATCGCCGTCGACCTGCTGCTGGACGGCGACCTGCCACTGACCGGTTGCCATATCCCGACCCATCCAGCCATCTACGAACCCATCTTGCAACGGCTCGAAACCGAGGGGCTGCGGTTCCATGAGACCGTGCGGCCCGTCGATCGAGTGGAGGGACACCATGTCTGAATACACCACCGGTATCGTCGCCACGTCGCGCAAAGAGAACGAGCACCGCCGGCCGATCCATCCCCGGCACCTGGACCGGATCCCCGAGGAGTTGCGCCCGAACCTGCGCTTCGAGCGCGGTTACGGCCGACGCTTCGGCGTCGACGACTCCGAGATCGAGCCCTTCTGCGGCGGGCTGTTGGAACGCCGTGAGATCATGGAGACCTGTGACCTCGTGGTGCTTCCCAAGCCAGTGCGCGAGGATTTTCTGGAGTTGCGCGACGGCGCCATCCTGTGGGGGTGGCCACATTGTGTCCAGCAGCAGGAGCTGACCCAGATCGCGATCGACAAGCAACTGACGCTGATCGCGTTCGAGGCCATGTTTCGCTGGCGCGGTGGCGACTCACGCGGCGTGCATATCTTCTACAAGAACAACGAGCTGGCCGGCTACTGCGGCGTGCTCCACGCCCTCGAGCTGATCGGGATCGACGGTCACTACGGCCCGCATCGAGAAGCCGCCGTGCTTGGCTTCGGCTCGGTCAGCCGCGGCGCTGTCTACGCCCTGGAAGGCCGGGGTTTTACCGACATCACGATCTACACCCAGCGACCACCGCACCTGGTGCGGGATCAGAAGTTTGGCTGCCGGCATCACCAGATGCGTCACGCCGAGAGCATGCAGGCGGTCTTTCCGGGAGGCGCTCACCGGCCACTCGCCGACGAGATCGCCGGCGCCGACATCATCGTCAACGGCACGCTCCAGGACACCGATCATCCTCTGATGTACCTGGCCTCGGACGACATCGGCAAGCTCAAGCAAGGCAGCCTGATCATCGACGTCAGCTGCGATCTCGGTATGGGCTTTCCTTTTGCCCGTCCGACCACTTTCGAAGAGCCGACGTTCCCCGCCGGCGCTGCCACCTATTACGCCGTCGACCACACGCCCACCTATCTGTGGGACGCCGCGACCTGGGAGATCTCCGAGAGTCTCTTGCCCTATCTGCCGACGATCATGGGCGGGCCGGAGCACTGGCAGGAGAACGACACCGTCACCCGCGCGATCGAGCTTCGCGACGGTGTGATTCAGAATCCCAAGATCCTCAGCTTTCAGCACCGGCGGGAGGAATACCCCCACCGGATCGATCGCTGAGGAGACGGCGCTCGGGCGCGCTGTGCGTGCCCGTCAGCTCGCGTCGGCTGCCGTCGTGTGGGTGAGCTTCTTGAGGCCCGGCGAGAACGCCAGCAGCAAGAGGCCGCCCACCACCACGGCGGTCGCCACCGCGGTGAACAGCTGGCTCATCGTCAGGTCTTCGATCTGCCCCGCGACGCGCCCCGCCACCAGGTTGCCCAGGGACGTCGCCATGAACCAGATGCCCATCATCTGACCGACGTAGCGGCGCGGTGAAAGCTTGGTGACGCTGGACAGGCCCACCGGGCTGAGACAGAGCTCGCCGGTGGTGTGAAAGAAGTAGGCGACCACCAGCCAGGCCGGGGAGACGCCGCTCGGGTTGTTGACCGTGTAGACCGCCCCCCAGGCGACCACGAAGAAGCCGATGCCGAGTTGCACCAAGCCGAGGCCGAACTTGACCGGGATCGACGGATCTCGCTCGCCCAGGCGCACCCAGATGCCGGCAAAGACCGGGGCCAGGAGAATGATGAAGAGCGGATTGACCGCCTGCAGCCAGCTGGTGGGCATTTCCCAGCCGCCGATCATGCGATCGGTTCCGCGTTCGGCAAAGAGCGTCATCGACGAGCTGGCTTGTTCGAAACCGGCCCAGAACAGGGTAGCTCCGACGAACAGCACGAGAATGCCGCCGACCCGCCGCTTTTCGTCCTGCTCGAGATCGCCGAAGATCAGCAGGTAGGCGAAGAACAGCAGGGCGCCACCGCCGATCACGTAACCCAGAGAGTCGACGATGCCCAGGAAGGTGACGTCGAGCAGGCCCGCCGCGTCGACACCCCAGACCAGCAGAACCACGGCCGCGATCGCGCCGATCCCCTTGTACAGGGTGACCTTGGCGTCGGCCCGGCCGGCGATCGCCGCATCGTCCGTCGCCAGCTCTCCGGCGCCGCTCAGGTGCTTGGCGCCGAGCCAGTATTGGATGACGCCGAAGGTCATACCGAAACCGGCGGCGCTGAATCCCAGGTGCCAGCTGATGTTTTCACCCAGGTAACCGCACAGCAGCGGGCCGATCATGGCGCCGATGTTGATGCCCATATAGAAGATCGAGAAGCCGGCGTCGCGGCGCTCCGGGGCGTCCGGCGGATAGAGGTCGCCGACGATGGCGCTGACGTTGGGCTTCAGCAGGCCGGTACCGACCGCGATCAGGCCGAGGCCGAGAAAGAAGGTGATCGTCAGCGGGACCGCCATGCTGAAGTGGCCGAGGGCGATGATGATGCCGCCCACCAGGACGGCCCTTCGCTGGCCGATCAGTTGGTCCGCGATCCAACCTCCGGGCAGCGCCAGGAGATAAACACTGGCAAGGTAGGCACCCACGATCGCGGTGCCGAGCTCGTCGGACATGCCGAGACCGTCGGTCTCGTTGACCAGGTAGAGCAGCAGGATTCCCCGAAGACCGTAGTAGCTGAAGCGCTCCCACATCTCAGTGAAGAAAAGAGTCGACAGCCCCCGCGGGTGTCCGAACCATTGCTTATCTGTGGCGGCCGCTTCGCTCATCGAAGTCCTCCTGTGGGTGCTGGTATGGGGGAAACTGCGAGGAGAATAGGGCAATCCTGGTCGACTTTCAAGCCGAGCCCTTCAGTCTCGGGATGAACGGAACGCCTCCGCGGACGAGCCGCGGTGTGGTTTGAGTCTTTGCCTTCGGGCCGAGTTGGGGCCTCCCGCGGCCAGCTTCCTCAGGCTCGCGCCCACTGCCCGGGACTTCGTCAGCGCTTCCGGCGCTGTGCACGCGCCTTGCCTTCAAGACGCTCGCTACCTTGATCCGCATCCAGCTGGCCGCGGGAGGCCCCAACTCTCCAGTTGCGATGGGCTACTTTCCAGCGTCTTACTCCGCTGCGCGCAGGGATAACGGATAGGAACTCCTCAGCGGCACCCTTTGGGGTGCTAGCGAATAGCCACGGGTTTCAACCCGTGGCGACGTGGGCCCCCAATCCCGCGCCCTCTGGGGCGCTAGCATGAGGCTGAGAGCTTGAGCGTCCCCTGCTCGCGTCCCTCCGGGACGCAGGTTCTTAGGCGACCGCCCACCCGGGGCTGACTCCGCGTCGCCAGGGCTCCGCGTCGAACGCCCCGGGCTATATGCTGCAGCCCCTCCAGGGCCATACCTAGAGCATAGAGTTGCTAGGAAGTGTGCACGAGCTACCCACCCGTAACCCCAACGGGGTTACACCCAACAGCCCAGGGTAAGCGCAGCGTCACCCTGGGTAAAGGATCCCTCTCCAAGCCGAACCCTGAAAGGGTTCCACAACAACTGCCCGTGCAGACCACAACGTGTTGGCCTGTGTCTATCTATCGGCGTCTTTTTCGGGTGGAGGAGAATGGTCGGGGCGAGAGGATTTGAACCTCCGGCCTCACGGACCCGAACCGTGCGCTCTACCAGGCTGAGCTACGCCCCGAGGGAGGGGAAGGATATCGATGGGTGACAACAAGGTCAAGATAAAGATCCGGCGATCAGGCTGAACCGCTGCTTCCGTCCGGTTCCTTCGGAACCAAACCATGTTCCGCCGGACGGAAGCGGCAAAGGAGGGCTGGGCCAAGGAAGACAAGCCGTCAGGCTTGGGTTTCCCAAGGATTCGGTTCAGATGAGCTGGTTGGCCGATCAGGCTGAACCGCTGCTTCCGTCCGGTTCCTCCGGACGGAAGCGGCAAAGGAGGGGCTGGGCCAAGGAAGACAAGCCGTCAGGCTTGGGTTTCTTGGGGCGCTAGATTCGGGTCGGCATATCCTGCGTCTCGACTTCGAGCGGATCGTCGAGACGGCGCGCGCCGCCACCACTCTCCCTATCGACCTGATCGTTGTCGAACACCCGGAAGAGGACCACCGTGATGTTGTCGAAGCCGCCGCGGGCGTTGGCGTCATGGATCAACCGGCGACCGATCTTGTCTAGCGAGCCCTCAGCGGTCAAACGCTCGTGGATCTCTTCGTCGCTGAGCATGGTGGTCAAACCGTCCGAGCACAGGAGAAAGAGGTCATCAGCTCGGACTTCGGTCTCGAGCACGTCGACCACGATGTCGCTGTCGCCACCCAGGGCTCGGGTAACCACGTTTTTCAGCGGATGCGACTTGGCCTGCTCTTCGGAGAGGTAGCCGGCCACGACTTGCTCGTTGACCCAGGTGTGGTCCTGAGTCAAGAGCTCGAGATGGCCACTGCGCAGGCGGTAACCGCGGCTGTCACCGACATGAGCGATCGCCAGGATCTTCTCCTGGTGCATGGCGCCGACGACCGTGGTACCCATTCCCAGGAGCGATCCGTCTTCCCGAATCGCTTTGAGGACATGGTCGTGGGCGGTATGGATCGAGCGCTTGAGATGATTGGAGTGGTGACAGAGATTGGAATCGTAGCCCATCGGCAACGTGCCGTCCGAGTCCATGCTCTCGGCAATGAAGTTGCGGATCGAGGCGACCGCGATCTGGGAAGCGATCTCGCCGTGGTTATGGCCGCCCATGCCATCAGCCACGATGTAGACCTGGTACTTGTCGTTGACGTCGAAGCAGTCTTCGTTGTGGGTACGCAGCAGCCCTACATCAGTGGAGCCGAAAGAGTTGATGCGCAGCATTACCAGATCTTCCTGAAGAGACCCGGCTTCCCTTTCTCCTGCTCCTGCTCGGGCTCCTGCTTCGAAGTTCCGTCCAAAGCTTTGAGCGCACTAGTGATCGCAGGATCCGGGCCTCCCTCTCTCAATGCTTGATTGTAATACTGTTTCGCGCGCGCCGTCATCCCGCTGTGAGCGTAGATCTTGCCCGCCAGCTTGAGGTAGGGCACGTGACCCGGCCGCAACTCACAGGCTTGGACAATGGCGTCCTGTGCCCTGGGAAGCCAGCGCTTCTCCCTGAGACAGGTGAGTGCCAGGTGATGCCAGGCTTGATAGTTGTCGGGAGCGTTCTCGGTCGCCCGTGCGAAGTTGGCCGCCGCCTCCGCCCAGTTGTGCTGCTTGAAGGCCCGGATTCCCCGATTCAGGTAGACCCGGACAATTTCCGCGGGGTCATGGGCCACCTGCTTGGGGCGATCGAGCTCCAGATCATGCTGCCGACGCCTGACCGGGTCCATCAGGATGTTGAAAGCTTCAGTAATGTCCTGGAAGTCGAGTTCCGCCCGCTCTTTGTCAGCACCTTGGAAGCGATCCGGGTGACGCTCCCTGGCCAACTCGCGGAACCGCTCCTTGATCTGCGGCGGCTTGGCATTGCGCGGCAAGGAGAGTACGCTGTAGAAATCTTTGCTCATCGTCGAGTCGGACCCACGCTCCCAATAGGCTTTCGAGACCTGATTCTATCGACGATTTCGTCGGATCTCACCTCTTGGCCATATAGAGACGCAAGGCGACGCTACGCACACCATCAGGAACGTTCTTGTCACGGGAGAGATCCCGCAAGTCGCGCATGGTCATTCGAGGTACGAGACCGATGGAAGTCGCCAGCTGAGTCCGCGGGTTTTTGACCAGTGCCCTGGCGATTGAGTACTTGCGAATCCACTCCCGCTTCTTGGGAATCTCCGCCAGAACTTCGCTGACGACGCTGCGGCTATTGGCGATCTGCTCAACCTCCTGATCGGGGAGGCTGTTGCCGTTGATCACCGACAGTGCGACCTGGGTATTGGTGTCGCGAATCAGAACCGACCGCACCTGCCGGTTGGCACCACGCGCCATCTTCATCCTGACCGGGATCGGTAGCGACCGGATCTGAACGTCGGTCAGGCCCGTGGATTCCTCGATCGTGCCGTCCGATGGCTTCTCGCGAGCTTCTTCGATCGCCTCCTGAACCTCCTCGTCAGTCAAGGCGTCGGCTTCTGCCTGAATGTCCTCCGGCTTCTTGGGAGGCACCTTATCTCGCGGCAGCAGATGCTCACGGTATTCCCAGATCCGGCGTTTTGAGTACGAGGAAAGTTGCGGGTTTTTTTCTAGAGCCACCAGAATCTCTGGTTCTTCGATGATCGCGTCCTGGCGCAACACCAGGACTTCCTGCATATCCGGCGTCAGCTCCGTGGCGAGTCGGACCAAAAGGCTTCTCGGCACATCCCGCCGGCGCAAGATAGCCTCCACCAATGCCGGATGCCGAACTTCAGTACCGAAGTAGGCGAGCTCCTGCTCGCCGGCTTGCTGGCTGAGGAAGTTCGTCACCAAACGCGGCTCGACGGCTCGCAAGGCTTCTCCCGCCTTTTCCGCGATCTCGGCGTCCGGGCTGCGGGTCAGGGCTACCTGAATCGGCAGCAGCTCCTCGGGGGGTAGCGGTACGAGCCCGGAAGCGGCGAGAACCTGCAACTGCCGGTTCTCTCCGGAGAGTATTTGATCAAGTAGGCTGGCCTGAGTGCTCATGCTTCGCTGGAGTCGAATGGGTGATTCAGTCGCCTTCCCCTGGCTCGTCGCTCTTGAGCTCGTCTTCGACGACGATTGTTGCAGTCGAGGGCGGCGTGCCAGCGGCGATGGTCGCCGCGGTCTCGAGATCGATAGTGACATTACGTACCGACGTTCCGCTACGGCTTTCGATTTCGAACGGGACGCCGTTGACTTCCACCTGGACGGCGTCAACGTCGCCGACTTTGAACTCAACGAGCTCTTGAGCATCGAGTAGCAGGGACTCCCCCTGGACTTTCAGCTCGGAGAGCTTCTCGGCACCGTCGACTGAAGCCTCGACCCAGCAATCGCTCAAGAAATCGAGCGTAACCCTCAGCGGCGGCCCCGCTTCTTCCGGCGGTGAAGGCTGCGGATCTGCCGGAGCAGGTTCTGCCGGCTCCGGCGGCGAGTCTGTACCCTCGGCTTCAACCGTAGCGGGTAATTCGGTCACGGGGTCGGTGGGACCGGCCTCTTCGACTTCTCTCGTGACGGCCTCCGGCGGGGGTCCGGGGCTCGGGCTCGAAGATGTACTGGGCGCTCTGTTGCTGAGGAACGACAACAGCCAAACGAGCAGCACCAACGCCGCGGTGACGGTGAGCACGAAAAACAGGTAATTGCGCGTCGGCTGCTCCGGCTCGGTTCGCGGCTGCAGGGACGCCTCCTCATCTTCAGGCTGGCGTGCCGCGAGGTAGAAATTGACCACTTCTTCAGGGTCTAGACCTACGTACCGCGCATACTGTCTGAGAAAACCCTTGGCGAAGAGCGGTGCGGGCAGCACATCGAAGCGATCTTCTTCGAAAGCCCTCAAATAAGACATGCTGACTTTGCTCGAGTCCGCGATCTCACGCAGATCGATCTCGCGTACTTCGCGCTGCCGTCGAAGCCAGGTCCCGAACGATTCCGTCTCGGCCAACAGCGGAGCCTCGCCGGAGTGCTCGTCGCCGGTGTCCTGTGGCTCTTTCATCTTTGGGTTCTGCGATCAGACATCAGCAGCTAGGCGCACCTAACGGAGGACGCAGGACCCTTGCCAGGCGACCGCCACGCAAGTGGCAGGAGCTCTACCCACCTCAGGCAGCGACGACGTCTTGGACTGGCAGTCCGGGGTCCCCGAATCTTCTCAACTTTAACGGTAGCGCTCTCGAGCGGTCAAATGTCAAAACCCGACCTCGGGGCCTTGAATTGGCGATCCCGCCCCTCGGCCATCGGCAGATCAGTCGCTGCCCCATCCCAGCGAAGCGATCTGCTGCAGCACTCGCGGCACTTCGTGGACCGAAGCCGCTTCGAAAAAGCCTTCTGCTTCGGCACCCCGGTGCTCGACTTTGTCGAGCTCCCAATTCGATTCATAAGGTATGTGTATCGCGTTGCCGCCGATCCCCAGCACCGGCAAGATGTCCGACTTCACCGAATTGCCGATCATCACGAAACGCTCGGCTGCAATCGAGTATCGATCGAGAACCTTACGGTAGGTCTCCTCGTCTTTCTCCGAAACGATCTCGATTCCCGTAAAACGATCGTCCAGGCCGGAGCGGGCGATCTTGGACTCCTGGTGAAAAAGCTCGCCCTTGGTGATCAGCAGCAGGGGATGCTCCGCGGCCAACTGGTCGAGGATCTCGACGACGCCGGGCAGCAGCTGGACCGGATGTTCGATCATCGCCTTGCCCAGGTCGAGAATCTGCTGCAAAACCCTGCCGGGAACCTCGCCGCCGGTCACTTCCAGGGCGGTCTCCATCAGGGCCAGGGTGAAGCCTTTGGCTCCGTAACCGAACAGGCGCAGGTTGCGACGCTCGGTACTGGTGAGCTTTTCGCCGAGCTTCTCCGCCGGGACCCAATCCGCCAATAGCTCGGCCACCCGCTCTTGGGTCAGCTCGAAGATCGGCTCGTTATGCCACAGGGTGTCGTCGGCGTCAAAAGCAATATGCATGGCGAACTCGCCCATCCAGCGAGCTTCGCTTCAGATGGCGAAGCTCGCGGAGACAGGCGAGTTTATGACGACTCGAGGATCGAAACCAACCCAGCCGGGTATCAGTCGGGACTTCTCAGATCCAGCTTGAGATCGATGCGTTCACCGGCCGCCAGTTTCACCGGAATCTGCTGGTTTTCGTAACCCGGGCGAATAATCTCGACCACGTGGTCGCCGGATTCGACGATCAGACCGGCGCTGAGCTCCGCGATCTCCGCGGCGGTTCCGACAAAATGACCGTCGAGATAGACTGCGGCATCGCCGGGCGTGGCGACGATGGCGATCCGGCCCATGTCGGCGGGTATGGTGGGCGGCTGTCGGGCGCTCGAGGGTGGTTGATCGACCGACGGCGGCTGATCGACAGACAGATCGACCGACGGCCGCGGGTCGACGGGCGGAGCAACCCTCGTGGGTCGCACGGCTTCACCCCGTCGCATACGGTCGCGAACGTCAATCGTCACTCCGGGATAGATGGTGTACTGGCGGATGATGGTCTCGTAGCCCTCTTTATAGAAGGTGATCTCATAGGTGCCCTCTTCCAGCCAAAGGTAGTTGGGAAAGCCATCGTATTGATCGGCGACGCCGACGTAGGAGCCGTCGATATAGATCTCGGCAGACTTTGGCTTGATGTCGAGATCCAGAGCTCCCTGGCCGAGCCCACGATAGGAGCCGTCGTAGCGGCCGCCGTCATGGTAAACATGGACCCCCGGAAACCGCGCGCCGCGACCCCAGTAGAAGTATGGCAAGCCGTAGTAGCGAAAGCTGTAGCTGTAGTCATAGGGGTTGTAGTAACCATAGCCATAGTGGCCACAGCCGTAGTAATGATGATGTCGGCGATGCCCCCCATAACCATGACCGTAGTCATGGTAGTCCTTGTGCTTTCGAGGTTCCCGACGGCGACGTACCGATCTGTTATCGCTATCCTCATGCTCCGCGTCGATCGGGAGGAGGCCTCGATCGTCACCCGGTCCAAAGCGCCGGTTCACGGTGCCGGAACCTTCCGTTGCCGAAGGAGTCACCGGAGAACGTTCGGCTGGCGTCTGATAACGCGGGCGATCCGACCATTTGCGCCATGGCGAGTCTTCGTCGCGGTCGAGGAAGCCTGGCGAGGTATCGCGCGGCGACGCCTCGGTACGACCGACCGGCGCGACGCTTTCGACCCTGGGCGTCGCCGAGCCACGATTCGGACGCGGACGGTCGATCTGAACTTCGCGTTGACGTCGATTGGCCCGCGGATAAGCGTCTCGTTCCAACTTGCGCGGATCCGCGATCCGCGACCTGCGGCTCGAGCCCGCCTTGGTCACCGAGTCGGAACGACGGGGCTTAGGGCGAGCGGTCGCCCGCGGCTGGCTGCGCGATGATCGAGAAGAGCTACTTGCTCGCGGTTGACCGCGTGACGCGGAACGGCTGGGGGAAGGACTGGCCTTGGCCGCTGAACCGGAAGGTTTCGAGCTGGATACTCGTGGGCTTTCTCTGCGCTCTCCGCCCTCGCGCTCCCGGGCTGAAAGCTCAGCGGGCATCACCAACAAGATGCCGAGCAGCGCGGCCGACCACCAGCCGACAGCCCGGCGGCGCGGAGTGCTAATCGGTATGTTCCACATGATCCTCCTCCTTCTTTGGTTCCGCCCGGTCTCGCCAACCCCGGTGGAGACCCCTGATGTAGTGGTATCGTAGAACATTCTCCCAAAGGCGAGGCTTCCTGACCGGGAAGTGCTGCAAAACTCGGGCCATGAGTTCTTCACGGAACTGGGGCCACCGCGGAGGCAAGGGTGGCGGCCCGTCGGGCCCGAGGCCGAGAAAGGGACCCAGCTCCTGGTGCAGAAAGTAGAACACGACCGCCGAGTAACCCGCTTTTTCCTGCCGCTGGATGAAACGTCCGAGCGACGTCGGGTGGTCGTGCGCCACCGTCGCTTCCGGGTGGTAGATCATCCGCATCGCCGGATCAGAGCGCGTCAATCGGTAGCTCAGCTCGATATCCTCCCAGGCAGGGTAGGGAAATCCCAGCGCGAAAGGCTCGGCCAGCAACAGCGCTCTCGGCAGGGTGACGTTCGAGGTGTAGAAGAAGTTGAAGGGCACATCCTCGGGTTCATCGATCAAGGCGTAGCCGAACTGCAATCCATACTCGTTGATGTAGCGTTGAAACGGCCCCACCCGCACCCGAGGATGCCAGTCGGTATAGCCGATGACCGCCAGGCGGTCGCGATCCGGGTGGTCCCTGACGGCACGCTCATGGCTGGCCAGCCATCCCCTGGATGGGACAGTATCGTCACCGAGGAAGGCCACTCTACCCCCGCTAGCATGCTTTACGCCCCGGTTGCGGGCCGCCGCCGGGCCGGCGTTGGGCTGGCTGAGTACCTCGACCGGTACCCGGAAGCTTTGAGACGTCAGCCACTCCCCGGTGCCGTCGGTCGAGCCGTCGTCGACCACCATCACCTCGAAGCTCGGCGCTTCCTCCTGGGTTTCGAGGGCGGCCAGGACTTCCGGCAAGACGTCCATGCGGTTATAGGTGGGGATGATGACGGAAATTTCTGGCATTGCAGGCATCTCGTTGTGAATGTAGTGAATAGGGGGCGCTCCTAAGCGTATAAGCATAATGTGGAAGCGCAAATGATCCTCTCTGAGCCCGCTGTGTCTCCGACCTCGCGAGCGAGTGAAGTCGAGCTGGTAACCCGTGCCCGCACTGGTGACGGTGCGGCGCAGACCGAGTTGGCCGAACGTCATCGCCAGGCCTTGTTCTTTCTGGCGCTGCAGCTGATGGGTAACCGTGACGACGCAATGGACGTCGCTCAGGAGGCCCTGCTGCGTTTCTTCAAAAACCTACACCGTTTCGACTGCCGGCGCCCGGTGAGGCCCTGGCTGTTCCAGATCGTGCGTAACCGGGTGGTGGACCTCTACCGCCGCAAGCGGGTACGTCGCCACGAATCCCTGGACGCCACCGATCCTGAAGGTCAGGCCACCATCGAGCTGATCGACACGACGGTCGATCCCGAGCGCGACGCTGCTCGTTCTGAGCTACGCGTACGCATTCTTGAGGCCCTGAACGAGCTGTCGCCGATCCAACGAGAGATCCTGGTGCTCCGCGACTATCAGGATCTTGCCTATGCCGAGATCGCCGAAACATTGGAAATACCTATCGGCACCGTGATGTCCCGCCTGCACGGTGCCCGCAAACGTCTGAGAAAGGAACTGCAGGATGAACTGCGGTCTCTGAATCGGCGATAGGAAGGAGACGAAGCTCATGGCCGAAAAATCCAAGCTTCCCTTCGACGAAGAGCTGATCTCCGGCTACCTCGATGGCGTATTGCCTCAGGTTCAGTCGCAGAAGGTCCGCTTGCACCTCGAAGATTGTGAAGCCAGCCGCGACCTCCTCGCGGAGTTGGAGACCCTCCGTGAAGCGACGATGTCAACTCGTTTTCTCAGCCCTGCTGACGATGAATGGCCCGAGTTGCCGACGACGATCCCCAGCCGTTTTAGTCGCAATTTGGGCTGGGTTGTGCTGGTCGCCTGGCTCTTGGTGGTGACCGGTCTAGCGCTGTGGCGTTTCTTTACTCAGGCCGGCGATCCGTTGGAGATCTTCCTCGCGCTCGGCCTCCCGGGAGGGATTCTCTTGCTCTTTCTATCGGTGCTGATGGACCGCTTGCGGGCTCTCAAGACCGACCGATATCGTGGGGTGCACCGATGATTGTCGTCACTACCAACACGATCGTGGGCATGCGGGTCGTCCGCACGCTCGGCCTGGTCCGCGGAGTTTCGGTTCGCGGGCGTCATCTCGGCAAAGACCTGATCGCGACCATGCGCAACGCGGTCGGCGGCGAGATCATGGAGTACACCAAAATTCTGTCCGAGACGCGCGAGCAGGCGCTCGATCGCATGGTCGAAGAAGCCACCGAGTTGGGCGCCAATGCCGTCATCATGACCCGCTTCGCCAGCTCTGAGATCGCCACCTCTGCCGCCGAGGTCCTGGCCTACGGTACCGCCGTCGTCGTCGAAGAAGAGTAGCGGTTCCGGCCCGGTGGAATCGTCGACGGGACCGGTCACACTCGGCGCGTTGCTGGACGACGCGCGACATCGCCTCGCGGCGGCGCCCTTCAGGCCTGCCAGGCGCGAGGCTCTGTTGTTATTGGCCCGTGTCCTGGATCGAACCGAGGCCAGCATCTTGGCCCATCCGGAAGAATCCGTTCCGACGGCCGCCGCTGAACGTTTCGATGACCTGCTCGCCCGTCGACTCGCCGGCGAGCCCGTGGCCTACCTGTTCGGCGAGAAAGAGTTCTACGGCCGGCCGTTCGCGGTCGATGGTCGCGTGCTGGTTCCTCGGCCCGAGACCGAGCATCTGATCGAAGCGGTCCTGGCGCTCGAGTTGCCGCCTCACCCGGTTATTGTCGACGCCGGAACCGGCTCCGGAGCCATCGCCGTCACCCTGGCGCTCGAGCTCCCGGGCGCCCGGGTGCTGGCGACCGACGTCTCGCTCGAGGCGCTGCGAGTGGCCAGTGCCAATGTCGAGCGTCACGGTGTCGGCGATCGAGTGGCCCTGGTCGGTATCGATCTCGTATCCGCCGTCGATCTCTCGCGAATCGATCTTCTGGTCTCGAATCCGCCCTATATCGATCCGACGGTGGCGCCGGAGCTTTCGCCCGAGGTGACCGCCTTCGAGCCCCACCTCGCTCTGTTCGCGCCGGCGCGAGGACGCGCTGTCATCGATCGACTGCTCAACGAGACCGCGGGGCTGCATTCCGGCACTCATGCGGTGCTCGAGATCGGCCATGATCAGGGAGAGTGGCTGGAAGCCGCGGTCAGCGAGCGGCCTGACTGGCAGCTCGTCCGAATCGTTCGCGACTATGGCGGCATGCCACGCACCGCAATCCTCCGCCGGGCACTCGGGTAAAGCACATGGGTCGCGCCTGGAGGCGCCACCGCGGCACCACCGTGCGCCCCCGCAAGAATCCTGGTATCTTCCCCGCAGACCGTCAACAGGAGGCGCCGATGACGTGGCCGATGACGTGGAATAGAGCATCGCTGATCTTGCTCGCGAGCGTCCTGCTCTGGGGCTGTGAAGGCGAAGTCGAGCTGGCCGGCACGGTGGAACGCAAGGTGCTCGAGCTGGCGACGCCGATCTCGGAGGTGATCACCGACCTGCCGTTGGCCGAAGGCGAACGGGTCGAGGCCGGACAGATCGTGGTGCAGCTCGACACCGAGGTGGTCGCCGCCGAGCTGCGAGCTTCTGAAGCGGCCAATGCCGCCGCGGCCGCCGCTCTGGTCGAGGCCGAAGGCGAGTTCCAGCGCCAGGAGCAGCTACGCCGGTCCCGGGTGACGGCCCCCCAAGCCCTCGACGCGGCGCGCCGCAAACGCGACGAGGCCTTGGCCCAGGCAGCCGAAAGAGAGGCGCGGATCGCTCAGGCCAAGAAACGGCTGGAGAACCTCACCATTCGCGCCCACGCGGCAGGGATCGTCGACCAGCTGCCCTATGAAGTCGGCGAACGAGCGCCGGCGGGCGGTGTCGTCGCGGTGGTGACCGCTGACGCCAAGCCCTGGGTGCGCATCTGGCTGCCGGCACGGACAGTCGCGCACGTCGGCCCCGACACCACGGCTAGCATTCGGGTGGAAGGTCTCGATCAGCCGCTCAGCGGGACCGTGACCCATGTCTCACGGGAGGCCGAGTTCACCCCCCACTACGCGCTGACCGAGCGCGAGAGTGCACACCTGGTCTATGAAACACGCATTCGCCTCGACGACGCGCCCGGCGACCTGCGTGCCGGCCTGCCCGCCCAGGTTCGTCTGAATCTCCCGTCTAAATAGGCTGAGCTCGCCATGGACGTCGAAAACCGGACCTCGGAGCTGTGGACGAAATCCGTAGCGTTCCGCATTCCGCTCAAGGAACCGGTGATCGAAGCGCGTGGCCTGACCCGGCGTTTCGGCAACATAACCGCCGTCGACGGCCTGGATCTGGAGGTCCATCGCGGCGAGGTCTTCGGTTTCCTGGGACCCAATGGGGCCGGCAAGTCGACCTCGATCCGCATGCTGGTAGGGCTCCTGGCGCCATCGGCGGGTACCGCTCGGGTGCTCGGTTTCACCATGCCCGACGACGTCGAGGAGCTGCGTACCCGGGTCGGTTACATGACCCAGAAGTTCTCACTCTACGACGATCTCTCAGTCGCCGAGAATCTGGAGTTCGCGGCTGAGATCTTCGGCCTCGATCGCCGACGCCAACGCCAGCGCATCGAGGCGGTGATTGAGGAGTACGGCCTTGGCGATCGCCGTGGCCAGCGCCCGGCGACCCTCTCGGGCGGCTGGAAACAGCGCCTGGCCCTGGCGGTCGCCACCGTCCACGAACCGGAGCTGTTGTTTCTCGACGAACCGACCGCCGGCGTCGATCCCGACAGCCGTCGGCTGTTCTGGGAGAAGCTGTTCAAGCTCGCCGCGGCCGGCACCACCATCCTGGTCTCGACCCACTACATGGACGAGGCAGTGCGTTGCCACCGTATCTG
>JAAUXY010032173.1_pt1 | contig 30144 bp, 21 predicted proteins | sample 7278121 | NCBI WGS metagenome assembly JAAUXY01 (sample SAMN14350117, study PRJNA611818) | marine sediment metagenome | isolation source: surface marine sediment (1.8m) | place: French Polynesia: Moorea | collected 2018-08 | reverse complement strand
TCCTTCAAGAGTCCGATGCCATCCATCTTGTCCATGCGCAGGTCGGTGATGACCAGGTCCGGTGCGAAGCGCCCGACGACGCCCAGCGCGGCCTCGGCGCTCTCGACGGCCTCGATCTCGTAGCCTTCAGCCCGAAGTCGAATGCTCAAGAGTCGGAGCAGCCCCGGATCGTCGTCGACTAAGAGGATCTTGCCTTTGAATTCCTGTTTGGTTGCAACCATGCTATTTGACAATAATCGTGTTAGTTGAAGCCTAGTTCGAACCACCGCTACCGGCAAGGTCGGGAGCGCTCTGGCAACCGACTTACTGTTCCTGTTCCCGGATCGAGCGCTCGATGGATGTAATCGCGTCAAGCTTGCTCTCCGCTTCCTCGAGCTGGCGTTTGAGCGACCGGTTCTCGGTCTCGACGATGGCGAGGCGTTCGTTCAGCGCTGCCTCCTGCGTCCGCGCGGCTCTCGACGAGTTCGCGCGCAGACGGCGTGCCTCGGCCTCGAGGACGATCCGGTTCTCGATGGACGCGAGGTAGATATTCGCCAGCGCGATCTCTGCATTCGTCAGCAGCTCGGTCTGCGTCATCAGCTCGCGCAGCAGGCTCTGCGCCTCGCTCGCGTTACTCTCAGCGTGTCCGGGTGTCGCGAGCACCAGCGCATAACGAAGCCGCGTCGATGGATTCGGGGTCAGCTGCGCGCCGGCCCGCGCGTCTGCGTAGATTTCCGCGTGCGATGCCACATCGTTGCTCGACAACAGCCGCAGTTCCTCCAAATAAGCATCGGCATCCGGTGCGCCCAGCACGTCATCGGACGAGCCGGACGAGGAAGGCGTGCGTACCGTCGACAGCCAGCTCTTGGTCTGCGCGCAGCCGCTGACGAGCATCGCGAGGCCCAAGATCAGCGCCAGGGCTTTTATGTGTCGAAACTTATCCATTGGCAGCCAGCTTTTGTTCTGTTCTCGCGATCTTCTGCGGGATGCGGATTCTGAAATGTGCGCCCGAAAACTCATCGCTGTCAATGAGTTCCACCGCACCCTGGTGCGCCTGCACGCACTCCAAAACGACGGAAAGTCCAATCCCCGTGCCCTGCACGTGTCCGCCCTGTTCGCGGCGCCCCTGGAAGAACGCCTCGAAAACTCTAGGACGCTCCTCTGCCGGGATGCCGGGGCCCGTATCGGCGAAGTCGATGACAAAGCTGTTGGACGTCGCCGCCGCGCGCATCGTGACGAGCCCGCCCTGCGGCGTGAACTTCACCGCATTGGACAGCAGGTTCTCCAAAACGCTCCGCATTTTGTCACGGTCGGCATTCACGACGATGTCCTCGACCTCCAGTTTCAGCTGTATGCCCGCCGATTTCAGGGCCAGCCTCTGTTCCTTGGCGACCGAGATCGCCAGCGCACGCAGCGGGAAGTCGGTCAGCGTCAGAACTTCATTCTTCGTCTGCCAGGCACTGAAGCTCAGCAGGTTTTCGATCAGGTTCTGCAGCTTGAGCCCGTTCATACGCAGGATGTCGGTCACCTCGCGTTGCGGCTTGTCCAGCTCGCCGACGGTGCCGTCAAGCAGCAGTTCCGTACCTTCTCTTATATTAGCAAGCGGTGTCTTTAACTCGTGCGACATGTGTCGCAGGAAGCGGTTCTTCTCCTGGGCGAGCTCCAAGAGCCTGATTCGCAGCCATTCGAGCTGTCGGCCGAGGCGCTCTAGGTCGGTCGGTCCCTTGACGACGATCGGCTTGGAAAAGCCGGATTCGCCCAGTTGGTGGATGGCTTTATCGATCTGCCGGATCGGTTTACCGATCAGGAGCGTGAACAGCAGCACGAGGAAGATCGTGCCCGGGATCAGCGCCGCGGTCTGCCAGGCCGAGATGCGCTGCGCGCTGCGGGTGCTTTCCTGAAGGTCGCGGAGTTTCTCGTCGACGAAGTTCGTCAGGACGTCGGCCAAGTTATCGACCTGCTGGCGAATATCGGCGAAGCGGGCGACGACCGCGGCCGCTTCGTCGGCCGAGATGTCCTCGGCGGTCAGCTCGAACACGATGCGACGCGCGTTATTGCCGATCGATGCGGTCAGCGTCTCGGCGCTGGCCTCGACGGCAATCGGTTCCATGACGCCCAGCCGGCGCTCGAGGCTACTCAGGTCGTCGCGCATGAAGTCGAGGCTCTCTTCGCTCCTGAGCACGACGTGCTGCCTGGCCGAGCGCTCCAGCGTGGCCAGGCGCTCATCGAGCAGGCGGTTGTTCTCGGCCGCGGCCACGCCGGTGAAGACCAGTTCCTCACTCTGCGACGCCAGTCGATCGAGGTTGATCAGCGCCCAGATCACGGCGATCAGCAGTGGCAGGGCGACAAGCCCGAAACCCACCAGAATCAGGCCGTTTAGCGATTGTGGTCGTCTCAATTTCATCGGATAGGTCCCGATCGCATAAGCAACCGTGGTCGCCCCAATCGCATCTGATTGAGGTTCGATCCGTAGAGCGATTGAGGCCGTCTCAATTTCATCGGATAGGTCCCGATCGCATAAGCAACCGTGGTCGGCCCAATCGCATCTGATTGAGGTGCGATCGGCAGAGCCACTGTGGCCGTCTCAGCTTCACTGGATCGGTCCCGATCGGTAGTCAGGTTGTGGGCGTCGCTGCTTCATCGCTCGGGTCCGCGCGCGCCTCAGGCGGCCCAGTAGGCCGTCGGATCCTTGGCCGCGAGTTTCTTTTCCCAATCGAGCGCGGTGCGGACGATGGTCTCGAGATCGTCGAGTTTCGGCTCCCAGCCCAGGACGTCTCGGATGCGGTCGGCCTCGGCGATCAGTTCCGGCGGGTCGCCGGCACGGCGGTCTTCCTCGAGGATCGTGAGCGGCTTTCCGTTGACCTGCTCGACCATCTTCAAGACCTCCCGGACACTGTAGCCGTGACCGTAACCGCAGTTCAGCACGGTCGAGTCGCCGCCGTTTCTCAAGTACCTGAGCGCGTCCAGGTGCGCCGTGGCCAGGTCGTCGACGTGGATATAGTCGCGCAGCCCGGTGCCGTCGGGCGTCGGGTAATCGGTGCCGAAGATTGACACGTGCGGACGTCTGCCGACCGCGGCCTCGCAGGCGACCTTGACCAGCAGCGTGGCCTTCGGCGTCGACTGGCCGATCGTGCCCGTCTCCTCGCAGCCGGCGACGTTGAAGTAGCGCAGCGCGACGTAGCTCGGACCGCCGGCGATCGCGAGGTCCTTCAGCATCATCTCGGTCATCAGCTTCGACGTGCCGTAGGGGTTGATCGGTCGGGTCGGCGCGTCTTCCGACGCACTGCTGCCCTCGAGGACGCCGTAGACGGCGGCCGTGGACGAGAAGACGATGTGCTTGACGCCGTGGTTCTGTGCGGCCTCCAAGAGCGTGCGGCTGCTGGCCGTGTTGTTCTTGTAGTATTTCAGCGGATTTGCGACCGACTCCGGAACGATCGTGTGCGCCGCGAAGTGCATGACCGTGTCGATATCGTGCTCGGTGAACAGGCGGTCGAGCAGGGCGGCGTCGCCAGTATCGCCAAGGACGAATTCGCCGGCCGTGACAGCCGCCTCGAATCCGGTCGACAGGTTGTCCAATGTGATGACGGATTCCTGCTGTCGGCCCAGCTGCCGAACCACATGGCTGCCGATATAGCCGGCGCCGCCGGTGACGAGGATCTTTTTATCGCTCATTAAGTCAAACCAAACGTATTAAGTAACAAATGGTAAATTTGTGAACCCACTGCGGGCAATTGGTCCTAAGAGTAGCAATACTTAGGGCGGTATACCGGACCTGTTTCGCACTAAGTGCTGAGAAAACAGTGAACTGTCGCCAATGAGTGACGCTTTTCGTTGTGTCTGGGTTCAGGTTGAAGCGCTAATCTAGGGGTCCTAAGACTCACGTCATGGAACGACGCTGTCACACATGAGGGAGCGAATGACATCACATTCCGCAAACGCACGCTTTATGCGCGTGCGGACACCGGCCGCGATCCTTGCGACGCTGCTGATAACGACGGCCTGCGGCGGCGGTGGAGGCGATTCATCGCCCGCACCCAACCCGAACCCCGCGCCCACGCCGCCGACGAACAACGCGCCGACGGCGAATGCCGGCGTGGACCAGGCCGTCGACGAGAATACGTCGGTGACGCTGAGCGGTTCAGGCACGGACCCGGACGCTGGTGACACGCTGACCTACCAGTGGACGCAGACAGCCGGCACGACCGTTTCTCTCGCAAGCCCGACGTCGGCGACGACAACGTTCATGGCACCCGATGTCGCTGCGAACGAAAACTTGAGCTTTCGCCTGACCGTCTCCGACGGCAGCCTGTCGGCGACGGACTCGGTGACGGTCACCGTCCGTGACACCACCAGCGGGGGTGGTGGATCCGGCGATATCTCCGGCACGGTCAGCTACCAGTTCGTGCCGCCGAACGCCAACTGCCGCGGCCTGGATTTCAACGATATCCAGACGCGCCCGATTCGCCAGGCGACGGTGCAGCTGCTCGACGGCGCTACCGGCAACGTGCTGGACAGCACGACGGCCGACGACAGCGGCAACTACGCTTTCTCTTCCGTGGCGGACAACAGCAGCGTTCGAATCCGCGTACTCGCCGAGCTCAAGCGCGCTGGCGCGCCGAGTTGGGACGTTGAAGTCCGCGACAACGTCGTCGACCCGGCTGACCCGAGCCCGCCGGCGCTCGGCGACCGGCCGATGTATGCCGTCGAAGGCAGCAACTTCACGTTCTCAGGAACCAGCATGACGCGCAACCTGGTCGCGGAGACCGGCTGGGGCGGCGGCACGTTTAACGTCGGTAGCTACACGAGTCCCCGTGCGGCCGCGCCGTTCGCCGTCCTCGACAGCATCTACACGTCGATGCAGCTGATCCTGAGCGTCGATCCGACGGCCGATTTCGCGCCCTTAGACGCGTTCTGGAGCGTCAACAATCGCCTGACGTCGTGCTCCGACAGCTTCACGGAATGCCGCGACAGGGGCGAGCTGCAGGCTTCGTTCTACTCGAGCGGCATCGATTCGCTGTTCCTGTTGGGCGATGCGAATGGCGACACCGAGGAATTCGACGACCACGTCATCGTGCATGAGTGGGGTCACTACTTCGAAGACAACTTCTCGCGCTCGGATTCGATCGGCGGGCCGCACGCCATCGGCGCCAACATCGATGCGCGGCTCGCGTTCGGCGAGGGCTGGGCGACGGCGCTGTCCGGCATGGCGCTCGAAAACCAGCTGTACTGCGACACGAATTTCGGCGGCGGCGGCTTCGGCATCGGTGCCGAGGACGGCAGCTACGATGCGCGCGGCTGGTACGACGAAGTATCGGTCGTACGCTTCCTCTACGACCTGTGGGACACGAACGACGAGGGCATCGTGACCCCGGGCGATCCCAACGATAGCGGCGATCCGGGCTCGATCGGCTTCGCTCCGATCTACAACACCTTCGTCGGGCCCCAGGCAAACACCGAGGCGTTCACGACCGTCTTCTCGTTCGCGACCGAGCTCCGGGCCAGCCTGAACTCAGCGGATGCGTCGTTGATGGACTACCTGATGCTGCGTGCGGACATGAACCCGACCAATCTCGACATCTGGGGCACGAGCGAGCTGACAGGTCGCGAAGACATCGAGAACGACCCGGACGTTTTGCCGCTGTACACGGACATGCCGATGGACGGCAGCGTCATCAACATTTGTTCAAATGACGCATACGACGGCGAAGGCGACGGCAACAAGCTCGCGCAGCACCGCTACCTGCGCATGAACGTCACGCAGAGCGGGCTCTATGACGTCAACATCACGACGACGACCGCGATGCCGGCGCCTGACGATCCGGACGACGCACGTGACCAGAGTGACCCGGATATCTTCATCTATCGCCGCGGTACACTGGTCGCGCTCGGCAACAGCGGCGATGCCAACGCAGAGGTCTTCACGACGCAAAATGTCCTGTCGGCCGGCGAAACCTACGTCGCTTCCCTCGTCGAGTTCCGCTACCAGGACTCCCAGAGCCCGGCGAATTACCCGACACGAACCTGCTTCGACGTAAGCATGACACCGCAATAGGCTGGCTATCGATGATGATTTCACGCAACAGTAACTACCTGCTCATTCTCGCACCGCTGGCGCTTTTGGCGGCCTGCGGCAGCGAAGCCCCGACGGCAGTCTCCGAGGAAGACAAGGCAGCTCCGCCTGCGGTCGCCGAGGTGAGTAAGCCATCCCACGATCATGACGACGAGCACGGCCATATCTCGCACAAGGACGGCAAGCCGTTCGGGCCGGTTCGCATCAAACATCGCATCATCGGCACACCGGTCGTCGGACAGCCGGTGCAGATCGACCTGGACATCCGCTCGACCTACAGCGAAGCGCCGGTGCAACTCAGCTACCGCATCCCCGACGCGACGGCGCTGGCGTTTCCGGCTGACCAGGTGCAGGGTGTCTCGCTGGCCGCGGAGCCGGACCAGTTGGAGGCGATGACGCACCAGATCTCCGTCGTGCCGCAGCGGGAGGGTCGCCTGTACCTGAACGTCTCGGCCGAAGTGCAGACCGCCGACGGTCCCCAGTCGACGGTCATGGCGATTCCGGTCCAGGTCGGCGCCGCGCCGCGCGAGCTCGAGGAAAACGGTACCGTCACCGAGGACGAATCGGGCCAGCTGATCCGGACGCTGCCTGCTTCTGAAACCTAGGCCAGCCCTCGGGATTCACCGTGAGCCGGCGGCCGGAACAACGGCCCGCCGGTTACATGATTGCGCCTGTTTGAACACATGTGACGATCCGGTCGCGGCGGCGTGAGTCCATCCCGGCGTGACGCAGGTCCGGTCGAAACCCGGACTTAGTTTCAAAACCTGCGCTAAGTCACAGACTCCATTACGCATTTTCTCTAACGTAACTCGGTACGCAACGGTATCGGCGTTTAACCTAATGTCGGTTCCAGTGCAGGTTGATCGCTCTCGACAACTGAACGTTGGAGGGCAGGCCGGCTTCGAGTTTCGACGCGTGACCGGCAGCAAGTGACAGGATGCCAGCCGGACACATGAGCAAGGATCTGCTTGAGCAAATCAAAGAGGCCGCCAAAGCCTCGGAGAACGGAGCCGCCGACTTCGTTGAGCTCCTGCGCCTGATCGATTCCCACTACGACCGGATGGAAGCGACCATCACGCAGTCGATGTCGACATCGACGCCGGTCGAGACTATCTTCGACAGCGTGACCGAGGCCTTGCTGTCCGTCGATCCGAGCGGCGTCATTCGCGTCTGTAACAGGGTCTGCGCCGCCTACTTCGGCCTGACCAAGGACCAGTTAATCGGCTCGCAGATCGAACACCTGATACCCGCCGCCAGGGGCAGGGCCCTTGAAGACTTCCTAGAACCCTACATGGCCGACCCGGATGCGACGCACCCGGTCACCTTCGGCGATGACGTCGACGCGCGCCGCGCCAACGGCGATTCCTTTGACGCGGAACTGAACGCCAATCGCATCAGCACCGTCGACGGCCACGTCTTCGTCATCAGCCTGCGCGACGTGACGGGCCGCAAGCAGGCGGAGGAGTCGCTGCGCGAGAACGAGGAGCGCTATCGCGTGCTCGTCGAGAACGCGCCTGAGGCCATCGTCGTCTATGACATCGACGAAAATCGCCTCGTCGATGCGAACCAGAACGCCTGTCGCTTGTTCAAGATGACCCGCAAGGAGCTCCTGTCCATCGGGCCCGACGCGATCAGCCCCGACACGCAGCCCGACGGCACGCCGTCCTTCGGCGTGCGCCGCGGCTACCTCGAGCGGGCGCTGTCCGGCGAACACCCGACCTTCGAGTGGATGCACCAGGACGCCGAGGGCGGCCTGATTCCCTGCGAGGTTCGCTTCAGTCGCATGCCGGCCGGCGAGCATCGCCTCGTGCGCGTCGGCATCACCGATATCAGTGCGCGCAAGCGCAATGAGGCGATTGCGTTCGCGCAGAACAAGATCCTCGAGATGATCGCGTCCAGCATGCCGAACGATCGAACGCTGCGCGCGATCTGTCGGTTCGTCGAACGCGTCAACGAGAGTTTATGTGCGGCCATCATGCTCTACGATGAGGAGTCGCACGCGCTCGGCATCATCGAGGGGCCCGGGCTGACCGAGCCGATGAAAAAGAGCCTGGACTACGTGCCCATCGAGCAGGACGGCATCACCTGCGCGCTGGCCGTGCACACCAACCAGGATCGCATCTGTGAGGACATCGCCGGGTCGGAGGCCTGGCAGACGCGCTTGGACACCGTGGACGAAGCGGACGTCGGCGCGACGTGGTCATTCCTGATGCACGGTGCCGGACACATCATCGGCACGCTGGACGTTTACTGCCGCGAGCCTCGCTCGCCGAGCACGGACGAGCTCGACAAGTTGTCGCGCATGGCGCGCCTCGCCGGCATCGCCATCAAGCGCCAGCACGACGAGGAACGGCTGCGCACGAGCGAGTCGCGCTATCGCGAACTGTTCGAGAACACCGTCGACGGCGTCTACATCGCCGGGCGCGACGGCGACCTGATTGAGGCCAACCCGGCGCTCGTCGAGATGCTCGGCTACAGCGACGAGGCCGAGCTGCGGGCGATCGGTTCAACGACGCGGTTGTATGTCAACCCGATCGATCGAGAGCGCGTCTTCGCGCGACTCGAGGCCGAGGGCATCGTCAAGAATTTCGAGTACCGCCTCAGGCGCAAGGACGGCTCAGAGATCGTCGTCCTGGAGAATGCGCGCGCCGTCTACGACGACAAGGGCGAGATCGTCGCCCACGAAGGCACGATCACCGACATCACCGACCGCAAGCGCGCGGAGACTCTCGTGTTCGAGGAGAAGGAACGCGCGCAGGTCACGCTGCAGTCGATCGGTGACGGCGTCATCACGACCGACGCCGACGGCCACGTCGACTACATCAACCCGGTCGCGCAGGACCTGACCGGATGGGACATGCGCAGCGCGAACGGCCGGCACATCGACGAGATCATGACCGTCGTCAACGAGGACACGCGCGCGACGATCGACAACCCCGTCAAGCGCTGCCTGGCCGAGGGCCGCATCATCAGCCTCGGCGCGAGCTCGGTGCTGGTCAAGCAGGACGGCGACGAGATACCGATCCAGGACTCGGCGGCGCCGATTCGCGATCGCATCGGCAACATCATCGGCTCGGTCATGGTCTTCCACGACACGAGTAAGGAGTCGCGGCTGTTCCGGCAGCTGAGCTACCAGGCGTCGCATGATGCGCTGACCGGGCTCATCAACCGCAGCGAGTTCGAAAACCAGATCGTCGCGGCGCTGTCGAATCTGAAGGACGACCCCGAGTCGACGCACGCGCTGCTGTACCTGGACCTCGACCAGTTCAAGATCGTCAACGATACCTTCGGCCACACGGCTGGCGACGAGTTGCTGCGCCAGCTGTCGAAGCACATCCAGTCCGGCATCCGTTCAACAGACGTGCTGTCGAGGCTGGGCGGCGACGAATTTGGCATCCTGCTCGAGCGCTGCGGTGAGGATCGCGCGCTGGAAGTGGCCGAGACGCTGCGGACCGCCGTCGAGGAATTCCGCTTCGAGTGGAAAGAGTCGTTCACGACGGTTCGCTGCTCGATCGGCGTCGTGATCGTCAACGCCGGCGACCAGGAAGTCGCCAACCTGATGAGTTGCGCGGACATCGCCTGCTATGCGGCGAAGGACTCCGGCCGTAACCATGTGCACCTGTACTGCGAGAGCGATGGCTCGATCCGCATCGAGGAGATGAAGTGGGTGTCGCGCATTACGAACGCGGTTGAAGACGAGCGCTTCGAGCTGTTCTTCCAGCCGATCGTCGGCATCGGCGAGGGCGGCGCAGAGCGTCGCGGACATTACGAGATGCTGCTGCGTATGCGAGACGACGACGGCTCCATCGTCAGTCCGGACCTGTTTATCCCGGCGGCCGAACGCTACAACCTGATGTCGACGTTGGATCGCTGGGTCGTTCGTACGGCGCTACGGACGCTTGCGGACAAGGATGCCCCCGACGGCGAGGCGCGCTACACGATCGCGATCAACCTGTCAGGCACGTCGCTGAGCGAGGATCGATTCCTCGAGTTCCTGATCGACGAGCTGAAACACCGACAGCTGCCGCATGGCGCGGTCTGCTTCGAGATCACGGAGACGGCGGCCATCTCGAACCTGTCGCGCGTCGTGCATTTCATGCAGGAGCTGAAGAAACTGGGCTGCCTGTTCTCCTTAGACGACTTCGGCAGCGGCCTGTCGTCATTCACCTACCTGAAGAACCTGCCTGTCGACTACCTGAAGATCGACGGCCACTTCATCCGCAATGTCGTCACGGACAACGTTAACCAGACCATGGTCAAGGCCATCAGCGACGTCGGCAAGGCGATGGGTATTGAGACGATCGCCGAGCGCGTCGAAAGCAGGGAAGTGCTGGAAAAGCTGGCCGACATCGGCGTCGAGTTTGCGCAGGGTTTCTATGTCGCGCGACCCACGAGCGTCCAGTCCTTCGAACCGTGGGGCAGCGACTCGGCCCAGCTTCTGGCCTGAGCGAGGCTTACGTCAGTAGTTTCCGCAGGCAACGGCGCTGACGGCTTCAAATGCCGCCCAATGCGGTACACTCGGGTCATCTGATTTTTTCGAATGCGCATGACCAACACCGCTGACAGCGACAAACCGCTACTCCAATCGAACGAACCCGGACCGTACCGGGTCATCAATCCCGACTCGGATCGGCCGATACTGCTGGTCTGCGACCACGCCAGCTGTCGCTTCCCGGAAACGCTAGGCGATATGGGTTTAGACCCCTTTGCCCGTCGCTGCCACCTCGCGATCGACATCGGCGCTGCCGGCGTCACCGAGCGCCTGGCCCGTAGTCTGAACGCGACCGCCGTGCTCTGTAACTACTCGAGGCTGGTCGTCGACTGCAATCGTGAATTGCTCGACTCCGGCGCGTTCCTGCAGTTCGGAGACGGCATCGTCGTGCCGGGCAACATCAACCTGCACATGAAGGACAAGGAACAGCGCAGCGAGGCGATCTACTGGCCCTACCACCGTGAGATTGCTGCCCAGATCGACAGGATCAAGGGCAACGGACTCGTGCCGCTGTTCGTGTCGATACACAGTTTCACGCCGGTGCTGAACGGCGAGTACCGGCCGTGGGAGATGGGCGTGCTCTGGGACAAGGACGAGCCCAGCGCTCGCATTCTCATCGACGAACTCCGCGAGCTGGGCTACACGGTCGGAGACAACGTCCCGTATTCGGGCAAGGCCCCTCAGGATTTCACCGTGGACCATCACGCGGAAGGCGAGGGACTGCCGCACGTCGCGTTAGAGGTTAGACAGGACCTGGTCAGCCATGAGGCCGAGCAGGACCACGTCGCTAAGCAGCTACACACGATTATCGGCTCGATGCCGCAAAAGCTTGGACTGAAGGTGCAACGCGCCAGCGCCTGACTCAACAACAAAAAAAAGGGGGGCGTATGAACAACCTAGAACCTGCGTTCACGATCGGGGTAGAGGAGGAATACCTGCTCGTGGACAAGGACACCCGGGAACTCGTCATCGACCCGCCCGAAAAACTCATGGCCGAGTACGAGGAGCTCTGCGGTGGGCAGGTCACTGCCGAGTTGCTGCGTTCCCAGGTTGAGATCGGTACCAAGGTCTGCAACAACGTCGCCGAGGCGCGCGAAGAACTGGTCCGGCTGCGACGGCTGATCATCGACGGCGCCGCCAAATACAACCTCGCCCCGATCGCGTCATCGACGCATCCGTTCAGCCGCTGGAAAGAGCAGAAGCAAACGGATAAGGAACGCTACACGTCCTTGACGCACGAGATGCAGGCCGCCGCCCGGCGCCTCGTGATCTGCGGCATGCATGTGCATGTGGGCGTAAGCAACGACGAGCTGCGTATCGACCTGATGAACCAGCTGTCCTACTTCCTGCCGCACCTGCTGGCGCTGTCCTGCTCGTCGCCGTACTGGGAAGGGCGCGACACGGGCCTGAAGAGCTATCGTCTGACCATCTTCGATTCGTTGCCGAGGACCGGCCTGCCCGAGCGCTTCGCGTCCTGGGCCGAATACGACCGTCATGTGAACACGCTGATGGAGGCCGGCCTGATCGAGGATTCGACGCGCATCTGGTGGGACCTTCGCCCGAGCGCGCGTTTCCCGACGCTCGAGACGCGCGTGATGGATGTGTGTACGCGCGTTGACGACACCGTGACACTGGCTGCGCTCTTGATCTGCATTATGCGCATGCTGTATCGACTGCGCCGCAACAATCAGCGTTGGCGCCTGTATACGCCGATGCTGATCAACGAGAACCGCTGGCGCGCGATGCGTTACAGCTTCGACGAGGGGTTGATCGATCTCGCGAAGGGGGCGGTCGTGCCGTGTGAAGAGCTGTACGACGAGATCCTGCAACTGATCGCCGACGACGCGAAAGCACTGGGCTGCGAATCCGAAGTGGCGCGGGCGCGGACGATCCTCGACCGAGGCACCAGCGCGCACCGGCAGCTCAAGGAATACGAGCTCGAGCGAGCCGCCGGCGCCAGCAAGGAAGACGCGCTGAAGGCCGTGGTCGATATGTTAATTCGGGATACCGCCGAGGGCGTGTAGCCCGAAGATCTTACCGATTCGTGGGCTCTCGCTAGCCCGTTTTCCGCACAAGACCTTTTCCTCAATCGGAAACACACACGGGTATTCCGCTCAATCGGAAAAGCCCTTGTGCAGAAAACGGTCTGACCGATCAAACCCCACGAATCGGTAAAATCGTCGGGCTGGCCGAACCGCCATTCCAGGCTCCTAAAAACACCTGAAACTGTGATCTGGCGCGGGTTTCAGCGCCCAGAATGCGGACCACGTCGCATCCCGCCCGCGTGCGCGCAGTTAGCATAAGGGCCATGCTGCCCGAAATATGTATAAATCCGGCCTATGACAGGGGATTTGCCCGTGTTTGAGGCCGTTTTGCCGCCCATTTTCGCCGTCGCGGCCGTCCTGTACCTGTCGCTGGCGGCTTATGTGTCGCGCCTGTCGCCGCGCAGCATGGTGGCGGCCTTCATGTTTCTCTTGGGCGTCATGGTCGCGGGCTGCGCCTTCTACTACGGCGCGACCGATCCCCGAATCTACGGCGTCGGTCGGGTCCTGACATTTGTTGGCGCCGGTTTCCTGCCGGTCGTGTTCTACACGCTGTACCGTCAACTGGCGGACGGAGAGTTCAGCTGGTTTCTCGTCGGCGCGTTCTCGATCATCCCGACGATTACGCTGGGGCTGGCGCTGACCAATCCGTGGCACGGTCTCGTCTGGCAGATGGTGGAGACCGCCAACGGTCCGCAGTTCACCGCGGTGACGGATCACTACTGGTTCCGTTCCATCCACGCACCGTTCAGCTATGGCCTGTTCGGCTACTCTGTCATCGGGCTGATGGCACGGCTGACGACTATTCCGCTCGCGTACCGCAGACCGATCATCGTGATGCTGGTCTGCGCGACGCTGCCGTACGGGGTCTCCATCGGCAACACGATGTTCGGCATTGGACCGATCGAGTTCCCGTTCACCGTGACAACGATGGTCATGCTGCTGCCGCTGCACATTTATGCCGCGCTGGCGCTGAAAGTCTTCGAATTCAATCCGCTCGGCTATCGTACGCTGTTCAATCACGTCCGGGATCCGATCATCGTGCTGGACGGCCAGCATCGCATCGTCTGCGCGAACAGCAAGGCATCCGAAATGCTCGGTAAGACGGAACGACAGTTGCTGGGGCGCCTGCTGTGGGAAGACTTCCCGGAGGCGCGGGACCTGCTGTCGCAGTCCGACGAGCTCGACCTGACGCAGACGCTGAAATTCCGCAATGACCTGGTCTATGAAGTCAACGTCGCGCCGCTGACCGACAAGCGTGGCCGCAGTCACGCCACCGTCGTCATGTGCCGTGATGTAACCCAGAGGCGGCGAACGCTGGGCCAGCTCGCCGAGAATGAACACCTGATCCGAACGCTGATCGAAACATCGTCGAACGGCATCCTGCGCTTCGCCCTGGACGAGGGAGAGGAGGAACCGGTGTTTCGATGCATCTTCGCCAACCAGGCGGCGGAGGACTACCTGGCCGAAGATTCCGAACGCATCGTCGGCGCGCGCCTGGCCGATCTGCCGATACTCGGGCCTGAGCGGCTGATCGAACACTTCAGCGACGCGAAGAAGTCGTCGGTACCCAACAACTTCGAGCTGCCGACCGAAGACGAGGCGGGCAAGCTCAAGTGGTTGCGCATCACGGCCGAGTCCGTCGGCACCGATTTCTCGGTGACGATCATGGACATCACGCAGCGCAAGGAAAGCGAGGACCGCATGATGGAGCAGGCCCTCCATGATCCGCTGACCAGCGTGCTGAACCGTCGCGGCTTCGAAACGCGTGCGCGCGAGCGGCTCCGCGAGGTTGAGCGTGCGGCGATCGTCTATCTCGATCTCAATGGCTTCAAGATGGTCAACGACAAGTACGGTCACCAGGCCGGCGACGCATTGCTGAAGGCCTTCGGGCACCGGCTGGGTTACTGCCTGCGACCGGAAGACGTCCTGGGAAGGCTCGGCGGCGACGAGTTCGCCATCGTGCTGCCCGACATCGAGTTGCAGGATATTCACCACGTGACCGATCGGCTGATCGAGACGAGTTCGGAGGCCTACCTGATCAAGGGCCAGGAGATTCGTTGCTCGGTCAGCATCGGCGTGGCGCGGATGCCCGAGCACGGCGAGGAGCTGTGGCACCTGATCAGCGTCGCCGACCAGGCGATGTACACGGCCAAGGCCGAGGTGGCCAACGAGGACATACCCGACGATGCCGAGACTGCGATGGAGGATTCTGCAGCGTCCTGACATCGTTGCAGGCTCCGTACTGCTGCGACGTTCCACGGGCCCCTGGTCGATCCGGGCCACAGATACTGCGGGAATTCCTCCAACCCGCAGGCCTTCCGCAAACCGTAATCTTGCTACGCTAGCCTCGTCGCCAATCCTCGCAGCGAAAAAACCGTATGAACATCCTGGTCCTTTGCACCGGCAACTCCGCACGCAGCATCCTCGGTGAGGTGCTGATCAACTCCCTCGATGGCGATCGCTTCCGCGCATTCAGCGCGGGCAGCAAGCCCGTCGGCCGGGTTAATCCCGGTGCGATCGCGAAGCTCGACAGGGAAGGGCTCCCGACGAAGGGCCTGCGCTCGAAGTCCTGGGATGAATTCGCGCGACCGGAATCGCCGAGGATTGACGTGGTCATCACCGTCTGCGACAGCGCCGCCGGTGAGTCCTGCCCGATCTGGCCGGGCCACCCGGCCGTTGTTCACTGGGGTATTCCCGATCCGGCGTCTGCCGATGACGTCGATGCGGCGTTCGATCTTGCCTACGACCGCCTGAGTCGCCGAATTACGGCGATGGCGGAAGTCAAACTCGAGGACCTCGACAATACTGCCGTCGTCGATGCGCTCGCGGTGATACACGCTCGTGAACAGGACGTCGATTTGAGCGCCGGCTAGAGGAAGAGCGTTCTGCCTCTCGACCGTGCCTCAGGGCGCCGGGACCAACGTGAGTTCGCCGACGTCGGGCGCGACCGTGTCAAACAGGATCAACTCGATGACGTCGCCGCGCGCAACGTCGATCGTCACCGGACCGGCTACGGCGTTCCTCTCGCCGTTGAGCGTCGCGTAAAGATCGTAGCTGCCCGGCGTCACGATGAATCCCGACGGAGAGCGAGCGCCGGTTCTGACATCGATGATGCGGGGCACGCTATCTTCCTCGATGTCTGTACCGGCTCCTACGGCGTAGACGTCGACCGATTCGAGATTGCTCGCCCCATTGAACAGGCTTAACTTGGTGACGGTCTGGACTGAGGTCCGGTCAGGAATATAGGCGCTGACGTCGTACGTGCCGCCGGCTCCGAAGACGACCAGGTTGTTTCGCGTGCTCGCGCCAATGCCGACCGTACCCTCGAGCAGGATGGTCTCCGTGCTGCCGGCCGGCGTAATGCGGAGATCGGCGGCGCCCGCGGCTATCTCCAGGTCGCCGGAGATGTCCTTGAATGCAAGGTCGCCGGCGAACAGAGACGTCAGCGCCTCGTCATCGTAAATGTCGACGTTGCCGATGTCCTGCGATGAGTGGATCAGTCGCAGCGTCGGGGATGAGCTCGCGTCGGTGATTGGCGCGCCATCGCCATTGCTGATAAAGCCAATAATCGACAGCGGATCGATATCGTTGCCGGTCGGCGCAAACACGCCGACGAGCAGCGAGTTGCGGGCGCCGAACGTGACCGGGCCGGACTGGAAGACGACGACGGACGGATCGCCTGCCTCTGTTACCGTAACGACGTAGTCGCCGGACTCGAATTCGCGAACCGGCATCAGTTCGCCGAAGGCGAGCGTCGCCACTTCCTCTCCGACGACCGGCGCGGTGCCCTCGGGCGCAACGAAGACGTCGACGGTCGGGAAGCCCTCGGCGAGGTGAGCGATCTGGAGTTCGAAGACCGTCTCATCCTCGGTGAACTCCCGCTCCGGTTTCTCCCAGACCGTGACGGTCGGTGCATCGATCGAGCCCGTCAGGACGAATGTGTACTCCTGGTCCGCATCGATTTTTTGGACGCGTGATGCGACGCGCGTCGCAATGACATCGCCCGCCAGGACCACTTCGAAATTGAAGTTGTACTCGAAATCGTCGAAGGGGCGTGGCGTGCTTGAGCCCTTATATCCTACGGTACCCAGAGATCTTTCCTCGATCAGGAAATTAAACTGCGGCGACGTGTTGATCGCGTTGATGGCTCGAATCGAGCCCTTGCCGGTGGGGGTCGGCAACGACGACTCGGAGCCGCACCCGGCCGTAAAGAGCAGGACGGAGACAATGGCCGTGACAAAGACAGGTTTCATTCGGGTTTCCATGTTTTGCTGAGACTGCTCAGCGTCAAATCAGTTCGTGTTAATACACGCGCCCGGCGTTATGCCGATTGCGCTTCGTAGCCATAGATCGACTTGGTCTCGAGGAATTCCTCGATGCCCATCGGTCCCCATTCGCGGCCGTTGCCCGATTGCTTGTAGCCGCCGAAAGGCGCCATCGAGTCGAGATGCGCGTAGTTGATGTGCACCATCCCCGCCTGCATTCTTGCAGCGATGCCGCGCGCGCGCTCCAGGTCCGATGATGAGACATAGCTCGACAGGCCGTACGGCGTGTCGTTCGCGATCGCAACCGCCTCGTCCTCGTCGGCGTACGGGATGATAGAGAGAACCGGGCCGAATATCTCCTCCCGGGCGATCGTCATCGCGTTGTTGACGCCGCAAAACACGGTCGGGCGAACGAAGTAACCCGTGTCAAGGCCTTCCGGACGGCCGGTGCCGCCCGCAGCCAGCGTCGCGCCTTCCTCGATTCCCTTTTCGATCAGGGCCTGCACCTTGTCCCACTGCACTTCCGATACGAGCGGACCCACCTCGACGCCTTCCCGCGTCGGGATGCCGACGCAGATGCGGTTGGCCACCTCGGCGGCGATCGCAGCCGCTTTGTCCATTCGGTCGGCGGGCACCAGCATGCGCGTCGGTGCGTTGCAGGATTGCCCGGTGTTCTCGAAACACTCCTCGGCGCCGGTCCTGACGACGGCGGCCAGGTCGACGTCGTCGAGCAGGATATTGGCGGACTTGCCGCCGAGTTCCTGCGCGACCCGCTTCACGGTCGGGGCGGCATTTTTAGCGACCTCGACCCCGGCACGCGTCGACCCGGTGAATGACACCATCGCAACGTCCGGGTGCTGGCTCATCGCCGCGCCTACCTCCGGGCCCAGGCCGTTGACGAGATTGAACACGCCGGCCGGGACGCCGGCGGCGTCGAGCACCTCGGCGAAAATCATCGCGTCAAACGGCGCAACCTCACTTGGTTTGAGCACCATCGTGCAACCGGCGGCGAGCGCCGGAGCGACCTTGCAGGCAACCTGGTTGACCGGCCAGTTCCACGGCGTGATCAGCGCGCAGACGCCGATCGGCTCGCGGACGATCCGCGTCGTGCGATGGGTACTGTCGAAGCTGAAGTCCTTCAGCGCGCGAAGCGTCGTCTTGATGTGGTTCATACCGCTGAAGGTCTGCGCGCCTTTCGCGAGTTTCCACGGTGCGCCCATCTCCTCCATGACGGCTCTAGCGATGTCATCGTGGCGTTCGGCAAAGGCGTCGAGGATCGCCTGCAACAACTCGACGCGCTCCTCACGGCTCGTCTGTGAGAAAGACGGAAGCGCCTTCTTCGCGGCGGCGACGGCGCGGTCGACATCGGCAGCGGAGCCCGCGCTGACGTGGCCGCAGACGGCTTCGGTCGCCGGGTTGACGACGTCGATCGTGGCCGGTGACGCCGGGTCTACCCATTCGCCATCGATATAGAATTTCAGCCAGTCACGCATGAAGGAGCGCTCCAAAAGGCGCGAATGATACCGCATTCATGCGGAATCATGCGCGCTTGCAAACGGGGTTAGGGGGTTGCCTACGCGCGAACCGAAAGGAACTTCGCGCGGTACTCCGCGGGCGGCATGTCATACCAGGACTTGAACGCCGTCGTGAACGAGCTGATGCTCGAGTAGCCGAGCAGCATGGCCACCTCCAGCGCCTTCAGGCGCTCGTCCTTCAGGTAGCGCACGGCCAGTTCGGCCCGCACCTCGGTCAGCACGGCCTGGAAGCTCGTCTTCTCCGCCTTGAGTCGCCGCTGCAGCGTACGACGACTGAGTTTCAGCGCGCGACAGGCGGCGTCGGCGTTGGCCTCGCCCTGCGCCAGCAGGTCGGCGAGCCGCCGCTTCAGCTCGTAGGCGATATTTTCCTCAAATTTCAGGGACTTGAGGTACTTTTCTATCTGGTCGCTTAGGTTCCGGTACATGCGTCCGCGCACGGCTAACGTCGTCAGGAGGGCTTAATCTACCGCTTGCAGAGCGCTTTTCCAATGCTTACGCAATGGTAGCCGACAACGGTAGCCGGCTGACAGCGTGACGGGGCTTGGCTATGATCGCGATCGCTAAAACCTCGCAGGCAAAACCATGACTTCACCCGTCAGCTACTCGCTGGAAGGCCGAATCGGCGTTATCCGGATCGACAACCCACCCGTCAACGCACTGTCGCAGGCTGTTCGCGCCGGAATCGAGGACGCGATCGCGACCGCCCAGCGGGACGAGTCGGGCATCGTGTTGCTGATCTGTGAAGGTCGAACCTTCGTTGCCGGCGCCGATATCACCGAGTTCGGCAAGCCGCCGATGGAGCCCTTCCTGCCGGACCTGCTGGACACGATCGAGCAGTCCGCCAAGCCGGTGGTTGCAGCCCTCCACGGCACGGCGCTGGGCGGCGGGTTCGAGCTGGCACTCGCGTCTCACTATCGCTGCGCCGTAGCGAGCGCCAAGGTTGGCCTGCCAGAGGTCAAGCTGGGCCTGCTGCCGGGCGCAGGCGGCACGCAGCGGCTGCCGCGAATCACGGGCGTCGGTCCCGCGATCCGGATGATGACGAGTGGCGCGCCGATTTCGGCATCGGATGCACTGGCGGCGGGCATCGTTGACGAGATCGTCGATGGTGAGCTTGAGGCGGGTGCGGTTGCGTGGTGCGAAGAGCTGCTTGCCGCCGATGTCGAGCCTCGCCGGACGTCAGAGCGCAGCGTCGACGCGCTGCCTGAGAACGAGCTGACGGCGATACGTGCGCAGGTTGCCAAACGGGCGCGGGGGCAGATGGCGCCGATGGAGATCGTCGAGGCAGCGGCGGCCGCCGCGACGGCGTCGTTCGATGAGGGCATGAAGCTCGAGCGCGAAGCCTTCATGCGACTGATGGGGGGAGAGCAGTCCGCCGCACTCCGGCACCTGTTCTTCGCGGAGCGTGAGGCTGCGAAGATCAGCGACATCCCACGCGACACCGAAAAGAGAGGCATACAGACCGTGGGCATCGTTGGTGGCGGCACGATGGGCGGTGGCATCGCGATGAGTTTCGCGAACGCCGGGTTCCCCGTCACGCTGATCGAAGTGAACGATGAGGGGCTCGAGCGCGGGCTTGGCATTATCGACAAGAATTACGGCATCACGGTCAGCAAAGGCAAACTCTCCGAGGAGGCAGCCGCCGAGCGTCGTCGGCGTATCGTCGGCTCAACCGACTTCGCCGACCTTGCAGGCGTCGACCTCGTTATCGAGGCCGTGTTCGAGAACCTCGAGCTCAAGCAGGATATCTTCCGTCGCCTGGATGAGACCTGTAAGCCCGGTGCCATACTCGCGACCAATACGTCCTACCAGGACGTCGACGCGATCGCGTCCGTCACCGAGCGCCCGGCCGATGTCATCGGCCTGCATTTCTTCAGCCCGGCCAACATCATGAAACTCTTAGAAGTTGTGCGCGGCGACCAGACCGCCGCCGACGTGCTGGCGACCTGCATGGCGCTGGCGAAGAAGATCGGCAAGGTGCCGGTCATGTCGCGGGTCTGCTACGGCTTCATTGGCAATCGCATGCTGCAGTATTACGGTCGGGAGGCGCAGCTGTGCGTGATCGAAGGCGGCACGCCCGAGAGCGTCGACTCGACGATGGAGGCCTTCGGTATGGCGATGGGCCCGCTCGCCGTGTTTGACCTCGCGGGCATGGACGTTGGGTACAAGGCGCGCGAGATCCTGCCCGACGACCAGAAAGGCGATCCGCGGGCCTATCGCGTGGCCGATGTGCTCGTCGAGGCCGGCCGGCTTGGCCAGAAGACCGGCGCCGGCATGTATCGTTATGACCCGGACACGCGACGCCGGGAGTCGGACCTCGACGTGCTTGAAATCATCGAGCGCGAGGCCGAGGCGTTGGGCATCGAGCGACGCGCCATCGACGACAAGGAGATCCATGACCGGATCCTGTTCGCGCTGATCAACGAGGGCCTGAACATCCTCGATGAGGGCATCGCACAGCGGCCGGGCGATATCGACGTCGTCTACGTCTACGGCTACGGGTTCCCGGCGCATCGCGGCGGCCCGATGCACTATGCCGACGTGGTCGGTCTGCCGGTCATCCTCGAAACCATCCAGACGTTCAAAGAGAAGTTGTCGTCCGATAATTGGACGCCGTCGCCGTTGCTCGAGCGGCTCGCGGAGCAGGGCATCAGTCTCAGCGAGTGGGCGAGGAGCCGATAGTGATTCACGCTGCTTTCAGGTCGGCCGTGCTGACAACCCGTTCTGCTCACCTGACGAACAGACTGCCGGCCGGGCACCTCTGATGCGTTCTGTCGTTTTTGCGTTGCTGCTGTTGCCAGCGGCAAGCGCGCTGGCGCAGTCGCTGGAGGAAATCGTCGTCACGAGCGAGCGACGCGAATCGCCGCTGCTCGACAACATTGGCAACCTGGCGTTGCTCGACGAGAACGAGATCGACAGCGAGGCGCATGCGCACATTCATGAGTTACTGCTGAAGGCGCCCGGCACGTGGATATCGCGCGGCAGCGGGCAGGAGAACCTGACGGCGATTCGCTCACCCGTGCTGACCGGCGCGGGATCCTGCGGCGCATTTCTGACCCTGGAGGACGGCGTGCCGACGCGACCGTCCGGCTTTTGTAACGTCAACCAGCTGTTCGAGATCCAGTCGGAATCCGCGCAGTCCGTCGAGCTGATCCGCGGACCCGGCAATGCGCTGTACGGCTCTAACGCGCTGCACGGCACGATCAACGTGCGCATGCCGTCGCCGGTCGACGGCGCGGCTCCGCAGGCCTCGATCGAGCTTGGCGCGAACGATTTCCGGCGGCTGCGGGCGGCCGGCGTTCTCGACGGACGCGGCCTGCTCGACGTCGTGATCACGGACGACGGTGGCTTCCGCGACGACACGGGGTACGAGCAATGGAAGCTGCACGGCAAGTGGTCTGCGGCGGTGTTCGGCGGCGACCTGCTCGCGGCGGTGTCGCTGACCGATCTCGACCAGGAGACGGCAGGGTTCATACTCGGTGAGGACGCGTACAAGGACGATGCTGTCAATCGCAGCAACCCGAATCCGGAGGCGTTCCGGCGGGCCGAGAGCCAGCGCATCTACGGCATATGGACAGGCTCTTTTGGAGCAGCGGCGCTCGATGTGCGGCCGTTTGCCCGGCGCTCCGACATGGTGTTCCTGCAGCACTTCCTGCCGGGGCAGCCGCTGGAGGAGAACGGGCACGAGAGTTTCGGCGTCAACTCGGCACTGAGCATTGAATCTGAACGGGCGCGGACGGTTGTCGGGCTCGATGTTGAGTGGGCCGATGTATTTTTGAAGGAGACCCAGGACGGTCCGACGCAGGGATCGCCGTTCCTGCAGGAAACTCGTCCGGCGGGCAAGCACTACGACTACGAGGTCACGAGTACGAGCATTGCGCCTTACGTGCAGTCTTTTATCACGCTGTCGGACCGTTGGCGCCTGTCCGCTGGCCTCCGCGCGGAGCTGACGCGCTACGATTACGACAACCGGATGCTCGACGGCAATACGCGCGACGACGGAACCGCCTGCGGTTTCGGCGGCTGCCTGTACACGCGTCCGGCGGATCGCAAGGATCGCTTCGACAACGTCGCGCCCAAACTGGGGCTCTCGTATCAGCCGAGCGACGATGTCACGGCGTTCGCGACGTTAAGCCGGGGATTTCGCGCGCCGCAGATGACCGAGCTCTATCGCCTGCAGAGCGGGCAGCTGGTATCCGACCTGGACTCGGAGACGATTGATGCGTTCGAGATGGGCCTGCGTACCGTCGGCGACAACTGGCGGGGTGAAGTGGCCGTGTTCCTGATGGCGAAGAAGAACTCGGTGCTGCGCGATGCGGAGGGTTTCAATATCAGCGATGGCGAGAGTGAGCATCGCGGCATCGAGTTTTCGCTGGACGGCCGCCTCAACGACGCCTGGTCGTTCAGTCTTGTCGGGACCTACGCGCGCCACGTCTATGACTTCGATCTCGTCGCGGCGCGCGGTGAGACCTTAACGTCCGGCAACGACGTCGACACCGCGCCGCGCTGGTTCGGAACGGCGACGCTCAAGTATGCGCCGGTCGATCGATTCAGCGCAGCGATCCAGCTGCACAGCATCGGACGCTACTTTCTCGATGCCGAGAACCGGTTCAGCTACCCGGGCCATGAACTCATAAACCTGAACGCCGACTACGCCCTGAATGCTCGAACGTCGCTGTCACTGCGCGTCAGGAATATTGCGGACGCCGTGATCGCGGATCGGGCCGACTATGCCTTCGGCAACTATCGCTTCTTCCCAGGTCGGGGGCGCGAGGTATTCGTAGAGCTGTCATACCGACGGTAGCGAGGCTTATTCAGCACGCTCTCGAGGGTCCACGATGTAGTCGAGCAGGACTCGCTGCTCGTCGGGAAACTCTCGCGGTGCGTCAAGCCCGAGCAGCTCCAGCAGCAGCGGGTAGACGTCGATGACGCGGATCGCGTCGATGTGGGCACCCTTGCTGATCCTCGGGCCCGACGCGATGAAGGTCGCCTGCATGCTGTCTGCCTCCGGTGGCCAGCCGTGATCGCCAATCGAGATACGCGATCGCTCCTGCTCCGTGCTGACCAGCGCGAAACCCTCGTCGGCCACCATCAGCACCTCCGGATAGCGAGGATCATCGCTGACACGCCACCCGGCGGGCGCCGAGCGACGCGTGTAGCAGTTGCCGTGCTGCCAATGGCGATTGACGGATTCACAGATCTGATCGGCCCGGGCCTCATCGAGCGACGGGTCGAACAGGTTCAGGTAGGCGCCGCCCTCGACGATGCGCGCATTCCCTAAGTCGATGACGGTATCGAGAACGAAGACGTCCTGCCGGATGCGATATCTGTCGAGGCCGTGGTCGGACACGACGACGTAGTGCATAGCATCGGCAACCGGGAGCCGGTTGATACCATCGACAAGGCGACGCAGATACTCATCGACATCTCGAATCGCATCCCTCGTGTTCTTGGCCATAGGCCCATATCGGTGCGCGTTGGTATCGACATCCTCGAAGTACAGCGTGACGAACTGCGGTCTGTCAGCGGCCGGCAACGCGAGCCATCCCAGCACCGTGTCGACACGCTCGATGCCTGACACGCTGGCGTCGAAGTTAAAGGCAATGGTTGGCCTGATGCCGTTGATGTCCGCCTCCGTTCCGACGAAATAGTAGCTCTTGGCCGTCAGGCCGTTCTGTTCGGCGAGCACCCAGACCGGGTCGCCGCCGTACCAGCGGCCGTCCTGCACCTTGCTCCGATCTCGGAGCGTGTACCAGTCGCTGCGATCGGCATTCGGGAACGTGTTGTTGACGATGCCGTGCTCTGCCGGATACAGGCCCGTCGCGATGCTGTAGTGATTCGGGAAGGTCATCGTCGGAAACACCGGCCTCATTCCGCCGGCGCTCAAGCCGCTCGCGGACAACGCATCCAGCGTCGGCGTGTCGACGGACTGCATCATCTTCGGACCCAGTCCATCGATCGAGATCAGGATGACGACAGCATCGTCGTCCGGGACGGTCGCGCAGCCGGCCAGCAGCGTGACGGCGAGTAGTGCAGTGAGTGTTCTCATGTCGGCCGGGCAATGATAGCGGCAATTGCGCCGGCCGGCATGCGAAGGGCTTCGGAGTCGTGGTCAGGCAGCGTCGGACGAGCGGTAGTAGTTCATCAGGATCTCGGCGACCTCCGGTCGTGAAAACTCCGGCGGCGGCGCGATGCCCTGCGACAGCATCTCGCGGACCTTCGTGCCCGACAGGAACACGTAGTCTTCCGGAGAATGGTCCGGCGCCTCGCGCATCATGACGACGCGATCGAGCTTCTTCGACCAGGCTGTGTGGTCTGCGGCGAAGATCTCGATCTCGAGCGCGTCTTCCGGAAACTCGTCGAAGATGGCCTGCGCATCGAACGGACCGTAGTAGTCGCCGACGCCGGCGTGGTCCCGCCCGACGATCAGGTGCGTGGCGCCCATGTTCTGGCGGAACACGGCGTGCAGCAGCGCCTCACGCGGACCGGCGTACAACATGTTGAAACCGTAGCCGTTCACGAGCACGGTGTTCTCCGGGAAGTAGACGTCGACCATCTTGCGTATACAGGCGTCACGCACGCTCGCGGGAATGTCGCCGGCCTTGAGCTTGCCGAGCAGCATGTGCACGACGATGCCGTCGGCATCGAGACGCTCCATCGCCATGCGGCACAGCTCTTCGTGCGCCAGGTGCATCGGGTTGCGGGTCTGGAACGCAACGACGGTCTCCCAGCCGAGCGCGCTGATCTCATCGCGTATCTCGACCGCCGTCCTGAACGTGCCCTCGAACTCGGTCTCGAAGTAGCTCAGGTTGAGCACCTCGATCGGACCCGAGACGCAGTATCGCCCCTGCGACTGGAAGACCGAGACGCCGGGATGTCCGGCATCCAGCGTGCCGAAGGTCTCCTGCGTCAGCGTCTCGAACTGCTCGTCGCTGATCTGCTCGATGTTGTCGACGTCCATGACGGCGATGACCGGGTTGCCGTCCACGTTCGGGTCGCGCAGCGCAATACGCGCATGGCCTTCGATCGACGAGACGTCCTCGGCCAGGTTCAGCACCGGCACGGGCCAGAACAGACCGTCTGTGGTCTGCATGTTTGTCGCTACCGACAGGGCATTCTCGAGGTCCATGAAGCCGTTGAGCGGCGTGAAGTAGCCGCCCCCGAGCATGACCGCGTTCGCGGCCGCGGCGGAGCTTATGAGCATGGCTGGCAGTGTCTCGGCCTCGGCGGCGAGCGCCGGGTCGGTGTTCAGCAGCGGGCGCAGCGTCGCTGAACCATGGGGGGTGATCATTTCGATATTCCCTTAAGCGGCATCGCTCTCGCCGGTCGGCGTGTTGGTCCTGACGATGCCCTTTTCGAGCAGGTAGTCCATGATGATCTGTACCTCGTCTTCGATACTCATCTCGTCGGTCTTAAGGTGAATCTCCGGCTTGGGCGGCGGTTCGTACGGATCGTCGATGCCGGTGAAGTTCTTGATTTCCCCGGCACGAGCCTTCTTGTACAGACCCTTCGGGTCGCGCTGCTCAGCGACCTCGAGAGAACAGTCGACGAAGACCTCGACGAAGGGCAGGCCGGCAGCCTCGTGCAGCGCACGGACCTCGTCGCGGTCCGCACGGTACGGGCTGATGAAGCTGGACAGCGAGATCGTGCCGGCATCGCTAAACAGTTTGGCCACCTCGCCGATGCGGCGGATGTTCTCCTTGCGATCAGCTTCGGAGAAGCCGAGGTTCTTGTTGATGCCCAAACGCACGTTGTCGCCGTCGAGTCGATAGGACAGTTTGCCCATCTTGTAGAGTGCACGCTCCAGGGCAATGGAGACCGTGCTCTTGCCGCTGCCCGAAAGCCCGGTGAACCAGATCGTCGATCCCTGCTGACGCAGGATCTGTTGTCGATCCTCTCGGCTTACGTCGCCGTCGTGCCATGTGACGTTGGTGGCCTTTTGATCTGCCATTTGATTGTCTCCCCGCTCAAGCGAAATGCAGTCGGACGCGATTAGTGAGTCGAGCGCTTCTCAGTCTGTGTCCGGTCGTCCACGCAGCCCATTTAGCAAAAGGTCGTGGCATTTCTGGATAGCATCGAAAACGTCCAGGCCCGGGTCGCGGACGATCAGGTCGCCCCAGGCATTGCAGAGCCCGATCACCGACTGCGCGGCGAAATGGGCGTCAACCGTCGGGCGCACTACGCCATCGGCGATGCCTTGCTCGAACAGCTCCTCCAGCAGCTGCCGGTAGCGACTGCCGAGGGCCTTCAGCCTCGTCCGCTTCTTTTTCGGCAGGTACAGCCGCTCGCTGTTGTGGACTTTCAGCGCCTCGTTCCTCTCGCGGTAGCTCGTCAGATGCGACGTGATCGTTGCCAGCAGTTTCGACTCGAACGGCTGGTCGGACATGGCCGTCGTCTCCATGTGGCTGACGTAGTCCTCGATGCCGAAGAGACAGACGTCGGCCAGCGCGTCCTCCTTCGATTTGAAGTAGTAGTAGATGCTGCCCTGCTGGATACCCATGCGGTCCGCGATATCGCGCGTCGACGCGCCGTGATAGCCCTTCTCGGCAAATACACTGGCGGCGGCGAGCACAGCTCGGTGCTGTTTGGGTTTCAGGTTTTTGCTGTCGAGCATGGCCATGACCTGCGATTCATGGGGCGAAATCTATAGAACTATAGAAAAATTGCAAGCAAAAATATAAAAATTAATTAAAACAACAATTTACATCGTATGTAGTCGGTCAATCTATTGAATTATGAAAAGAGACCGCTTGCCGCTGTGCCTGAGTGGCGCCGCCCCGGTTGCCGCGTGCCACCCTGGCCGGCAGCAATCGCGCGCGGACAACGATCGACGACGGCGATCGGTTGACCCACCTTTTTCAACGTGTGACCCTGACGTTCCTCGATGCGTTGCGGCGTCGATGCCGACGCGCCGCCTGGCAAAGCTTATGACTGATCCCCGTAAATCCACGACCGTCGCCGTCGCGCCGATGATGGACTGGACGGACCGGCACTGTCGCTATTTCCTGCGGCTCGTCAGCCCGTACGCGGAGCTCTACACCGAGATGGTGACGGCCGCCGCGATTCATCACGGCGACGCCGATCGGCTGCTGGCTTTTGACGACAGCGAGCACCCGCTGGTCGTGCAGCTGGGCGGCAGCGATCCGGACCTGATGACCGAGGCAGCCATCGACGCCGCCAGGCGCGGCTATGACGAGATCAACATCAACGTAGGCTGTCCGAGTGATCGCGTGCAGAGTGGCCAGTTCGGTGCCTGCCTGATGGATCGACCGGAACTGGTCGCAGCCTGTCTATCCGACATGCAGGCGGCCGTCGACGTGCCGGTGACGATCAAGACGCGCATAGGCATCGACGACCAGGATAATGAGGCGTTCCTGTACCGGTTCGTCGACAGGTTGGCCGAGGCCGGGTGTCGTCGGTTCATCGTGCACGCAAGAATCGCGATTCTCGAGGGACTGAGCCCGAAGGAGAATCGTTCGGTCCCGCCGCTGAACTATGAGCGGGTGTTCAAGCTGAAGCGTGACTACCCGGAGCTCGACGTGATGCTCAACGGTGGCCTGAAGACGATAGCCGACGTCGACGCCGTCCTCTCGCGGGTTGACGGCGTCATGATAGGCCGAGAGGCATATCACAACCCGTTCTTCCTGGCGGAGCTCGATCAGCACCTCGGTCACTGTGAGGACCTGCCGGACCGCATGACGATCGTTGAACGCATGCTGCCTTACATCGACTCGGAGATTACGAAGGGCGTTCGACTCGGCAGTATCACGCGACACATGCTCGGCCTGTTCGCCGGCCAGCCCGGTGCGAGAGCCTGGCGGCGATTCTTGAGCGAGAACGCGTTCAAGAAGGACGCGGGTATCGACGTCGTGGAGTCGGCGCTGTCGGCAATGCGGGATGCGAGCCGGGCAGCATGACGTTCGAAGGTTGCCCTCGACTCTGTGGCGACTGCAACGCTTGGTGAACACGGTTACAATCCGGACGTCTATCAGACCAGGGTCCCGTTAATGAGCGCGAAGTTTGCCAAGAAGAAACCGAGCATGGCCGAAACGGCTGACATCCACGAACTCTACGAGGAGTCCGTGCAAAACGTGCCGGCCGAAGTCGAGTTCGTGCAAAAGACCTTCCGTGATATTCGCGGCAGGAACGCGTATTCGTTCCGCGAGGACTTCTGCGGTACCGCCAGCGCTGCCTGCCAATGGGTACGATCGGGCGAAGAGTACTCGGCGGTCGGCGTCGACATCGACCCCGACGTCCTGGACTGGGGCCGGAAGCATCGCGTCGCGCGGCTGCCGGCAAAAGACCAGGCGCGCATACAACTCGTGCAGTCGGATGTCCTGACGGCAGAGACGCCGAAGACAGACGTCCTCGTCGCGTTCAACTTCAGCTACTGGATCTTCGAACAGCGCGCCGTGATGCTGGAGTACATGAAGAAGAGCCTCGCTGCGTTAAACGATGACGGCGTCATGTTCATGGACATGTTCGGCGGGCCTGACTCATTCGATGAGAGCAAGGAGAAGACCAAGCACAAGGGCTTCACGTACATCTGGCACCAGGCCGAGTTTCACCCGGTCACGAACCACATGCAGTGCTATATCCACTTCAAGTTCCCGGACGGTTCGAAGCTCAAGCGCGCCTTCAGCTACTCGTGGCGACTGTGGACCGCGCCCGAACTCAGGGACATCCTGCTGGAAGCAGGCTTTACAAAAGTGACGATCTACTGGGAAGGCGAGGACGAAGACGGCGAGGGCAACGGCGAATTCACGCCCAGCGATACCGGGGTTGCCGACCTGGCGTGGATTGCTTATATAGTTGCTGAAAAATAGTCCGTATAATTAGAAACTTGGTCGCTTTAGACATAAATTACCTAAACTTTGGATTTGAGCGCTTTTGTGACATCTGGAGCGCCAAAATTGCCTATAATCGCGTTCCCCGAACCGGATACCTGAAAGCGTAAGCCCTAATGGTTAAAGATCTGGAAGTTGCCATTGTTTTCGCCGACGTCGTCGGCAGCACCCAGATCTACGAGGAATTTGGGGACACCAAGGCGAGCGAGACCGTCGCCCTGTGCCTCGAGACGATGAAGGAAGCCACGTACCAGAACGAAGGCACCGTCATCAAGACGATTGGCGATGAAGTCATGTCGACATTCCCGTCGGTCGACAAAGCCATGTCCGCGGCGATCGCGATGCAGACCGCGATCAGTACCGATAACAAGGAAGAGGGGCGGATTCCCGTCACTATCCGCATCGGCTGTCACTTCGGCCCGGTCGTCCAGGAACAGAACGACATCTTCGGCGCCGCCGTTCACACGGCGAACCGGATGACGTCGCAGGCCAAGGGACGCCAGATCGTCATCTCCGGTGCCACCGTCGAGCAGATGAGCCCCGAGTTCCGTCGCCAGACGCGCCAGATTGACGTTGCGACGGTCCGCGGTCGTATCGATGAGGTCGCGCTGTTTGAGTTGCTGTGGGATCCCGAAGAAGCAACCAGCATGCTGCCGACCATTGCGTGGGACACGCCGCGCGAAAAGCGGGCGACCAAGATGCTACTGACCTGCCAGAACAAGACGGTCGAAATCAGTGATCGAAAAAAGAGCGTCACGCTGGGCAGGGCCGACGACAACGACCTGGTCGTCAAGGGCAACCTGATCTCGCGCATTCATGCCAAGGTCGAAATGCGGCGTGGCAAGTTCTTCATCGTCGACCAGAGCACGAACGGCACTTTCCTGCAGTCCGTGCAGGGCAACGAATCATTTCTC
>JAAUXY010142510.1_pt1 | contig 30214 bp, 33 predicted proteins | sample 7278121 | NCBI WGS metagenome assembly JAAUXY01 (sample SAMN14350117, study PRJNA611818) | marine sediment metagenome | isolation source: surface marine sediment (1.8m) | place: French Polynesia: Moorea | collected 2018-08 | reverse complement strand
GAGACCGGGATCCTGGTCTACAAGTGGGACGTCGGCGACTTCGACGCCTGTCAGGCCGGGGTCCAGCAGGTCGAGGCCGACCTGGGGCCGGTCGAGGTCCTGGTCAACAATGCCGGGATCACCCGCGACGGCATGTTCCATCGCATGGAGCCGGAGCACTGGAACGCGGTGATCCAGACCAACCTCAGCTCGCTCTTCAACATGACCCGTCAGGTGATCGACGGCATGCGCGAGCGCAAGTACGGCCGGGTCATCAATATTTCCTCGGTCAACGGCCAGAAGGGCCAGATGGGCCAGAGCAACTACTCCGCGGCCAAGGCGGGTCTGATCGGCTTCACCAAAGCGCTGGCCCAGGAGAACGCCTTCAAGGGCATCACCGTGAACGCCATCGCGCCGGGTTACATCGCGACAGAGATGGTCAAGGCGGTCCCTCAGGACGTTCTGAAGGAGAAGATCATTCCGCAGATCCCGGTCGGTCGGCTGGGCGAGGCGGAGGAGATCGCTCGCTGCGTGGTCTTCCTGGCCGCCGACGATGCCGGCTTCATCACCGGCTCGACGCTTTCGGCCAACGGCGGACAATACATGGCTTGACCCGGGGCCGGCCTCGGGGCCCGGTTTCGGGCCCGATCGCAGCCGGAGCCCGGGCCGCCCGCGTTCAATCGATTCCAATCGGGCGCCGATTGCTCTAGATTTCGAGCCCGAGCCCGGCGTCCCGTGCCGCCGGGAGATCTGCCAAAGGGGGAAGCCTTCGCGTGTGGCCGTCCGGGCGCGGACAAACCGTCCAAGTGGCGCCCTTCTACCGCCTGCTCCTAGGGCGCGGCTTCGAATCCCTGCCGGAGCCGATCCGCCAGCTGCACGACGTGAGCGACGAGGCCGTCGCCCGCGGCCGCTGCCGGATCCGGCGCGGCGCACACCCCCTGTCGCGCCTGATCGGCAGGCTCTTCGGGCTGCCGCCGGCCGGCGACAACCTGCCGGTCAAGGTCCGCTTTCTGCCGCAAAGCGGTGGCGAGCGCTGGTACCGCCGCTTCGGCACCCACCGCCTGGCCTCGCACCAGGTGCCGGCGGGCCGGCCGGGCTGGATGTTCGAAAGCTTCGGCCCCGGCCGCTTCCTGATCGAGCTCGCCGCGGGCAGCGAGGGCCTGACCCTGGCGCTGCGCGGGGTGCGGCTGCTCGGGCTGCCCCTGCCGCGCCCGCTTTGGCCGCGGATCCGGGCCGGCGAGCGCGTCGAGGAAGGACGCTTCGTCTTTGACGTCGAGATCGCGCTGCCGGTCGCCGGCCTGCTGATCCACTACCACGGCCACCTCCGCCCCGAGGGCGTCGCCGATTGAGGCGCTGACCCTGGCGCCGCCTCGGGTATAAGGAAAGCGGGTTGCCGAAGATGTCGTGTCGCCGTGCCCGCGGTCATGCTTCAGCGCGAAGCGCGGCGCATACGCGCGGCTCAGCATGAGGCGATTCCCTTGGGACTGCTCGCCCTCACCCTGAGCTTGTCGAAGGGCGAGGGCGGCCGTCGATGCGACATGCGGCGGCCCGCCGGACAAGGGCAGCAGGGGAGGTCGAGGCCATGCCGATCAGCCGTTTCGTGGAGTACGAGGAGGCGCCGCCCGAGGTGCGCGCCGTCTACGACGACATCATGGCGACCCGCGGGATCGACTGGGTCAACAACTTCTGGAAGGCCATCGCCCAGCATCCCCCGACCCTGAAGCGGACCTGGGAGAGCCTGAAGGAGGTCATGGCGGCCGGCGCCCTGGACCCCATGGTCAAGGAGATGATCTTCGTCGCGGTCAGCGCGACCAACGGCTGCGACTACTGCATCAACTCCCACACCGCGGCGGCGCGCAAGGCCGGCATGAGCGACGCCATGCTGCAGGAGCTGCTGGCCGTGGTCGCAATGGCCAACGAGACCAACGCCATGGCCACCGCCTACCAGGTCGAGCTCGACGAGAGGCTGCACAAGGCGGCGCGCCAGGCATGAGCGACTATCCCAACCGCCCCCTGATCGGGGTCGGCGTGGTCGTCTTCAAGGGCGACAGGGTCCTGCTGGTGCGCCGGGGCAAGCCGCCGCGCGTCGGCCAGTGGTCCCTGCCCGGCGGGCGCCAGCGCCTGGGCGAAACGGTGCGCGCCACGGCGGCGCGCGAGGTCGCCGAGGAGGCGGGCCTGACGGTCGAGGTCACCGGCCTGCTCGACGTGGTCGATTCCATGACCCGCGACGATGGCGGCGGCCTGGCTTACCACTACACCCTGATCGACTTCCTGGCCGAATGGCGGGCCGGCGAGGCCGCGGCCGGCGGCGATGCCGCCGAGGTCGTCTGGGCCGATCCCGGGAACCTGGCGCCCTACGAGCTCTGGGACGAGACCCTGCGGATCATCGCCCTGGCGCGCCGGGCGCGGTGAGCTGCGGCCCCTCACCCAGCTCCGGCTAAGGCTCGGCCTTCGGCCTCGCCAAGCCTGCGCAACCCTCTCCCGCGGGGAGAGGGTGGGAGCGGCGGAAGCCGCGAGCGGGTGAGGGGTTCACGCTCTGGCGCTGGATCTTTGGAGCTACGACTGCCCTGGCTCGCGGGGCGTCGGGCGCCAGTCGGGCGGGGCGAGCTCGAAGCCCTCGAAGCTGAAGGCGGGGCCGACGGTGCAGCCGACCAGGGTCCAGTGGCCCAGGGATTCGGCGGTCTGCCAGGCGCCGGCCGGAACGATGGCCTGGGGGCGTTGGTGCTGGGCCACGTCGGGGCCCAGGTGCAGGGCGCGGGCGTCGTGGCCGTTCTCGGAGAGGGTCAGGACCAGGGGCGCGCCGGCGTACCAATGCCAGATCTCGGTCGCGTCGACCCGGTGCCAGGCACTGACCTCGCCGGCCTTGAGCAGGTAGTAGATCGCGGTCATGGCGCCCCGGCCGCCCGCGGCCGGCGCGTCCCGAAAGGTCTCCCGGTAGTGGCCGCCTTCGGGGTGCGGCTGCAGCTCCAGGGTGGCGATCAGGGTGTCGGCGTCGATCATGTGCGGCTCAGGCGTCCCCTCAAGTCTTTGGCGGCGCGGTGTCGCGCATCGCGGGCCGGGCGCCGAAGGCGGCGTACCAGGCGGCCAGCTTCGGATGGCCGGCGCGCCAGTCCTCCCCCGGGAAGCGGAAGTCGAGGTAGCCGAGCGCGCAGCCCAGGGTGATCGGGGCCAGGGTCAAGGGGCCTTCGAAGGCCTCGGCCTCGGACTCCAGCAGGTCGAGGGCACGGTCGATCTTGGCCTTCTGGCGGGCGTCCCACTCGGCCCAGCGATAGGCCTCGGGCCGGCGGGCGTTCTCGATCAGGCGCAGCACGGCGGCATTGAGGACGCCGTCGGCGGCGGCGTGCAGGCGCAGCACCGCGGTCCGCGCCGCGGCCTCGCGGGGGATCAGGCGCGGCGCCGGGAGCAGGCCGTCCAAGTAGTCGCAGATCACCAGGGAATCGAAGAGCACCTGGCCGTCGTCGGTGGTCAGCGCCGGGACTTTACCCAGGGGGTTGGTCCGGGGCAGGGCGTCGGACTCGTCCCAGGGGTTGCTGTCGACCCTCTCGATCCGGTCGGCCAGGCCCAGCTCCAGGGCCGAGACCAGGACCTTGCGGACATAGGGGGAGGTCGGGGAGTAGTTCAGCTTCATGGGATCCTGCTCGCTCTGGCGGAGGCTGCGCTTGGCGACTGAGGTTAACACCCCGAAGCCCGGCCCAGAAGGCCCGCGACGCCGGCCCTTTCACGGGGCCTTCACAGGGCTTATGTTACGCACTGGCATGCGCAGCGACGTCGTCGATCTCCGCGAGTTCTATGACACCCGGACCGGGCACGTCGCCCGGCTGCTGATCCGGCGGGCCCTGCGCAACCTCTGGCCCGACGTCCGGGGGCAGCAGCTTCTGGGCCTGGGCTATGCGACCCCCTACCTGCTGCAATTCCGCGAGGAGGCCGAGCGGGTCTTCGCCTTCATGCCGGCCCAGCAGGGCGTGATGCACTGGCCCGAGGAAGGCCCCGGCGCGGTCGCCCTGGTCGACGAGACCGAGCTGCCGCTGCCCGACAACTCGGTCGACCGTGTGCTGCTGGTCCACGCGATCGAGAACAGCGAGGCCCTGCGCTACCTGCTCCGCGAGACCTGGCGGGTCCTGGCCGGCAACGGCCGGCTCCTGGTGGTGGTGCCGAACCGCCGCGGGGTCTGGGCCCGCTTCGAGCGCACGCCCTTCGGCCGCGGCCTGCCCTACACGCCCAGCCAGTTGTCGCGCTTCCTGCGCGACAACATGTTCACCCCAACCCGCAGCGCCCGGGCGCTCTACATCCCGCCGACCCGCTCCAACACCCTGCTGCGCACGGCCCCGGCCTGGGAGCGCCTGGGCATGCGCTGGTTCCCGACCTTCGCCGGGGTGGTCGTGGTCGAGGCCAGCAAGCAGCTCTATGCCGGCACCCTCAGCCATGAGCCGGCCCGCCTGCGCCTGGGCCGGCCGGTGGTCGTGCCCTTCCCCCAGGTGGCCGGCCGGGGCAGCGACGACGGCCGTTCCTGAGGCGCCCGCGAGGCCTCGGCAGCCGGCCCGGCGGCGCCCTCAGATCCCTGCGGTTTTCTTTGCTTTTCCTCCGGCCTCTCACTATCACTAGACCGAACCGCGCTCGTTCGAGCGCAGATGGTTTGATCTACTTCACAGGGATAGAGCAGCTTGTCGGCGTTCGCGTGAGCGCAGGCTGCTCTAGGGCCCTTGTGGCGGAGGATTGACGGGGCGGCTCATGGCGGGGGATCGGCCATCGCTGGAAGACCTGCGGCGGCGCATCGACGAGATCGACGAGGCGCTGCAGGACCTGCTGATTCAGCGGATCGAGGTGGCGCGCCAGGCCGGTGCTGCCAAGCAGGGCGGGCGCGCCCGGATCCGCCCGGGCCGCGAGGCCGAGGTCCTGCGCCGCCTGCTGCGCCGGCACCACGGGCCGCTGCCCAAGGCGGTGCTGGTCCGCCTCTGGCGCGAGCTCTTCTCGGCGGTGATCGGGCTCCAGGGGCCGCTCCAGGTCGTGGTGCAGGCGGCGGGCGGCAACGACGGACTCTGCCGCCTGGCGGCCGAGCACTTCGGCTCTCAGACGCCGATCCAGGCGGTCGGCAGCAGCGCCCAGGTGATCAAGGCGGTGGCCCAGGACGACGGCACCCTGGGGGTCCTGCCCCTGCCCGAGGCCGACGAGGCCCAGCCCTGGTGGCCGAGCCTCGCCCGCCAGGGAGACAGCGTGCCGCGGATCATCGCCCGCCTGCCTTTCATGGAAGCCCCCGTCGACCGTTTCGGTGTCGCGGGGGCTTTGGCTTTGGGGCTGCTCGACCCCGCCGACAGCGGCTGCGACCGCAGCTTCTTCGTGATGGAATCTGGGACCGAGCTGTCGCGCAGCCGCCTGCGCGACCTGCTGGCCAGCGCCGGCCTGGTCGTGCTCGACCTGCAGAGCCGCTCCGAAGGCGGCGCGCGCTGGCTGCACCTGGTCGAGGTCGAGGGCTGCTTCGGCGCTTCCGGGACCGAGATCGAACGGCTGCGCGCGGTCGGCGAGGAGGCGCTGCTGCAGATCTGTCCGATCGGCGGCTACGCCGCGCCCTTGAGCCTGGCCGAACTGGCGCCGGTGCAGGAGGCCGCGCAATGAGCCCGCGGCCGCGGCCGGGAATCCTCGAGGTCCAGCCCTACGTCGGCGGCGAATCCAAGGCGCCCGGCGGCAAGCCGCCTTTGCGCCTGGCCTCCAACGAGAATCCTCTGGGGCCCAGCCCAGAGGCCGTCGCGGCCTACGCGGCCGCGGGCCCGGAGCTGCACCGCTACCCGGACGGCGCCTCGGCCGAGCTGCGCGCCGCGCTGGGCGCGCTCCACGACCTGGACCCGGCGCAGATCGTCTGCGGCGCCGGCTCCGACGAACTGATCGGCCTTCTGGTCCGCGCCTACGCCGGTCCGGGCGACGAGGTGCTCTACAGCGCCCACGGCTTCCTGATGTACGGCATCGCGGCGAAGAGCGCGGGGGCGACCCCGGTCACGGCGCGGGAGGCCAACCTGACCGCCGACATCGACGCCCTGCTGGCCAAGGTGACCGAAAGGACGCGGCTCTTGTTCCTGGCCAACCCCAACAACCCGACGGGCACCTACCTGCCTGCCGAGGCGCTGCGGCGCCTGCACGCCGGGCTGCCGCCGGAGGTGCTGCTGGTCATCGACGCGGCCTATGCCGAGTACGTCACCGCGCCGGACTACGAGGACGGCCGGGCCCTGGTCGCGGCGCAGGACAACGTCGTGATGACCCGCACCTTCTCCAAGATATACGGCTTGGCGGCCCTGCGCCTGGGCTGGGCCTATTGCCCGCTGGCGGTGGCCGACGTACTCAACCGGGTGCGCGCGCCCTTCAACGTGACCCGGACCGCCCAGGTCGCCGGCCTTGCCGCGGTCGGGGACCAGGACCACGTGGCCCGCTCGCGCGCGCACAACGAGACCTGGCGGGCCTGGCTGATGGAGAACCTGCGCGGCCTGGGCCTGGAGATCACGCCCAGCCTGGGCAACTTCCTGCTGATCCAGTTCTCCGACGTGCCAGGGCGGAGCGCGCCCGACGCCCTAGCGGCGCTGAAGGAGGAGGGCGTCCTGCTGCGCGGTATGGCGGCCTACGGCCTGCCCGACTGCCTGCGCATGTCGGTCGGGACCGAGGCCGAGAACCGGGCCGCGGTCGAGGCCCTGCGGCGCTTCCTGGCATGACCTTCCGGCCCTTTGAAAAGGTCGCCCTGATCGGCGTCGGCCTGATCGGCTCCTCCCTGGCCCACGTCCTGCGCCGTAAAGGGCTGGCGAAGCGGATCGCCGGCTGCGCTCAGAGCCAGGCCAGCCGCGACACGGTCATGGCGCTGGGCCTGGCCGACAGCGTCCACGCCGCGGCCGGCGACGCGGTCGAGGACGCCGACCTGGTCGTCGTCTGCACTCCGATCGGCACCTACGCCGCGATCGCCGAGGCCATTGCGCCGCGCCTGAAACGGGGTGCCATCGTCACCGACGTCGGCTCGGTCAAGCAGGCGGTGATCCGCGATCTGGGCCCGGTGCTGCCCGAGGGCGTGCACTTCGTGCCCGGCCATCCCATCGCCGGCACGGAGCACTCCGGGCCGGCAGCGGGCTTCGCAGAGCTCTTCGAAAGCCGCTGGTGCATCCTGACTCCGCCGCCCGGCACCGACGAGCAGGCGGTCGAGCGGGTCGCCGGCCTGTGGCGTGCCTGCGGCAGCGATGTCGAGATCATGGAGGCCGGCCACCACGACAAGGTCCTGGCCATGACTTCGCACCTGCCGCACATCATCGCTTACACCATCGTCGGCACGGCGACCGACCTGGAGACCAGCACCCAGGCCGAGGTCGTCAAGTTCTCCGCCAGCGGCTTCCGCGACTTCACCCGGATCGCCGGTTCCGATCCGATCATGTGGCGCGACATCTTCCTCAACAACCGCGAGGCGGTGCTGGAGACCCTGCAACGCTTCTCGGAGGACCTGACCGCGTTGCAGCGGGCAATTCGCTGGGGCGAGGGCGAGACCCTCGAAACCCTGTTTCGCCGGACCCGGAAGATCCGCGACGAGGTCGTCGAGGCGCACCAGGCCGGCAGCTTCGATCCTAGAGAACCGGACGCAGCCGGAACAACGCCACCGGGCCCAGGTACAGCAGGCCGTCCTTCAGATTGACCGGCAGCTCGACGACCGGCGGTCCGCCGTCCTCGGCGCTGCGGGAGAGCGCGAAGAAGGCCAGCTTGAGGGCGCCGGCGGCGCGCTCGGCGATCATCTTGCGCTCGGCCAGGTGGTCGACCAGGTCGGCGCCGCCGCGCAGGTTGGAGGTCAGCTGACCGGTCGGCCGCAGCTCGCGGTCCAGGGCGAGCTGGCCCTCGGCTTCGAGCTGCAGCGGGCCCCAGCGCAGCTCCAGGCGGTGGATGTCGAGCAGGCCGCCGGCATCGCGCCAGAGGGCCAGCGACCGCCGGCTGGCCTCGGCCGGCAGCGGTCCCTCGAGCCGGCCCTCGACCAGGAAGAGCTCGACCCTGGGGCCAAGCGGCAACGCGAGCCCCGGCGGCAGATCGACGCCGAGGACGGTCATCAGAAGGTCGCCGGGCGGCCTGGGGCCGCCCTCCCGGACTTCGCCGGTCGGGTCCTCCTCGTCTCGGTCCCGATAGACCAGGTCCAGGCGTTCGATCTGCACCGGACCGGGCAGGGGGCCTTCCGCCAAGATCTCGTGCAGGGCCGCATCGGCCCGCCGCAGGCGGCCGTCGAGGGCCAGCGCCGCCGTTCCAGAGGCCTTGGCGGCGTCGAGCCGCAGCGACAGGCGCCCCTCTCGCGGGCCCCAGTCGACAAGGTGCCGCCCCGGTGCCTGGAGGGCCAGGGTGAGCGGGTCCCAGAGCGTGGCGCCGCCGGTCAGGGCCGGGCCGCGCCATTGCCAGCCCTCAGGCGACTCGACGCTGGGATCGTCGATCCGGACGTCGAGGCCGAAGGGAAAGCCGGCCAGCTCGGGCTCGGCGTAGCGCAGGGCGTAGCCGTCCTCGCGCCGGTCCTGGACCCAGGCCTCGAAGCTGTGCCGCAGCACGGCACCGGACAGGACCCAGGCCGCCGGCACCCCGAGCAGCGGCAGCAGAAGGAGGAACAGCAGGGCGAGCTTCGCGGAACGCGGCATGACGAAGATGTAGTGCCTTCGCCGCCGCTTGTCCCGCTTGCCGTTTGCCGGGGCGGCAATATGATCGCCTTGGGCCCGGGTCCGACGCCGTGCCGGTCGGGCCCCTCACCCTCCCACCGCCTTTCGGCGGCGGGCGCCTTCCTCTCCTCCGGGGGCGTGTGCGCGGCGCTTCGCGCGGGATGTGAAGGCTTGGCGAGGCCTGAGGCCGAGCCTTAGCCGGAACTGGGTGAGGGGAAGCCCCAGGCACGGACGAGGCTTGGAAACCTGAACAGGGAGCAGGCGGCGGATGACCGCGCCGGATGGCAGGCAGAAAGAACATCTCGCGCCGCGCGAGCTGATCGTGGTCGAGCGGCCGCGGATGACGCCGCCGGCGACCGGCGATTTCTGGGTCTTCGGCTACGGCTCGCTGATGTGGCATCCGGGCTTTCCGCACCTCGAGGTGCGCCGCGCCCGCCTGCACGGCTTCCACCGCCGCTTCTGCGTCTATTCCCTGCGCTACCGCGGCACGCCGGAACGGCCGGGCCTGGTGCTCGGCCTCGACCGCGGCGGGTCCTGCACCGGCCTGGCCTACCGGGTGCCTTCCGCGGAGGGCGAGGCGGTGATGGACTATCTCTATGAGCGCGAGATGATCACCGGGGTCTACATCCCGCGCTGGCTCAACCTCGAGACCGAGGCGGGGACGATCGAGGCCGCCACCTTCGTAGTCGACCCCGCGCATCCGCAGTACACCGGGCGGCTCGGGGTCGAGGAGACCGCGGACCTGATCGTCCAGGGCTTCGGGGAACGCGGCCCCTGCGGCGAGTACCTGGAGAACACGGTCCGCCACATGGAGGCCCTGGGCATCCACCCGGGCTCGCTGCTGCGCCTGCTGCGCGTGGTGCGGGGACGCTGCGACTGAACGCCGGTCAGACGCCCTGGAGCAGGAACCACCAGAGGGGCAGGGTGGCGAAGGACAGGGGAATCCCGATTCCGACCATCAGGATCACCAGGGGCCGGTCGAGCCCGTGTTTGAGGGCGACGATCGAGCCGCCGATCTGGGGGCCCATCGCCGCCTCGAAGACGGTGATCTGGGCGACCCGCCCGCCGACGCCTAGCACCTCGGTCAGCAGGACCAGGATCAGGGCCGGGCCGAGCAGCAGCTTGAAGCCGAGGCCGGTGGCCAGGGGCGCCAGCTTGCCCTTGAGCTCGGCGAATTGGAGCTGCAGGCCGATCGAGATCAGGGCCAAGGGCGTCAGGGTGGCGCCCAGGATCTCCAGCAGGACGACGACCGCCGCCGGATAGTCGTAGGGCCGCAGCAGGTAGGCCAGCAGGAGCGCGTGCAGCGGCGTGAAGGTCACGATCTTCTTCGCAATCCCGATCGGGGAGAAGCTGCCCTGGGAGCAGACCGCGGCGACCATGATGCCGAGGGTCGAGAGAACCATGTAGGTGCCGAGCTGGTCGATCAGGATGCCGAGCCCAAGCTCGCCCTGGCTGTTGCCGTAGAAGGCGCCGATCATGGGCAGGCCGAGGAAGGAGGTGTTGGCCAGCGCCGCGGTGAGGATCAGGGCCCCGATGGTCTGCGGCGACCACTTCGCCCAGCGGCCGAGCAGGACGAAGAACACCAAGCCGACGGTGAACAGGATCCAAGCCATGGAAACCGGGTAGACCAGGCTCGCGTCCATCACCAAGTCATGGACGTGGAGCAGGGTGACCGCCGGCAGCGAGACGTGGATGATGAAGGCGTTGAGGATCGACGGCGTGTCGGTCTTCATCCGGCCGCTGCGGCGCAGCAGGATCCCGAACAACATGCAGATCGGCAGGAGCCCGACTTGGACCATGGCGATTCCCCATCCCCGAACCTTGGAATGGGCTCATGTTCGCAGGTCCTCGTGAAGATGATGTAAATAACAGAAAATAAAAAATATAATTTACATGGTTTTCATAAATAACTATCCGTAAAATTACTTGCAGTTGTTTTTTCGATGCGGGCGATCACGCCGTCGCTGCGTCGGCGGCGCGTCCGCGCGTCACTCGCCGCCGCCGGGCGGGGTGACGCGGGGCCGGGTCACGTAGTCGCGGAGCGCCTCGACGTCGACCAGGAAGTAGAAGGCGAGCAGGAAGATCACGGCCGCCAGGGGCCAGATGTACCAGGGATGGCGGACCGGGTTGCGCTCGCCGCAGACCTGGCAGAGATCGTCGTCGATGCCCAGGGCGGAGCCGCATCTCAGGCATTTGCGGTCTGCCACGGCGACCCGCCCGCCGCCTAGAGGCAGCGAGAGTAGCCGCAGGAGGTGCAGAAGTCGCAGCCCTCCTGGTGGACCAGCGCCGCCGCGCCGCACTTCGGGCACTGCCGGAAAGGCCGGGCGCTCTCGCCCGCGGGGCCGAGGTTGATCACCTCCGGCTCGGCCGGACGGGCGAGCTGCGGCGCCTCCTCTTCGCTGAGGAAGCCGATGTCGATCATGTGCCGCTCGATCACCGCGCCGATCGCGGCCAGCAGCGAGGGCACGTAGCGGCCTTCCAGCCAGGCGCCGCCGCGCGGGTCAAAGACCGCCTTGAGCTCCTCGACCACGAAGGAGACGTCGCCGCCGCGGCGGAAGACCGCGCTGATCATCCGGGTCAGCGCCAGGGTCCAGGCGTAGTGCTCCATGTTCTTAGAGTTGATGAAGATTTCGAAGGGGCGGCGGCGGCCTTCCTGGACCACGTCGTTGAGGGTCACGTAGATGGCGTGCTCGCTCTCCGGCCAGCGCAGCTTGTAGGTCCGCCCGGGCAGGGCCTCTGGGCGGTCGAGGGGCTGGGTCATGTAGACCACCCCGGCGCCGGTCTCCGCCTCGGGCGGCGTCTGGCGTTGGGCCGCCACGGGCTCGGCGGGCGGCTCGGTCGTCGGCTCGCCAGGTCGTTCGGCGGCCTCCGGCCTGGTCTCCAGCACGGCCCCGGTGACCACGTTGGGCCGGTAGGTGGTGCAGCCCTTGCAGCCCAGGTCGTAGGCCTGGGCGTAGACGTCCTTGAAAGCCTCGAAGGGCATGTCCTCCGGCACGTTGATGGTCTTGGACACCGAGGCGTCGACGTAGTCCTGGACCGCAGCCTGCATGACCACGTGGGCCGGCGCCTCGAGGCCCTGGGCATCGACGAAAGCCTCGGTCAGGTCGCTGCCCTCGCCGTGCTGCTGGCGGTAGAGCCGGTAGGCGTAGTCGACGACCTCCTCGCGCTGGCGGCTGCCGTCGGGCATCAGGACGTTGCGGGTGTAGTCGAAGCTGTAGACCGGCTCCAGGCCCGAGGAGACGTTGTTGGCGAGCAGCGAGATCGTCCCCGTCGGCGCGACCGAGGTGATCAGGCCGTTGCGCAGCCCCTTTTCGGCGATCGCCGCCTTGATGTCCTTGTCGAGGCCCTTGACGGTCTCGCCTTGCAGGAAGGGCTCCACGTCGAAAAGCGGGAAGGCGCCCTTCTCCGCCGCCAGCTCGGCCGAGGCCAGGTAGGCGCTGCGCCGCAGGGCGGCCATCCAGCGCCGGGTCAGCTCGACCGCCTCGGCACTGCCGTAGCGCCGGCCGCAGAGGATCAGGGCGTCGGCCAGGCCGGTGATGCCCAAGCCGATGCGCCGCTTGGCTCGCGCTTCCTGACGCTGCGCCTCGAGCGGGAAGCGCGAGACCTCGATGGCGTTGTCCAGCATGCGGACCGCGAGCGGCACCAGGGCTTCGAGCCGTTCGAGGTTGATCCGGGCCTTCCGGCCGAAAGGCTCCTCGATCAGCGCCGCCAGGTTGATCGAGCCCAGCAGGCAGGCCCCGTAAGGCGGCAGCGGTTGCTCGCCACATGGATTAGTTGCATCTATTTCTTCGCAATACCAAAGGTTGTTGCGCCGGTTGATGCGGTCGATGAAGATCACGCCCGGCTCGGCGTAGGCGTAGGTGGCGCGCATGACCTTGTCCCAGAGGTCGCGGGCCTGGACGACCTTGTAGGTCGTGCCGCCGAAGGCCAGCTCCCAGGGCGCGTCCTCGCGCAGCGCCTCCATAAAGGCGTCGGTGACCAGGATCGAGAGGTTGAACATGCGCAGCCGGCCGGGCTCGGCCTTGGCCTCGATGAAGGCCTCGATGTCGGGGTGGTCGCAGCGCAGGGTGCCCATCATGGCGCCGCGCCGGTAGCCGGCGCTCATGATCGTCCGGCACATCGCGTCCCAGACGTCCATGAAGCTGAGCGGGCCCGAGGCGTCGGCACCGACCCCGCGCACCGGCGCGCCCTTGGGGCGCAGGGTCGAGAAGTCGTAGCCGATGCCGCCGCCCTGCTGCATGGTCAGGGCGGCCTCCTTCAAGTGTTCGAAGATCCCGCCCATGTCGTCGGGCACGCGGCCCATCACGAAGCAGTTGAAAAGCGTGACCTCGCGCCGGGTTCCGGCGCCGGCCAGAATCCGGCCGGCCGGGATGAACTGGAAGTCGACCAGGGCTTCGTAGAAGCGCTCGGCCCAGGCCTCGGGCTCGGCCTCGGGCTGTGCCAGGGCGACCGCCACCCGCCGCCAGCTGTCCTCGAGGGTCTTATCCACAGCGCGGCCCTCGGGGGTCTTCAGGCGGTACTTCATGTCCCAGATGCGCTGGGAAATGGCGCTGATTCCCGGTGTCACCTCGGCTCCACCCCGATATATCGGTCGTCGGAGCAGGTCGCTCCGCACGAAGGTCAGGAATTCCGGGAACTACACGGATCTTCCCCGGACCACTCCGGCGCCCCGAAGTTAGGCCCGGCAGCGAGGCGGGTCAACGCAGGGTTCGGCTCTTGTTCTCCGGCGTGCGGCCGGAAAGCGCAGGCGCCCCGGGGGCTTAGGATTTGCCCACAGAGTTATCCACAGGCATCGCCGCAGCCCTGTGCGGGCGGCCCGGCAGCAGCGCCCGACTGGCGTCTTCGATGGCCTGCTCAAGGCGGGCGATGAACTCCCGGCGGTCCAGACCGGGCGGCAGCGGCGGCAGCAGCCTGACCGTGATCACCCCGGGCCGCTGCCGGAAGCTTCGGGCCGGCCAGTAGAGACCGGAGTTGAGCGCGACCGGCAGCACCGGCACGTCGAGCTGCTTGTAGAGCGCCGCGACCCCGGGGTGGTAGGGGCGCCGCTGCCCGGGCTCGGTGCGGGTCCCCTCGGGGAAAATGACGATGTGCTTGCCGTCGTCGAGCCGTTCCCGCGCCTCGGCGATCATGCGGCGCAGGGCGCGTGCGCCGCCGTCGCGGTCGATGGCGATCATGCCCGTGCGATTCAGGTACCAGCCGTAGAAGGGGATCCGAAGCAGCTCCTGCTTGAGCACGAAGACTGGGCGCCGGAAGACGTGGCAGAAGGCGATGGTCTCCCAGATCGACTGGTGCTTGGCGGCGATGATCACCGGCTGGTCGGGCAAGTTCTCCCAGCCCTCGACCCGGTAGCGGAGGCCGCAGATCGCGCCCAGCAGCAGCAGGCTGCCGCGAACCCAGATCCAGCCCATCAGGTAGATCGCGCGCCCAGGGCCGAACAGCAGCGGCAGGGTCGCCAGATGCATGACGACGCTCCACAGCAGGAACACGGCGTTGAACAGCAGCGAGCGAAGCCGCGTCATTTTGCGACCGGCACGAGGGCGGCGCGAATCCTGGCGATCAGGTACTTGCTGTATTCGGACACCAGCAGGTTGGTGCTGCCCGGCCAGCGCCACCAGTCCTCCTGCTTGACGTGGGCCGGGAAGACCGGATGCGGCAGGATCTCGACCTCCGGCATGGTCCGGCGGAACTCCAGCAGGCTGCGCGGCATGTGATAGGCGGCGGTGACCAGGCGCAGGGACGCATAGCCCTGGGCCTGCATCCAGTCGGCGGTCTCGCGTGCGTTGCCGGCGGTGTCGTCGGCTTCGTAGCCCAGGGCGATGCAGCAGGAGAGATCCTCGGGAGCCTCCCGGGAGACCTTGAGCAGCTGCTTGACGTCGACGCCCTGGGCAACGCCGGAGACGAAGAGCTTCTCGGCCAGGCCGCGGGACAGCAGCTCGATACCCTGCTCGACCCGGAGGCTGCCGCCGGTCAGGACGACGATGGCGTCGGTGCGGCGGTCGCTGAGTTCCGGCTTGGTCTCAAGGGTCGCGGCGAACCAGAACAGGCCGGCGGTCCAGACCGCCGCGAGCAGGCCGAGCAGCGCCAGGATGCGGAGCAGCCGCTGCCGCGGGGTCGAGGTCTTGAGGGAGTCGGGTTCGCCGGCCATGTCTGGGAGCCAAGGTCGTGGGCGCTGGTGCCTCGTCCGGGAGCCTAGAGCAGCTGGACCAGCGTCCGGAGCACGGTAAAGCGCGCGGTCATCATCGCGATCACCGCCGCGATCAGCGGCAGCAGGGCGACCGCGGCCCAGTCCACGGGCGACAGCGCCAGGTCCGGCAGCAGGGTCACCTCGCTGGCGCCGAACTGGCGTCCGACCAGCAGCACGGTCGGCACCGCGAGGACCAAGCCCAGAAACCCGCCGCGCAGGCCGAGCTTGAAGGCGTAGCGCTGGAACTGCTGCGCCACGTAGTCGTCGTGCGCGCCGATCATGTGGAGCACCTCGATCACATGGCGGTGGATGGACAGCCCGGTGTTGGTCACGAAGACCACGGCCAGGACCGCGGAGAGGCCGACCAGCAGGACCACCACCGCGGCGACGATCTGGATCGAGCGGGTCAGGCCGAGCAGACGGGACAAGTAGGCCTGGTGGCTGTCGCTCTCAATCCCGGGCACCGCTTCGGACAGCCTGAGCTGCAGCGCGTCGAGATCCGGCGGCGCCGAGGGATCGAGTTGCACCGCGATCAGGTCCGGCAGCGGCAGGCCCTGCTCCAGCGCGCCTTCGCCGAGCCAGGGCACCAGCAGCTTGTTCATGTCCGCCGGGTCCATGACCACGGCCCCGGTGACGCCGGCGGTGCTGGTCAGGATGTCGATCGCCCGGTCCAGGCGCCGCTCCCGCTTCGTCGGCGCTTCGGTCGGCTCCGGCGGCGGGATCTGCAGGGTGAGCTGGCCGGCCAGGCCGCGGTCCCAGCGGTCGAGGATCTTGTTCATGGCGAGCGCGCTGACCAGCGACAGGGCGGCCAGGTAGACCATGAAGCCGATCAACCAGGGCAGGAAGCGTGCCGAGCCGTCACGGTCGAAGGGCACATCCAGGTGCGCCGAAGCCATTCAGCTTCCGCTCCCCCTGGCAAGGCTGAAGCTGCGCCGGTAGCCGGGCGCGACGTAGCGGACCTGGCCGTCCTGGAGCCGCAGGATGGGCTGGGCGAAGCGGGCGGCGAGGCCTTCGTTGTGGGTCGCGATGACCACCGTCGTGCCCATCTTGTTGAGTTCCTCGAAGAGATAGAGCAGGCGGACCGCGATGCGGTCGTCGACGTTGCCGGTCGGCTCGTCGGCGATCAGCAGGCTGGGCCGCCCGATGACCGCGCGGGCGATGGCGACGCGCTGCTGCTCGCCGCCCGACAGGGTCGGCGGCAGGGCCTGCAGTTGCTCGGCCAGTCCGACCCAGGCCAGAAGCTCAATGACGTGCTGCTGAACGCGCTCGTCGTGCTGGCCCGAGACGCGCAGGGGCAGGGCGACGTTCTCCATTGCGGAGAGGTGGTCGAGCAGGCGGAAATCCTGGAAGATCACGCCGATCCGGCGGCGCATGTTGGCGAGCTCGTTGCGGCTGAGCTCGGACACGCTGCGCCCGAAGAGGCTCACCCGCCCGAGGGTCGGCGACAGGGCCAAGTACATCAGCTTCAGCAAGGAGGACTTGCCGGCGCCGCTGGCTCCCAGAACGAAGTGAAAAGAGCCGGGCTCCAAATGAAACGTCGCGTCCTGAAAGACGAAAGGACCGGAGCCGTAGCGAAAACCGGCGTCTTCAAATCGGACCAAGAGACGTCTCCTCACGCGGGCGGCGCAGCATCGCACACCCCCCGCGCCGCCGTAAAGCGCGACGCGATAACATTCGACCCTCAGACCACCGCTTTCAGACTCGCCGTCAAATGTGTCAAGCTCAAGACGGACCGGCGGGCGATTCGCGTGCTGTCCGTTCGGATTCTCAAGCGAGACTCGGCAGGAACCTCTGCTGGCGGGCGTGGTTGGCCGGGGACGAGCGTGGAGGGGGGCATTTCGGGATCAAACTGGAAGCAAGGGCGCTTGCCGTGCAGCTGTCGTCTTGTCTACGAAGGTCAAGAATCCTATAAGATTAAGGATTTAGGCCACTTTGGCTGGCTGGCCGGATGATTCTGACTTGTCCTAGCTGTAGCGCCCGCTTCACGATCAACACGGAGTTGATTGGCCCGGCGGGACGCAAGGTCCGCTGTGGCAGCTGCGGCCATACATGGCGTCAGCTGCCCACCGTGGAGAACGATGCCCAGCCGCCGCCGCAGGGGCCGGTCGAGGTCGGCCCGGTCGAGGCGGAGCCCGAGTACAGCGAGCGCGATGCGATTCGAGGCGTGCGGCGGCGCAGCGCGGCGGCCCTGCGAAACCGCGCCCGACGCGGCAGCGGGGGCCGGGGCCGGCTGGTGGCCTGGGGAGCCTTCGCCGCGGTCGTGGTGATCCTGGTCGGAGCTCTTTGGCTCGGCCGCGAAGCGATCGTCGTCGCCCTGCCGGAGGCTGCGCGCTTCTACGAGCTCTTCGGGATCGGCGCCGAGGCGCCGGGCCAGGGGCTGGCCCTTCAGGACGTGACTTCGGTGCGACGCACCTTCGACGGCCAGCGCCGCCTGATCATCGAGGGCGTGGTCGCCAACGTCTCGGAAAGCGAGCGCCCGGTTCCGACCCTGCGCGCCAGCCTGCACGACGCTTCCGGCCAGGAGCTGGCGGCCTGGTACTTCTCGACCGACGTCAAGAACCTCTCGCCCGGCGAGCGGACCACCTTTTCCACCTTGGCCCAGAGTCCGCCGGACGGCGCGACCGAGCTCACGATCAATTTTGTTGCCGAGGCACCGCCAGACAAGCAATAGTAGTTTTTACTGATTCTAATTCACCCGAGGGCGGTACTTCATCGTAGGCTGATCAGAGTCACTCTCTCCGCGCCAGCTTAACGCGTGCTTAAGAAATTTGACTCAATCCTGCAGCGGCTGGGAAGCCCGGCAAATTTGGGAGGAAATTCACAGAGATATTCTGCTTTGGCGAGGCGCGGTGGTGCGCCGTCTAGGGCAGCGTCGCCCGGCGATCGGCCGGTATCGGAAGAGAAGTGCAGGTTCAATCGAGTCGAGTGTGGAGGCCCATGCCGCGGATCCTGATCGCGGAAGACGACCCTGCCGTGCGCCGCTTCGTCGCGCGGGCCTTGAACCATCGGGGCCATGAGGTCGTCGCGGTCGATGACGGTGTCGCGGCGCTCGAAGCCCTGAGCGATGGGGCCTTCGACCTCTTGCTCACCGATATCGTCATGCCGGGCCTGGACGGGATCGCCCTGGCGCTCAAGGCCGCCCGGGATCATCCGGACATGCGGATCCTGATGATGTCGGGCTTTTCCGCGGAGCGGCAGAAGGCGCACAACCTTGAGGAATTGATCCACCGGGTGATCCCGAAGCCCTTCACCCTCGCCGAGATCTGCCGGGTGGTCGACGAGACCCTGGCCTCCGGAAACCCACGGAGCTGATTCCGAAAACGCGCGAAGGCCTCCGGCCGGGACCTGCCCGAGTTCCAAGGCGTCTGATCGGGGAGTGCGTCAGTCGAAGCGCCGCAGCAGGCGGTCGATGTAGTCGCGCTCGAAGCGCGGCCGGCTGGGCTGGCCGGCCCGGCGCTGCAGTTCCTGCATGATCTCGCGGACCCGGCGCATCTCCATCTGATCGGGGATCTCGACCCCGCCCAGGTTGTCCAGGCCCTGGCCGGCCGGACTGCGCCCCAAGGGATCCCGGTCGGTGCCCGGCTGCCAGCCGAAGGCGCCGGCGCGCCCGCCGCTGCCCTGCCCCATCTGCTGCATCATCGCCTCGACCATGGACTGCATGCCCTGCTGCATCTGGTCGAGCGCCTCGCCCTGCGGGCCGGTCGCTTTGCCGGGCTCGCCCCGCTCCAGAGACTCGACCGCGCCGCGCATCGCCTGCTCGGCGTTGCCCAGCGGCTGGGGGATCTCGCCGAGGGCGTCGCCCAACTGGCGCATCATCTCGCCCAGGGCGCGGCGCAGGCTTTCCTGCCGCTGGGCATCGTTGCTGTTCTCCCGTCCCATGCGCTGCGGATCGAACTGCTCCTGGCGCTGCGCCCGGTCGAAGCTGCGGTCGAGCAGCTGCTGCTGCTCGTCGATCATCCGCTCCATCTCCTGCATCATCTGCATTGCCTGGCGGTTGGCGTCGTCCATCTGCTGGGCGAAGGGGTTGGCGCGCAGGTTCTCCAAGAGCTCGCGCAGCTGGGCCAGCATCTCGCGGGCGGCGTCCATCTGACCGGAGCGCGCCAGCTCCCGGGCGGCCTCGATCAGGCTCTGCAGGTCCTCGGAGCTGACCAGCTGGTCGGCGCTGTCCATCTCCGGAAGCTCGCCGCCGCGCTCGCCGAGGTCCTGCATGAGCTGCTCGCTCAGCTCGCTGAGAAAGCGGTCCATGGCCTGCTCGAGCTGGTTCAACAGCTCCTGGATCTCCTCGTCGGGGGCGCCTTCGGCCAGGGCTTTCTGTAGTTCTTCCTGGATCTCGCGCAGGTCCGCCTCGGCCAGGGCCAGCTCGCCCTCCTCGATCCTGAGGGCGGTGTCCCACATCAGCTTCTGGACTTCGGGCACCGCCTCGTCCGAAGGATCGAGCCCCAGGCGCCGCTCGGCAGAGCGAATCGCAAGGGCAACGACGAAGTCGTGGAAATAGTGATCCGGCCGCTCATAGAGTTCGCGCAGCACCTGGATCACCGGGAAGCGGCGCTCCGGCTCCAAAGTTAGCTGCTTGCGCAGCTCGACCAGGGCGCGCGCCACCGGATGATTGAAGACGCGCTCGGGCAGCACGGTGTGCACCGGGTCGCTGCGCCCGACCTGGCCCAGGGCGTCGCGGGCCAGGAGCTTGATCTCGACCTGCAGGCCGGCCCAGGGGTGCGGGGTCAGGTCGTGATAGCTGACGCTCTCGGCGGTCTTGAGGTGGGGTCCCGGCAGCGGGAGTTCGAGCACCAGCGGCTCGCTCTCGGGGTCGGCGTCGAGGCGCCGGATCTCGGCCGTGGTCGTCGCCAAGCCGTAGTCGTCGGCGGCGCCGAATTCCAGACGCAGGGCGTTGCGCTCGCGGCCGGCCGGCGGGCTCAGGAACTCGATCTCAGGCGGGTTGTCCGGCAGGATCTGGATCGGCCAGGCGGCCAGCGGCCGGCCGGCCTGCAGGATCTCGAGCCGCGCGCCGGCCGTGATCTCGCGGCTGATTCGGTAGGCGTCGCCGCCGAAGCTCTCGAAGGCGGTCTCCTCCTCGCCGAGGCGCAGGCTGGGCTGGCCGCGGCCGCCCTGGACCTGGGCCAGCAACTGGCTGCCGATCGGCACGGTGACCGTGGCCTTGGGCTCCTGGTCCCTGTCGAGCAGCAGCGGCGGCAGGCCGGTGTACTCCGGCGGTGTGATCCAGACGTCGAGCCCGCTGGCCAGGGCCGCTGCCGCGGCGGCCTGGGGCAGGAAGGCCCGGGCCAGCCGGTCCTGCCAGTCGTCGCGGCCGTCGATCGCCGCGACCACCAGCAGCAGGATCACAAGGACCCTGAGGCCCAGGGGATCGGCCTTGACCAGAGAGGCGCGCGGCAGGCCGAGCCGCAGCCTGGCGACCTGGGCCAGCAGGCGCCGGCGGTGTAGGTCCCACAAGGCCGAAGTGGCGGCATCGCGCGCGCCGGAGGCCAGGTGGTCCTCAAGGCCGGTCAGGGGCCGGTGGTCGAGGCCGCTGTCCCGTTCCACCCGGTGTCGGGCGGCCGCCAGGGCCGGCCAGCGCAGCCGGTGCAGGGCCCGCCAAAGGACGAAGGCCGCCGCACCGAGGAAGCCCGTGAGCACCAGACCGTGGGCCCAGGCTGGCAAGGCCGGCAGGAAATCGAGCAGGGCCAGGGCCAGGAACAGGCCGGCCAGGCCGGCGAGGGGCCAGAGCCTGGGCCACAGCGTCTCCCAAAACAGCACGGCCTGGGCGGTGCGAAGCCGGGCCGCCAGCAGCGGCGGGCCGTCGTCGGAAGCGGAGCCGGCAGGCTTCCGCGGGGCCTTCGATCGGGCCTTGAACAGCGTCACGTCAGGCCACTCCTCGCAATACGCCGGGGCGATTCGTCCAGCCAGTCCGGCATCCGATCTTGGCCGATAAGGACCTCATGATCCAGCCTGGGCCGGACCACTGCAAAACGATCGCCGTGCACCAATACCTCCGGAGCCGGTAACCTCGCATTATAACTTGACGACATTACGGCACTATAGGCGCCGGCTGAACAAATCGTGAGCAGGTCGCCGGCGGCCAGCGGCGGCAGGGCGCGCGCCCGGGCGAAGGTGTCGGTGGTCTCACAGATCGGCCCAACGATGTCGACCGGCAGCGGTTCAGTCCCGGCGGCCGCCTCGCGCGCCGGCAGGATCTCGTGCCAGGCCTCGTAGAGCATCGGCCGGATCAGGTCGTTCATCGCCGCATCGACGATGGCGTAGCGCCGGCTCGAGCCCTCCTTAAGATAGATGACCCGGGTCAGCAGGACCCCGGCGTTGCCGACCAGCATGCGTCCGGGCTCGAAGATCAGCTCGGCGTCGAGGCCCGCGGTCGCCTCGCGCACGATACCGGCATAGGCGCGCAGGTCCGGGCGCTCCTCGCTGCGGTAGACGATGCCCAGGCCGCCGCCGAGGTCGAGCCGGCGCAGGGGATAGCCCGCGGCCTGGAATTCGCCGTAGAGCGCCGCCAGCCGGGCGAAGGCCGCGCGGTAGGGCGCGAGGTCGAGCAGCTGGGAGCCGATGTGGACCGCGATGCCCTGCAGCGAGATCCCGGCCAGGTCGCGCGCCCGGGCGAAGATCGCCGGCGCCTGGCCGATGTCGATGCCGAATTTGTGGTCGGCGCGGCCGGTCGAGATGTGGGCGTGGGTCCCGGCGTCGACGTCCGGATTGATGCGCAGCGCGACCGGGGCCGGGCGGCCCGTCTCCAGCGCGATGCGGTTGAGCAGCTCGAGCTCCGGCAGGGACTCGACGTTGAACTGCAGGATGCCTCGGTCCAGGGCGAAGGCGAGCTCGTCCGCCGTCTTGCCGACTCCGGCGAAGACGATCTTCTCGGCCGGGATCCCGGCCGCCAGGGCCCGGCGCAGTTCGCCCTCGGAGACCACGTCGGCACCGGCGCCGAGCCGGCCCAGGGTAGCGATCAGCGCCAGGTTGCCGTTGGCCTTGACCGCGTAGCAGATGGTCGCCGGCAGGTCGCCGAGAGCCCCCGCGAAGTCGCGGTAGGCGCCTTCGACCGCGGCCGAGCTGTAGACGTAGGCCGGCGTGCCCACGGCGGCCGCGATCTCCTCCAGTGGCACGGCCTCGGCGCAGAGCGCGCCGTCACGATAGGCGAAGGCGGTCATTCCGGTGTTTCCGGATCTGCCGGCGTTGGCGTCGTTGACGGCAGCGGCGTCGGCGCCGGCTCGAAGGTCCGGGTTTGGATCCGCCTTCTCTCGGTGGGCAGGAACTGCAGGTCCTCTGCGGGCGGCGTCGACAGGGTGGCCGGCTCCGGCTCGACCCCGGCGTCGGCATCGACCGCTTCGGGCAGGACATAGCGCGGCGCCGGATACGTCCGGGGGAAGGTGGTGCCTTCCGGCGGGATCGTGCCGCCGCGCTTGCCGCAGGCAGCCAGCGCAACCAGCAGGCCCAACAGGCCCGCCGTCAGGAGGGCGCGCGACGGGCTCACAGGAAGCGCTCCCGCGCGGCCCGGGCCGCAGCGCGAACGTTTCCGGGCGCAGTGCCTCCGAAGGACCTGCGGCTGGCCACCGCCTTCTCGACGCTCAAGACCTCGAAAACCTCCCCGGTTATGCGCGGCTCGATCCCTTGCAGACTGTCGAGCGGCAGCGCGGCGATGTCGCAGCCCTGCGCTTCGGCCGCCTTGACGATGGCGCCAGTGACGTGATGGGCCTCACGGAACGGAAGGCCCAGCGCCCGGACCAGCCAGTCGGCCAGGTCCGTGGCGGTGATATAGCCCTTGGCGGTCGCCGCCGCCAGATTGTTACGCTCCGGCTTCATGTCGCGGATCATCCCGGCGGTCGCGGCCACCGCCAGCTCCAGGGTGTCGGCGGCGTCGAAGACCGGCTCTTTGTCCTCCTGCATGTCCTTGCCGTAGGACAGCGGCAGTCCCTTCATCACCGTGACCAGGGCGACCAGGGCGCCGACCACCCGGCCGGCCTTGCCGCGGATCAGCTCGGCGGCGTCCGGGTTCTTCTTCTGCGGCATGATCGAGCTGCCGGTGGTGAAGGCGTCGGACAGGGCGACGAAGCGGAAGCCCTCGCTGCACCACAGGACCAGCTCTTCGCAGAGGCGCGAGAGGTGCATGGCGAGGATCGCCCCGGCGGCCAGGAACTCCAACGCGAAGTCGCGGTCCGAGACGGCGTCGATCGAGTTCGCGCAGGGCCGCTCGAAGCCCAGCGCAGCGGCGGTCGCGTCCCGGTCGATGGGGAAGGAGGTGCCGGCCAGCGCCGCCGCGCCCAGCGGGCATTCGTTCAGGCGCTTGCGGGCGTCGGCCAGGCGGCCGCGGTCGCGGCCCAGCATCTCGACGTAGGCCAGCAGGTGGTGGCCCAGGGTGACGGGCTGCGCGGCCTGGAGATGGGTGTAGCCGGGCATCACCGTGGCCGCCTCGGCCTCGGCGTGGTCGATCAGGGCGGACTGCAGGACCTTGAGGCCGTCGTCGAGCCGGTCCAAGGCGTCGCGCAGCCAGAGCCGGAAGTCGGTGGCGACCTGGTCGTTGCGCGAGCGCGCGGTGTGCAGGCGGCCGGCCGCCTCGCCGATCAGCTCCTTGAGCCGGGCCTCCACGTTCATGTGGATGTCTTCCAGCGCTGACGAAAACGTGAAGCGGCCGTCCTCGATCTCCTGGCGGATGGTGTCTAGACCGGCCAGTATCGCCGCCCCATCTTCCTCGGAGACGATGCCCCGGGCCGCCAGCATGCGGCAGTGGGCCTTGGAGGCCTCGATGTCCTGGGCGTAGAGTCGCCGGTCGAAGTCGATGGAGGCGTTGATCCGCTCCATCACGGCGTCCGGGCCCAGGGCGAAGCGGCCGCCCCACAGGGGGTTCGGGGCGGCGTCCCGCGCGCCCGGGGTGGCGCCGCTTGCGGCTGATGTCGGCTTCGCCTTTGCGGTCATAGGAGGCCAGGATCCAGAATGCGCAACGTCATGACAAAAAACACCCTCCCGGCGGGCCTCGCCCTCGCGCTGGTCCTCTCGGCCGCGATCCTTCTGACCGCGGGCTTCGAAAGGATCCGCGCGGAGGAGACGCCCCCGCTCGAGGGCTTGCTCGCGGATAATTTTATACTCTTGGAGCAACCCGCACCAGCGCCGCAGGACGCGGTCGTGACCGACGCCTTCGGCGGCGAGGTCGGCCTGGCGGACTTCCGGGGCCGGGTCGTGCTGGTCAACTTCTGGGCCACCTGGTGCGCGCCCTGCGTGCGCGAGATGCCCTCCCTCGACCGGCTGCAGGCCAAGCTCGGCCCCGAGGGGCTGCTGGTCATGGCGGTCTCCCAGGACCGCAAGGGGCTGGCCGCGGCCGAGCCCTTCTACCGGGAGCGGGGTCTCGACAACCTGGAGATTTTCCTCGACCCCAAGGGCGACTTTGCCCGTGCCATGGGCGTCGGCGGCCTGCCGACCTCGATGCTGATCGACGACCGCGGCCGGGTTCTGGGCGGGATCGAAGGCCCGCTCGAATGGGACGGGCCCGAGGCGGTCGAGCTGATCCGCTTCTACCTGGTCCGGCGCGAGAACGCGGGGCTGCCGGGCGCAACGGATGAAGGGTGAGACACTTCCCCTCACCCAGCTTCGGCTAAGCTCGGCTCACGCCTCGCCAAGCCTGCGCAACCCTCTCCCCAGGGGAGAGGGTGGGAGCGGCGAAAGCCGCGAGCGGGTGAGGGGCGTCACCGTCCGAGTGACAGGCCGCTCAGCGGGTTGGGACCGGAGTGTCGCCGCTGTAGTCGTAGAAGCCGCGGCCGGACTTGCGGCCGACCCAGCCGGCCTCGACGTACTTCACCAGGAGCGGGCAGGGCCGGTACTTGGAATCGGCCAAGCCATCATAGAGCACGTGCATGACCGCCAGACAGGTGTCGAGGCCGATGAAGTCGGCCAGCTCCAGCGGGCCCATCGGGTGCCGGGCGCCCAGCTTCATCGCGGTGTCGATCGCCTCGACCGAGCCGACGCCCTCATAGAGGGTGTAGACCGCCTCGTTGATCATCGGCAGCAGGATGCGGTTGACGATGAAGGCCGGGAAGTCCTCGGCTGAAGCCGGAGTCTTGCCGAGGCGCAGCGCCATCTCGCGGACCGCGGTGAAGGTCTCCTCCTCGGTCGCGATGCCGCGGATCAGCTCGATCAGCTCCATCACCGGCACCGGGTTCATGAAGTGCATGCCGATGAAGCGGCCCGGCCTGTCGGTGATCGCGGCCAGGCGGGTGATCGAGATCGACGAGGTGTTGGTCGCAATCACCGTGTCGGGGCGGACGCTGGCGCAGAGGTCCTTGAGGATGGTGCGCTTGATCTCCTCGTTCTCCACCGCGCACTCGATCACGATGTCGCAATCGCCGAAGATGTCGTAGCTCGTGCCGGTCTTGATCCGGCCCAGGGCCGCGGCCTTGTCGTCCTTGGTGATCTTGCCGCTGCCGACTTGGCGCTCCATGTTGCGGTCGATGCTGGCCAGCGCCTTGTCGAGCTGTTCCTCGCTGAGGTCGGACAGGCAGACGTCGTAGCCGGCCAGCGCGCAGACGTGGACGATGCCGCTGCCCATCTGGCCGGCACCGATGACGCCGACGGTCCGGAACTCGGGCACCGGCGACAGGTTTTCGCTTTCGGCTGTGTTTGTCATGGCAGTCCGATCATCCCTTTCGCGCCTCTGCGGCCGGCCCGGAGGGGGCCAGCCTGCGGCCCCGTCAGGCCCCCAGCTTGTCCAGCTCCTGCTCCAGCTCCGGAACCGCCTGGAAGAGGTCGGCGACCAGGCCGTAGTCGGCGACCTGGAAGATCGGCGCCTCCTCGTCCTTGTTGATCGCGACGATCACCTTGGAGTCCTTCATGCCGGCCAGGTGCTGGATCGCGCCGGAAATGCCGATCGCGACATAGAGGTCCGGGGCCACGACCTTGCCGGTTTGGCCGACCTGGTAGTCGTTGGGCACGAAGCCGGCGTCGACCGCGGCGCGCGAGGCGCCGACCGCGGCGCCCAGCTTGTCGGCGATCTTCTCCAGCATAGCGAAGTTGTCGCCGCTCTGCATGCCGCGGCCGCCGGAGATGACGATCCGCGCCGAGGTTAGCTCCGGCCGTTCGGACTTGGTCAGCTCCTGGCCGACGAAGCTGGCGAGGCCGCTGTCGCCGGTCGCCTCGACGGCCTCGACCGTGCCCGCGCCGCCCTCGGCGGCGGCGGCGTCGAAGGCGGTCGAGCGGACCGTGATCACCTTGATCGCGTCGCCCGACTGAACGGTCGCCAGGGCGTTGCCGGCATAGATCGGGCGCACGAAGGTGTCCGGGCCCTCGACGCCGCTGATGTCGGAAATCTGCTGGACGTCGAGCAGCGCGGCCGCCCGCGGCATGACGTTCTTGCCGAAAGTCGTCGCCGGCGCCAGGACGTGGCCGTAGCCCTCGGCCAGCTTGGCGACCAGCGGTGCCAGGTTCTCGGCCAGCTGGTGCTCGTAGGCATCGGCCTCAGCGTGCAGGGCCTTGGCGACGCCGGCCACCTTGGCGGCGGCCTCGGCGACACCGGCGCAGCCCTTGCCGGCGACCAGGACGTGGATCTCGCCGCCCAGCGCGCCCGCCGCCGTCACGGTGTGCAGGGTCGAGGGCTTGAGCTCGGCGTTGTCGTGCTCGGCAATGACCAGGATGCTCATCAGATCACCTTCGCTTCGTTCTTCAGCTTGTCGACCAGCTCGGTGACGGAACCCACCTTTACCCCGGCCTCGCGGGCCGGCGGCTCGACCACCTTGAGGACCTGGACGCGCGGCGTGACGTCGACGCCGAGGTCGGCCGGCGACAGGGTTTCGATGGGCTTCTTCTTGGCCTTCATGATGTTGGGCAGCGAGGCGTAGCGCGGCTCGTTGAGCCGGAGGTCGACGCTGACCACCGCCGGCAGCTTGAGGTCGAGAGTCTCGAGACCGCCGTCGACCTCTCGCGTGACCTTGAGGCTGCCGTCCGCCTTTTCGACCTTGGAGGCGAAGGTGCCCTGGGACCAGCCGAGCAGGGCGGCCAGCATCTGGCCGGTCTGATTGTTGTCGCCGTCGATGGCCTGCTTGCCGAGCAGGACAATCTCCGGGCCCTCGCGCTCGACCACCGCCTTCAGGAGCTTGGCCACGGCCAGGGGCTCCAGCGGGGTATCGCTCTCGACCAGGATGCCGCGGTCGCCGCCCATCGCCAGGCCTGTGCGGATGGTCTCCTGGGACTGGGCCGTGCCGGCGGAAAAGATGATGACCTCACTGGCGACGCCGGCCTCCTTCATGCGGATCGCCTCTTCGACCGCGATCTCGCAGAAGGGGTTCATCGCCATCTTGACGTTCTGCGTTTCGACCCCGGTCTGGTCCGGCTTGACCCGGATTTTCACGTTGTAGTCGATGACCCGCTTGACGGGTACGAGTAGCTTCATCGCCCAGCCTGCCCCGATTGGCTAAATTCGTTGGAACCGAATGACGAGGGAGAGTCGGCACGGCCCGCAAGGCCGCAGCGTCCCTTGGTTTTTCGCAGTCGCACAATAGACTTAAGGGAAAGCGGCTGTCAATTCTCGCCGGAGCGGCGTAACGGCCTGCGATTCAGCGATTTTTCCCGGGTATCCACAGGACATCGGCGGCTCCGAGGTCGTTCTCGTGCCGCGACAGGACGAAGAGCAGGTCGGACAGGCGGTTGATGTAGCGCAGGGCCTCCGGGTTGACGGTCTCGACCGCCGCCAGGGCGGTCATCTCGCGCTCGGCGCGCCGGGTTACGGTGCGGGCCAGGTGCAGGTAGGCGGCCGCCGGCCGGCCGCCCGGCAGCACGAAGGAGGTCAGCGGCTCGAGGTCGACGTTGAGCCGGTCGATCTCCTGCTCCAGGCGCTCGACCTGTTCCGCGGTCATGCGCAGCGGCGGATGCTTCGGATTCTCCTGCTCGGGCGTGCAGAGGTCGCTGCCCAGGTCGAAGAGGTCGTTCTGGACCCGCGCCAGGGTCTCGTCGGCGTCGTCGGCAGTGTGGAGGCGGGCCAGGCCGATGGCGGCGTTGGCCTCGTCGACCGTGCCGTAGGCGGCGACCCGCAGGTCGTGCTTGGCGACGCGCGCGCCGCTGCCCAGCGAGGTCTCGCCCCCGTCGCCTCCGCGGGTGTAGATACGCGTCAGCCGCACCATGCCGAGCCTCCCCTTGCCAATACCGCCGCAACGCCGCGCTGGCGCCGTTCGGTCGGCGGCCGGGCGTTACGCGGCGATACTGGCCCCGCGCCCTGCGGTTCGGCAAGGGGCTTGCCCAAAGGCGCGCAGGGACGGAGGGAGGGAGTGCCTCAGCCCTGACCGAGGCCGGCGCCTTCCGTCAGCTTCGACCTGTGCCGAAGGTCAGTGGTTGGCCGGGGGTCCAGGCGGCCTGTAGCGAAGGAAGCGTTGCTGCTGCCATCCGGGGCTCAGCGGTCGCCGGAGCTGGCGCTGAAAGGCCTGGTCTTCCGCTTCGCTGTGGCGGCGGAAGGAGTTTTCGATCTCGGCGAGGTTGCTGCGCCAGACAGCGTTCCAGTAGTTCATCAGGGTCAACACAGCTGAGCCCTCCTTTGCGGCTCCCTATTGCGACCTTGAACTGCCTTCCTCCGCTGTTTTTTTTGCCACCTCCGATGCGCCCGCTTCGCGGGTCCTTGATGGAGTGCGGCTATTTGGTCGTCGTTGCGCGGCTCGCCGGCGGCTTCGCCGCAGTCCGGGGCCGCTTCGCCGCCGTGCTGCGCACCGAGGTCTTGGCCGCCGTCCCGCGGGCCGGGGTCTTGGCCGCGCTGGTTCGGGCCGGCGCTTTCTTGGCCGGCGCTTTCTTGGCGGGCGCTCTCTTCACCGGCGCTTTCCTGGCCGAGGCCTTGGCCGCCGTCCTGGCGCCACGCAGTGCCGCCACCTCCTTCTTGAGGTCGGCCACGCTGGCCTGCAGGCGCGTGACCTGCTTGCTGAGCTTGGCGACGGCCGCCTTGCTCTTGTCCTTCTTGGCGTCTTTGCCCTTCTTGGCCATGGGCGCGGTCCTTTCCCGGCTCCGTCCTGGACAGAATCTTGTGGCGCACTCAGTGCGCTTCTGCTGTACTTTATGCGCACCCGGTGCGTCATTGCAAGGGGTAAAAGCGCACAGCGTGCACATCTCTGTATTTGGCTCAGGGTCATGCAGGAGGCGTGGCGGTGACGCGCAAAGACAAGAAATATAGGGCGAAGGCCGGCGAGCTGGACCTGGTGATGGAGCCCGGCTCCTTCCGGATCTGGCGCAAGTCGCTCGGTCTTTCGCAGAAGGAGGCGGCCGAGGCGCTGGGCCTGAAGCGCCGGGTCGTCCAGTACTACGAGAAGGGCGAACGTGACGGCGAGCCGGTGACGATCCCCAAGACCGTGCGCCTGGCCTGCTTCGCGCTGAGCGAGGGCTGCGAGGACTACGCCGGGCCGAGCGACTGAAGGCCTTCCGGCCGCAGGGGCCGGCTCATTCCTTGATCATCATGGCGATGGCGAAGAGGACCAAGGCGATGCACTGGGCGACGACGCGCAGGCGCATCAGGCGGTTGGAGTGCTTGCGGTTGAAGTCGCCGCCGCGGGCCATGGCGAGGATCCCGGTCACCAGGACGCCGAGGGTGATCATTGCGGCGACGATGACCAGCGTGAAGAAGAGGGCTTTCATGGTACCAACCTAGGGCATTATCCGATCAGATGGAATCGCTCTGCGATCCATCTGGTCGGATGTAATGCCCGAACTTCAAGGTATTAGCGCACTACTCCCGGCCAGACGCGAATGCGTCTGATCGGGAAGTGCGCTAGCCCCGCCGGGGCCGCTTCGGCCAGGGGCGAGCTTGCCTTCATGGGCGCCGCACGTCTTGACTTCGCGCTTGAAGGGGGACACGACCAAAGCCTCGCTCGCGATTCGACGCAGGGATGACCATGCCCGCCCATGCCCTGACCGCGATCGGCTTCGACGCCGACGACACGCTCTGGCAGAACGAGCAGTACTACCGCCTGACCGAGGCGCGTTTCACCGCGCTGCTGGCCGATCACGCCGAGCCGGACCATCTTTCGGAGCGGCTGCTCGAGGCCGAGAAGCGCAACCTCGGCCACTATGGCTTCGGTATCAAGGGCTTCACCCTGTCGATGATCGAGACGGCGATCGAGGTCACCGGAGGCCGGGTGCCGGCCACGGCGATTGCCCAGATCCTGGACGCCGGCCGCGAGCTGCTGCGCCATCCCATCGAGGTCCTGCCGCATGCCCGGGAAACGCTCGAGGGCCTGGCCGGGCGCTACCGGATCGTCCTGATCACCAAGGGCGACCTCTTCGACCAGGAGCGCAAGCTCGCGCAATCCGGGCTGGGCGAGCTCTTCGACGCGGTCGAGATCGTCAGCGACAAGACCGCCGAAACCTACCGGCAGGCCTTCAGCCGCCACGGCGACGGGCCGGCACGCAGCATGATGGTCGGCAACTCGCTCAAGTCCGACGTCCTGCCGGCACT
>JAAUXY010012268.1_pt1 | contig 30231 bp, 29 predicted proteins | sample 7278121 | NCBI WGS metagenome assembly JAAUXY01 (sample SAMN14350117, study PRJNA611818) | marine sediment metagenome | isolation source: surface marine sediment (1.8m) | place: French Polynesia: Moorea | collected 2018-08 | reverse complement strand
TGGCGACCCGGCGCCACGCCGGCTTGTTCGACGTGTCGCACATGGGCCGGTACGAGATCACGGGCCCGGGCGCCGAGGACTTCCTGCTTGGCGTCCTCACCAACGACGCGCGCGCACTCGCCACAGGCCAGGCCCAGTACACCTTCATTCCCAACGAGGCGGGCGGCGCGGTCGACGACGCCTATCTTTACAAGCTGGGCGAGACCCGGTTCCTGCTGGTGGTCAATGCCGGCAACCGGGAGAAGGACTGGCGCTGGTTGAACGAGCACAAGGATGCCGGCGAGATGGCGCTCACCGACGTGAGCGAGGACCTCGGCATGATGGCGCTCCAAGGCCCCCATGCGACCGCGATCCTGGAGCAGGTGGTGGCCAAGGCCGAGCTCCCGGAGAACAAGCGCAACCGGTTGAGCGTCACCAAGTTCGAGGGCGGTGACCTGATCGTCGCGCGGAGCGGCTATACCGGCGAGTCGGTCTGTTTCGAGCTCTTCCCCGAGACCGGCAAGACGGTCGCACTCTGGGAGAGGCTGGTCGCGCTCGGGGCCGAGCCGGTCGGCCTCGGCGCCCGGGATTCCCTCCGCCTGGAGGCGGGCCTGCCCCTCTACGGCCACGAACTGGGCCGCGATCCGGAGGACCGGGAGATCCCCATTTTCGCCAATGCGCTGGCGCTCTTCGCGGTGCGCCACACCGACACCCACGACTATGTCGGACGGGCGGCCCTCGAGGCGCAGCGCGAGGAGTTCATCCACATTCGCCGAGGCGAGCTGGATGTGCCGACCGAGGCTCGCCTGCTCAAGCGCCTGGTGCTGCCGATCGCGGGCTTCGCCGGGCGCAAGCCGTTGCGCGCGGGGTTCAAGGTCCTCCATGAGGGCGAAGACGTCGGTTACGTGACCTCAGGCACCAGCGTGCCCTATACCCGTTTCTACGGCGAAGGGCACACCGCCACGCCGTCCGAGGACCACGACCTGCGCCCGATCGGGCTGGCACTGGTCGACTCCGGCCTGCGCTACCGCACCGACCGGCCGGTGGTTCTGGATATCCTCGATGACAGGGGCAAGTCGTTTGAGGTCGAGCTCGTGGAGAAGAACCTCTGGCCCACGGCGCCCTACGCGCGGCCCTATACCGGCTTCGCCGGTCCGCGCCGGCTCGAACCGCTCGATGCCGCCCATGCCGACGATCTCGCCGCACGCCTGGTCGAGGAGGCTGCGGCCAACACCCACTGGCGACGGCGCGAGTGCATCAACCTGATCCCCTCCGAACAGACCGCCTCCGCCTATGTCGATCGCCTGTGCACGGCGGATCCGGCCGGGCGGTACAACGAGCACAGCCGCCTCAAGGCCTTGGGCCCGGACGCGCCGGAGCTGCGCTACTACAAGGGCACGGCTTTCATCATGGAGAAGGAGGAGGAGCTCAAGGCGGCACTCCGCGCCTTCTTCGGTTGCGCCCGCGCCGAGGTCCGGGTGATCTCGGGCCAGATGGCCAACGACACCGTCTATGACGGGCTCAAGCAGTTCAAGAACCGGGGTCGTCGGGGCCACCAGAGCGAGCCCCTGCGCCGGGTCTTGGTTCATGACCTCAACAAGGGCGGGCATTTGAGCGCTCAGCCCATGGGTGCGCTCAGGAACTACGTGGCCGTCGACCCGGTGACCGGGCGGCCGGCGGTCGAGCACTTCCCCATTCAAAGCGACAATCCGCACCGGATCGACGTCGAGCCGACCAAGGCGCTGATCCAGGAAACGCGACCCGAGTTGATCGTGTTCGGCCGCAGCGTCATCATTCACAGGGAGCCGGTCGCCGAAATCGCCAGCTTCATCCACGACGAGTTCGGCTTTGACAACCCGCGGCGCCCGTTCATCATGTACGATGGCGCCCACGTGCTCGGCTTGCTCGGTCCGCACTACCAGGATCCGCTCGCCGAGGGCGCCGACATCGTCACCGGTTCCACCCACAAGACCTTCTTCGGGCCCCAGCGCGGCGTGATCCTCGCCAACATCGCGCCCGGCTCGCCCTTCGAGGAGCTATGGCGCCTGATCGAGTCGCGCGCCTTCCCGGGCCACGTCAGCAATCATCACCTGGGCACGATGCTGGGACTGCTCGGGGCCACCTACGAGATGCTGCGCTTCAAGGACGACTATCAGAAGCACGTGATCGAGAACGCCAAGGCCCTCGCCCTGGCTCTCATGGAACAGGATCTGGAGATCGAGGGGGACCGCGCCTGCGGCTTCACGGAAACCCACCAGGTGCTGTTACGCACGGCCCGCGCCAAGGGCGAATACGCCGCCGACCTCCTGGAGGCGAACAACATCATCACCAATCCGCAAGCGTTCCATGACGACCCCAGTTTCGCCGCGGCGAGCGGTGTCCGCATGGGGTCGCAAGAGATGACCCGCCACGGCATGGGGCCGGATGACTTCCGCAACCTGGCCGGGCTCATCGCCGAGATCCTGCGCGACGGCGCCGACAAACCGCGTGGGCACTGGCAAGAGAAGGTGAGAGAAGTCCGGAGCGGCTTCACGGAAATGCGCTACTGCTTTGACTGAGCGCCCCGACTCATTCGGGTAGGCCGGCCTCGATCAGCCACGTCCGTAGGCGGTTCTTGTCGTCCGGATCGCGGTAGTACTCCGTCGTGAGGAGCTTGGAGACGGTCCAGTTCGGGGAGATGCTGACGGCTTCGGCGACGGCGTTGCGCGCGCGCTCCTTATCCCCGCGGGCCAGGGCGCAGGCCGCGGCATAGCCACGGGAGCGGAAGGTTTGGAAGGCCAAGCCGTTCAGCGCCGCGATGGCCTCCTCGTATTGGCCGAGATTGAAGAGCGCGACACCCTTCTCTTCGAGGCACCAAACGGGCAGGAAAGGGTCGAGCGCTTCCGCCTCGGCAATCAGTTCCAGTGACCGTTCCGGCTGCCCGTTGAAGGTATAGAAGGCCGCCGAGCGCGCCCGGATATAGGCGTTGCTGGGATTCAACGCCATCGCCCGGCAGGAATGATGCTCCGCGGCTTCGAAATTGCCCAGCCAGATCTGGTACGACGCCATGATGCGGTGCGCCTCAGCGTTGTTTTCGTCCAGCTCCAGGGCCTTGTTGATGTACGCGAACCCCTTGTCGCTATCAAACTCCGGCAGACGGGACGCGGCGCAGACCCACCAGGCGTAGGAGAGGCCATAGTTCGGGTCCGCCTCGATGGACCGTTCAATCCACTTGACGGCTTCCCTGGAATGCTCCCGGGTGACGCCGCCGAGACGGTGATGCTCGAGACCTCTGAGCAGGTAGTCGTAGGCCGTCATGTCCTCCGGCCGCTTGCGTCGCGCCTCGGCGATGCCTGCGGACTGGACCTGCCCGACAATTGTCGCGGCGATGCGGGCGACCAGTTCGTCCAGCAGATCGAACAGCTCGGACCATGGGCGCTCATAGCGCTCGGCCCACAGGTTCTTGCCGCTGTCCGCGTCCACGAGACGAACCGAGACCCGAACCCGGTCTCCCATGCGCCGCACCTGTCCCAGGAGGACGTGATTGACCCCCAACTCGCGCCCGACGACCCGCGGGTCGGCGGATTTCGGCTCGTAGCCTGAGATGGCGCTCTGCGAGATGACGAAGAGGCTCTTGAAGTGCGCCAGCTCGACAATCAGGTCGTCGGTCAGCCCATCGGCGAAATAGCGTTGTTCTTCGTCGCCGCCGATGACCTCGAAGGGTAGGACCGCCAGGGACCCATGGCGGGCTGGCTCTGGGTTCGGATCCGAGATCGCATGACCGGCTTTGTAACGGTGCGTGGGCATGTCGCCGACGACCTTGTAGAGGCGCATCTCCTCCGAAATGTTCTTCAGGCGATGGAGCCCGAGGTCCTCGAAGACGTAGGGAGAGTTCCGGCGGACCTGTTCGAAGATCGACTGGCTGGCAAAGACCGAGGATGGTTCGGCCGCCTCTTGTATCCGGGTGGCGACATTGACGCCGTCACCGATCAGATCGTCGCCCGAGATGATGACATCCGCCAGGTGAACCCCGATCCGCAAGGAGAGCGGGGATGACCCGCCCGTGGCGACGTCGTCTGCGTGGCTCTTTCTTTGGATCTCGACGCCGCAGCGCACCGCGTTCACCGGGCTGGAAAACTCCACCAAGGCGGAATCCCCGGCCGTGTTGAAAACCCGTCCGCCGAGCCGGTCAGCCGTCTGCGCGATCAGGGATTGACACTGGGCGAGTTGTTCCGCCGTTCGTTCCTCGGCGGTTTCCATTTGCCTCGAATATCCTGCCACGTCGGCGGCGAGAATCGCGGCCAGGCGCCGCTCCATGCCCTCTCTCCCTCGATGGGCAGATTAGCAATCGTCAGCGAGAGAATCCATTATGGTCAGCGGCGACACGAATGATGGCCTCTGGTCATGGGCGACGGTGCTGGCACATCCGGCATCGAGGTCGGGCATGGCTCCAAAGCGTCGTTCGGCGCGGTGGCCTGCGGCGCGATCGCGGCCCTCAAGCCGGCATTCGGCCCGGGCTCACACAGTCGTGAAGCGGAGTGACGTGAACCACGTGCCGAACCCGTATATGCATATACATGGAACGGTATGTCAGCCCCTCTGCGTATCGTTCTGCTGCATTGCCGGGCGGTGGCCGAGGCTGGGATTCGCCCCCCGGCCGAACGCCGCCGCCCGGCGACCTTCCTGAACGACAGGTGGAGCCAACGATCGTGCCCCGCCGCGCCAAGACCATCGTCGCACCGGACCGCCGCCGTCTCTTGAACGCAGGCGTGGCGCTCGGGCTGGGGGCCGTGGCCGCAGGGCTGCCGGCGCTGGCGCGGGCGGCGCTGATGCCCACGGCGCGCCAGACCGAGGGCCCCTTCTATCCGCGGCACAAGCCCGCGGACACGGACAACGACCTCGCCCGTATCGCCGGCGCGCCCGGCCAGGCGGCGGGCCAGATCATCCACGTCACGGGCGAGGTGCTGGCGCCCGACGGGCGGCCGATCCCGGGAGCGCGGGTCGAGATCTGGCATGCCGACGCCAAGGGGCGCTATCACCACCGGGGCGACTGGAGCCTGTTTCGCGAACGGGACGGCGGGTTTCAGGGTTTCGGCGCGGCAATGACCGACGACCGGGGCCGCTACGCCTTCCGCACCATCAAGCCGCCGCCCTATGGCAGCCGCACGCCCCACATCCACTTCAAGGTGTTCGCCCCCGGCATCCCCACCCTGACGACCCAGATGTACTTCGCGGGCGAGCCGCGGAATGCCCGCGACGGGATCCTGCACGCGGTGCGGAACCCGGCCGCGCGCGCGGGCCTGATCGTGCCCTTCGCGCCGGCGCCGGCCCTCGAGCCGGGCGCCTTGCAGGGCCATTTCCGCATCGTCCTCGCCCAGGAGCAGCGGTCGGGCGCCTGACCGGAGAGAGCGGCCATCGGTCGCATCAAGGTTCCGTGCCGGCCCTTGATTTCGGTGGGGAAAAGGTCGATCTTCTGTGGCATACCAAGAACGCGGGCGCGACCCGTGAGTGGGAGCGAGGGCGCAGGGATGGAGACCGCTGGCACGGCCGTGCCGCTTGTCGACCCTTATGAACGGACCATCACCTACCTGCGGGTATCGGTGACGGACCGCTGCGACTTCCGCTGCGTCTACTGCATGGCCGAGGACATGACCTTTCTGCCCAAGGCGGAGGTCCTGTCGCTGGAGGAGCTCGAGCGGCTGTGCAACCTCTTCGTCGATCTCGGCGTGCGCAAGCTGCGTCTGACCGGCGGCGAACCGCTGGTCCGCCGCAACATCATGCACCTGATCCGCAACCTCGGCCGGCGCATCGGCGACGGGCTCGACGAGCTCACCATCACCACGAACGGCAGCCAGCTCAGCCGTTATGCCGAGCAGCTGGTGGACGCCGGCGTGCGCCGCCTCAACATCTCGATCGACACGCTGGATGCGGCCAAGTTCAAGGCGATCACCCGCTGGGGCGATCTGGACAAGGTCAAGGCCGGGCTCAAGGCGGCGACGGCGGCGGGGCTGCACATCAAGATCAACACGGTTGCGCTCAAGGGCGTCAACGATGACGAGTTCGAGACGCTGGTGCGCTGGTGCGGCGACGAGGGCCATGACATCACCTTCATCGAAGTGATGCCGATGGGCGAGATCGGCGCCGAGGCCCGGCTCGACCAGTACCTGCCGCTCTCGATGGTGCGCGGGCGCCTCAAGGAGAGCTTCACGCTGACCGAGAGCGACCATCGCACCGGCGGGCCGGCGCGCTATTTTGACGTCGCCGAGACCGGCGGCCGTGTCGGCTTCATCACGCCCTTGACCCATAACTTCTGCGAGCTCTGCAACCGGGTGCGGCTGACCTGCACCGGGACGCTCTACATGTGCCTGGGCCAGGAGGATGCGGCCGACCTGCGCGCGCCCCTGCGCGCCAGCGACGACGACCGGGTGCTGGTCGCGGCGATCCGCGAGGCCATCACCCGCAAGCCCAAGGGGCACGACTTCGTCATCGACCGCCGGCGCAGCGGCCCGGCCGTGGGCCGCCATATGAGCGTGACCGGCGGCTGACGCCGCCGACCCTTCTCTCTTGCCTCTTCCCGGACAGCACCGCATGGCTGGCCCAGGCTGGACGTCGTCATATGTGCAGGCGAAAGCCTGGCAGGCATGACGATAGGGAGTTCACCCCCCTCCCTTTCCCTCCCCCACAAGGGGGGAGGGCGTGATGGTGTTGGTAAAGACTGAAAAACCCCCTCCCCCTCGATGGGGGAGGGTTGGGGTGGGGGTGAAGACAGTGACCAGCTCTTTGACTGGCGCTTTCAAGGACAGGCTCTTCCGAAGAGACACCCGATGAATGCCCCACACATCCGCCGCTGCACCGATGCGGACGCGGGCGCCATCTTCGAGATCATCAACGACGCGGCCGAGGCCTATCGCGGCGTGATCCCGGCCGACCGCTGGCACGAGCCCTACATGCCGATGGAAGAGCTCGAGGGCGAGATCGCCGCGGGCGTGGTGTTCTGGGGTCTCGAAGCGGAGGGCGCGCTGCTCGGCGTCATGGGGCTGCAGGACGTGCGGGACGTGACGCTCATCCGCCACGCCTACGTGCGCCCCGGGCGACAGCAGAGCGGCATCGGCGGGCGTCTGCTCGCCTTCCTGCTCGCGCGCACCGACCGGCCGGTGCTGATCGGCACCTGGGCCGCCGCCGACTGGGCCGTCCGCTTCTACGAGAAGCACGGCTTTCGCGTCGTCACGCCCACGGAGAAGGACCGCCTGCTGCGCACCTATTGGCGCATCCCCGAGCGCCAGATCGAGACCTCGGTGGTGCTGGCCGACGCGCGGTGGCGGGCGCGTCCGACCGGCTGACCGCCCTGCCCTACCCCGCCGCCACCGGATAGCTGTAGAAGCCGCGGAAGCGGGCCCGGCCGCCGCGCACGAAGTCGCCGCTGCGCTTGAGCTGCGGGAAACGCGCCACCATCTTGCCGATCGCGACCTGCCCTTCCATGCGGGCAAGCGACATGCCGGCGCAGGCATGGATGCCGGAGCCGAAGGCGAGGTGCCGGTTGGGCGTGCGCCGCAGGTCCAGGCGGTCCGGGTCCGGGAACTCCGCCGGGTCCCGGTTCGCCGCGCCGATGCAGAGCGTGACCAGGGTCCCCGGCGGCATGGCGACGCCGCCGACCTCCGCCTCCTCGACGACCCGGCGGTTGCCGAGCTGGTTCGAGCTCTCCATGCGCAGGAACTCCTCGACCGCGCTCTTGATCAGCTCCGGGTCGGCGCGCAGCGCGGCGAAGGCGTCCGGGTGGCGCAGCAACAGGTCGATGCCATTTCCGATCAGATTTGTCGTGGTCTCGTGCCCGGCGTTCAGGAGGAAGATGCAGTTGTGCAAGAGCTCGAGCTCGGTGAAGGCCGCGTCCTCCTCCTTGGCGGCGATCATCTTCGTCAGGATCTCGCGGTCGTCCGGGTTGGGGTTGCGCCTGCGGTCGGCGATGAGCCGGCGCAGATAGTCCTTGAAGTCCTCGATCGCCTTGCAGCCGGTCTCGAATTGCTCTTGGCTCAGGACCGGCTCCAGGGCGCCGAGGATGATCAGCGACCAGTCGCGCAAGGGCTCGCGCTCGTCCTCCGGCACGCCCAGGATGTCGCCGATCAGGCGGATCGGAATGGCCGAGGCGAAGTCGCCGATCAGGTCCATCTCGCCCCGCTCCTCGAACCGGTCGAGCAGTTGATCGACCAGCTCTTCGACCCGCGGGCGCAGCGCCTCGAGCGCCCGCGGCGTGAACACCGGTGCCAGGAGCCGGCGGACCTTGGTGTGGTAGGGCGGGTCGTTGAACACCAGGCTGGTGGTGTGGTGCTCGTAGAGCGGGCTGTCGCCGTATTTCGGCTTGAACTCGACCTTCTTGTCGGACGAGAAGCGCTTATGGTCGTGGTAGACCTGGGCGCAGTCGGCGTAGCGCGTCAGGAAATAGCTGCCGTCCGGCATGTGCCGCACCGGCTCGAGGCTGCGTAAGGCGCGGTAGGTCGGGAACGGATCGTCGAGGAAGTCCTTGCTCAGATGGCGCAGGTCGAAGGCGTCGACGGCCGCGCGGTCCGCCTGTTGGTCGACGGTCTCGGTGCTTGGATGACCCCGGCTCGCCACGTTCCTCCCCGGTAAGGCCTCCCGATCCCCGTTACTGGATCTTCACCTGATGGGCGAACTCGTCACCGTCGCTCAACGTGACCTGCTTGAATCCCAAGAGCTTCAAGAGCTCGAAGAAGGTGAAGATGTTCTCGACATTGTACTCCCGGAAGATCGGGCTGAGGCGGGCAACGGCGGTAAGTTCGGCCAACAGCGCACGCATGCGGAACAGCGTGTTGTAGCCGTTGTCGTACAGGCCCACGATGATCATCTTCTCGGCTTCGGCCCCCTTGGCGAAGACCACGAACTGCGGCGGATACGGCTTGGTCAAGAGCTCGTTGGTGAGCGCGGTGACAAAGGCGATGCGGCGACCGCGGTCGCTGTCCGGCAGAGTGACGGCCCGCGAGGTCCATTCCTCGATTGTCTCCGGCTTGGGGTAATAGTAGCCGACATGCCGGTCCCTCTCGGCCGCGGCCGGTCCGGCGATCGCCAATGCCAGCAAGGCGCCGGCCAGCCACGCTCTGCAATTCCGCATCTTGCGTCCCCTCTCCTGATCCACCAGCGAGGTCCCGGCCGTCCGCCGGGTCCCCGGCATTGGGGCGACACCTTGGCCAGGAAAGCCGGTCAAAGCAACAGAAATGGCCGGATCAGGTATAGTGGCCCCAAGAGCGCAGAACGGGGAAGGCCGCAGGATGACCAAGACCGCTTCAGAGCACCGCATCGCCTTCAGCGCGGCCGAGACCGAGCCCGCCCAGTCGGCCCTGTCGGAGCTCCGCAAGAGCTATGGCGGGATCGCCCCGGACGAGGCCGACATCATCGTGGCGCTCGGGGGCGACGGCTTCATGCTGGAGACGCTGCACCGGCACATGGACCGGGACGTGGCCATCTACGGCATGCATCGGGGCAGCGTCGGTTTTCTGATGAACGAATACGCGGTCGAGGATCTGACGGCCAAACTGGCCGCAGCCGTGCCGGTGACGGTGCATCCGCTGATCATGCGCGCGCGGACGGTCGCCGGCGCGGAGGCGCAGGCGCACGCCATCAACGAGGTGTCCCTGCTGCGCCAATCCCGCCAGGCCGCTAAGGTGCGGATCGAAGTGGACGGCGTCACCCGCCTGGACGAGCTGATCTGCGACGGGGTGCTGGTGGCAACGCCGGCCGGCAGCACGGCCTACAACCTCTCGGCGCACGGTCCGATCGTGCCCATCGGCGCCGGGTTGCTGGCCCTGACGCCGATCAGCGCGTTTCGGCCGCGGCGCTGGCGGGGCGCACTGCTGCCGCATACCGCCGAAGTCCGCTTCGAAATCCTCGAGCCGGACAAGCGTCCGGTCAGCGCCGTCGCCGACTACACGGAAGTCCGCGACGTCGCCGTTGTCGACGTGGTCGAGGATCGCAGCAAGACCCTCACGCTGCTGTTCGATGCGGAGCACAATCTCGAAGAGCGGATCATCAAGGAACAGTTCCTGCCGTGACCACAACCGAGCCGTTTTGATGCGCGTGGCGGCCGCCCTGCGCAACCCGGTCTGGCTTGCCCAGGTCGGCCTCGCGCTGGCCCTGGGCGCAGCGGGCGGCGCTGTGGCCAATGCGCTGGGCCTGCCGCTGGCCTGGATGATCGGCGCCATGTGCGCCACCACCGTGGCTTCCGTGGCCGGGGCGCCGATTGCGGTGCCGTCGCTGCTGCGCATGGTCATGATCACCGTCTTGGGCATCATGCTCGGCAGCGCCTTCACGCCGGAACTGTTTCAGGGGATCCCGCTCTGGCTGCCGAGCCTGGCGACGCTGGCCCTCTATGGCGCGGCTGCTACCTTCGTCTTGTTCTTCTACTTCCGCCACGTCGGCGGCTTCGACCCCGTGACGGCATACTTCTCTGCGGTGCCCGGCGGCCTCAGCGAAATGGTGGTGGTCGGCGCCGCCATGGGCGGCGACCAACGGACGATTTCACTGGTGCATGGCGCGCGCGTCTTGCTGGTGGTCTCGGTGCTGCCCATCTGGTTCATGTTCGACCAAGGCTACGTCCGGCCACCTGGAGGCATGTTTGCGGCCTCGATCCTGGAGATCCCGCTGGGCGACCTGGCCATACTGGCCGCCTGCGCCCCGGCGGGCGCCTTCGCGGCGCGCCGGCTGCGCATCCCGGCCGCCCATTTGACCGGTCCAATGGTCCTCTCGGCCGCGATTCACGTCTTCGGCGTCACCGAATCGCGTCCGCCCGCCGAGCTGGTGGCGATCGCCCAAATCGTGGTCGGCGCCGCCATCGGTGCGCGCTTTGCCGGCGTATCCGCCCGGTTTGTGCTTCGCACGCTGCGTCTGGCGTTGGGCTCGACCGCGCTCATGCTCGCCCTGACCATGCTGTTTGCCGGGATGCTGCATCTCGCCACCGGGCTGCCGGCACCGGCGCTCGTGCTGGCCTTCGCGCCTGGCGGGCTCGCGGAGATGAGCCTGATCGCGCTGGCCCTCGGCATCGACGCCGCTTTCGTCTCGACCCATCACATCGCGCGCATCGCACTGCTGGTTGTCGTCGGGCCGCAGATCTATCTGAAGCTGAAATCGACCTTGCGTCGTCACGGTGGCTTTGACGCGTAAGTCAGCGCACAACGCCTGTGCGTGACCGACGCATCCGGGCCTATGCTGCGCGTGGAACGGACCTGCCGCCGCTCTTGAGCGGTGCGCTTCAGTCGTCAGAGGTGCGGCGTGGCGCCTCCCGCGGACGGGCGATCGGTTTCAGACCGGGATCGCTGATCCGGTCAGCAGGCTTGACCCTGCCCACCCTGCCGACGACCGTCTTGCCCGACGCCATGGTGACGATCACATCGGCACCGCGCGCCACCCGAGCCGGCGTATTCTGAGTGGTCGGTCTCTTGCCGCGGGCAATCGGCCTGATCCGGCGGGTGGGCCGCAGGTCGGCCCGGTGGTCGGCCTTGGAACTGGCAGAGTCCAGGGAGGGCTCGTTCATGGTTCCGGCGGTCGAGACGGCGACTTGCCGGCCCCCTGCTGCCTCGTGCGCATGGCTGCTGATGATCTCACCCAGGTTCTTCGCCTGAACCAGACCGGCGGATTTCATGCGTCGAAAGAGGCGTCCCCAGCCGGTGCCGTTCAGTCTTGCCGCGGCGATCTCCTCGAGCGTCATCTCGCCCTCCCCGCCCGGCTGTGCGGCGAACAGGGACCGTGCGATCTTTCGGTTGCCGGGGGACAGCCGGCTGAGCGCCGAGCCCTCTTCCGGCGCCGCATCGTCCGCAGGCCCCGCATGAGCGCCGGAAGTCGCGAGGCCGTCGAGAGCCGGATCCGCCCCGTCGGCGCTGGCGCCGCCGGCGGCGAGGAGCGTCAGCAGTAGCGCACCTAGCAGATACCGAGCCATGCCACGGGTCTCCAAGCTTGTCGGACCGCGCGCCGCCACGCGATCACTGCGTGAGCGTCTCCGCCGTCTGCAACACGATCTCCTGCGCGGTTGCGCTGTCCTTGAGAAAGACTCCCCCCTCGTTCGCAACCACGCGCATGTGCGTTGTCTTGGGGCTCAACGCCTCCAGGTCGATGTCGATCTTGCGATCGCTGGCCTGTGCGGTGAATCGCCAGCCATCGTCGGTCTGGTTGGTGTCCAGCAGCTCCATCTCCATGCGATCGAGGGTATCGATCACGGCGGTCTGCAGCTCGTCGAGCGGGGCGGTAAAGGTTTTGTAAGCGATACCGTTCAACGTGTGGTCCATGCCGAGGGTGCCGGCCACGCTTGCCACCGTCAGCGCCGCGGCAACACAGCCCTGCAAGGCGAACAGGGCCGCGACCACGGCGAGAATGCGCACTGTTCTCATGTCACCCCGCGCCCCAGCAAAGCAGCATAGAAATTGACTTAAAAGCGTTCCAACGAACTCGACTAGCCAGCACCGTCTATCATTTGTTCATCCAGTTAAGATATTCTTACGTCTAAGTGCTTATGTTTATTTCCTTTTATCTAAAACTTGAAACTGCGGCCGAATCCACCGTAACTCGCCTGCGCCGTTCCACGTCAATGCTGGCCAACTCAATCGTGATGCCTCCCCAGTGCCGCGTTCCGCAGCGATGGCTGCGGCGAAGCCGGCCCGCATCGGGCGCCCGCCGGCTAGGGCTGGTCTTGGCTGTCCTGGCATCGATGATCGCCGCCGGCTGCGCCGCCCTGCCCGGGCCGCTGGAGCGGGCCTCGACCGCCGCGCTGGCCGGGCGGGCGGAGCAGGCCATCGCTGAGGAGTCGGCCGACACGTCCGACGCGCCGCAGGTGCGGGGAGACCCCGCGACCCAAGCAAAGCCAAACCTGCCCGACCAGCCGTCCGAGAGGGATCTGGCCTTCATGACGCGCTACCGATTCACGGCGGACCATGTCGGCTATCTCGTCTTCGATCCGGCCGACGGGCGCGTGCTGGCCAGCCGCAATGCGAACCGCCCGTTCATGCCGGCCTCGATCGCCAAGGTCCCGACCACGGTGATGGCGCTCGAGGTCCTGGGCCCGGATCATCGATTCATCACGCGGCTGATGGCCACGGGCCCGGTCCGCGCCGGCGTCCTGGACGGCGATCTCTATCTCGTCGGCGGCGGTGATCCGCTCTTGGAGCCGCTGGACCTGGCCAGAATGGCCAACCGGCTGAAGGCGCAAGGCATCCGGCGCATCACGGGGCGTTTCGTGTACGACGAATCCTTGCTGATCGGCCGGCCACAGATCGAGCAAAGCCAGCCGGAGGATGCGGGCTACAATCCGGGGCTGGGCGCGCTGTCCGTCGCCTTCAACCGGATCCGGCTGCGCTGGCGGCGAGGTGGCGCGGCAGGCGGCCTGGTCGTGGAAGCGGTTTCGCATTCGGACCGAAGCGAGGTCCCGCTCGACAATGTGACGGTGCGTCGCGCCCCGTACCGCAAGGACGCCTGGCAGGCGTTCTACTATGACGGCCAGAGCGTCGGCGCGCGGCCGGGCCCGCGCTGGCTGATCGATCCGCGCCAGGGTCCTGAGGGCAGCGCCTGGCTGCCCGTCAAGAGACCTGGCGCCTACACGGCGGAGGTCTTCCGGCGATTGGCGGCCGTTCGCGGCATGGCGTTGCCACAGCCCGTGCCGGGCGTGGTCCCGGACCGGGCACGGCTTCTGACGCATCACCGGAGCAGACGGCTGGTCGACACGGTCAGGGCCTCATTGAAGTTCAGCAACAACCTGACGGCGGAGCTCGTGGGTCTTGCGAGCTCGGCAGAGATCGCAGGGCGGCCGACGACGCTCAGCGAATCCGGTGACGTGCTCGGAGCCTGGTTCCGGGAGCGGGCGCCGGAGGTCGACTGGTCCGGTTTCGCCTTCCGCAATCACTCGGGCCTGACCCCGGACTCGCAAACCTCGCCCGCGCAGTTCGCGGCGATGGTGCGCTACGCGATCGCACAGAGATACGGCCGCAAGAGTTACCTGTCCCTGGTGCCGTTCGAGGGCTGGCCCGGCAACAAACGCCTGCGGCGGATGGTACGCATTCGCGCGAAGTCCGGCACCATGGACTATGTCCGCACGCTCGCCGGGCAGGCTTACGTCTACCGCGACCGTCCGCTCGGGTTTGTCCTGTTCATCAACGACGTCGAACGGCGACGCGCCCATGATGCCGATCCGAGACGGCGCCAGCCATGGATGCGCGCCCGCGCCCGCGCTTGGCTCCGCCGGGCCAAGGCGCTCGAGGAGGCGCTGGTCCGGAGCTGGATGGAGCAGTTCGGCAGACACGAGACTCGGGCGACGCGGCCCGCGTCTCGACGCGGCTGACTCGGGCGGCTTTGCCGGCCGGACGATTGTGTATAATGCTGCGCCCTGAACGGCCTGCAGGAGCCTGCCCATGCCTTCCTTCGACATCGTCTCGAAGACCGAGCTTCCCGAGGTCGACAACGCCCTCAACGCCATGCGCCGCGAGATGGGCCAGCGGTTCGACTTCAAGGGCAGCAACTGTGCGATCGACCGTGAGGGAGGCGTGCTGACGATCGTCGCGGACGACGACCTCAAGCTGCGCCAGATGCACGAATTGCTCCAGGGGCACCTGGCCCGCCGCAAGGTGGACCACAAAGTGCTCGACTATCAGACTCCCGAGAAGGCGGCCGGTCAAAGCCTGCGGCAGAAGGTCTCTATCCGGCAGGGCATCGACACAGAGCTGGCAAGACGGATCGTAAAGTCGGTCAAGGGGGGAAAGTTCAAGGTGCAGACCGCGATTCAGGGGGACGAGCTGCGCGTCTCGGGTAAGAAGCGCGATGACCTGCAATCGGTAATCGCACATGTGCGCGAGATGGGCATAGACTTGCCGCTGCAGTTCGTGAATTTCCGCGACTAATTCTGAAGCCCAACAGAAGGGGGAGAGAATGACCAAGGTCAGCACTTCGACCAAGCTGCCGGTATCGGCGGACACGGTTTGGCAGATGATCGGCCGGTTCGGCGCGATGGCGGAATGGCATCCCGGTGCGATCAGCTCCGAGGAGAAGGAGGAAGGCGGCGCCACCATCCGCGAGACCACCATCCCAGGCGGCGCCAAGCTGGTGGAACGTCTGGAACAGATCGACGAGCAGGAACGGGCCTGCACCTATTCCATCGTCAGCGGCCCGCTGCCGGTCGCCAACTATACCGCCACGATTTCCGTGCGCGCGGAAGACGCCAACAACTGCACCGTGGATTGGTCCAGCGAATTCGAGCCGGCGGGCGTGGGCGAAGACAGGGCCGTGGCCATCGTGCGCGAAATCTACGAGACGGGATTCGAGAACCTGCGCAAGATGTATGGCGGCTGAGGTGGCGGGTGTGGGCCGTGCGTCATGGCGCGGCCCGCATCTTCAGCTTGAGGCCGACCACCTGATAGATGTCCAGCCCGGTGATCGCCACGACCTCCTCGAGCGGCAGCTGGGTCTCGCGCAGGAGCACACTGGCGTGGTGGCGCGGATCCATGCGGCGCGGGTCACTGTCGACCCAACGGCGCCGCTGCGTCCTGGCTCTGGCCCCGGATTCGATTTCGGCGTCCAGTCCCCGCTTGATCGCCTCGGCGCGTGCCCGATCGCGGGCCATTTTCTGCGCCTGAATCTCGCTATCGAGCAAATGCACGAAGCGCGATATGTCGCGCGCGGCCTGACGCGCCCAGTCTTCCGGCCGGAGCTGCGGCGACTGCTCCGGTTCCCGCTCGGCCAGCCCGCCTTGGGCCGCCTCTTCCATGGACAGGCCGTGCCGCTGCGCGAGCCGCTCCGCCGCCTGGAACGCCGCCGCTCGCTCGCCCTCGAACGGGCTCTTGGCCGCAAGCGCCAACAGGTTGTGAAAACGCTCCTGCGCCGATTCCTTGTCTTGCCGGGCGATCGGATTGGCTCCGTTCTGAGGAGACAGGCGAAACCATAAGTCTATCATGACCGCCATGAAGATCATATTTCGCCGATGCGTCCGATCCGCGCGCCGAGCGGCGTCGGTGGTGTCGATCGCGACGGCGATCCTAGGCACCGCATGGGACGGGGCCGGCGCGGACATGGCCGGCAACGAAGTGATCAACCCCCGGACCTTCTATCCGGAAGGGCCTTTGTGGCGGGACGGCCGCCTGTTCTACACCGAGATGACCCAGGACCGGGTCATGGTTTGGGACGGTCGGGTCAACGCGGTGTTCTGGCAGCTCGCGGGCTGCGGCCCTACGGCTCTGGCGCCGGCGGCGGGCGAGACGCTCCTGGTTCTCTGTCATCTAGGGCGCAAGCTTGCCCTGGTCTCTGAGGACGGCCAGACCGTGAGCATGATCGAGCGGGATGCCGACGGCTGGGGGGTACGCTATCCCAACGACGCGGTCGCGGACGGCCGCGGCGGCGTCTATATCTCGTCCTCGGGCCCCTTCGACCCCGCCTTACCGGCGTCGGGAGCCATCATGTACCTGGCGCCGTCCGGCGAGCTGCGGCAGGTCGCCGGCGGCCTGCACTACGCGAACGGCGTGACGATCAGCGCCGATGGCCCCGCGCTCTATGTGTCGGAACATCTGGCCCGGCGCGTCACGCGCTTCCGCATCGAGGCGGACGGCGAACTGGCCGACCGCGAGATCTTCCTGGACTTGAACGCGGTGACGCCGCGTGCACCCGGAACCGACGCCCTGGCCGGTCCCGACGGCTTGGAATTCGGCCCCGGCGGTGCGCTCTGGATCGCCGAATATGGCGCCGGGCGGGTGCTGGCGGTGGACAGGGATACGCGCAGGCTGCTGGTGACCCTGTCCTTTCCGGAAAGATTCACCACCAATCTGACCTTTGAGCCCGGACAGCGCGTCCTCTATGTGACCGCGACGCGCTCGACCCGCCGTCGCCCCTATGTCGGACGGCTCTATCGACGCCAGCTGTCCGAACCGGGGAACACCGGCGACAGCGCCGATCGCTGATCGCCGGTCAGTCTCAGGATGCGGGCCGAGTGGCGCCTCTCGGTTCGGCTCAGTGGGAGATCAAGACCGGTACGGTCATTTCGCGGAAGACCTGCCGCGTTACGCCGCCCAGGACGAACTCGCGCAGGCGCGAATTTCCGTAGCCACCCATGACCAGGAGATCCGCCCCCAGATCCGAGAGCCGTGCCAACAGGATATCGCCGACCCGAAGATCCTCGCGCACGTCGTTGTAGACACCCGCGCTCACGCGCACATCGCCCGAGTATTCTTCGTCGACCTCGACCTGGACGCCATGGCGCGCCAGTTCGTGGGCGATGGCCACGCCCGGGAGATCGCCGAGCCCATCCGGACCCTTGGGCGGATTGATCGCCATCACGACGGTTTGCTTTGCCCCGACCAGGAGCGGCAAGGCATCGTGGATCGCGCGCGTCGATTCTCGGCTGCCGTCCCAGGCGATCACGACCTTCTCGCCGACCCGCTCGAATGAGCCCGCGTAGGGCACGACCAGGGTCGGACGACCGGCATGCAGGACCACGTGCTCGGGCAGGTCTCCGAATCCCGGCGGGTAGGCCTTGTCCGGATCGATCTGCCCCACCACGGCAACATCGGCATAGCGCGCCTGCAGGCTGATCGCGTCGCCCGCATGGCCATCCTCGCCACGCCATTCGGCCGCGATCCCGGCGCGATCTGCGGCGTCCCGGAACGAAGCTTCCGCCTTCTCCCTGGATTCCGTCGACCAGGTTTCGTGCAGCTGATAAGCGACCGAGCCGGCCTCGGGCGCGACGTAGCCGGGAACCGTCATTGGCGGCGCCACGTAGACCCCCACGAGATGCGCCTCATGCGCCGCCGCCAGACTGCAGGCCACGTCGAGCGAGGCCGTCTGGAACTCGGGATCCGGTACGTGCACCAGAATATCCTTGAAAGGCATTGCCGTCTCCTCGATCACCGCAAGCACCACGAGTTATCGCCCAAGCCGGCACGCGGGCATTGACGTGCGTCAAGCCGGCGCGCTGCCGCTACTTGGTCAAGACCGTCTCCACCAGCCGCGCCCAATAGCTGGCGCCGACCGGCAGGATCTCGTCGTTGAAGTCATAGCGCGGGTTGTGCAGCATGCAGCCGCCCTCCCCGCTGCCGTTGCCGAGCCAGATGTAACTGCCGGGTTTGGCCTGCAGCATGAAGGCGAAGTCCTCTGCGCCCATGCTGGGGGTCAGCTCCCGGTCCACATAGTCCGCGCCGACCACCTCTGCGGCGACCGTGGCCGCGACTTCGCTCTCGGCCGCGCTGTTTATGGTCGGAGGGTAGCGGCGCTCGTAGCGCAGCTCCATCGTGCAACCGAGCCCCTGGCAGACGCCCGCGGCGATCCGACGGATGGCCGGCTCGATCTCGTCCTGCACCTCTGGCCGGAAGGATCTGGTGGTACCCCGCAAGAGCACGTCGTCGGGCGTCACGTTCCAGGTGTCGCCGGCATGAATCTGGGTCACGCTGACCACCACCGCGTCCAGCGGATCGGTCTGCCGGCTGGCGATCGTCTGCAGCGCGGTGATGACCTGCGCCGCGGCGACCACCGGGTCGATGCCCTGATGGGGCATGGCGGCATGGCTGCCATTGCCGGTGATGGTCATCTCGAAGATGTCGAAGGCCGCCATCATCGGCCCCGGCTGGACCGCAAACCGGCCCAGGGGCATGCCTGGCCAGTTGTGCATGCCGTAGACCGACTCAACGGGAAATTTCTCGAACAGCCCCTGTTCGACCATGACCCTGCCGCCGCCTTCATTCTCTTCCGCGGGCTGGAAGATGAAATGCACGGTGCCGGCGAAGTTCCGTGTCTCCGATAGGTATTTGGCCGCGCCCAGCAGCATAGTGGTGTGTCCGTCGTGGCCGCAGGCGTGCATCTTGCCGTCATGGGTGGATCGGTGCGCGAACTGGTTCTGCTCCTCGATGTGCAGCGCGTCCATGTCGGCCCGCAAACCGATTGCCCGGACCCCGTCCGCATGCCCGCCGCGCAGTGTCCCGACCACGCCGGTCCCGGCCAGCCCCCGGTGCACCTGGATCCCGAACTCCTCCAGCTTGGCCGCAACGAAGTCAGCCGTGCGGTGTTCCTCGAAGGCGGTCTCGGGGTGGGCATGGAGATCGTGACGCCAACTGGTCATCTCCTCGTGGAAATCGGCGATACGGTTGATGATCGGCATGGCTGGCGTCTCGGGGTCGTCTAAGGGTGCGGAGCGCACACCCTAGCAAGCGTGCGCGAATCGCACCACCCGGCGCAGAGTCACGCCGCCGATGCCGGCTATTTGGACTCGGGCTTCGACGGGCGGCGTGCCGGCGGCGGATCCGAGTCCTCGGCCGTCGGCTGGGCAGGCGCCTCGGCGTTGAGCTGCTTGATGACGCGGCGGCGGTATGCCGGATCTGAAATCACCCGCTCCAGGTCGATGTCCGTCTTCTTGCTCATGGCGTCCTCCCTCGACACCGCGATCACGGCTCACGGAGCGCTGGCGAAGTCACCCAGATGGTTGTGCTGGCCGCGGTCAGTCGTCCTGCCGCTCGTCTTTCCTGGTGTCCGAGCCGGGCGACTGGGCAGTGCCGCGCCGACTCTCTTCGACGGAGCGCGGCCGACCGGGCCGATACTGAGTCGGGCCGCGGGTCCGCTCCAGCCGACGCAGGATGTCGCGCCGATAACGGGGATCGGAAATGATCCGATTGAGATCAATCCGGAACCCACCCTGTTTGTCTCCCTCGCGCTTGGCCATTCGCGGCGGCCGAGGAAAGCTCCGCTCTTCACCTCGGCACATTAACAAATCTCGAAGTAATTTCTATTTCTTGCCAATATATTAGAGTTCTAAGCTGCGGTCATGGTTAAAGTTTCCCCGGAGGGAGGATAGGGTCGAAATCGACCGTGACGGCCTGCGCATGACGGCCAGTCTAGAGCACTTCCCGACCATAGGGGCCCATTCTGCCGGAGGCATTTCCCGACATGGCTAGGAAAGCGCCGCAGCGCGCTCCGTCATACGGTCAAGGAGGTTGATGACGTCAGGGTGGCAAGGGCCGCGGCCCTTAAGAGGTCCGTTGAGGCGCCGGTGCGAGAAGGAAATCCGGTGTCTCGCCGGCCAGCTGACCCGGCCGCCCGCAGAGCGCGGCGTGGCTCCCGGCGGCTCTCGATCCTCGGCCGACCTGGGCCGCCGGAGCCCGGACAGCAGAACGGCCTCTGCCCGCCAGGGAAGAGGCCGTTGGCCTGGGCGGCGTCTGGGACGCCGCGCCGCCTCCTACGAGGTCAGAATGCCGACCAGAACCAATACGGCAAACGCCGAAACCAACAGGAGCAAAGCCTTGTTCTTGAATAGGCCGCCCGCCTTCGCTTCAGTCGCGTCGCTCATCAGAGCCTCCCCTTGTAAAACTGTAAAACTGCTCTGCCCGACCGCCTTGGAACAATTCCTTCGCGATTGCTGCATTGCAGCATCGGTTAATGCCATATTTTCTGCAGGTTGGCAAGAAGATTCTGGTGCGGCCGAAAATCTCGCACAACGATAGGCTCGAGAAAATGTCAATTTTTTACATGCTCGGAGCCGGGACTGAGGCCGACGCAGGACAGGCACATCGTTGCGGCAGCAATCCGGACAGCGAGGCTTTGACAGCTGCCGGTGACAGGCCGATATTAAGGGGTTTGGGCGACGATTCTGGCGCCCTCCGCCATCAACCCTCGAGGACACCATGGCCCCGCTCGGAAACTCGGCCGCTAGCCGCGACATCGATAGCCTGATCCATCCCTACACCAACCTGCATAAGCACCGGTCGGAGGGGCCCTTGATCATCAACAAGGGTCGGGGCATCTACGTCTACGACGACGACGGCAAGGAATACATCGAGGGCTTGGCCGGCCTCTGGTGCACGGCGCTCGGCTACGGCAACGAGCGGCTGGTGGAGGCGGCGACGGACGCCATGCGCACCCTGTCCTTTGGCCACAGCTTCAACCACAAGTCCCATCGGTACGCGATCGACCTGGCGGAAAAGCTTCTCTCCCTGGCGCCGGTGCCGATGTCCAAGGTGTTCTTCACCAATTCGGGCTCCGAAGCGAACGACACCGTGGTCAAGCTCGTCTGGTACTACATGAACGCCATCGGCAAGCCGGAGAAGAAGAAGATCATCGCCCGCACCAGGGGCTATCACGGCGTCACCGTGGCTTCAGCCAGCCTGACCGGGCTGCCCTATGTGCATCAGGATTTCGACCTGCCGATCGCCAACATCCTGCACACCGACTGCCCGCACTATTACCGTTTCGGGCGGGACGGCGAGAGCGAGGAGGAGTTCGCGACGCGGTTGGCGGAGAGCCTCGAGCAGCTGATCCTCTCGGAAGGCCCCGAAACAGTGGCCGCGCTGATTGCCGAACCGGTGATGGGCGCGGGCGGCGTCATTCCGCCACCCAAGACCTATTTCGAGAAGATTCAGGCGGTGCTCAAGAAACACGACGTCCTGCTGATCGCCGACGAGGTCATCTGCGGCTTCGGCCGAACCGGCAACTGGTTCGGCACCGAGACCTATGGTCTGAAGCCCGACATGATGACCGTGGCGAAGGCTCTGTCGTCGGCCTATCTGCCGATCGCCGCGGTCATGATCTCCGAGCCGATCTATCAGGCCATGCTGTCCGAAAGCGAGAAGATCGGTACCTTCGGCCACGGCTATACCTATTCCGGCCATCCGGTGAGCTGCGCGGTCGCCCTCGAGGCGCTCCGGATTTACCAGGAGACCGACATCGTCGGCCACGTCCGTGCCCTGGCGCCCCATTTCCAGGAAAGGTTGCGGTCGTTCGCGGCCCACCCTCTGGTCGGCGAAGCCCGCGGGGTCGGTCTGATCGGCGCCCTCGAGCTGGTGCGCGACAAGGCCAGCAAGACGCCGTTCGACCCGATCGGGCGGATCGGCGGCTATGTCGGCCAACGGACCGAGGCACACGGGCTGATCATCCGCAACCTCGGCGACACGATCGCAATCTGCCCGCCGCTGGTGATCACCCGAACCGAGCTGGACGCGCTGTTCGACCGTCTGGACAGCGCGCTGGCCGATGCCAGCCAATGGGTCGAGGACGAGGGGCTGGCCGCTTAGCGCGCTATTCCGGCCCGCTGTAGGTCCACACGGCCACCCGTTCGGCACGCCCGCGCAAGGATTGGGGCTCGCATGCGCGGAAGTCCGCCAGCAAGCCCTCGGCGCGCCCGCCGGCCTGACGATGCACGGCGTCGACCAGCGCCTGGCTGACAATCAATCGGCAGGCCAGCGTGCGGGTCAGGGCCTCGAGCCGGTTGGCCACGTTGACCACGTCCCCGAGCACGGCGAACTCCAGCCGGCGCTCAGACCCGATGTCGCCCAGCACCGCCTCGCCGTAGTGGATGCCAATCGACACCGGGATGTCGGCCTGGCCACGCGCGGCGCGTTCGTCGTTCCAGCGCGCCATCCGTTCCAGAATGGCCTGTGCGCAAGCGAGGGCATTCACCGCATCCTGCGGCCCGCTGTTGGGCGTGCCGAAGGTGGCCATGACCCCGTCGCCGAGGAACTTGTCCAAGGTCCCCTGGTGGTCGAAGATCTCGCGTTCCACCAGCGCGTGGTAGTCCCGCAGGATCTCGACGGTCTCGTGCGGATCCCGATGCTCGGCGAGCTGGGTAAACCCGACGATGTCCACGAACATGACCGCGACCGGCTGCGCCCGCACCTCGCCGAGGGGGTCGTCCAGATCCGCGAGCTGGTCGACCACCGTTGGCGGGAAGTAGCGCGCCAGATTGGCCCGTTCCCGCGCCACCGAGATCTGTCGCATCACCAGCCGACGCGAGCGCCAGACCACGAGGGCCAGCACGCCCGCCATCAAGAGGACCACGATCACCTCCTGGACGCGGGCCTCGAGGTCGACAAAGCGCGGATCCAGGTAGGCGGCCAGGAGCTCGTCCGATGTCATGGGCCGGCCCAGGTCCGGCTGGTTGAGCCAGGTCATCGTCCCGGGCAGCCCCGTCACCCAGACCACGCCGGCGATCCACGCTGCGGCCGCGGAGAGGCCGGCCCAGATCATCAGCTTCGGCGAGTAGCTCAGCGCAATGGGCGCCAGAAAGGCCAACATGTAGACGAAGTTGCCGTATCTGAGGCGCGTCTGCGTCGGCCAGTTCTCGACGAACGGATTGGGCACCACCAGGGTGAAGGCCAGAAGGGCGACGGCCAGCGACATCAGAACGTAGGACTGCCACGGGCGTGCGAACCGACTTTGGCTCAGCGAGTAGTTGGCAATGAAGATCAGCGCGAACAGGCCGAGAATGACCTGGTAGAACCAGACCCTTGGCGGACCGACCTGGATGAACAGCCAGACCGCGATCACCGCGATCCCGGTAAGCAGCGCGGTCGTCGCCAGGCGACGCCCCGCCATCTCCTCGGCTTGGAAGGCGGCCGCATGCTGCTCGAGCACCCGCTGTTCAAGTCTCGGTCGCCGCGCTTCCGCTGGCAATTCCGTCACGACGGCATCGGTCATGGACGCTCTCCCGATCGCTCAACACTGGGTCGCGGTCACTGCGCGCGCCTCGCGGCCGTGCGGTCCGCAGCCGACTGTGCTAGCTACAGATTTCGGCATCTAGGAGGCACACGACCTGATGAAAGAGATAGACCGCCGGCGGCAGGAGTCGAGCACGCCCGCGATCGGCCTAGCGAGGCGACCCGGTTCGCCGCGTGGTCAGAACCCGCCCCGACCCTTGAAGGGCTCACCGGTGAACAGGGTCACCAGATGGGCCAGCATCAGCACGATCGCGATGAGGGCGACGAACTGCAGCCCCTGGTAGGGGATCAGGCGCGGTTTGCCGGGCTCGGTGGGGCAGCGCGACATGTAGTTCGAGAACGCGAGGAGCGCGGCGGCCAGCGCCAGAACGATCAGGGTCACCGTCAGGGACATGGGTTCCAGTACCTGTTAAGCGTGCGGCTCTCCACGCGACCGCATAGGCGCAGATCCTGGGCGATCCTGCAAGGCGGCGCATTGGGCAGAACAGCGCGCGGCCGATGCCAGCGAATGGATTGCGACACTATGAGCGGCCCGGGTTAAGGCGGTTTGAATCCTGGCTTTGACAGCAGATGCACGCGGCCGCCTCGAGCCGGCCTTGTGTTAACCAATGGGCCATAGCATGATGCCCCGGCCCCATCCAAGAGCGGCCCCATGTATCGCGACAAGACCCTGATTCCATCGGAAGCGATCCGCATGTTGGCGCTGGGCATTCTGGCGCAGGCGCCCACGCGCTATGCGGCGCTGGCCTCCGAGGTGCGCCATTTCGCGACGCGCATCGTCGGGCCATCGCTGGACATCCTGGGCAGCTCCATAGAGCTCTTGCGCTACGAAGGGCTGATCGAGGCGACGGAGGGCGAAGGCCTCGAGGACGACGCCCTCTTGCGCATCACAGAGGCCGGCAGAGCATCCCTGGGCGAACTGCTCCGCTCGAACGTACGTGCGCCGATCGACGACATCAACAAGCTGGTGATCGCCGGAAAGATGCGCTTCCTGCACGTGCTCGCGAGCGAGGATCAGCGCGAACAGCTCGAGGCGCTGGTCGAGCTCTACAACACGGAGCTCGCGAGGCTCGAGGACCTCAAGGCGCACCACACCGGCGAACCCGGCCATCTGGTCGCCTGGCTCGAGCACGACATCGGCCAGCTGCAGGCCCGTATCGACTGGCTCGAGGAGCTGCGCGACGGGCTTTGAACCGGGCCGCGAGGGGGCGGGCTCACGGCGCCAACAGTTGCCCCGGCGCGCCCGGCCTGGGACGACGCCTGGGCCGTGATCGCGCGGCCATCGGCGTCAAACGGTTTTCACGTGCGACGGCCGGGCGCGGCGGCTAATCTCGGCCCATGCGACGCCAGCGGAACGCTAAAATCATCGCCACGCTCGGCCCGGCGAGCGGCGACAAAGAAAAGATCGCTGAACTCTTCGAGGCCGGCGCGGATGTCTTTCGTCTGAACTTCAGCCACGGGACCCACGCGGATCACAAGGCGCGGATCGAGGCGATCCGCGCCATCGAGCAGGAAACGGGGCGACCCATCGGCGCCCTCATGGACCTTCAGGGGCCCAAATTCCGCGTCGGCGCGTTTGCGGACGGCAAGATCCAGCTCGAGTCGGGGCAGCGATTCCGCCTCGATCTCTCCGACGACGCGGGCGACGGCACGCGCGCACCTCTGCCGCACCCGGAGGTCTTCCAGGCCCTGGCCGCGGACGCGCATGTTCTGCTCGACGACGGCAAGGTGAGGCTCCAGGTCGTCAAGTGCGACGACAGCAGCGCGGACACGACAGTGATCACCGGCGGCACGCTGTCCGACCACAAGGGTGTGAACCTGCCCGGCACGGTGATCCCGGTCTCGCCCTTGACGGACAAAGACCGGAAAGACCTGCGCTATGGCTTGGACATGGGCGCTGATTGGGTTGCGCTGTCCTTCGTCCAGCGCCCGGAGGACATCGCCGAAGCCCGCAAGCTGGTCGCGGGGCGCGCTTCGATCATGGCCAAGATCGAGAAACCGGCGGCGATCGACCGGCTCGGCGAGATCATCGAGCAGGTGGATGCAGTGATGGTCGCGCGGGGAGATCTGGGCGTCGAGATGCCCCCAGAAGACGTGCCGAGCCTGCAGCGCCGCATCGTCCGCGTCGCGCGCATGGCTGGCAAACCCGTGGTGGTGGCGACCCAGATGCTGGAGTCAATGGTCCAGGCGCCGACGCCGACCCGCGCCGAGGCGTCCGACGTGGCCACGGCGGTCTATGAAGGCGCGGACGCGGTGATGCTGTCGGCCGAGACCGCGGCTGGTGAGTATCCGCGCGAGGCGGTCGCGATCATGGACCGCATCATCCGCCGGGTCGAGCGCGACCCCGCCTACCGCCGGGTCATGGACGCCGAACACCCCTACGCCCAGTCGACCGACGCCGACGCCATCACCGAGGCGGCGCGGCAGGCGGCGCACACCGTCCGGGCGGCCGCGATCGTGACCTATACCTCGACCGGCTCAACCACCCTGCGGGCGGCGCGCGAGCGGCCCGAGGTGCCTGTCCTGGCGCTGACCCCCAACAGGGGCACCGCGCGCCGCTTGGCGCTCGCCTGGGGCGTGCACTGCGTGACCAGCCATGATGCGAAGGACGTCGAGGACATGGTGGAGACCGCCTGCCATCAGGCGCTCCACGAAGGGCTGGCCAAGGCGGGCGAGCGGATCATCATCACCGCCGGCATGCCCTTCGGCACGCCCGGGGCCACCAACCTCTTGCGCATCGCCTGGGTCTAAAGCGCGATCCGGCCGCATTGTGGTTTGGACCCATAGCATTGCATACTCGCCGTAGGGCGGTGCGATCGGACGATCGCCCGATGGGGACATGTTCGAAGGGGACGCATTATGGCCAGGCATCAAGGTCCGCTAAGCGCGGACGCGATCTCTGCGGTGGTCGGACAATGCGTCTGCGCAAACTTCCGCAGAACGTCGCGCGCCGTGACCCAGGTCTTCGACGAGATCCTGGAGCCCTGCGGGCTGCGCTCGACGCAGTTCATCATTCTGGCCTCGATCGGCGCCGATGAACCGACAACGCACGGCAAGCTGGCGAATGCGCTGGTGATGGACGGTTCGACCGTGACCCGCAACCTCAAGCCGCTGGTCGCGAAAGGCTTGGTCGCGAAAACCAGGGGTGGCGGGAGCCGTCTCCTCCACCTCGCGCTGACGGACGCAGGACGGCAAGCGGTTGCCGATGCGTTACCCCTCTGGGAACATGCCCAGAGCCGTTTCGTCGACACCATCGGTGACGGGCGCTGGCAGGACCTGCGACAGGCCTTTGCCGCGACCGTGGAGGCGGCGCGGCAATCACCGCCGGCCAGAGAGCGTTAGCCTGGACCGTCCGCCACGACGTCGGCTGGGCGGACGGCCTCGGTGAGCGCCTACTCCAGCATGCTGCGCATCATCCAGGCCGCCTTCTCATGCACCTGCATGCGCTGCGTCAGCAGGTCGGCGGTGGGCTCGTCCCCGGCTTCCTCGGCGAGCGGGAATACCTCGCGCGCGGTGCGCACGATCGTCTCCTGGCCCTCCACCAACTGCCTCAGCATGTCGTTGGCCGCCGGCACCCCCTCCTCCTCCTTGATCGAGGAGAGACGGCCATATTGGCTGTAGCTTCCCGGTGCCGGGTGGCCGAGGGCACGGATGCGCTCGGCGATTTCGTCAACCGCCGTGGCAAGCTCGGTGTACTGATCCTCGAACATGAGATGCAGGGTGTTGAACATCGGACCCGTCACGTTCCAGTGGAAGTTATGGGTCTTGAGGTACAGGGTATAGGTATCCGCCAGAACGCGGGACAGGCCGTCGGCGATCGCCTTCCGGTTTCCCGCATCGATGCCAATGTCGATGTCCATCGTTGTTTTCCTCCAGGGCTTCCGACACCATCGCCAGTCTTGGATGGCCGGGATCCGAACTACCAACCTTATATGGGTCGGAAAGCGGCTCCGTCCAGTTGTTTTTATATATTCTAAAAAATAGTCTTATCTACTGATTTACAATCTATTTTCGAATCACCGGGCGGCAGTACGTCTCCCGGATCAGCAGCGCGAACAGCAGCGCACCGGCAAAGCATGCGGGCAGAGTGAACAGCGCGACATCATAGGCGGCGCCAGAGTAGACTCGGGCTCCGTCGACGATCGCACCATCCCAATTCAGATCCAAGAGCCAGCCGATCAATGGCTGGAATAAGGCACCGCCGCTGACCGAGGCCATGTTCGTGAAACCGTAAGCCACGCCTGACGGTCCTGGATTGTGCTCCCGGGCGGCGACGTAGCTGATGATCATCGAGGCACCACCCACGCCGTTGAGCACGAGCAGGGCCTGCACAGCCGGCAGCGGTAGACCCGGCAGATACAGGATGGCCAGAATGCTGGCCAAGCCGAGACAAGCGCCGAAATACATCGGCACCTTGCGTCGTCCGATATGGTCCGACCACCAGCCGAGCACCGGTCCCCCAAGCGCCCAGCCGACCATCAAGAGAGAGGCGGAGAACGCCGCTGCCGGACGAGACAGCTCGTGGCTTTCCATCAGATATGGAACGCCCCAGAGCGCGCCAAAGGCCAGCATCGGCCCCGACATCATCCCGCCGAAGACCGCAATAATCCAGGTCTGCGGATTGCGCAGCACACGGCCAAGCCCGGCCAACACCTCGCGCACCGTGGGGACCGGGATGTTCTCGGCTTCGGCTGCAGCGCTGGCCGGCCGGTCCCGGACAATCAGCCACAGGAGAAGCGCGAGCACGACCCCCGCCCCGCCGGTCCACAGGACGGTCTCGCGCCAGCCGATCACCTCGACCACGGCGGCCTGCGGCGCCTGCCCCAGCACGCCCCCCGCCATACCGCCGAGCATCGTCAGGCCACTCAACATCGCGAACCGACGGGCCGGAAACCAGTTTGTCGCGAGCGCCAAGCCGCCGACAAATCCGAACGCGACACCGGCGCCGATCAGCAAACGTCCCACATAGGCAGCCGACAGACTCTCGGATCCGGCGAACAGAAAACTGCCGATGCTCGCGACCAGTATGGCGCAGGTCAGAACCAGGCGCGGGCCCCAGCGATCGATGATGATCCCGACCGGGATCTGCAGCCCGGCATAGGTATAGAAATAGACGGCCGACAGGTTTCCCAGGATGGCGCCGCCCACGGCGAAATCGCGCATCAAGTCGGCCACCATGACGCTCGGCGCGACACGGTGGAAGAACGCATAGGTGAAGCACAGCGTGCTTAGTCCCCAGATCAGCCAAGCGATACGCGGCGTGCGCGCGGCCGTCGCGGTCGCCATCGTCATGAGACCGTGCTTCCCTGCCGGGCCAGGGCGATTCCCGCCAGGACGACGACACCACCGGCGATCTGCATCGGGCCCAAAGCTTCGCCAAGGATCAGCCAGGCAACAACTGCGGCCGTGACCGGTTGCATAAGCAACGCGACCGATCCGAAGGACGCCGGCAGATGCGCCAAGGACCAGGCGATCAAGCCATGGCCGGCCACCTGCCCGGTCCACGCGAAGACGATCAGGACCAGCCAGCCGAACAGCGTCGTGGCGAACAGCCCCTCGTCCATGAACATCGCGGCCGGCAAGAGCGCAGCCGCCCCGGCGCCAGCCGTGAACAGCATGATGGTCGCGGTCGAAAAGCGCGCCCGCAGGCGCGAAACCGTCAGCAGATAGGCGCCGTAGAACAACGCCGCCAACAGCCCCAGCGCATCACCCGAGACCTGCACTGTCCCGGCCCCGAAACTGACGCCCAGCAACACGGTGGCGCCCGCCAAGGCCAGTCCAAGACCCAGCACGAACACCAGGGTGACGCGCTCGCCGAACAGCAGCCAGGCCGCGAGCGTGACCACGATGGGCGCAAAGTTGGCGAACAAGGTCGCGTTGGCCACCGTGGTCAAGGTCACGGCCCAGGCCCAGGCCATCATGTCCGCGGCAAAGAACAGACCGGCAGCGACGAGCCAAATGTAGTCGGCCGCACGGGCAGGCTTGCGATGCGGCTCCGTGCGCGTGCCCATCCAGGCGGACCACAGCCAGAGCACCGGCAGCGCCAGCGCCAGCCGATGAAAGGAGGTCGCAGTGGGGCCGAGCTCGGACAGGCGCACCCAGATCCCGGAGAACCCGATGGCGACGGCGCCGCTGACCAGCGCAAACAATCCCCACCGGGACGCGCGCGGTGCCCCGGAGATCGAAGCTGCCAAATCGCTCATGCGGGGGTTATACTTTAAGTCGCCGGTCTGGACATCGGAAATTGCACGACCCACTGGCAGCACACTTACGACTCTTCGGCAGAGTCCAAAGCACCACCCGGACCTAGAGCGGACGGCGGTGAAACCCGCCCATGGAGGCAATGATGAGCGTCAATTGGCACGGCGTGTTCCCGGCACTGATGACGGAATTCGGAGCGGACGGCAGCCTCGATCTGGAGGCCACCGCCGCCCATATCGAGAGCCAGATCGAGGCGGGCGTGCACGGCCTCGTCATGTTGGGCACGCTGGGCGAGAACACGTCGCTTGCGGCCGACGAGAAGCGCGCCGTCATCGAGATGGCGGTCGCAACGGCGACCGGACGGATACCCGTGCTGTCCGGCGTATCGGAGTACACCACGCCCCAGGCCGTGGCCTATGTCAACGACATCGAGTCGCTGGGCGCCGCCGGTGCGATGGTCCTGCCGCCGATGGTCTACAAGACCGATCCGCGCGAGACCCTGACCCATTTCCGGACGGTCGCGCAGTCCTGCGCCCTGCCGCTCATGATCTACAACAATCCGGTCACCTACGGCACCGACGTGACGCCCGAGATGTTCGCGGAGCTTGCCGCCGAGGAGCGCATCGTCGCC
>JAAUXY010025425.1_pt1 | contig 30242 bp, 27 predicted proteins | sample 7278121 | NCBI WGS metagenome assembly JAAUXY01 (sample SAMN14350117, study PRJNA611818) | marine sediment metagenome | isolation source: surface marine sediment (1.8m) | place: French Polynesia: Moorea | collected 2018-08 | reverse complement strand
GTTTCGAACAAACCGCGCAGGAGCGCCTGCTGAACCCACGTGTATCCATCGGGCTGCGCATTGATGAAGTCGAGCACTGCCGTGGCGCCTGAGCCTTCGGCGCGCAGATACTGCTGCGCAAGAAGCGCCAGGTACCCGGTTGTCGCCTCGTGCTCACCGCTCCACATCTCCTCTTCGACCAGCTGGCGCACGAGATCAACCTCACGGCCACGAACCGCAGCCTGCACAAACGACCGCACGTGCACATCATCGAGGTTTGCCATGAGCGCTCCGCGGAGAGCCGCGAGCACGTTCTCGTCGTCAATCTGATGGCGAAGCGCTGCCAGAACATAAAGGTACCTTCGCGACGTTGGTTCGGCATCTGCCATAACGGCCAGCAGATCGTCAGCGTTCAACAGGTGCCCGCCTGCCAGAAGCGCCGCTTCTGCAATCACCGCACCCTTCCCCAGCGCTGTCAGCACAACCTCGCCGCTGAGCTCGCTCCTGCCCGCCAACGTCCAGAGAGCGTGAACCGCTGCCCGGGCTGCACCGTCGTCTATGAGTGATTGCAGATGCTCGCGGGCATCGGCAGCCGTGCTGCGGAGTAACAATCGTTGCGCGGTCGCGCGCCGCCAGATGTCGGCTGCGTTCAGCAGATCAACCAGCGCGCTGGCTTCGAGCGTTTGCCAATCCGGCAGAGCGGACGCCGTTGCACCCCCATCTCTGACCACACGCCAGATGCGCCCCATGCCGAGCGGCCGATCGAGTCCGCGCTCGAGCACCTGGGCCTTGAGCTCGTCGGAGAGGTAGATATGGTCCTGAATGACGCCACGGTAGAAATCGACAACGTAAAGCGCGCCATCCGGCCCGTTCATGACGTCAACCGGCCGGAAGCGCTCATCCGTCGATGCCAGAAAATCGCGCTGCCCCCAGCGTTCGTCGGGGTACAGCTGCTGGTCCGCAACGACGCTGATACCCTCTTCGCGCAGCTTGAACGCCGCCACCAGGTTGGCAGCTGGTTCCGCAACATAGGCATCCGGGGCCTCCGGCCCCAGCTGACCGCCCCGATACACCACCATACCGCTCGCGGAGGTGGCGTTACGGAGCCTGCCGTCTTCGCGCAGAACCCCCGGTAGGTACGCGCGGTTGACGCCCGGATTCACGCGCACGGAAAACACTTCGTCTGCCTGGCTGATACGCGTGTTCAGGCCAGGCGCGCCGGGATTCCCCGCCGCAACCACCGCCTGGGCGTCGTAGTAGTCACCCAGGAGCAGGTTCGAGTTCGTGTTATGGAAGAGGCGGCCCCGGTCATCCTGGGTAATGCCCCACTGCCCTCTGAACGTGGTCGGCTCTTCCAGCAACGCGCCATCCGCAAGCTTCAAACGCCGCGCGGACTTGGCGCTATAGAGCCAATTGTCGAGACCAACCAGCAGGCCGTTCTCCGCATGTTCCACCGACCCCTGGTGCTCGCCGTAAACACCCAGAAACTGCTTTGCATTGCAGTTGATATCGCGCGACCAGCCGGACGCAGAGGGGCAAAGCCACAGCTTGCCCATTTCCGCCACCAGCAGACCTTCGTTGACGATGCGCAGCGCACGGGGCAGGACCAGCCCGTCCAGCAGCACCTCCCGTTCGTCAAATCTGCCGTCACCGTCCGTATCCGTCAGGCGCGCAACCGCGCCTATCGGTTCTTCTTCACCGGTGCCTTCCACGTCCGGCATGTAGGCGCGCATTTCAGCCACGTACAAACGGCCGTCTTCGTCCCAGTCCGCTGCAACCGGGTCTTCAATGAGCGGCTCCGCCGCGGCAAGCTCGATACGGTAGCCGGGCGCGATGACAAATGCGTCGAGGGCCTCATCTGGATTGAGAATAGGTGCCGGAGGCGTCTCGAGCGTTTGATAGAAGGGACGATCTTCCTGCGGCGCCTCGTCGGTTACGACACGTTCGTTGCCTTGATCCACACACCCCAGGAGACAGATGAATGTCAAACCCGTGACAAGCGTACGCACATTCATCAATAGGTCATCTGCTCGAGATAGGCATACGCTCGGTTCGCGGTGCGCATGGGCTCAGGCGGACCGTCGCGCTCGACAAAATAGTATTCACAGCCGGCTTCCATCGCCGCACCGACAAACGCCGGAAAGTCGATGTTGCCATCGCCGACATCGGCAAAGTCACCGTCATCATCGATGTCCTTCAGATGGCTGCTGGGGAAACGCCCCGGATAAGAGGAGAGATACTCGAGCGGATCCCGGCCGCCCTTCACCACCCAGTACACGTCCATCTGGTAAGCCATGAGTTCCGGCTCGATGGTCTCCAGCATGAGATCGTAGGGCACCACGCCATCAACCGCTTTGAACTCCCAATCATGGTTGTGATAACCAAACTGCACGCCGGCTTCGGCGCAGATCTCGCCAGCCTGACGCAGCAGATCAATGCTCGCTTCGACCCGCTCGAGGGTTGCAAAGTTATCCGGCATCAAGGCAGGCAGAACCAGATGTTTCTGGTCCAGAGCCGCGGTACCTTCCAAACCCCAGCGCACGTTGTCGAGGAGATATTCGGGCCCGGAATGAGTGAGGAACGCCGCCCGCTGCTCTCCTCCGGTCAGGGCGGCAAAGCCATCGGGCAGCCTGGGCGATACGCGGCCGACGGGCGCCTGCAAACCGTTAGCTTCGAGAAGTTCAGCCACCAGCGATACCGGCCGGCCGAGAAAGCCGAGCGCGGAGAACTCCACCTGACGGTAGCCAATCGCCGCCACCTGCTGCAGCGCGCCTTCAAAGTCCGCCATCAGGAGCGGCGTGATGGTCGAGAGTTGCAGACCAAACTCGACGAGCTTACGCCCGCCGGCCGTGCTGCCTGCTTCGGAATCGGACACCTCAGCGTCCTCGTTCTGTGCGGGTGCACAGCCAGCCGTCCAGCCGGCCAGCGCGCCGAGCGGCAGCGCTGACAACAGATCCCGTCGTTTCAATTGCTGCCCCCTGTTCTCCCCGGAATTTCAAACCCAGCCGACGTCCAGACGCCAGCCGGTCATCCCGCCATCTGCGCAAATTCCACTTCGGGGAATCCAGCATCAACGGATTCACGCAGCTTGTCGTAGTAGACGTTGGCGCCGCCGAAATAGATGAGCACCCGCGGATTCCGGTTCTCGAGGTTGGCGCCCATCATCCAGGAGTGCACCTTGTCCCCCTGGGCCATCAGCGTCTGCTCGTGGATCTCGGCAACGTGCGCAGTCCACTCGTCCTCCGCCTGCTGGATCGGCTCGCACAGATCGAGCTCTTCACTCTCCATTTTGTTGAGGCAATCGACGATGTATTTGATGTTCTCCTCGATCGACGTCGGCAGATTCGCAAACGGCGCCTGCGGTCCGGTGATCATGAAGAGATTGGGGAAGTCGGCAACAAAGACACCCATGATGGAAGAAGACTCGGTATCCCACTTGTCTCTGAGCAGGAGGCCACCCCGTCCGCGTATCGGCAGCGCTTCCTGAGCGCCGGTATACGCCTGAAACCCGGTTGCCAGCACAATGATGTCGAACTCGAATTCGTTTTCAGTCGTGCGGATGCCGGTTTCCGTGATCTCCACGATGGGCTCCCGCTCGCCGATGTCGACGAGCTTCACGTTGTCGCGGTTGTAGGCTTCAAAATAGCCATGGTCGAGCGGCGGCCGCTTGGCGAAGAACGGATAACCTTTGGGCGTCAGCATCTCCTGAAGCTCAGGATCCTTGACCTTCTCTTTCATCTTGCTGACGACAAAGTCACCCGCCACCTTGTTGGATTCCGGGTTGCTCAAAAGATCATCAAACGTCTCGAACACGAAGCGGAAGCTGCCCCGCGGCCAATGCTCTTCGAGAATCGCCTGCACTTCTTCCGGCGGCGTCTCCTCGATGGTGCGCCCGACCGGGCTGTCGAACGCCATCCCGAACACGTGGTTGCGGCACTTGGCGATGATCTCGTCGTAGTGCGCCTTGATGTCCTCTTCCCACTCCTCCGTCATCGGCTGCTGCACGGCGGGCATGACAAAATTGGCGGTGCGCTGAAAAACGGTGACGTTGGCCGCCGTTTCAGCCATCACCGGCAGCATCTGGACCGTCGTCGCCCCGGAGCCGATGATGCCAACACGCTTACCGGCATAGTCCAGACCTTCCTCAGGCCAGCGGGCTGAATGAAACAGCGGCCCTTTGAAGTTATCCATGCCTTTGATCTCGGGAATGACGGGCTCGGAGATCATGCCCATCGCGCTCACGAGATACTTGCAGGTAAATTCTTCACCCGCCGCCGACTTGATCTTCCACAGCCCGCTGTCTTCCTGGAAATCCGCGCTGACGATCTCCGTGTTCAGCTGGATGTGAGGCCACATGTCGCAACGATCCGCCACGAAATGCATGTAGCTGAGGTTCTCTTCCCACCCCGGGTAGCGAACCGTCCACTTCCACTCCTGCAGGAGCTCTTTGGAAAAGGTCAGGCAGTAGTAATAACACTCACTGTCCGACGCGGCGCCCGGATAGCGGTTCCAGGTCCATGTGCCGCCGATGTCCGAGGCTTTGTCGAACACACGGATCGAAAGACCTGCCTCGCGGATATAGTGAATCAGCCCGAGGCCGGCAAATCCGGCGCCAATGGCAATTACGTCGTAGTCGGGTTGTTGCTGCGCACCCATCTTTGTCCTCCCATTCGAATATCCCTAGATTAACTAAGAACCTCCGGGTTGAACAATTCCGCTTTCGGCGCGTCAGGTCGCTCCCGACGACACCCAGAACTCAGCCAGGCCGCGGAAGCTCGGCACGGCTGCACGGCGATGTCCGCGTTCAGCGTGGGTGAGCTTCGGGTAGCGATTAACGAGCGCAAGAATCGCCTCCTGCGCTTCCAGCCGCGCCAGATGCGCACCAAGGCAGAGGTGGCGACCGCCGCCGAACGACTGATGGTGGGTATCCTCACGTTCGATGTCGAATTCATGCGGATTCGGGTAGACGGACGGATCGTGGTTTGCCGCCGCGAGCGAGGTTGAGAGGCTCTCCCCCTTGTGCACCGGGCAACCGCCGAAATCCACCTCACGGTTTGCTATGCGGCCCGAGTCCGTTACCGGCGAGTCGAAGCGCAACATCTCCTCCACGGCGTTCTCGATCAGCTGCGGATTGGCACGGAGCTTCGCCAGCTGGTCGGGAAAATCCAACAACGCCTTCACCCCGTTGCCAATGAGATCGGTGGTCGTCACGTTACCCGCCACCAGCAGGAGATTGCACTGCGCCACCATCTCCGCTTCCGTGAGCTTCTCGCCGCCCGCTTCCGCGCTGATCATGTCGGAAATGAGATCGTCGCCGAGGTTCTCGCGACGCGCGGCGATCTCGCTGACGAAAAACGCATCCAACGCCTCCTGCGCCGCCTGACCTGCGGCAATCTCCTCCGCGGTGCACATCGGATTGAAGGCAATCTTTACTGACGCATCCGACCAGGCCTTGAACGAACCATGCATGGCCGGATCGATGCCAAGCATGTCCGCAATGACCACGGTGGGAATGGGTCCAGCAAACTGCTCGATGAGATCAAACTCATCGTCGGTGATGGCGCCAAGCACCTGAGCGATGGTCGCCTGCACTCTGGGCCGCCATCGTTCTACGGCGGCCGGGGTGAAGGAGCTGCTCACGAGCGTGCGCAGACGCAGGTGATCCGGCTCGTCCATCAGGAGCATCGAGGGCTCCCGGTCCGGATCGCTGCCGCCGAGAAAGACCGAAAAAAACGTGTCCGGATTGGCTTTGCGCGGATCGCTCCAGAGGTTTTTGTCACGAAGAATTGCTTTCACGTCGTCGTGGCGCGTGTAGACGTACTGCTTGAACTCGTCGTCACGGAGCACGGCGGTGCAGGACTGCACCTCCTCCAGCACCGGATATGGATTGTCTCTGAAGGTTTCGTCGAGCGCGGTGAGCGCAGCACCCTGAGGCAACGTGTTGTTCTGATCGGTCATGGGCAGCTCAGTCGATGACTTCCTCGGCCAGTTTCTGAATGCCTTCCACAGGGTTTGCGCCCAGCGCAAAAATCGGCACCACCAGGCGGTGAGCGCCGGCTTCCGCCATGACTTCCACAGCCTCTTTGCCACCGCGGCCCGGCCACATGGTCGTGATCTCGATCTCGTCGAAGTCCCGGTTGTGCTCATCACAGGCGGCGCGCAGCTTGTCGAGCGCATCTTTCAACTCAGCCGGATCACCAATCGGGGCATACCAGCCATCGCCATGCTTGGCGATCCGCTCGTAGATTTTGCCGGCGGCGCCACCCATGACCACCGGCACGTGCGGTTTCTGCACGGGCAACGGGTAGCTCTTGAAGCCGCTCCAGCTGATGAAGTCACTCTGGTGCTCGACCACCTCGCCGCTCCAGACCTTCTTCATTGCCACCACGTAGTCGTCGAAACGGGCGCCGCGGCGCTCAAACGGCACACCAAGCGCTTCAAACTCCTCGCGCAGCCAGCCGATGCCCACACCCAGCATGAAGCGCCCGTTGGAAATGAAATCGAGGCTCGCCGCCTGCTTCGCCATATACAGCGGATTGACCTGGGAGAGGATGTTGACCCCGGTACCGAGACGCAGGGTTTTGGTCGACGCGGCAACCGCGGTCAGCGCGAGCAACGGATCGACGAACGGGGATTCCGGCGCCGCTCCCATTTTGCCGCTGGCGTCGTACGGGTACTTGGACTCGTAGTTGAGCGGCACGATCACGTGCTCAAACGTCCACACGGATTCGTAACCCGCGTTCTCCGCGAGCTGCGCCAGGCCAACCATCTGGTCGACAGATTCAACGCCGATGTTGATCGGGATCAATCCAAATTTCATATGCTCTCCTTGAGTAAAGTGATCTAGCGCATCTGGGCGCTCAGCCATTCCAGTATTGCGGGGTTGCCCACGGTTCGCGCCACGCAGTGACCGTCGTGCTCGCCGAATAACATCAGCGTGCCGTGTTTGCTCGCATCGGTCGCCATCAGGCTGTCGGTCTGCGGTACCAGCGGATCGACATGAGTATTGACCGAGAGAATCGGCACATCCGTCACCACGCCCCTGCCGAGAAGCCCCTGAACCTTGAGCGACACCGGCCGCGCTTTCGCCGCAAGATCCAGCAGCGATCCGGGTTTAGCGCGATATCTGTCGACGTAAACTTCAAACTGAAAGCTCTGCTGCTGAGCTTCGAGCTCGGGTGACGCAAACGCCGCCTCGATTTCGGCAACCTGCGCATCGCTCAGTTGCCCGGCGTTATATGCCGCGATGACGCCGGCAAGGCCTTCACCCTCCTGGGGTGGTCCACCCAATTCGAAAGCGTGCACCGCATGCACCAGGCCGCAGCCGTTGACGACCGCGCGCAGGTGCGCCTGCTGGGTAATGGCGACTTTGACGGCCGGCATGCCGCCGAGACTCGCAGACCAGACGGCAATTCGGTCTGCGTCAAACCGCGGATCGTTACGTGCGCGCTCGAGAACGGCAACGTGGTGCTTATCGGCATCCTCGCCAACCAGCGCGTCGTTCCCCGTGCCCGGCATGTCAAAGGTGATCATTGCCATGCCGCGCTCGGTGAGCGGCTCGTAGAGACTGTAGAACTCGGTGCTGAGCACATCCATCCCGCCGGTCTTCAACACCACTGGAACCGGGCCCTTCACGTCCGTCGGCAGGTGCACAAACGCCGGGAAGCGGATGCCCTCCACCTCCATCTGCCACACTTCCAGCGGCACCGCAAAGTGACGCCCCGCGCGAGCGTAAGCATCGAATGCTCGCGACAGCGCCGTTCGTGACGGTGCGTCGCGCAAATGTGGATAGCTTGCGATGGTGTAGTAAATGGCGGCCTGCATGAATCGTTTGCGCGCGGCATCCGGTTCGCCGTGCGCTTCGTGCATGAGGCCCGCTTCGTACGCCGCCCTGGCCGTTGCGCTGAATTCATAAACCCAGTGACCGGGTCCGTGTTCGATCAGCGTATCCGCCCGATCATCCCAGCGGCGCGGACCCTGCGCAGCGGCAATGCGCTCGAGTGTCTCCTCGAGCTTGCTCCGCTCCGCGCCTTCCCACAGCCAGGTACCCATGCGCACGGTTCGGTACCAACCGTCAGCATAAGCAGCTTCGGCCGCTTCGGAAGATACGGTATCCGCCCGTACGGGTTGCGCACCGATCGCAACAAGCACGAGCACGATGAAAGATGTCACGGACGTTCGCATGATGCCTCCCTCTCCGGCCCCGGGGACTGCTACCTGGACACTGCGTCCTTCAGGTAGCGGCAGAATTCACGGCCGATTTCATCGGCAGCATAGCCACCATCCGAGGAGAACCACAACTGCGCGTGGTTGCCTGCACCGAGAATCATCAATCTAAGCAGGTGTTTGTCCACCCAGGGTTGCAGCGGCAGCTCGTCAACGAGCTCACGAATACTGGCTTCAAATTTGTCTCTGAGCGCAATCAGTTTTCGGCTGTGTTTCGGCACCTCGTCCGGCATGACTTTGAAGATGACGCGCGTCTGCGAGCTCTCTTCGGTGACGGCGCCGACGAGCGCCGCCATGCCCGCCTCCAGCCGCGCCCACGGGTCCTCGAGGGGGGCTACCGCCTCGTCGAAGGTGGCGGTGATCTGCTCAACCCCGGCTTCGTAGATCGCCAGCAACAGATCGTCTTTGGACGGGAAGTGGTAGTAGATCGAACCCGGCAGCATGTCCACGGCCTTGGCGATGTCGCGCATGCTGGTGGCCCTGAATCCCTGCGTGGCAAAGCGCTCCGCCGCTGCCTCCAGCAGCGCGTCGTTGCGACTGTTTGATCTCTGCGCTTTCACACTGGCGAGTGTATACCACTTGACTAACCAAACAAATGTTTGGTTTACTAGACAAACACTTGTTTGGTTATTTTTTTGGGAAATAGGTATTGAGTCATGGATGTTGCCAACCCGGCGCTCTACGAAGCGCATACTTTTCACCCGCTCTTTCGCGAATTGCGCGCTAACGATCCCGTGCACTACTGCGAGGACAGCCCCTATGGGCCGTATTGGGCCGTCACCCGCTACGATGACATCGTTGCGGTGGACATGAACCACCGCGACTTTTCCTCGGCGGCCGGGGGCATTGCGATTGTCGATACCCCCGTCAACGGCAACTCGAGCTTCATCAACATGGATCCGCCCAATCACCGGCAACACCGCGGCGCGGTAACGCCGGTCTTCAGCCGCGACAATCTGGCTGAGCTCGAGGACGAAGTCAGGGAACGGGTCGATCAGATACTCGATCGCGTGCCCGTCAACACACCGTTCGATTGGGTAACCACCGTTGCCAACGAGCTGCCGTTGCAGATGCTGTCGACGCTCTTTGGTATTCCCGAGGAAGACCGATATCACATGCTGTACTGGACCAACGCTCAAGTCGGCATCGTTGGCGGCCAGGGCCGGGACGAAGCGGAAGCGAAAAAGCACCCCTCGTTCACCGAGTACTATCTCAACCTGCGTCGCGAGCGGGAGCGGGAAGGTACGCCAAAACCCGATCTGGTTTCACACCTCCTGCACAGCAAGGAAGACATATCGGACGAGATGTACCTCAACCACCTGCGACTGCTGATGGTCGGCGCCAACGACACCACCCGGACCAGCATTGCCGGGGGATTGGAGGCGGTGATCCAGCAGGACTTGTACGACACCCTGCGGGGCAACCGTGAGCTCATTCCGACCGCAGTCAACGAGATCGTGCGGTTCGTCACCCCCGTCATTCACCAGCGGCGCACCGCAATGCGTGACGTCGAGCTTGGCGGCAGGACGATCCACGAAGGCGACAAAGTGGTCATGTTCTACGTCTCCGGCAACCGCGACGAAGCGGCGTTTACAGATCCGGACAAGCTCGTGCTCGACCGCACCGAACCGCGCAGCCTTTCCTTCGGATCGGGTATCCATCATTGCATCGGCTTTCGCCTGGCGCGCATGCAGCTGCAGCACATGTGGGGAGGGATGCTGGATCGATTCAGCGGCTTCGAGATGGTTGATTGCCCGCAGCGATTGCGTTCGAATTTCGTGCAGGGATATCTCGCGATGCCCGTGATCGCCCGAGCATGAGTGGCAGGATTAAAAGGAGCGGATAGATGAAGATAGTGGTCACCGGCGGCGCTTCCGGCCTCGGCGAGGCGCTGGTAGAACGTCTCACAGAGCATGAAGTCTGGATTCTCGATCTCAAAGCGCCACAAGCGCTGGCCGGGAATCACCGTTACATGGCGGTGAATCTGGCGGACGCCGACGCGATCGAACAGACGCTGGCAGACCTGCCTGAGAAGATTGACGGTGTGGCCAATGTGGCCGGCATTGCAACCGCACCTGATCCGGAAACCGTTCTCGCGGTCAACTTCCTGGCACTGCGCCAACTCTCGGAACGTCTGGCGCCCCGGCTCGGCGAGGGCGGGCGTATCGTCAACGTCTCCTCCATTGCCGGCAGAGACTGGCAGGGGAAATACGAGCGCTTGCAGCCGCTGCTGCAAACCACCTCTTTTGCCGAAGGCATGGCGTGGTGCCAGGCGAATCGCGAGCTTCTCGCACGCGATCCATACACGTTTTCCAAGCGCATGGTGACGGCCTACACGCTGCGCGCGGCCGAGCAAGGCCTGCATGGCGGTTACACCGTCAACTGCGTCAGCCCCGGGCCGATCGAGACGCCGCTGTACCCCCAGTTCGAGTCACTGATGGGTAAAGCGCAGAGCGACTGGAGCAAAGCGCAGACCGGCAGGGCCGCAGACGCCAACGACATAGCGGAAGTTGTAGACCTTCTGCTCACCGGCGAGTGCGGCTGGCTGAATGGTGTGGACATTCCTGTTGACGGCGGCTACAGCGCGGGCCTGCAGTCAGGCTGGATCGACTTCTCGCAGTCGCCGGTCATGCAGGCGAGGAACCAATAGCGCGGCTTTACCACCCGTTGCGGTGGGTCTTGTCCTCCGCCGGAATGCGTTTGACGGGTCCGAAGTTGCCCATCGGCCAGCCAATCGGCATGGTCACCACCACGCCGTATTCCGTCGGGATACCCAGGTACTCGTGCAGCTCGTCCTCGAACACCTGATGCATGGTGGTCAGCGCGGCGCCGAGACCTACCGCGCGGCAGGCCAGCAGAATGTTCTGCACGCAGGGATACACCGCACCATAGTTTGGCGGCGCCAGGCCCACGCGATCCTCCTCGGCCACCTTGAACGGCCAGTCACGCAAACCGCAGACAAATAGAAGATACGGCGTCTCATGCATGTGCTCGATCTGATAGAGCACAGCTTGCAGCTGTCTGGCCAGCTTGTCGTTGCGCTCGACGATATCGTCCGGCGAGATTCGAAAGCGGCTGTACATGGCATCCCGGTAGTGGTCGGCAAACCACTGTTTCTTTTCAGGATCGTCGACGAGCACAAATTCCCAGGGCTGCAGATTCTGGCCCGAGGCGGCCTGCACCCCGGCGTTCAACACTTTGAAGATCAACTCTTCCGGCACCGGGTCGGGTTTCAGACGACGCATGGCGCGCACCTCGCCGACCAGATCAAAAAACTCCGGATGTAATTGTCCGCCCGACACTTCTCCCCCTCGGATCCACGGTACCTTCCCCGGCATCATAGAGACCGGGTAACCGAAATAGAATCGCGGCTTTGCCGCCGCGACAGCTTAGTGCTTCGGCCAGGCGGCGACCGCCGCCTCGATTTGCGCGTGCTCACCCGCCAGCTCAGCCAGCGCGCCAACCACTGCGGCAATGAAATCGAAGTCGCGCTCACGCAGCGCGCAGAGAATGCCTTTGAGCTCCGGCGCGCAGAGATAAGCCGGCTTGCCTTCCGCCTGGTTCTCCTTGAGCGCCCACTCCTGCTTACCGCGCTTGGCGGGCAGCTTCAGGAAAACGCCTGCGGCGATCTCATGCCACTTGGTGGAACGCTTGGTGCCGCATGCCTCCCAGGAGTCGTCGCCGGTGAGGCTTTCGAGCCAGTCGCCAACCGGATCTTCGACAACCTCGGGTTCCGGCTGCACGCGTTGCTCGATGTCATCCGCCAGGTCACGGTAGCCCCTGGCCTTGAGGTCATCGAGCAGCTGCGGCGCAAAGTCGAGACCGAACGCCACGCGGTCTTTGCAGAGCTCAATGTTGTTGATGGTACCGCTGGGGCCACGCTTGTCGCGCACGACAATTTTTACATGAGCGCCATCGGTATAGAGGGTGGCCGTCGCATTTGGCCAATGCAGGTCGAAACTATCCATGAATCGGGTATCCATTTGTCCGACATGTCTTCAAGTATCCGCCTGCTCGACGGGGCTGTACAGCGACGGTCATCACGGTTTGCGGCGGCCTTACCAGTCAATAAAACTGTCATAAGCGCCGGAAAAGCCCATGGCTTCAACGTTTCCCGCTTCATTGTTAACCTGAGGCGCACGAGGGAGGGTTCACTATGGTATGGCAACCGGAAATCGATGAGATCAATCGGCGGGTTGCGTTCGCCCGGCAAATGGGCGGCGAAACCGGCATCGAAGTGCAGCACGAGCGCGGCAAGCTCACGATCAGAGAGCGCCTGGACCGCTTCTGCGACAGCGGCTCGTTCCAGGAAATCGGTCGTCTGGCCGGTGCGGCAACCTACGATGGCGACGAGCTGGTCGATGTGCGCCCGTCCAACACCATCATAGGCACCTGCACCCTCAACGGCCGCAAGGTGGTCCTGAACGGCGGCGACTTCACCGTCCGCGGCGGGGCCGCAGATGCAACCATCGGCAACAAAGCCGGGCATGCGCAGAACATGGCCCGCGACTGGCGGCTACCCTATATCCGCCTGCTGGATGCAACCGGCGGCAGCGTCAAGTCGTTCGAGCAGATCGGCCGGACCTACATTCCCACCAATCCGGTCACGCCGGGCGTCGAGGATCTCTTGTGTCAGGTGCCGGTGGTGAGCGCGGCGCTCGGCTCGGTTGCCGGGCTACCTGCGGTTGATGCGTGCCTTGCCCACTTCAACGTCATGGTCAAAGGCATCAGCCAGGTGTTCCCGGGCGGACCACCCGTCGTCAAGGCCGCCCTGGGCATCGACATCACCAAAGAGGAGCTCGGCGACGAGCGCTCCCAGGTGTTTCAATCCGGAGTCATCGACAATCTCGCGGAGACTGAGGACGAGGCGTTCGAGATGATCCGGCAGTTCCTGAGCTATCTGCCAGCCAACGTCTGGCAGATGCCGCCGCGCATCGACACGGGCGACGATCCAGAACGCCGCGAGGAGTCGCTCCTGTCAGCCATTCCGCGCAACAAACGTCAGATTTACGATCCGCGCAAGATTCTGGACGCCGTGCTCGACAAAAACTCGTTTTTCGAGATCACGCCCCACTACGGCCGCTCGCGCATTGTCGGACTGGCGCGCATCAACGGCTATCCCACCGGCGTCATGATCAATAACCCGAAACGCCTCGGTGGGGCCATGGACGCGGCAGCGGGTACCAAGGTCATTCGGTTTCTATCGCTCTGCGATACGTTCCATCTGCCGATGGTCTACTTTGCCGACGAGCCGGGCTTCTTCGTGAGCCCGGAAACGCAGGCCCAGGGCATCGTGCGCGCCGGCGCAAAAATGCTCTGCGCGACGCTGCGCACGCAGATGCCCTGGTGCTCGATCATCATTCGCCAGCTGTACGGCGTTGCCGGGCAGTGTCACGATCGGCCGAGCGGGATGTTCAAACGCGTTGCCTGGCCGTCGGGACACTGGGGATCCATGCACATTTCAGGTGGGGTCTCCGCGGCTTACCGCCGTGTCATCGAGGAAGCGGACGATCCGGAGGCAAAACGCGCGGAGATCGAGGCCAGCCTCGAAGCGCTCGCCTCACCTTTCCGCACCGCAGAGACGTTTAACATCGAGGACATCATGGATCCGCGTGATACCCGACCGATGTTGTGCGAGTTCATGGAGCTGGCGCAGCCGGTCATCGAAACTCAGCTTGGGCCGACGTCGACGCCGTACATGCCATGAGTCCGCGAACGAAGATTGGGGCCCTATTCCTTACAATGAGCCTTACAATGAGACGCGCAGAATCACTTGGGGAGGTTGCCAGCCATGAATAGCGCCGAGGAACTCGACATCATCAAAACGGTGCTCGAGTACTGCGACTCCGGCAGGACCCATATGGAGCCGGAGCTGATGATGAACCCGGTCAGCAACTACACCGATCCAGACCTCCTCGAGCGGGAAGTCGAAACGCTGTTCCGGAAGTTTCCGATCATCGTCGGCCACGTCGCCCAGCTGCCGGAGCCGGGGCAGTACTTCACTCACGACGATACCGGCGTGCCGATCCTGGTCACGCGCAACCGGGACGGTGAGATCAAGGCATTCATGAACGTCTGCCGGCACCGCGGCGCGCGGGTGGCAACGGCGGATTGCGGCAAATCGAACACCGTCTCCTGTCCCTATCACGGCTGGACCTACGATCTGGACGGCAAGCTTCGCGGCGTCCGCCAACCGTCGGGCTTCGACGGTATCGACAAAGCATCACTGGGTCTTGTCGAGCTCCCGGCCTTCGAGCGCTTTGGTCTCATCTGGGTGCGCCCGAGCGTAAGCGATACACCAGTCGACATCGATGCGTGGCTTGCGCCGATGGCAGAGCAGCTGGGCTCCCTCAACCTCGAAGGACACAGTATCTTTCGCGAGTGGACCCTGCACCGGGACATGGGCTGGCGGATTGCGCTCGAAGGCTTCCAGGAGTGCTACCACTTCTGCACGGCACATAAAAACACCGCCTGCTCGAGCTACCTGGACAATCAGTCTGTCTTCATCAATCAGTATCCTCACGTGCGCCATGCGGTGCCGCTGACGAAGATCACCGAGCTGAGCAAACAGCCCGAGAGTACGTGGGACTACCGGCCGAATTTCATGACGCAGAACTACTTGTTTCCCTGCAACTTCGTCCAGGTCATGACCGACCACGTTTACGTTCACACCATCGTGCCCACCGAGCCCGGCAAGTGTGTCTTCAAGTGCATCATGCTGATCCCGGAGCCAGCCAGAACCGAAAAAGCGGAGCGGTACTGGGAGGCAAACTACAACGTGGTGCGCACCGTTTTCGATGAGGACTTCGAAATCGGCGAAGGCATCCAGAAAGGCTTTGCCGCTGGCGCCAACGAGCACTTTGTCATCGGACGTTTCGAAACCTCCGTGCAGCTCGGCCAGAAGGCAATTGACGATGCGCTGGAGGGCAGACTGGCCGTCTAGCGCGACCTCACGAGCCGGTAGCCGCAGTCGAGCTCGTTGAGATCGAGCAGATCGCCGTAGCGGGCCTGCCAGGCACCGCTCTCAAGATCACGTGCCAGACGCTCGAGCCCGCCTGACAAGTCGGGCAATGCCCAGAAAGACGAAATCGCTGCACGAATCCTCGGATCCAGATAGGCCGCCGGACGCCGCCAGTACGCACACAGGAACCCGTCCGTGCATTCGTGCGGAATCGCTACGGGCGCCACGTCGACCGCGCCGAGCCACCTTGCATAGTCCTGCAGGTCAGGCATCTGTCCCTCGTCGAGGGAAATCAGCTCGGGAAAGTAGTCGGTCAACCAGAAGCCGCAGAACGCCGGATCGTAGGTGAGGATGACAATCTGGTTGCGCGCCACGCGGCGGAGCTCCGCCAACCCCTTCTTTTTGTCCTGCCAGTGATGCACCGTCAGCACCGCCATCGCCGCGTCGAACGCATCGTCGTGGAACGGCAGATCCTCCGCCCACGCCTGCACCACCGGCGCGGCGTCGGCCGGCCGCTGCTGAATCATCTCGAGCGACGGCTCGACCGCAACCACGCGCCGGTCCCGCGGCTCGTAGGATCCGGCACCCGCACCGACGTTCAGCACAGAGGCGGCGCCGTCCAATGCCTCCAGAATGGCCGCTTCTATGTGATGATCGGGCTTTCTGAGCTGGGCGTAATCGACGCCTATCGTGTCGTAGAGCTGGTTCATCGGCGATACTTTCCAGATACGCGATGCCAATGTCTACGTGCCACCGATGATTGAGCGTTCACCACCGGGGCGCTAGTATCGAGACGTATTCGGGGAGAGAAACATGCAACACAGCACGCAAGTAGAGATCTTGAAGGAGCTCATGCAGCAGCTGGATGACGGCAAAAACATCGACGCCGGCGTTCAATACCGCATGCCCACCACCGCCTACGTCTGCCCTGAGGTCGCCGCTCAGGAACGGCAAGAATTCTTCCGTAACCATCCCCAGCTGATTGGCCTGTCCGGCGACCTGCCCGAGCCCGGCAGCTACCTCACCATGGACGACTTCGGCATTCCCCTGCTCGCCACCCGCGACAAGTCCGGGAAATTCCATGCGTTTCTGAATGCCTGCCGTCACCGCTCAGTCAAAGTTGCGGATGAAGAGCGCGGCAAAAAGTCCGTGTTCATGTGCCCCTTCCACAGCTGGAGCTACGCCAACACCGGCGATCTCATCAACATCCCGGACGAGGACCACTTCGGCGCCATCGACAAATCCTGCCATGGCCTGATTGAGCTGCCCGCGGTCGAGCAGAGCGGCATGCTCTGGGTGCACCCGAATGTCGACGCCGACCTGGACGTCAACGCGCTCCTGGGCGAAGAGCTGGCCGCGGAGCTCGCGTCGTTTGACGTGAGCCGTCATCAGTTTGTCGGCGAGAAATCCATAGAGATGAACCTCAACTGGAAGTTCGCCAACGACACCTTCGGCGAAACCTATCATTTCAAGAAGCTGCATAAGGACACGCTGGGCAGGCTTTACTACGGCAACAATCTGCACCTGCAGGAATTCGGTCGACATCATCGATTTGTGACGGCCAACTACGGCATCGACGCGTTACGCGAAAAACCGGAAGACGAGTGGGAAATCTCGCAAGGGACTTTTGTGCTCTATCATCTCTTTCCCAACATTCAATATCTGGTGGATCGAAACACGGCAACGCTCATCCGTATTTATCCAGATGAATCGAATCCCAGCCGATCGATGACCCGAATCACCTTCTACTACACCCAGGAAGCCATTGACGCTGTCGAAGCGGAACAGGCTCAAGGGACGCAGATCGACGACGTCTACGACTACGACGGGCGCCAGGGAACGATTGGCGGTGTGGAAGCTTCGCTGGAAGTGTTCCACAGCACGGTCGAGAAAGAAGACTACGTCATGGGCGAGATGCAGCAGCGCGCGGCAGAGACCGGGATGCTGAAAGAGATTGTCTTCGGACGCAACGAGCCGGCCCTGCATCACTTCCATCGGAACTACCGCGAGGCGCTGGGTCAGCCGCCGCTGGAACCCGTCGAGTAGCAGGAGAGATTGGTGTCTGAAGCCAGGTGTCCCTTCGACCGCGCCGCAGACATCGACTTCATGGACCCCGTCGTCCAGGAAAACTGGTTCGACGCATATGACGTCATCCGCGAGGAGTCGCCGGCCTACTTCATGCCGCAGATCGGCATGTACGTGCTCACCCGCTACGACGACATCGAGTACGTTCTCAAGCACTCCGACATATTCACGCACCGTCCTGAGCAGGGGAACGCGGAGCCCCTGCTCAAGTATCCCGAGGCCGTGGCGCGCTACGAGCAGAATGGCTGGCCGCGCATCCAGCCGCTCGGCAACGACCTGCCGCATCATCCGCACTACCAGGCGCTCGTTGCCGAGCAGCTCTCCGCCGAGGGCATTCGCCGCCGCGAGGGGTTCATTCGCCAGGTGGCCGATGACCTCATCGACGACTGGATAGACGACGGAGAAATCGAATTCCTGGGGCAGTTTGCAGAGCTTCTGCCGATGCTCGTCATCGCCAGGATCCTCGGCTTCCCGCCCATGGATCTGCCACAGCTGAAAGAATGGTCCTCGGCCTGGGTTCTGCCCTACTCCCGCGGGCTCACCCTCGAGCAGGAGATCTGGGCGGTCGAGAAGCACATCGAGCTGCAGCACTACATCCACGATGCGATGAAAGAACGTGAGTCGAAGCCGCGCGATGACATCATCAGCATCCTCATGCGCGCCGAGTACGAGGACATCGACCTCGGCAGGAAGCGCAAGCTCACCACGGCCGAGATCATCGGCATGGTGGATCATATGCTCATCGGCGGCAACGAGACCACGGCGTTTGCGCTGGCGAACGGACTCTGGATCCTGTTTCGCAACCCGGATGTGTATGCAGATCTCCAGGCGGACCACCGATTGATCAAACCCTTCGTGGACGAGGTGCTGCGGATCGAGTCGCCAACCCAGGGACTGATCCGCCATGTGCGCAAAGACGTCACATTCGGCGACGTCGAGGTGCCGCGCGGGTCGGTGCTGAGCGTTCGCTACGGGGCCGGCAACCGGGATCCACGCCGTTATCCTGAACCGGAGAAACCCGATCTTGCCCGCCAGGGTGTCGGCCGGCATCTTGCGTTCGGCATGGGGGAGCACGTCTGTCCCGGCGCCCGCCTGTCGCGCATGGAGCAGATCTGGTCCTGGGAAGCGCTGTTGACGCGGCTCGAGAACATACGCCCTGTCGAGCATCTCAATACCTACGAACACCTGCCCGGAATGTGGGTGCGCGCCCTGAAGTCCATTCATATGACCTTCGACAAGGCCTGAGCCACAACCCGATTTACATCACGCACGACATATAATAATGTCTGTCATTATTTCTAAGGATGGACTGACGTGCCACAGACTGAGCCCTTGAAACTGAAAGGTGTCCCCGGATCGCCGTACACACGCAAAATGCTGGCGTACATGCGCTATCGCCACATCCCTTACGAGCTACTGATCGGCGATCAAAGTGCAGAGCTCGGCCTGCCCGAAGCCAAGGTGAGTCTGCTGCCCACCTTTTATCTGCCCAACGAGCAGGGCGAGCTGGAGGCTGTGGTTGATTCCACACCTTTGATCCGCCGCTTCGAAACCGAGTTTTCCGGCCGCGCAGCCATTCCAGACAATCCGGTCCTGGGCTTCCTCAACTATCTCATTGAAGACTACGCGGACGAATGGCTGACCAAGGCCATGTTCCACTACCGCTGGTACTACGAGGCCGACATCGACATGGCGGGCACCGTGCTGCCGCACTGGAGCAATATTCAGGCAAGCGCGGAAGATCTCAAAAAGCTCAAGAGCTACGTCGCCGAGCGGCAGATCTCGCGACTGTATGTGGTGGGCTCCAACGACACCACCGCACCCGTCATCGAGGCAAGCTACAAACGTTTCCTCGAGATCATGGACGCTTTGATTGAAAGACAGAAATTTGTCCTCGGCGCACGACCATCCTCTGCCGACTTCGGTCTGTATGCGCAGCTGACTCAGCTGGCGAAGTTCGATCCCACACCGGCCGCTGAATGCCTGGCTACCGCACCACGGGTTTATGCGTGGACCGATTTGGTAGACGATCTCAGCGGACAGCCTGCCGCGGACGACGGCTGGATGTCCGTCGAGAACGTACCCACTGTGTTGAGCGACCTGCTCAAAGAAATCGGCCGCACTTACGCGCCGGCACTGCTTGCCAATGCCAGAGCGCTGCAGGCGGGGGACGAACAGATGCAGACGACCATCGACGGACAACCGTGGGAACAACCGGCTTTCCCCTACCAGGCGAAATGCCTGCAATGGATCAACGCGGAATACCAGGCTCTCGACGCTGGCGCCAGGTCCCAGGTCGACGACATCCTTGCTGATACCGGCTGCGACACCATCCTGTTTTGAGGCACCTATGAAGAAGATCCTCTACACACTGCTGGTTCTCGGCGTCCTGCTCGGCGCCGGCGCAGCGTTCGTCTTTTACACAGCCGCCGGTCAGGACGCGGTCTTCAAAAGAGCGGTATCCCTGGCGCTGACGCAACCTCCGGAAACGTACGACGGCATGCGGGTGGTCGTGTGCGGCAGCGCCTCCCCGCTGGGGAATGATCCGAGCCGGGCGCAGGCCTGCATCGCCGTGGTCACGCCCGAACATTTTTTTCTCTTCGACGTCGGCGCCCGCTCACCGGTGCGCATTGCACAGGCTCGTCTGCCGATGACGCGGCTGGACGGTGTTTTTCTCACGCATTACCACTCCGACCATATTGCGGGCTTACCCGACGTGAACCTGGCCTCGTGGGTGCAGATGCGGCCGGCGCCGCTACAGGTTTACGGACCGACCGGGGTGGAGGCCGTGGTTTCCGGTTTTAATGCGGCCTATGAGCTGGACCGGGGCTATCGCACCGCTCACCACGGCAGCAGAATGCTGCCCCCGGAGCGCGGCTTCATGGAGGCGAACACCATTCCAACCGATGGCGTCGTATGGGACGACGGGACGGCCACCGTCACGTCGTTCACCGTCGAGCATCCGCCGATCGAACCCGCCGTTGGCTACCGCGTCGACTACCGCGGCCGATCGGTCGTGATCTCCGGTGACACCAATGCGGCCGACAGCCTGTTTGCGGCCGCTAAAGACGCTGATCTCCTCTTCCACGATGCGTTGTCGCGTACGCTGCTCGACCCGATGATCGAGGTCACCTCCGCGGCCAACGTGCCGGTCATGCCGACGATCATGACCGACGTCATTGACTACCACGCCGACGTAACCACCCTGCCGGAAGCAGCAGCCGAGGCGGGCGTGAAACAGCTGGTCCTTTATCACATGGTGCCGGTACCGCCGATTGCGCTTGCCGCCAGGATGTTTCTGCGCGATCTACCGGACGACATCATTCTCGCCGATGACCTGCACACCTTCGACCTGCCTGCGGATTCGAGCGAGATCCTCATCCATGCACCTTGAGGCGGTCAGGCGGACTGTTCACGGTGGCAGGCACCGAGCTATATTGACAGGTCATCACTAACAGAGGGGACACAGTGGCCGCCAATCCGGACAGCCGACGCGCGCGCAGCGAAGCCACCCAGGCGGCGTTGATGCGCGCCGCCGAGAAACTGATTGCGGAGCGCGGCGTGGAAAACGTATCGATTCGCGACATCGTCGGCGCTGCCGGTCAGAAGAACGAGTCGGCGCTGCAGTATCACTTCAAAAGCTTCGCCGGTCTCTTGCGGGCCATACACGCGCAGCGGGCTGAAGAAACGCAAGCCAGGCGTGCCGCCCTCATCGACAAGCTGCTGGAAACCACACCCGAACCCACGCTGCGGGATATCTGCATGCTAATGGTCCGCCCGACCTTCGAGCTTGCGCAAAGTGACGCGGCGTACCGCCGCTACGTCAAAGCGTTCGGGCACGAGCTGGTGCTTGCCGACACGTCACCTCTAGCCATGGCGACCCGCCAGGGCGGTGGCGGCGTCAGCGGCCAGCAGGTGGGCACCCTGCTTAGACAGGCGCTGTCACACCTCGACGAAGCGGGTTTCCGCCGCCGGATGGACGCCGCAGTCAGGCTGTGCTCGTCGTCGATGTACCACCAGGCAAGACAGAAAAACGCGTTTCGCGGCGCACAGGCGGATTTGTTCCTGCACAGTCTGATCGACGCGCTCGCTGGTCTCTTGAGTGCGCCGGAATCCGAGGAAACCCGCTCGCTCGCCCAAGCCGTGCTACGCACTTAGCGCATGTCGTACGAATTCATTCCTCAAACCGAGCCGGGCAGACGTTTCGTCGAAGCCGCCTCTGAGCTCACGCCGGTGCTGCGCGAACGCGCGGATGCCGCCGACCGTAACGCCGAGGTGTGTGCCGAGAACTTCCGCGATCTGACTGCGGCAGGGATACCCGGAGCATTTGTGCCGGCAGAGCTTGGGGGATTCGGTTTGACCTCGGTCCACGACTGGCTTGCCGGCATTGCCACGCTTGCGCGCGGCGACGGTTCCACCGCCATTGCCATCAACATGCACCTCGGCGTCAGCCGCGGCCTGGCTGGCGCCTACCTCGCCGCGCAGAAGCGCAACCGCGCGGGAGAAGCACTCGCTGCGCCGCTCAAAGCCATTGCCAACGGTGACATGCTGATCTGCGCAACGGCAACCGAGGCCGGAACCGACAATCTTCACCCTTTCACGGAAGCAACGCGCGTTTCCGCGGGTTACCGTATCGACGGCAACAAGATGTTCGTGACCATGTCACCGATCGCCACCCATCTCGGCATGAACCTGCGGATGCGCAATGAAGACGGCGATCACCTCGTCACCACGCTACTGCCAATCAATACGCCGGGCATCGAACCGCAGGGTGACTGGGACGCATTGGGGATGCGTGGCTCCGGCAGCCAGTCGGTACGATTCGACAACGTCGTCGTCCCGGAGGGCGCCGTTCGCCCCCTGGGACCCTGGGGGCAGTGGAGTCCAGCGGTCCTCATGAATCGCACCCTCGGCAACCTGCCGCTGGTTGCCGCCTTTCTCGGCATTGCCGAGCACGCCCATGAAATCGCGCTCGAAAGCGTCGGCAAACAGAAACGCCTGGGCGAGCTTGTCAACTTGAACGCGGGCGTCCAGCACACCGTCGGTGAGATGGAAATCCTGCTCGCCAGCTGCCGCAGCATCCTGCAGCAGGCAGGCTCAGGCGCTGACCGGTTTCTGGCGACACTTGGCGACAAACCGCCCGCAATGGCGGCGGCACACGAGCTGATGAAGGACTATCAGAGCGCCAAGTGGGTCGTGAATCGCGGCGCCATCGAGATTGTCAGCAAAGCCATGGATCTGGTCGGCGGCGGCGGCTTCATGAGCAAACACCCCCTGTCGCGGCTCTACCGCGACGTTCGCGCCGGACCTTTCATGCAGCCATTTGCCCCGACCGAGGCCAGAGAGTACGTGGGCAAGGTGGCGCTGGGGCTCTATCCGGAAGCGTAGACAGGGCTGCCATCCCTTCACGCGGTGAGCAGCGCGGCCATTGCGAGCAGAACCGGCGCCGTGATGAGCGTGCGCTGGACAAACACAATCGCCAGCATCTTGAGGTCGATCGGCAGCTTGGAGCGCAGCACCAGAACACCAAACTCCGATAAAAACACCAGCTGGGTGACGGACAGCCCGCCGAGGACGAACCGCCAGAACTCAGAGCTCACTGACCGGGCGATGATCGCAGGCATGAACTGATCAACAAAGCCGACCAGGAATCCGGGAGCAATCAACGCCGCTTGAGTGACACCACCTGCCTCCAGCAGCCAGCGCAGCGGCGTGGCCAGCCACTGGAAGAGCGGAGTGTGGAATATGGCAATCGCCGCGAGGGTGGCGAGCGTCATGGCAGGGCCGATGACCGCAAAGGTCGTTTCGACATAAGAGCGCCACGCGCCGCGCAGATATCCGTTCAGCCCCGGGGCGCTGCTCGCACGCTCAACCGCGGCCCGGTAGGCCAGTTGGAACTGCGAACCGCCCACCTCAGCGTCTGGCGGAGCGGCCGCCAGATAAGTCACCGGCAGCGTTGCAAGCGGTGGGATGCGGGCAAGCACGGCGGCGCACACCAGGCACGCCAGCACCACGCTCAAATACCAACCGAAGAACAACGCTTCGAGCTCGGCAACGTCGGCGATGAGCAGGCAGAACGGAATCGAGACGATGGAGAAGTTGCAGGCGATGATGCTCGCCTCTCGCGCGCTGTAAAAACCGCGCTCGTACTGATACAGCGTCACCAGCAGGCCAATCGATGATGCGGAGACGATGGAGGCGACCGTGTCGACCGCGGCCCGCCCCGGCAACCGGAATAGCGTCCGGAACGGCCGACGGGCCAGCGTGCCCACAAACTCGAGCAGCCCATAGTCGGTCAACAGCGGCATGAACGTGATGCCAACGGTGAAAATCACCAGCATGCTGATGCCGATGTCGTTGAATACCATCACCCCGGTGTCGCTGGCGTGAACCACCGTGGGGCCAAGCTGGAAGTAAACTGCCAATCCGAAGAGTAAGCCAATGTTGCGCAGTGCCACCCAACCCCACGTCGTACCAAACGCGAGGTGGGAGAAGGAATCTGATCGATGCTCGACGTTAGCGATCTTGTAGAAGAGCGAACCCAGGCCCGAGGTAGCCAGCAGTACCAGCAATGCCTCGAACAGCCATTCCTCGGTGAAACTGCGAAGGCCATCGGTGAGCAACCCGAACACGATCGTCTGACGGTCCTCCAGAAAGACGGGAAAGAGGAAAATGAACACGCCGACAAGCGACGGCAGTAGAAATCGGGCCCGGGCATCGGAGGGAGGTCGAGTCATCGAGGGCCGTTGTTGTTGTTATGTTGGAAGAGTAACACTGCCAGTCGATGAATGAAGCTTGTCCGTTAGTGTACTAGATCGCCGTGCGTGAGATGCCCGCTGGACTCTTCTACTCTCCGCCATATCACAATATAATGTATATCATTATTTGAGGTGCCTGCTCATGAAAATTCTGCGAACGCCCGACGAATGCTTTGCGAACCTGGCGGATTACCCGTTTGCTCCCCACTACACCAACATCGAAACGGACGACGGCAGCGAGCTGCGCATCCATCACATCGACGAAGGGCCGGCAGACGGTCCGCTGGTGCTGTGCATGCACGGCCAGCCGGTATGGAGCTACCTGTACCGGAAAGTGATCCCGCATCTGACCGCGGCAGGCATGCGCGTCATCGCACCCGACCTTGTCGGCTATGGCAAATCGGACAAACCAGCTGCCCGGGAAGACTACAGCTACGAGCGCCAGGTGGAATGGATGGGCGCCTGGCTCGAGGCCAACAACCTGCGCGGCATTACTTTTTTCGGCCAGGACTGGGGTGGTCTCATCGGCTTGCGCCTGGTCGTCAATCACTCGGAGCGTTTCGATCGCGTGGTGATTTCCAACACGGGCCTGCCCTACAACCCGGACGTTCCGGAAGCCGTCGTAAAGGAGGTCGAGGACTTTCGCGCAAGTGCACCGACGCCCAGCCTGATCGAAATGCAGAAAGCCCTCAGCAACATGGACGGCGGTGATCCAGCAAAGAAGTTCGCTTACTGGCAGAAGTGGTGCTGGGAAACGGAAGACCTGCCCATCGGCTTTGTCATGTCCATGCAGCTCCAGCCGCCGGCGCGCCCGCTACAGGTGTTGAAGTTTCTGCTGAACAAAGCGGGCGTCACGTCGCCACTGCCCACGCCGCTCGCGAAAGCCTACGACGCTCCATTCCCGGATCCGAGCTACAAAATGGGCCCGCGCGCGATGCCAAGCCAGGTACCCACGCTGCCGACGTCACCATCGCTGGAAGCGCAGCGTCAGGCCTGGGAGTTTTTCGAAAAGTTCGACAAGCCGTTCCTCTGCGCCTTTGCCGATAACGATCCGGTGACCCGTGGCGGCGAAGCCCAGTTCAGGGACAAGGTCCCCGGGACCAGCGGCCTGCCGCACACCACCATCAAAGGTGGCGGCCATTTCGTGCAGGAGAACGCGCCCGAGCAGGTCGCGCAGGTCATCATCGATCTGATTCAGTCCACCTGACAGGCGGGCAGGCTGACAAACGCGCTCATGATGGGAAAACTCGCAAAGCTCACTGCCGGAACGCTGCTTGCGCTCATGGTCATCTTGCTGGGCGTGTTCACCTTCGTGTTCTTTTCCCCGCGCCCACCGCTCACGATCGACCCGGCCACGCTCGAGGGCGACGGCAGCACACTCAACTACTGCCAGCTGCCGGTTCTCGACGGCAGCGGCAAAACGGCGGCAGAGATCCCCAAGGGCAACACCCCCAGCTGCGGCTACGCCCACTTTCCCCTGCCGGTCTTGAGGGAGTGCACCGAACCGCTACCCGAAGGTGCGGCCGACATCCGCGGGCTGTGGATCGGTGTTACCGGCAACGTCGGCCATGTAGAGCGCGTGGAACAGTGCGGCGCGCGGGTTGTGGTGACGACCAGCGGCATCATCCACGACTCGGGCCCCAACAGCAGCGGTGGCTACAACTCCAACGATACGGAGGGCGCGGTGCTGTTCACAATCGGCAACACGGAATACTGCCCGCGCACATCGGCAGGCATGTTCTGGAACGACGGGACACTGGATTTCCGCGTGCTCGGCTGGGGGCCCGTTGTCGTTAGACGCTACATGGAAGGTGAGCAGCTGGTCTGGGAATATGCAGACGGCAGCGTCACGCACATGGACCGGCTCTGTCAGCTTCCGCAAGCGCATAAAATCCCTGAGCCGCGCGGGCGACGATTCGCGTTTTTCCCGGACAGCTGAAGCGCGGGAGGAATCAGCCATGGCATCAACCAGACGTATCAGCCGCCAGATCGGCATGGCTTGCGCGGCTCTCATCGTCGCAGCCCTGGTATGGTTCACAAAACCATGGGATGGAATGTCCAGCTGGCGCTGGTACACGATGCCGTTTGAGGGGCTGCGCGCTGATCTCTTCACGCAGTGGAAAGTCATCCAACCGCAGGCACAACTGCGGGCAGCACCCTCGGTAAGGGAGTATGCGCGTGCAGTTACTCCAGCCGATTCCATCAGCTATGAATTCGACGATACCCGCCACTCCCTGAACGATTACCTCGTCAAAGCGAACATCTCCGGGCTCATGGTTCTGCAAGACGGCATCGTGCGTCTCGAGCACTACGGCAAGGGGCTCAACGCCGAGAGCAGAAACCACATCTGGTCGGCCAGCAAGAGCTTTACCGCCACGCTCATCGCCATGGCGTTGTACGAAGGTAGAATTGCGAGCCTCACGGACCCCGTTGAGAGATACGCCCCACAATTTGCCGGGACGGCCTACGGCGAGACGCCGATCAAACACGTTCTCATGATGTCCTCGGGGATCGACTTCTACCACTTCAAGGGCAGTCCCAATCGCAATGACATGTACTGGGACATCATGCAGGCCGGCCACGATTTCGATGCCTGGGCGGCTGCGCTGCCGCGCCGGGTCACATCGGGTACCGACTTCAACTACATCGCTACCGATACTCACGTCCTGTCTGCAGTGCTGCGAGGCGCTTATGGCCGTCCCTATGCTGCCATCGTGCAGGACCGCCTGTGGGATCGCGGCGGATTCGGCGCGGCACAATGGGGATTGGACGCCTACGGGCACGCCATGGGACATTGCTGTCTATCCCTGCGCCTCATCGACTTTGCCAATCTCGGCCAGCTTTATGTGGAAGATCTCAAATTCGACGGCAAACCCACCGTGCACGCCAACTGGTTTGACATGGTGGCGAACGCGCAGGCTCCGTTTCAGGAGCCTGGCTACGATGAAGAGGGACGAGCCCAGCGCGGCTACAGCGTGCAATTCTGGCTGCCCAACGACTATGATCAGGAATTCATCGCCGCGGGCGCCTTCGGTCAATATCTCTGGATCGACCGGAAACGAGGCTCGGTTGTCGCCCAGTTTTCAACCGGTCAGCCCATGCTTTTCACGCAGGGAGAAAGCGGTGCTTCCGCAGATGAGTTTGCCGCCGTGATGCGCACTCTGTCCGATCCGGCCACTTTCGATCTTCAATGAGGTAGTGATGGTCCGTCTGAGCGACTTACCCGAATACGAGCGCGAGCACCTGATCAGCAAGGTGATGCCGCCGCTCCGCCCACCGGCGTGGACGCCGCAGGCGAAGCCCATCGAGGAGATGCGCATTGCACTCATCACCACGGCGGGCTTGCACTTTCGGGATGCTCCGGCGTTCAGCTTTACCGATGCCGGCTTTCGTCCCATACCCGTCGAAGCAGACGCCAACGACCTCATCATGTCGCACAGCTCGGTCAACTTCGACCGCAGCGGATTTACCGAAGACGTCAATCTGGTATTCCCCATCGAGCGTTTCAAGGAGCTCGAGGAAGCGCACAAAATCGGCTCCCTGGCGAGCATCCACTACAGCTTCATGGGCGCAGGCCTGCTGCCTGAATCGTATGAGGATTCTGCAAGCCAGGTTGCCGGCCTGCTGAAAAAAGACGAGGTTGACGCGGTATTCCTCACGCCCGTCTGACCCAACTGCACCCGCGCCGTGTGCGCGCTTGGCTACTATCTGGAACGGGCCGGCCTCATGACCACCGGCATCAGCCTGGTGCGGGAAAACGCAGCGAGCCTCGAGCCCCCGCGGACACTGTGGGTTTCTTTCCCGCTCGGACGCCCGCTTGGCGTGCCCAACGATGCGGAATTCCAGCACCGCGTCATGAGCGCAGCCCTGGATCTGTTGAATCGCAATCAGGGGCCGGTATTGGAGGACTATCCGGAGGATGCGCCTGACGTGGACCTGGAAGATTCCCCGGCCTGCCCCGTATCTTTCGGATCGGACGCCACCACCTGGCAGGGCCGCCTGAGCGCGGAGCTTGCCGACCTCAGCACCTGGTACCAGATCGGGTTGGGCCGACGCGGCGGCAGAACCATGGTGGGGGTATGCACATCGAACATCGAGGAGATCATCGAACGATTTGCCGCCGATCTTGACGCGGAAACGTTGCCCGATGACCTCAGGTGGTTCAAGGCGGCCATTGAGGACGCCAAGGCGTATTACGTGGAAGCGCTGACCGCGCAACCGGGCGCGTACGATCCGCGCCAGACCTACACGACTTTATGGCACGAGACGCAGCTGGGCGCCGCGCTCAGATGGTATTACGATCGCTTCATTGCGCATCCCCAACTCTCGGGATTTGCGCGTATTGTCCTGCCGCGGGACGCGATTGAGGGTACCGTCACCCCTGATAAAACCGAGGACACTTCAGCATGAACGTCACACCAATCAACTCGAGCTTCGTTGCCGAAATCGACGACATAGATGTGCGAAACATCACTGAAGACGAGTTCGCCGAGCTCTACCGGGCCTGGCTCGAGTTCGGCGTGCTGCGCCTGCGCAATCAGCCCCTCACCGAAGACGAGCTGCAGGCGTTCAGCGCTAACTTCGGCCCGCTGGAAGAGATCCCGATGGGACGCCTGCCCGAGGAGGCGCGTAAAAAGATCAAGAATCGCTACGTTACCCAGCTCTCCAACATCATCGTTGACGGCAAGCCCATCGGCGGCCTGGGCAATGCCGAGGCATCCTGGCATTCGGACATGACTTATATAGAGATTCCGCCGCCCGCCAGCGTTCTGCTCGGCGTCGAGATACCGGATGCAGGCGGCGATACATACTTTGCTGATGAGAACGCGGCCTATGACGCCCTCCCGGAAGAGCTCAAATCACGGATTGAGCAGTTGACGATCAAACACGACGCCGCGCATACAAGCGTGGGCAGTCTGAGGGCTGGATTCGAGCCGTTCGACGACCCCCGGGAAGCGCCAGGCGCGGTGCATCCGATTGTCATGACACATGCCGAAACAGGCAAGAAAGCTCTCTACCTCGGCCGCCGCGAGTGGGCCTACGTGCCGGGACTTACGCTCGAAGACAGCGAGGTACTGCTTGATGAGCTCTGGACCTTTGCCGCGCGCCCGGAAAACGTATGGCGCCAGGTCTGGCAGCCCGATGATCTCATCATCTGGGACAACCGACGCGTGCTGCACCGCCGCGACGATTTCGACCAGAACGCGCGACGCCTGATGAAGCGCTGCCAGGTGCTGAGCAGGGAAGCCGTCGCCGGCTGATCGGAGGAAGGCGCTGGCGCCAGCCTATCGACGCGCCAGCAGCCAGCTGAGCGCAAGACCAACGACACTCAGCAACAGCGCCAGCACGAGACGCGGGTCGCCGAGCTGAAACCACGGATCGAGCGGGAACGCGATGGTTTTTTCCATGGCGGCCACCTTGAACTCATGGGATCCACTGAACGCGGGATTCGTCGAGATTTCCAACATGTCCCGCCGACTGCGGTAACGCATCAGCGCACCACGGGTCCAGCTTTCCATTCCCGGCGCATTCATCAGATCCATGGCCGTGTGCGCGGCGCTCCCGAACATGACCGGATGGCAGGCCCGGGCGAAGAGCGCCGGATACATGTACTCCATATACTTGCCGAGCACATCGTCACTGCTGTCTCCAGGCGCTACCCCCTCAATCTGCTGCGGGACCTCATACATGTCGATGACGTTCAGCATGACGAAGTCGTCGCCGGTGTCTTCTTCCATGAAGCGCCGCAGCGAAGCCAGCTGCTCCGGGGCGGGATCGTTTGCCGCAATCTTCGCAAGGTAGTGTTCAATTTCTTCATCCGTCAACGGTCCGCCGAAGGACGTATACCAACTGAAGAACGTGAGGTAGATGGCGCCGAGGATCAGCCAGATCCACGCTGTTTTTGTCATTGTTTTCTCCAGGCCGGGTGGCTAGCAGATAATAATGTGTCGCATTAGAACATACAAACTGCCGCGGCCGCGCTGTGCTAACATCAAGCCCTCGCTACGAGAAATCGAGGGGAACCATGGCTGAACCAGCTACCAGCAGCGAATCGCCCTTCCAGCTACTGCACCTGACACCGTGCATCGGCACCGAGGTGCATGGCATCAATCTAGCCGAGGACCTGTACCAGGCTGTCATCGACTATCTCTCAGACCTGCTGGTAGAGCGTAAAGTCATCTTCTTCCGCGAACAGCACATCTCCAGAGAAGCGCATATCGCGTTCGCTGCGC